>Ga0316209_1001087_pt1 | contig 32631 bp, 32 predicted proteins | sample 6monopyrite_MG_FD_204945 | JGI IMG/M metagenome (GOLD analysis project Ga0316209, IMG submission 204945) | Microbial mat bacterial communities from mineral coupon in-situ incubated in ocean water Damariscotta River, Maine, United States -... | ecosystem: Environmental > Aquatic > Marine >...
AAAGATTCAACACTGCCATATTCATCAATGGTAATAATGCCATCCACAGCATTATTTAAAATCGCCTTGATACGCCTCTCACTATCGTGCAAATCCAACGCTTTCTGTTCAGAACTAATCAAAGCCGCCTGTTTTTCCGAATACATTAAGGCCAACTTTCGCGACATGGTATTAAATGCATTGGCCGTCTGCGCCAGCTCATCATCACCTTTAATATAAAGCTGGTAGCCAATATTGCCTGAAGCAATGCTACGCGCGGCGTTACGTAAACTTGTAAGCTGGCGAGTAAAATAGTTACCCAAAAATATCGCCATCAAAACTGAAAAACCCATGCCAATAATCGCTACGGTTGCGATTTGGCGTCGCGCCGCATCCATAATGGCATCAATTACATCAGTTGAAACACCCAACTCAACACGTCCAAAAACTTGTCCTCGTTCGCTCACTTCGGTATAAACATCAAGAACACCATCATCAACATCTGTAATTAAAAAATCTTCTTTAAAATCACGTGCCAATTGATTAGAATCGCCAACCTCAGCAAGTACTTTCCCGCCGCTTTTCACGCGCGCATAAACAATACCCGGCTGCGCCAGAATGACCACAGCAGCTTTTTTCAACGCTTTCAAATCACCTGTTTCAACATCATTTTTAATCGTGACAGAAAACATAGAAATGACAGAACTAGCGCGCTTAGAGAGTTCTATTTCATTGGACAGCCTCAAGAAATTGAGACTAATGGCAATTAGGATAATAAGAAGCAGCGCCTGAATGACGATGATTCCCAACACAATTTTCAGACGGAACGACATAGAAAAACTAAATATAATCCTCCAAAGCTCGCTATCCTATTCACATTCAGCAAACACTGCAATAGCGAAATCAGCTTTTTTTATCTTATTATTATTTTAACACTACTAGCTAATTAACACGCCCGCAAATTCTACCTCTAAATAAGCTAACTATCCAAATTTATTAAACATTTCATACTGACAATATCGATTATTTTTCTGACATGTACTTGTCGATCACCGCTTGTACACGTGAAGTGCTAAAAGGTTTAACAATAAATCCGCTTGCTCCCATTCCCATAGCTTTTTTGACATAATCAAGCGAACTGTGTCCGCTAACCATGGCGACAAACTGGTTAGGGTGAATTGACTTTATAACTTTCAATACTTCAAAGCCATCTGTCCCCGGCATCTCGATATCAAGAAAGATAATACTGAAGCTTTTATCGCGGCATTCCCTCATAGCTTCAACCCCATCTGCCATAGTTGAAATACGTGCCTGAAACTGAGTCCGTAACATGCCACTCAACAAGTCACGAGAAGCTACGTCATCATCAACTATCATTACTTCCAGTGCCGCCATGAGGTCATCCCTACTTTTAATTAGTTATTATAAAGCCACAAACTGGTGACCATTGCTTTTATCAGAAAAATTATTCAAGCTCGCTTCTGATTGCCTACAACCTTCTGATATTCTGCATCAAAATCTTTTATCATTACATCAACATCATCAATGTTTTGATTCTTGATCAATGCTTCCACCTTAGCGGCAGCGCTACCAAGATCAGAAAACCCATATCCACCCGAGCTCCCTTTTAACTGATGCATTAATGATTTCAGCTCAGCCCAGTCCTGGCTTGCCAGAGCGATTTCAATGTTGAATTTCTTATCTGGCAATGAAAGAAGGAATTTTTGAGTCAACGCTTCAAACTCCTCATCATACGTGCCTGACTCCTGCTCCGTCTCTTCTTCCCCTGCAAGCGGGAGATACTGCTCCAATACCTGATTCAAACGCCGCTTATCGAAAGGTTTGGTTAAAAAATCAACACATCCCGCAGCCAAACACTTATCCATATCTTCTTTTGAAGCATTCGCCGTCAGAGCCACAATTGGAGCACTATAGCCCGAACTACAAAGCAACTCAGTGGCCTCAAGACCATCAACAACCGGCATTTGCATATCCATCAACACCAAATTGAAATCATCAACTAGCGCATGCTCCACAGCTTGTTGGCCATTATCAGCCATGACCACTTTAATGCCACGTTTACTCAAATAAAAACCAACTAGACGCTGATTATCACTGTTATCATCTGCAACCAATACCTTACCCGTCAAGCTAGCAAGTTTAGACGGATCGTTCGTCTCAGCCCGCGTGACATCCTTAATTGAAAAAGCCTCATAATCCTCAGCAAGCTCATTTTCATTAAGCGTCCCTGGATCAACTGTCACGGCAAAACAACTGCCTTCGCCCGGCACGCTGCTTACCCGGATTGTACCACCCAACATTTCAGCCAGGCGTTTTGAAATATTCAAGCCCAAACCAGTGCCACCGTACAAGCGAGTTGTCGACGAATCCGCCTGAGTAAAACTTTCAAATATAGAATCTATGCTCTCATCAGGAATACCAATGCCAGAGTCTTTGACCGAAAATTTAATTTTTCCACTTTGCTTTTCATAAGCAACATCAACGCTCACCTCACCCTCATCAGTGAACTTAATGGCATTGCTACACAAGTTAAGCATAATCTGCTTTAAACGTGTTGGATCTGTCATTATGCATCTAGGCAAGGGGAAGTTATGCTTAACCTCAAATTTCAAACCCTTGCTCTGCGCCTGTACAGATAACAAATGTCCCAGCTCATCCAACATGTTATGCAGCGGCACAGTCATAATTTCCAGATCAATTTTTTGTGATTCAATCTTGGAAATATCAAGAATTTCATTAATAATTTTAAGCAAATGCCGACCTGTTCGAAGAATAGCACCAGTCGCTTCTTGCCGCTCACTGTTATCAATTGACCCCGATTCCAACCATTCGGCATAGCCAATAACCGATGTCAGCGGCGTTCGAATTTCATGACTCATGTTTGCCAAAAATGTCGACTTCACTGTGCTCGCGGTTTCTGCTTCAATGCGCGCTTCTTCCAGTTCTTTTGTTCTACTCGCCACCAATTTTTCAAGGTTGGCATTTTGCTCATGAACATATCGATAAAGCTCACGACTCTCCAATGTATTCGCAATACCCAATAACAGCATCGTCAAAAAACTCATCATGCTGTCATTAACATCATCAACTTTCTTTTCAGTAACACCAAGAAACATCCCACGAACACGGGATTTAGTCGACAGCACATGCAACACTGTAGTTGTGGGCATGGAAACAGAATGCACCACACAAGCTTTGGTTTGGCTTAATGCCCAAGCAAAATTTCCGCACTTTATCTGAGCATCAACTTCAGCCTGTATTTGATTTTGCTTATTTCTTGGTTGACAGGAAATTAACGAAAAATCATTATCCTCTTCATCAACCACCAGAAAAGCCATTTTCGAGAAACCGTAAAGCTGTTCTAGTTGTTCGATTATTTCATCGAATATTTCAACGTCAGACTTATCAGCCTTAACATGAGTAAACACTTCATTGAGATTCTGACCCACCTCAAAGGCATTGAAAACCCACTGCTTTAACTCTTCAAGATAAGCAATACGCGATTCTATTTTTTCAATATCAGGCTGCACTGCTAGCTACCGCCTTATCTGAAAATATCAACTCAACAGCATCATCATATTGCCGCTTAATCTGCTCAACTGCAGGTGATAATATACTGACAGGAAGGCCTATCTGCTGCCAGGCGGCCTCATCAAGCCCAGGCACATGTACTTCAGTGGCCCACCCCATGCCCATCGCATTCGCAATCACATCCGCCACATGAACAATGGCCGAATCAACATCAATTTCATCCAATACAGAGGGTTGATGATGCGCACCCACTGCCACAACCAGATGTTCGGGAAGCCCCCATTGCTCGAGCATTGCTCTGCCAACATCCGCATGATCAAAACCAAGTACCTGCTTTTCAGCAACATGCAGCGGAGCCTCTTTTTCATCAAGTAAAGATAGAATCTCAGTCGTTTCTTCCGGTAGTTTTTGAAAAATAACAAGACGCCCAATATCATGTAGCAGTCCCGCGACAAAAAAGCGTTCAACATTAATCTCACGATGATAGTTCGCCAACACGCGCGCAGACACTCCTGTTGCAATACTGTGACGCCAGAACAATTCCATATTAGCAATTTCGTTTGGAATACCATCAAACATATCCACCACAGAAGTCATCAATACCAAATCACTTAATTGCCGTGTACCGATTACAGTCACAGCACGGGTAATCGTATCTATGCCCGAAGGAAACCCAAAAAATGCACTGTTCACCATACGCAATAAACGCACTGACAAGCCTGCATCTTCACTGATTAACGCACCCACATCTTTATTCGACACATGAATGTCATTAACAAGTTCATTGAGGCGAAAATAGATCGTTGGCAAAGAACAGACCGAACTCACTTCAGCTGCAAGCTTCTCAGCTGTCCAGTTCATTATCACTTACCCCTGCAAGTTTTTCGGTATGCTCTTTAATGCAGATACGATACAACTCTGTAATGGGTGGAAATTCAATATTCGTAAATTTGAACATCTCGCGAACTGCCACTTCAGCCTTGGCCAACAGCTCATTATCCAGATGTCGCATCGCATCACTTTTAATTTCTGTTTCAGAAATACCTTCGATGTTAGCTTCAGTCAATCCCCACGAAGCAAACATTTTGATGGATTTGTCGCTCAGCTCAGCTCCAGAACGCAGCAATATACGCCCATTCAAAAGAACAGCATCTGATGCCAATATCATTCCAGACTTGAGGTTCTCCAAGTTAACTGTAGTCACTCTGCGTACCTCCCTATGCCGTTGAATGTGAAAGCTTTAACATTAAACAGATTAACCTGATAACTATATCGTCATTACAAAAAAACTCTTGATAATCAGCTCTATTGAGAGCTATCAGAAACAACATACAAAGAAAACTAAATATGCGGACTTCGCTAACCGATAAATAAATAGACTCTGCTCTACTACAGACAGTGAAAACTAAAGAAAATACGATACTAAGGAAATGTAACGTGATGAAAAATAAAGAATCTAACAGTCAGGTAGTTATCATGACCATTGGCTATCATATAAAAGGCAGCATCGACCTTTTACCTGGGGCGAGAATAACGGACTTTGTCAACGATGCAAAAGGCTTCATAGCGGTGACTGACGCTGAGGTAAGGACCATTGAAGGTCGCTTGATTTACACCACGCCGTTCATCAATGTCAGCACGTCACATATCGAACTCATCACCCATGCGAACATGGCAACACGAGAATAAACCCGCCACTTTGTTGGGTAATGCTCGTTATAATGAATTAGGTGAATTCTTCTTGCAGTCATCCATAATATGATCAGGCGCTATACCGAGTAGTATTGGCGGCTGCGGCCCATCGACTTCAACCTGAACAATCTGACAATTTGCATCCAGATTTCCCTCATTGGTTTTATTCATGCGAGCTTTTGCTGCATTTTTATCTGAAAATGCACTCATGACATAAACTTTACTTTCAGGCTCAGCCTTATTCGTCATTATCAACAGCCATATCTTCATTTTTTACTCCCGCCAAATTGCTAATAAAGCGTTATTATAAATTAGATGCGCTTATGGGGGCAGCGTCCTTTTTCATTAGCCTTATTCTTCATCGCCACAACCTTGGCTATTGCTACTCAGTAGGATCCTGAATGAAAAATAAATTATTTGAAAATGAGTTCCACAGGAGATAAAGAAAGTGCTACTTGAACATAAGAATGGCTGGCATCACAACGCACTATTCAGCGCCCGAAATTTCCGAGTTAATAACCGCATTTGTGGAACTGTGTCCGGAAAAAGTCCGGCACCGACTTTGTAAAGAAGAATTCTACAAAGTTAGCCGCTGTAGCCTGATGAAATACAAGGGGAATATGGTGGGCCGTGATGGACTCGAACCATCGACCAATTGGTTAAAAGCCAACTGCTCTACCAACTGAGCTAACGGCCCCTGTAAAAATCATAATCGCAAAATTGTAGCCGTAAACAACAAATAAGCTTCTCGCGAAAGCGGAAATATTCCGCCCTGCTACAACCAGCCCGCTATTCTAACTTCATTTCATCGCGCTGCCAAATGCAATATTGAAATATTTTCAATTAATACTGCTTTTGATAAGAAGTTGGATCTGAACAACTTGCCTCTGCAAATCCGGCTGCACGCAAACGGCAGGAATCACAACGACCACAGGCTCGCCCCTGCTCATCGGCGGCATAACAGGAAATAGTTTGGGCATAATCAACTCCCAAAGCCAAACCCTTGGCGATTATCTGCGCTTTCGTCAGATTAATTAAGGGTGCTTGAATAGAAATATATTCACCCTCTACTCCAGCTTTCGTCGCCAGATTCGCCATCTTCTCAAACGCCGCAATATAATCAGGCCGGCAGTCTGGGTAACCGGAGTAATCCACAGCGTTAACACCAATAAAAATATCTTTGGCACCAAGCACTTCAGCCCATGCCAATGCCAGCGACAAAAACACTGTATTGCGAGCAGGCACATAAGTCACTGGAATCCCTGAATGCTGTAATTCGGGTACCGGGATATGATTGTCTGTCAGTGCAGAACCACCAAAACGATCCAGTGCCAGCGGCATAACACTGTGCTCAATCACAGCCATGGCACTGACAACCTTCTGTGCCGCGTGCAATTCACTTCGATGACGTTGCTCATAGTCAAAACTCAACGCATAACACTCAAAGCCCTGCTGAAGCGCCATTGCCAACGTGGTAGCCGAATCTAGGCCACCGGAGAGCAACACTACCGCTTTTTTTTGTTTATCCGATTTATCTGTCATATTCTTCTGGCTTACTTTCCTGGCTCATCGCCCCACAAGATTTTGTGCAATTGGAGCTGTAAGCGCACAGGCAAATGATCACGCAATATCCAGTCAGCCAAACTGCGACCATCAAGCTGGCCATGAGAAGGCGAAAAAAGAATGTCCCCGCAGCAATTGCTTAGCTTATATTCATTCATTATCTGTTTGGCCCAAACATAATCCTGCTCACTACAAAGGACAAATTTAACCTGGTCGTTAACCGTTAAGTGCTGGATATTCGAGTATTTGTTTTTGTCTACTTCACCTGAATCCGGCGTTTTGATATCCACCACTCTCACAACCCTGGAATCAATAGCAGAGATATCTTTCATCCCTCCCGTTTCAAGTGAGACCTGATAACCCGCATCACACAAATGTGTCAGCAAGTTCCAGCAAGCCTTCTGTGCCAAGGGCTCTCCACCTGTCACCGTCACATAACGCGGTTTTAATTCTGCCACCCTGTTAAGAATTTCATCCAGACCAATTTGCTCACCACCCTGAAAAGCATAACTGGTATCACAATATTGGCAGCGTAAGGGACAACCTGTCAGACGCACAAAAACCGTCGGCAGGCCCACGGTACGTGTCTCACCTTGTAGTGAATAAAAAATTTCTGTGATGCGTAACGTTTCCACCGCTGCCCTTCTCTATTATTCCCCTTGTAACGCCGATGCAATGCCCTCCCCAAGCCTCAAGACTGAGCATCTTTTGAACTAAAAGCGGGTGATTATACAATAACAGAGCAGGAAAAATCAGAACTGAGAACAGGCGTTTCTCAGACGGCGATTCAGTCAAAAATAATAAAACCGGCTAAACAGTCACTCAGGCAGTGACGAAAAAAGCAATTATTGACCTTCCACCTTCATTCTATGTAGGCGATTCTTTGCCAACTGCGCCGCAGTGGTTGCCGGATAGCGCTGCACCAACAATTCCAGTGCGGAACGTGACGATGGCCAATTTTGCATTTCATAATAGGAATAACCAATTTTCAGCATTGCATCTGGAATTTTCGCACTATCAGGGAACAGTGATAAAACAGCATTAAATTCCTTGATTGCCACATCAAAACGACGCATGACATAATTGGCTTCGCCTATCCAATATTGCGCATTACCTGAATACAATCCCTGCGGATAACGGCCAAGAAAATTTTTAAAAGCGGCAATTGAATCTTCGTAGCGGGCCTCTTTTAAAACATCAAAGGCCTGCTGATAATTAGCTTGCTCTTCTTTGCTGGCGATAGCATCACTAACCGATACAGGCGCTGTAACCGCCCCACCGTTGGGATGGCCTTCTATTGCATTAGCACCCATAACAGGCGGTGGAGAAGCCCCTTGCGGAACATTTGTCTGTCCTGGCAACACAGCAGGACTAGCGCTTGTGCCACCTTCCCTGTTTTGCATACCGCTCTGTTGAGTTGTTGCAGGAGGCGTTACACCATCTTGCATTAACTGACGCAAACGACGATCAATATCCAGGTATAAATCGCGTTGGCGTTTTTTTATGCCATCAAGTGTATGTGACTGAACCTCTGAAACACCAAGCAAATCCTGAATGTCTTTTTGCAAATCATCAATTCGCATTTGCATCTCAATGAGTGCCTGCCCTTCTAACAAACGTTCAAGACGCGCAAGACGGGCTTCTACCGTTTTTACGGGGGCGTTTGCAGGCGGCTGTGCCAGATTAGCATTCGAATTTGAAGACGGATTTACAGTCGCGCCAAATCCTGCATTGCTATCTATTGAGCGAGATTCAATTACTGGCGGTAAATCACGCGCCGCCACTACCTCGGGCAAGGCTGCCGCCACAAGTAAAACAGACACCACAGCCTCAACAAGCGGTAGTGTCCGCCAGCCAACAAAAAATCCCATCAGGAATTAACGCCCTTGATAAACAATCTCAACACGCCGATTCAGACGCCAAGAAGAATCATCATTTCCCATCGCAACAGGGCGTTCTTCACCGTAACTAACCCCTTCAACTTGACGCGTCGATGTGCCTTGTAAAGCCATCATACGCGCAACGGCTTTGTAACGACGTTCACCCAGGCCAATATTGTATTCACGAGTACCACGTTCATCCGCGTGCCCTTCAAGGACAACTGACGCACTCGGATGATCAGTTAAATATGCCGCATGCGCAGAAATAATTTCACGTGAAGCTTCATCAAGATCGCTTTTATCAAAATCAAAATAAATCACACGTTTACTCAGCAGGCTTGCAGGATTATCCAACGCATCACCGGAAAAACCACTATCAGAAGAAACTGCGGAAGTAACCGCAGAATCATTGTCTTTTTGAGACATCGACGCAGAACTCATCGAACCCTGACTATCTACACCACTCTCTGCATCAGACATTTTCGTGTCCTGAGTGCTACAACCAGCAATTATAACCACTGGAATAATCGCGACAAGAACCTTACTCAACACATTCATAAACTCACTCCTTAAAAAGATTTTTTATTTTCACAGCACCATTTGCTTCATTTTTTATGAGGAGCCCAAGCTGGCTCCCGCGCATCCCCAATCTGTAAAGCAAGACGTTGTCGCACACGTCCATCAATCGATACTGCCGACAAAACACCCCTGCCACTCTTACTCTCAGTGGCGTAGATGATCATGCTACCATTCGGCGCAAAGCTTGGCGACTCATCTAGACCCGTATCGGTCAAAACCTGAATGGCTCCAGTCTGCAAATCCATTAATGCAATTCTAAAAAAATTACCTTCTGTATGCACAAATGCCAGCGATCGCCCATCAGGTGAAAAGCTAGCACGGGCATTATATTTCCCCTCGAACGTCAGCCTTTTGACCTGCCGTTCAGCAAGATCAATACGGTATAACTGCGGTCGCCCCCCTCTGTCTGAGGTGAATACTAACTCAGAGCCGTCCGGAGACCAAACCGGCTCCGTATCAATAGCATAACTCCGAGTAATTCGCTCAAGTTTTTTACTGGCAAGATCCATAATATAAATATCCAAACTGCCTGACTTTGACAGCACTAAAGCCAGACGCTTACCATCTGGCGACCACACTGGCGCACCATTGACACCTTTAAACGAGGTGATTTTCTCACGACTGCCATTATCTAATTCCTGTATATAGATAGCAGGACGACCCGTTTCAAATGACACATAAGCCAACTTACGGCCATCTGGCGACCAGGAGGGCGACATTAACGGACTACTGGAATTCAATACTGGCTTGGGGTTATAACCATCCGCATCAGCCACCTGTATAGAATAACGACGACTGTCGTCTGTTGCCCGTAGCTCGGTAACATAAGCAATCCGCGTTGCAAAGACACCGGGTTCACCCTGTAAAACCTCATAGATAAGATCACTAATCTGATGTGCAGTACGGCGCATGCCTGATGCAGACGAACGAATACTGTAGCCAATCAGTTGCGTACCTCGAAAAACATCAAACAACTGAAACTGAACGATATAACTCCCACCGGCCTCACGTACCGTTCCGATCACCAGACTTTCAACATTCAGCAAACGCCAGTTTTGGTACCTGATTTGATCAGCCTGATGAGGTTTTGCCAACATGTCGCTGCGTGATAACACAGAAAATCGCCCACTGCGCCCTAAATCTGCACCAATTACTGCGGCCACATCCAGCGGCGCTTCGCCCATTGCCCCCTGCCACGCAAAAGGTACAACAGCGACAGGCATGGCGCCTTCAGCTCCTTGTGTTATCTCTATAGTCAACGCCGCCTGCACGGCGCTATTCACACTGAACATTACTGCCAGCAACCATGCAAATATTCTAAGCTGCTTCAACTAAACCTACTCCTCGGGGCTAAATAAAAATTTCAATTCGCGAAAACGTTCAAACAACAAGGGATCCGGCGGCAGCGGCAACGGTGAAGCTTTTAACACCGCTGTCTCAACAGAACGATCGAAACTTGCATCACCACTACTGGAAATAATCCTCACCTCAACAACCTCACCACCGGGAATCAGTCTGACTAAAACCTTGCATGCCAACCCTTTATTGGAAGCCGCCGGACGCAACCAGTTTCGCGTTACTTTTTGCTTGATAATTTCAATATATTTATCAACAACACCTTGAGCCTGACGTGCAGATTCAGCTTCTAAAAGACGCTGCTCAACAGCCAATTTTTCTTGTAATGCACGCTCAGACTCAAGCCGCTGCCGTTCGATTTCAGCCTGACGCTTTTGTTCTTGTTTTTTCTTCGCCCGATCGACTTCATCTTTACGTAACTGATCAAGCTGCTGCTGCTCTTCTAGACGTTTTTCCTCAACACGTTTTTGCTCATCTTTCAGCTTTTTAAGCTTCTCAGTTTCCGCCTTTTTAGTTTTCTCTAATTCTTTTGCACGCTTCTCTTCGCGCTTACGTTTATCACGCTCCTTATTCAAACTGCGCTGCTCTTCTGCTTTCTTTTTCTTTAAATCTGCCAGGCGTTTCTCTTCACGTTTTAGCTTTTTTTCACGCGCCTTATCCGCATCATCTTTGCGCTGTTCCAGTTTTTTCAGCTTATCAAGTTCAGCCAGCACCCTGGCTTCATCTACAACAACAGCATCTATCACATTCACTTCAGGACGACTTGGCGGTTCATCTTCCCATTGAAAACCCACCAGTAAAATCGCCAGAAACACGACATGCACCAACACAGCATAAAAAAAATTACTCCGCCCATCAAGCAAAGCTCTGGATTTAATACCAGAAAATTTACTACTAAAAGACTGCGCATCAGAACTGTCTGGCACATCTGATCGAGATAAGCGTGAAGCAGATTGTTTTAGATACTGCTTATTTTTTTTAACCATTCAACGCGAAGCTTTTAATTAAGGCAAAATAAAAAAATATTTCAGTACTATCATGATCGAGTATCCCGTTCGGGGGCTTCTGTCAACAAACCTATACTGGGCGCACCTGCTTTCTGCAATAAGGCCATCGCGGTCACAACAGCACCATAGTTCACACTGGCATCTCCTCTAACCAGCACAGGAGTACCTGGCTTGTGGCGTAAAACTGCAGCTACACGTTGCACCAACACATCATGATCAATTCGTTGTTCAGGATCCTCGCCAACACTCAAATAGTAAAAGCCACCCGCATCAACCGTCACCACCAACGGCTCCTGCTGCTGCTGTTCAATCGGTTCAGATGCAGTCTGCGGCAGATCAACGTGAATCCCCTGAGATAGCAACGGAGCGGTGATCATAAAAATGACCAACAACACCAACATGACATCAATATAGGGAACAACATTGATTTCTGACATCGGGCGTTTATGAATACGGCGTTGCATGTGAACTATCTAACCCGTCTTCAATCTTTTGATTGACGTTGCAATATCGAAGAAAACTCTTCCAGAAAATTATCATAGCGATTGATCAATCGCTCGACTTCATGAATATATCGGTTGTATGCAATCACAGCAGGGATGGCAGCAAACAAACCCATTGCCGTGGCGATCAAGGCTTCAGCTATGCCCGGCGCAACCATTGACAGGGTTGCCTGATTAACATTCCCCAGCGCACGAAATGAATTCATAATACCCCACACCGTTCCAAACAAACCAATATAGGGACTGGTGGAACCAACGGTTGCCAGAAAAGGCAGATTGGCTTCGAGTCGATCAGCTTCGCGGTTCAATGCAACGCGCATTGTACGGCGCGTACCTTCGATTAATTCTCCAGCAACGATGCCTTCTTTTTGACTTAGCTTCAAATACTCTCTAAAACCTGCAACAAACAACGCCGTACCACCAATCACTTCTTCTTTTCGAGCAGCGATGCTGGTATTTAAATCGGCGAGACTGATGCCGGACCAGAAACGCGCTTCAAAATGTGTTACCGCTTCCTTTGCCGCTTTTAATTCTTTTCTTTTACGAAAGATGAACGTCCACGACGCCAGCGAAATAGCCAACAGTGCCAGCATGACTAATTGAACCAGTACGCTGGCTCCCAGAAAAAGATGAATCAGAGATAAATCAGTTGTCACTATAGATCTCCACAGCTATCCCGTTTCGAGTTTTCATCGAGGCCTCATTAATTGTTGGGGGATTAAACATTTAAAATTCATTAACAAACTTATACAGCCATTACGATAGCAAAACATTAACATCATCAGGAATTCGGCGCGGTTTCAGACTCACCGCATCCAGACAGGCCACCTTCACTTCACCCTCACACAAAACGGTTGCCGATTGTTTTTCTATTCTTGTCTCAACGCCCGGCTTAACTTCGCCATCGGCTAGGCGCAAAATCTGCTGCACAAACACCAGACTTGCCCGACCCTGTTGTTTTATCCTGACACTGACATACAGCTGATCATTAAAACGCGCCGGCAAACGATAGTCCAGTGAAATGCTGCGTACAGCAAAAATCAACCCTGATTGTTCGCGCAAAACATCCTGCTCAATGCCCAGACTGCGCAACCACTCGCTGCGCCCACGCTCAAGAAACTTCAGATAATTGGCATAATAAACGACACCGCCACTATCAGTATCTTCGTAATAAACGCGCACTGGCCAGTAAAACATACCTAAAACATCACCCGCTCAAAACACCGGATCTATTCTCGAAGATAGCCCGACAGACTCAATCATCACTGGCATCCTGCTCCATCTGTGGCTCATCACGTTGCGGCGCAACTAAACCGAAATGCATATAGGCATGACGTGTCGCCATCCGTCCGCGTGGCGTGCGCATCATATAACCCTGCTGAATCAAAAATGGCTCTAGGACATCTTCGATCGTACCCCGTTCTTCACCAATCGCCGCGGCAAGGCTGTCTACACCTACCGGGCCACCGTCAAATTTTTCAATGATCGCTTTTAACAAACGCCGATCCTGTACATCAAAACCATTGCTATCAACCGCCAGCATGGTCAACGCCTGATCTGCAATCTCACCACTCACCTGCCCCGATGTTTTAACCTCGGCGTAATCACGCACCCGTCGCAACAAACGGTTTGCAATGCGTGGTGTGCCACGTGAACGTCGTGCAATTTCATGACCCCCTTCGCGGTCAACCTCAACATTCATAATCGCTGCCGAACGTTCCACAACCTGTGATAATTCTGCATCGGAATAAAACTCCAGGCGTTGCACAATACCAAAACGATCACGCAAAGGAGATGTCAACATTCCTGCCCGTGTCGTCGCGCCGACCAATGTAAATGGCGGCAGATCAAGTTTAATCGAACGCGCCGCAGGCCCTTCGCCAATCATGATATCAAGCTGGAAATCTTCCATTGCCGGATACAACACTTCCTCGACAACAGGACTCAATCGATGAATTTCATCGATAAACAATACGTCGTGAGCTTCAAGATTAGTCAACAAAGCCGCCAAATCACCCGGCCGTTCTAAAACCGGGCCCGAGGTATGACGAAAATTCACACCCATTTCTGCAGCAATAATCGAAGCCAATGTTGTTTTGCCCAGACCCGGCGGGCCAAAGATCAAGGTATGATCCAGTGCTTCTTTGCGTTGCCGTGCCGCCTCGATGAAGATTTCCATCTGCTCGCGCATCACCGGCTGACCAATATATTCAGCTAAACTGGAAGGTCGAATGGCGCGCTCGAGACGTTCTTCCTCCTGCTTCTTCTCAGGCGCGATCATGCGATCTGTTTCTATCATTAGAGAATCAACTACCGAACAACGGATTTAAGGGCATCGCGAATAATCTGTTCACTATTTTTATCTTGCGTATCCAGTTCACGCACCATCTGACTGGCCTCCTGCGGTCGGTAACCCAGCCCAATCAAGGCACTCACCGCTTCACTTATCGCATCGGTTTCTGCAGTAATTTTAGCGCCTAACACTGTTTCCAGCGACACGCCCGTTAATCCACGTTTTTCCAGTCGATCACGCATCTCAATAATTAAACGCTGCGCTGTCTTTTTGCCGACACCCGGCAAACGGGTCAACGCCGCGCTGTCATCGTCACGGATACATCGGGCAAACTCATCCACCGAGGTTCCCGATAAAATCGTCAACGCAAGTTTTGCCCCAACACCACTGATTTTAATTAAATCGCGGAACAGCGTTCTCTCAACTTCATTAGCAAACCCATAAAGCAGATGAGCATCATCACGAACCGTCAAATGAGTAAATAAAGAACATTCCGTGCCGGGTGCTGGCAGATCGTCAAAAGTCGACATCGTCGCCTCGATTTCATAACCCACGCCATTCACGTCAAGTAACAGATGGGGTGCCTGCTTGCTGACTAAAATCCCGCGTAAAAACCCTATCATTGCACAGCCTTCTATAAATTACTGAGTAATTGCTGAAGCAGAACGCAGCTGCCGCAGAGTCTGTCGGGTATGGCTATGACACAGCCCGCAAGCCAGTGCATCCGCAGCATCTTCCTGTGGTGCAGCAGGCAACGCCAACATCGAGCACACCATATATTGCACCTGTAATTTATCCGCGTGGCCACGCCCGACAATGGCTTTTTTAATCTGCGTCGCTGAATATTCGAACACGGGCAAATCACGCATCACTACCGCACTGATCGCCGCACCACGCGCCTGCCCAAGCTTCAGTGCCGAGTCCGCATTACGGCTCATAAAAACCTTCTCAATCGCCATCTCATCAGGCTGATATTCTTCCAGCACTTCGCTGATCCCCGCCACAATCTCAGCAATGCGCTGCGGCAACTCACCGCGGCTGGTTCGAATACAGCCACTAGTGACATAGCTTAATTGCCGACCACTGACATCAATCACGCCGAACCCCGTTAATCGTGAACCTGGATCGATACCAAGAATCCGCGTCATATTACTTTCCTGAGCCACTGAATCATCACGTATTTTGTCATTTTAAAATGACCACCCATCATTTGGCGACACTGCTTAAGATTATCTCCGGAACAGTCTAACAAAGCCATTAAAAAAGGCCAGCAATGCTGGCCTTTGAACGGACAAAACCACAATTTAACTGAAATGGGTAAACGACCACCATACGAAAACATTACATATTAACTCGTAGGTTGGGGTGAGCGCCTTTCGCGAACCCCAACACACCAAACCAAGCAGCACCCACCAGACAAATAATTAAACCGTTTTTTATTACGAATACACCAACATCCATCATTGTATTTTTTCATTGACGTTTTGTATGGCTTACCTTTGTTATGTTGGGGTTCGCGAAAGACGCTCACCCCAACCTACAAGTTACGTACTCATTTGAAAAATCAGGGCTGAGTCATATTTATCGTTGCTTCCGGAGTTTTTGTTGAATCAAAATCGCCAACCCTACCATACGAAACCACCTTCCCTTCTTGGAGCCGCACAAAATATTCTTTTTCACATCTACGAGGCTGAGCTAAACATCCAATATCTCTCATATGAAGAAGCCCATATACAAGGTATTCATCTTGACCCTTTGCTCTTGAGTCCTTAGGTGCGCCAAGGATTGAGATTACGTTGGGCTTGCTCATTCCAAGCGATATTTTATTTATAGCAGTTGTGCTAGCACAACCGGAAATTAATAGTGCAATACTGATTACCAACCATTTTAAATTTTTCATCCAACAATACTCCTGAGATCAAAAATTGTAATTTGAATATCAATATATGAGCGTCGTGTTGGGGTTCACGAAAAACGTTCACCCCAACCTACGTTATTTCTATGGCGATGTGGTCACCTATCCCAACTGCGCCATCACCTCTGCCGATACATCTGCATTGGAATAAACATTTTGCACGTCATCGAGATCCTCTAACAGATCGATCATTCTGAGCATTTTTTCTGCGCCTTCTAAATCCAGATCAACCACTGTTGACGCTTGCATAGTGACTTCAGCCTGCTCAGGTTCCAGCCCTGCCGCCAGCATCGCATCTTTGATGTTCATAAAATCATCCGCTGAGGTCATCACATCAATAGAGCCATCATCATTCGTCACTACATCCTCAGCACCGGCTTCGAGCGCGGCATCCATCACTTTCTCTTCGTCGCTGCCGCTTGCGTAGCTGATGATGCCTATTTTCGAAAACAGATAGGCCACTGATCCATCAGTACCTAAATTGCCGCCACTTTTACTGAAAACATGGCGCACTTCTGCAACGGTACGATTACGATTGTCGGTCATACAATCGACCATTACCGCCAAACCACCTGGCCCATAACCTTCGTAACGAATTTCTTCGTAATCATCACCTTCATTCGCACCAGAGCCACGTTTAACTGCACGCTCGATGGTGTCCTTGGTCATGTTGCCGGCCAGCGCTTTATCTATCGCTGCGCGCAAACGTGGGTTCGAGTTTACATCACCTCCGCCAATGCGGGCTGAGACGGTAATTTCTCTGATCAACTTGGTAAATAGCTTGCCGCGTTTCGCATCCTGAGCGCCTTTACGGTGCTGGATGTTTGCCCATTTACTGTGTCCCGCCATAGCTCCTCTCGCTTCTAATTAACTCACTAAACAGAAATATCAAACATGCGTTGCAAGGCTGTCCGCGCCTGCACGGCTTCTATTTCAGACACCTGAATTCTATTTACCACCTTACCCTCTAGCAGACTTTCCAGAATGCGCAATAATGCCGGTGGATCGGTGCGAAACATCGTCGAACACATTGAAATCGTCGGCGCCATAAAATGCACTGATTTACCTTGATGACTAAATCGCTGATGCAGTCGGTTGACCAAATTCAACTCAGTGGCCACCAACCAGCGAGTATTATGTTCCGCTTCAGCTATCGTTTTGATGATGTATTCTGTAGAGCCGACAAAATCGGATTTCTGACAAACATTAAAAGGTGCTTCTGGATGAGCGATGACAATCGTATCCGGGTATTGTGTTTTAAATTGATCAATATGTTCTGGCTTGAACACTTGATGAACCGAACAAAAACCTTTCCATAAAATCATTCGCGCCTGTTTTATCTGTGTTTCGGTCAAACCACCCATCGGTTGATCGAAATCCCACACCACCATTTCATCAAGTGGAACGCCCATCGTGTAAGCAGTGTTACGACCCAAATGTTGATCGGGGAAAAACAGAATTTTTTCACGTTGCGAGAACGACCATTCAAGCACCTGCCGTGCATTCGTTGAGGTACAAACAATACCTTCATGACGTCCGCAAAAAGCTTTTAGATCAGCAGCTGAATTGATATAAGTGACTGGCGTAATCGATGCATCCGCATCACCCAGAACAGCAGATAAATCACGCCAGGCGCGTTCAACCTTGGCCAGGTTCGCCATATCTGCCATCGAACAACCGGCGGCAAGAGAAGGCAAAATCGCAATCTGTTCAGGCCGCGACATGATGTCGGCCACTTCAGCCATGAAATGGACGCCGCAGAAAACAATATAGTCTGCTGCGGAGTCGGCTGCGAGACGCGACAATTTCAACGAATCACCGGTTACATCCGCATGCTGAAAAACTTCTTCACGCTGATAGTGATGCCCCAGAATCACAAGCTGTTCGCCTAATGCAGCTTTAGCCGCAAGAATGCGTTGCTGGCACTGCTCTGGTTCCAGTGCAGACAATGGCTGCAGGATTGCTGCTTCAGACATTTGAGTGCTCCCCCGTTGTCATAACTGCCATTGTCTCAAAAATATGCCGATATAAACAAATCACAGATCTAAGCAAATTCTGACCTAAAGTTTTACTGAGCAGGTTTGCGTAATCGAATACCCAAATCACGCAACTGCGTATCTGCAACCGGAGACGGCGCATCGGTTAACAAACAAGCGGCCGTTTGTGTTTTCGGGAATGGGATCACATCGCGAATAGAGCTCGCTCCTGTCATCAACATTAACAGTCGATCCAAACCAAAAGCAATGCCGCCATGTGGAGGACAACCGTATTTCAATGCTTCCAGCAAAAAACCAAACTTGGTCTTGGCCTCTTCGTCACTAATACCTAACAAACGCAATACCGCCATCTGCATATCAGGACGATGAATACGAATTGAACCACCACCCACTTCAGTACCATTAAGCACCAAATCATAAGCGACCGAATTACTGTGACCGGGGTTCGCCTCAACTTCGCTAATATCAGTGGTTCTTGGGCTGGTAAAAGGATGATGTAATGCGACCCAGCGTTTCGCGCCTTCATCGTATTCAAACATCGGAAAATCTACAATCCAGACGGGCTTCCAGCCGTGCTCAATAATACCTCTATCAATGCCCAGCTTAACTCGCAGCGCGCCGAGTGCCTCGTTAACTATTTTGCTCTTGTCTGCACCAAAGAAAACCAGATCACCGTCTTCAGCGCCGGTACGCTGCATGATCGACTCGACAACATCGTCAGGCAGGAATTTCAAAATCGGTGACTGCAAACCTTCACGACCCGCAGCACGATCATTGACCTTAATATAAGCCAAGCCCTTCGCACCATAAATACTGACATACTTGGTGTACTCATCAATTTCCTTGCGCGTCAGCTCACAACCCGCCGGCAGACGCAGCGCGGCTACTCGACCATTTTCATCATTAGCCGGTGCAGAGAAGACTTTAAATTCCACCCCTTTCATCAAATCGCCCACATCAATCAGCTCCAGCGGAATACGTAAATCTGGGCGATCAACACCAAAACGGCGCATTGACTCTTCATAGGTCATTTTAGGAAACTGTTTCGGCAGCGGTTCACTTAACACTGTGGCAAACAGTTCCTGAATCATGCCTTCCATAATAGACATAACCTGATTTTCATCGGTGAACGACAGTTCGATATCAAGCTGAGTAAACTCAGGCTGACGATCCGCACGTAAATCCTCATCACGAAAGCAACGCACAATTTGAAAATAACGATCCATTCCGGACATCATCAACAGCTGCTTATAAAGTTGCGGTGATTGCGGCAGCGCAAAGAAAGAGCCTGCATGGGTGCGGCTAGGCACCAAATAATCGCGCGCACCTTCTGGCGTGGACTGGGTCAGAATCGGTGTTTCAATTTCCATGAAACCCTGACCATCAAGGTAGCGACGAAAAAACTGACTAACCTTGGAACGTAGCTGCATACGTTTGAGCATTTGTGGACGACGCAGGTCGATATAACGATAGCGTAAGCGCACATCCTCACCAACCTCATGCCCTTCTTCTTCAAGCGGAAACGGCGGTGTTTCAGATTCATTCAATACCACAACCTGCTCAGCAACAATCTCAATTTGTCCGGTCGGCAAATCAGGGTTGATGGTTCCGTCCGGTCGGCCACGCACTGTACCGGTAACATGCAGGACATATTCACTGCGCACACGTTCAGCCAATGCAAAACTTTCACTGAGTTCCGGATTAAAAACCACCTGCACCAGCCCTTCGCGGTCGCGCAGATCAATAAAGATCACACCACCATGATCACGGCGGCGATGCACCCAACCACATACGTCCACTTGTTGATCAACCAGTGTTTCGGTAACCTGTCCACAATAATGACTACGCATAAAAAACCTTTTTTGTTAAATTCTTCTTTAACCTGAATTCGCCTTAATCCGCTACCCCAGGTTTACTCTTTTGCGACTGAATGATCTTCAATCAGCTGCGACTTCTTTTCACCAGGCATGATAACACCCATCGATACTATCATCTTCAAACCCGCCTCCACCGTGAGATCCAGCTCGATGACATCTTCCACTGGTAACATGACAAAAAAACCAGAGGTGGGATTAGGCGTTGTTGGTACGAACACATTAATCAACTTATGCCCCGTTTTATTTTGAATTTCCTTAGTCGTATGACCTGTCTGAAAGGCCAGCGTCCAGATACCCTTACGTGGGTATTCGATCAGCATGACTTTCCGAAACGACTTTCCGTTGCTCGACAACAGTGTCTCAACCACCTGTTTAACACTGTGATAGATGGTCCGAACCAGAGGGATTTTGGCGAGAATCGCTTCCCAAAAAGAAAGCAGTCGTTTTCCAAAAAAATTCGCAACAATCACACCCGTAAACAGGACAATCGCCACAGATAAAACCAAACCTAATCCAGGAATGTGAAAACCCAGCACCACATCTGGCTGGAATCGTTCTGGAATCAACAACAATGTTTTATCCATAAAATCGACCAGCAGTTTTACAACCAGCACGGTCACACCAAGTGGTAACCATAACAGCAGACCGGCAATCAGATAACGTCGTAATGTTGGCATAATAGATTAAACCCGATTAATTACTTTTAGCAGCGGAACTGCTGGAACCACTACTGGATGGCTTGGCGTCTGTTTTTTTAGCGACGGCATCAGCTTTAGGTTTGCTCTTGAAATCGGTTTCGTACCAGCCTGTTCCTTTCAAACGAAAACCCACCGCAGAAATCAATTTTTTTAGCTCAGCTTTACCACAATCAGGACATTCCTTCAGAGGATCCTCGCTCATCTTTTGTCGCGCTTCAAACTCGTGATCACAGGCACCACAGCGGTATTCATAAATCGGCATTTTCAATCCTCTTAACCCAGCTAATATTTCAATTTCAGCCAAGCCCGTCATTAACTATCAAATTATCAACAGGATAGTATAACGGATAAATTGCTATTCTGACCCCTCTTCTGTAGTTTTCCTCGCATGAAGACACAAAAACGAAATGACTGGAAGACGATACGCAGCCTGTTGCCCTATCTGTGGGGGCATCGCAATCGCGTTATTCTCGCGCTCGCCTGCCTGGTTTTAGCCAAACTTGCCAATGTGACAGTGCCATTGGTACTCAAAGATATTGTAGACAGCCTTGACAGCAGCCAGAACACAGTCATTTTATTACCCGTTGCACTGGTGCTGACCTACGGTGCCATACGTGTAGCCACCGTGCTATTTGGTGAATTACGCGATGCAATTTTTGCCAAAGTCACCCAAAGCTCGATTCGCCGTGTCGCACTCAAGGTTTTCCGCCATTTACATACACTCAGTCTGAGTTTCCATCTCGACCGTCAAACCGGCGGCATCTCACGCGATATTGAACGCGGTAGTCGCGGCATCAGCTTCCTGCTTAACTTCATGGTCTTCAATATTCTACCGACGCTGATTGAAATCACCTTGATTGCAGTAATCTTATTCGCCAATTATTCGCTTTGGTTCGCCATCATCCCTTTTGCCACCGCTGCCATCTACATAGCCTTTACGCTGATTGTCACTGAGTGGCGCATGAAGTATCGCCGCGAAATGAATGAAATGGACTCCAAAGCAAACACTCGCGCCATAGACAGTCTGCTTAATTTCGAAACAGTTAAATACTTTGGCAATGAAGAGTACGAAGCACAACGTTACGATGAGAACCTGCAAGTATGGGAACGTGCTGCCGTCAAGAGCCAAACGTCATTGGCATCTTTAAACGTAGGTCAAGGCGTCATCATCGCAGTGGGCATTACTATATTAATGATGATGGCCAGCGATGGTGTTGTTGACGGCAGCCTCACCATCGGTGATCTGGTTTTAGTTAACGCCTACCTTTTACAAATGTTCATCCCTTTAAATTTTCTCGGTTTCGTCTACCGGCAGATCAAACATTCTCTCGCCGACATGGAAAAAATGTTCAAGTTGCTGGATGAAAATCAGGACATCAAAGACAGCAACAACGCCAAAGCGCTCAATATCAATGGTGGCACTGTTACCTTTGAGCGCGTTGGTTTTACTTACAAATCGGATCGCAATATTCTTGAAGAGGTAACCTTCACTATTCCGGCGGGTCAAAAAGTGGCCGTGGTCGGGCCCAGCGGTGCAGGAAAATCAACCCTACTGCGTCTGCTGTTTCGTTTTTATGATGCATCAGAAGGCCGTGTATTGATTGATGGTCAGGATGTTCGCAGTGTCACTCAGGAGAGCTTAAGACAGGCCATTGCCATCGTGCCGCAAGACACCGTTTTATTTAACGACAGCATCTATTACAACATCGCATACGCACGCCCTGACGCATCCCGTGAAGAAGTCGAGGCCGCTGCCGCCATGGCCAATCTAAGTCGCTTTATCGAACTACTGCCTGACGGTTTTGAAACGCTGGTCGGTGAACGCGGATTAAAAGTCTCCGGCGGTGAAAAGCAACGCATCGCCATCGCTCGCGCCATCCTTAAAAAACCAGCCATTATGGTTTTTGATGAAGCTACCTCGGCGCTGGATTCAGAATCCGAACAACTCATTCTTAAGGCATTGCGTGAAGTCGCTGTCGAACATACCACGCTGGTCATCGCCCATCGTTTATCCACTATCGTTGATGCTGATCAAATTTTAGTCATGGAACATGGCCGCATTATAGAACGCGGCACTCATCAAGAACTGCTGACAACAAAAGGCAGCTACGCCACCATGTGGCAGTTGCAACAACAGGAACGTATTCAACATCAAAACGATTAGCTAACCATGCCACAAAAATCTATATTGGTAACTGGCTGCTCCAGCGGCATCGGACGTTGCGTAGCGGAAGGATTGCAGCAACGTGGCTACCGTGTTTTTGCCACCGCGCGCCGCGATGAAGATATTGATGCGTTAAAAGCACTGGGAATGGAAGCCTCCTATTTAGAAATGAGCGATCCCGCTTCGATCACAAAAACGGTCACTGCGGTTTTACAATCCACCAACGGCACACTGGATGCGCTGTTCAACAACGCCGCCTACGGGCAACCCGGCGCAGTCGAAGACCTGAGTCTCGATGTATTACGCCAGCAATTTGAAACCAATTTTTTTGGCACTCACGAACTGACCCGCCAAATCATTCCAGTCATGCGCCAGCAGGGGCACGGGCGTATTATCAATAACAGCTCAGTGCTCGGTTTTGTCGCGCTGCCATTTCGCGGCGCGTACAACGCCAGCAAATTTGCGCTTGAAGGACTCACCGATACACTTCGCCTTGAATTGACCGGTAGCGGCATCCATATTTCATTGATCGAGCCCGGATCCATCACCAGCCATTTTCGCAAAACGGCGCATGTCATGTACCAACATCACATCAATTCACAAAACAGCGTCCACCGTAATACCTATCTGGGTATGGAAAAGCGCCTGCAAAAATCAGAGCCCGCAGCGCCTTTCACATTACCACCGGAAGCAGTTCTAAAAAAGGTCGTGCATGCGCTGGAAAGCCCGCGCCCAAAAATTCGCTACTACGTCACCGTACCAACATGGCTGTTTGCTACACTGCGTCACTTCCTTTCTTACCGCATGATGGATAAATTACTAAATCGCGTTTCTAAACGGGAAAATCGCTAATTTGCCTTTCTACGGTATAATGTGTCGAATATTTTTTGGAACAATGGCGCATGAATGACATAAAAACAAATAGTTACAACACTTTATCTACACTTAAAATTGGTAAAACTGAATATAGTTATCATTCTCTACCCGCCCTCGACAAAGCCGGACTGAGCCAATACAAGCGCTTACCGCTGGCTCACAAGATTCTGCTCGAAAATTTACTGCGCCACGAAGACGGCATCACCGTCAATGCCGAAGACATCAAAGCACTTATAAACTGGGATCCAAAAGCCACTCCGGACAAAGAAATTTTCTTCATGCCCGCGCGCGTTTTATTACAGGATTTTACAGGCGTACCTGCTGTTGCTGATCTTGCTGCAATGCGCAACGCCATTAAAAACCTCGGTGGCGATCCTGAAAAAATCAATCCCTTTACTCCCGCTGACTTAGTCATCGATCACTCGGTTCAGATTGACAGCTATGGCAGCACTGGTTCCTTTCAAATCAATGCGGATTTTGAATTAAAACGTAACCGCGAACGCTATCAATTTTTGCGCTGGGGTCAAAATGCGCTAGATAACTTCCGCGTAGTACCACCCGACTGCGGCATCGTACATCAGATCAATCTCGAATATCTTGCTACGGTGGCAATGACCAACGAAACAAAAGGTCAACTCTCAATCTACCCGGACACCCTCATCGGTACCGACTCGCACAGCACTATGATCAATGGCCTTGGCGTTCTCGGTTGGGGCGTAGGTGGTATCGAAGCCGAAGCCGCTCTGCTTGGGCAACCTTCATCCTTACTTATTCCACAGGTTGTTGGTTTCAATTTAAGCGGTGAGCTCGCACCTGGAGCGACCTCTACAGATCTGGTGTTAACCATTACTCAGCAACTCAGAGAACACGGTGTTGTAGGAAAATTTGTCGAGTTTTTTGGCCCAGGTGTTGCTCATCTTTCATTAGCTGACCGTGCCACCATTGCCAACATGGCACCGGAATATGGTGCTACCTGTGGGCTGTTTCCTATCGATGAAAAAACCATCGATTACCTTAACATGACTGGCCGGCATGACGATGCACAGAATGCCGAAGCCTATTTTAAAGCACAAGAAATGTGGTCGGGCGATGCTCAGGACGGCGCCAACTACACCACCGTCGTTAATTTTGATATCAGCACTGTTACTCCGTGTTTAGCGGGTCCGAAACGACCACAAGATCGCGTAACTTTATCTGAAGTCCGTATTTCCTATCGCCAATTATTGCTCGCACAATATCGTCAAGCAGCCAATAACCTCGACCAATCAGAGATGGCTAGCTGGTTAAGCGAAGGTGGCAACCCTGTGATGGTATCGCCCGAACTTGAAAAAAACCACCCGGACGAAGACCTGGAAGTGTTTGGTGCCAGTGCACCGGTACGACAAAGCGACGGGGTTTCATATAATCTTTGTCATGGCTCTGTCGTTATAGCCTCCATCACCAGCTGTACCAACACTTCAAATCCAGCGGTTATGCTCGCCGCAGGTTTGTTAGCGCGCAATGCCGTACATCGTGGGCTTAAAGTAAAACCTTGGGTTAAAACCAGTCTTGCCCCCGGCTCACGTGTTGTCACCGATTACCTGAATGATGCGGGTTTAATGCCCTACCTGGAAGGTTTAGGCTTTCATCTGGTTGGATACGGTTGTGCGACCTGCATTGGCAACAGCGGCCCATTGCCCGCCCATATTGTCGATGCAATTCACAGCGCTGATTTGGCTGTTGCCTCAGTACTATCAGGCAATCGAAACTTCGAAGGCCGCGTTAACCCGCATGTGCGTGCAAACTATCTGGCTTCACCGCCATTGGTCGTCGCCTACGCACTGACAGGGAATCTAAACATAGACCCATCACGTGACCCAATCGGTACTGATCCAAACGGTGAATACGTTTACCTGAAAGATATCTGGCCTTCCAACGATGAAATTAACGAATTCATCACTGCCCACGTTAATGCTGAGCAATTTGGCCGCAGCTATAACAATATTTTCAAAAGCAATGATTCGTGGAATAAACTTGACGCACCAACAAGTGAGTTGTTCGAATGGAACGAAGATTCCACTTATATTAAAGAACCGCCTTTTTTCCAAAACATGGCGGCAACACCGGATGCATTAACTGATATAAAAGATGCACGTGTACTGGCCGTATTAGGCGACTCCGTCACTACCGATCATATTTCGCCAGCAGGTGCATTTGCTGAATCAACCCCGGCCGGTCAGTATCTTAAATCGTTAGGTGTTAGCACCAAGGATTTCAACTCCTACGGTTCACGTCGCGGCAACCACGAAATCATGATGCGCGGCACCTTCGCAAATTTACGTTTACGCAACCTGCTTGCTCCCGGCACCGAAGGAGGTTTTACCCGCTATATGCCTGAAGGTGAAGAAATGACCATCTTCGATGCCTCCGTAAAATATCAGAAAAATAATGTTCCATTGATTGTCATTGCTGGCAAAGAATACGGCACCGGCTCATCTCGAGACTGGGCAGCTAAGGGACCTAAACTACTCGGCGTGCGCGCTGTTATCGCAGAAAGTTTTGAACGTATTCATCGCTCCAATCTTGTTGGCATGGGCATTTTACCGCTGCAATTTAAGCACGGTGAAACCCGCGAGAATCTTGACTTGGACGGTTCTGAAAATTTCAGTATTGAAGGCTTAAGTGCGCTATCTCCCTTACAAGCATTAGCGGTCAAAGCTGTTGCTGATGATGGCACAGTGAAAAACTTCGAAGTCATGACACGCATTGATACCCCTAACGAAATCGAGTACTTTCGCCACGGCGGCATCCTGCCCTATGTTTTGAGGCAAACCCTGGCTTCATGAGAGCAGCACATTGGCTGGCAATCAGCCTGACCAGCCTGACGCCAATCCTGGCTCAGGCTATCGTTAATATTGAAGGTATGCGCAACCAACAAACTGAACAGGGTTTGAATGGTGCAATTAATATTGATATTAGTGGCGCATCCGGTAACACAGATAAAACCGCCGTCAGCCTCGGCGGCCGTATACTGTGGCAGGAGAAAAAATCTTCAACCCTGCTCATCACCCGTTTAAGCTATGGCGAAAGCAGTGGTTCACGGGACACTAATAAATCTTTCCTTCATCTTAGACACATCGCAGAAAAAAATGACGAATACGCATTGGAAAGTTTTACTCAAATTGAGCAAAATGAATTTTCAAGGCTCGACTTTCGCGGCTTAATCGGCGGCGGACTACGCATAAATCTAAAACAATCAGATAGCGGTTACCTCGCAGCCGGTCTCGGTGCATTCTATTCATCAGAAACCCTTAGTGAACGCAGCGGCCTAACAGATGACGGCATCGAGCGACTGTCGCGGCTAAATAGCTATCTGGCCTTCAATTATCAACTGAACCCACAAACAAGCATCAGCTCAACCACCTACTATCAACCTGCTTTCAAAGAAATAAAAGATTTCCGCTTGCTCGAACAGGCCAGCCTTAAAGTCAAATTAAGCGATGTCTTGCATCTAAAAGTCACGCTCGATATCGCCCACGACAACCAACCCCCGCAGACCGTAGAAAAAACAGACACCAGTTACAGAACTGGAATTGAATATAACTTCTAATAAAGGCGTTATCTTTACAAAACCCTGAATATTTTTAGTTTTATTGCTTCCAATACTCTCAAACCATCCAGTTTACCAGGCAAATCTTAATACCTCGGGCTATTTATGCCCAGCGCCTCTTTTACTAAACAGACAATTATGAAATGATTGTCCAGATGAGCTCACACATCTCCTCAGACAATTCCGCCCAGCACATTCTGCAATATATCTTCGGGTACGATGCCTTTCGACCACAGCAGCAAGCCATCGTTGAACATCTGGTCAGCGGTGGAGACGCGCTGGTGCTAATGCCCACTGGCGGCGGAAAATCACTCTGTTATCAAATACCTGCCATTGTTCGATCCGGTGTCGGCATCGTCATCTCACCACTGATCGCGCTGATGCAGGATCAAGTCAACGCCCTCCACCAGAATGGTGTACAGGCAGCGTTTCTCAACTCTACCCTCAGCCACGACGAAGTGCGCGAGGTTGAGAACGCTCTGCACAAAGGTGAACTGGATTTACTCTACGTTGCTCCTGAGCGGTTAATGACAGCACGCACACTCGATCTTATAGATCGCATTCCCGTTTCGCTGTTTGCCATCGACGAGGCTCATTGTGTTTCGCAGTGGGGGCACGATTTCCGACCCGAATATGTTCAACTTTCGATATTGCACCAACGCTTCCCAAACATCCCACGTATTGCCCTGACGGCTACCGCAGACTCTGCGACGCAACGCGAGATTATCGAACGATTAGCACTCAGCGAAGCCCAACAATTTATCAGTGGTTTCGATCGTCCCAATATTCGCTATCGTATCAGCGAAAACAGCAGCAATGGCCGCGAGCAACTGTTGCGTTTTATCCGTAACGAGCATAAAGAAGATGCCGGCATCGTCTATTGCCTGTCACGTAAAAAAGTCGATGAAACCGCTGCATGGCTAACGACAAAAGGATTAATAGCCCTGCCCTACCATGCTGGTCTGCCAACACCTGTTCGCCAACAAAATCAGGAACGCTTCCTGCGTGAAGAAAAAATCATTATCGTCGCCACCATCGCTTTCGGCATGGGCATCGACAAACCTGACGTGCGTTTTGTCGCCCACCTCAACCTACCGAAAAGCCTCGAAGCTTATTATCAGGAAACCGGCCGTGCCGGACGTGATGGCCAAGCCGCCAATGCCTGGATGTTATACGGACTTCAGGATGTCATCACCTTAAAAAAGATGCAGGCCAATTCTGACGCGCCCGAAGACATCAAACGCATCGAACACCACAAACTCGATGCCATGCTTGGACTCTGTGAAATCACCAGCTGCCGCCGCCAGGCGCTGCTACGCTACTTCGACGATGAACTGAAAGAACCCTGCGGTAACTGTGACACCTGCCTTGAGCCACCCGAAACATGGGATGCCACCGCAGCCGCGCAAAAAGCATTATCCTGCGTTCACCGCACCGGCCAACGCTTTGGTGTCACCTATCTAGTCGATGTACTGCTCGGCAAAGACGATGAACGTATCAGCCGTTTCGGTCACGATAATGTCAGCACATACGGCATCGGTAACGAACTCGATCAAAGCGAATGGCGTAACCTCTATCGCCAACTGATCGCCCGCGGTTTATTAGCCGTAGACCTTGCAGGCCATGGCGGCCTACATTTAGTCGAAGAAAGCCGCCCGGTACTGCGCGGCGAACAAGCGCTTCATCTGCGTAAATTCTCTCGCAAGAGCAAAGCAAAAAGCCGCGAACGAAAAAGTAACCGCTTTGCAGATAGCGGCAATAATGCGCTATGGCAGGCACTGCGCAGCCGCCGCCAGCAACTCGCCGACGAACAGGGTATCCCTGCCTATATGATCTTTCACGACGCTACCCTCGCCGAAATGGTCGAAAATCGCCCCGAATCGTTATCGTATATGTCTAATATTTCCGGCATAGGCGAACGCAAGTTGGCCGACTACGGCGAAGAATTTCTCGACGTGCTAAACGAATATCGAAACCTGGAAGAAAAATCACAAAGCGACACTGAAGAAGAAACCATACAGCTCTTCCGCCTCGGCATGGATGCTGATGCCATTGCCGTTCAACGCGGCCTCAAAGCCTCCACCGTTTACAATCATTTAGCTAACGGGATATCTCGGGATGAAGTTGAGTTAGATAAAGTCGTGCCACTGCAGCACCAGCAATTAGAAGCCATCCGCTTCGCCATAGAACAATACGACGGCGGCAAACGTCTCAAACCAGTGTTTGATGCATTAGAAGGTGAGTTTTCTTATGAAATGCTACGTTGTGTTCGAGCTGATGTGATGCGTTAAAGCATACATCAATCTTTTGAATTATTGCGCCAGACTGCCAGCTGTTGCACCAACTGATCGCTAATTTTTTGCAGCGCTTTATCAACACTTCCCCAGGGCCATTCGACTCTAATGCCCGTACGTTCAGGTGAATAAGCCGTAAGCTGAAAAGCACTCAATATTTTCTGGCTAGATTCATCTCTAAGAATCACCTGAACAGTGACTTCATTACTTCGCGCAGTTTTTCCCAGCGCAAGACGTTGCACATCAGGTGTTTGATTAATACGCATAATCACTATATTAATGTGCAGAGAATCCTGCATCGAATCGTGTTTCTTATAAAATACCTTTCTGAAAATATTTTGACTATTCAGCTCGCTCCGGATCATCGTTGCAAGCTGTTTAACCTGCTCTTCACTTTGTTGAAGATTGCTTTCAACATCTACACGCGCCACATCGTATCGATCAAAACCATCAGGTTTGATAAACAACTGTTGAGCACAGGATATCGAAAGAAAAACCAGGATGAACAGCGTAATCAGTTTCATAAAATAAAACTAACTTTCACAATTCTGCTTACAGGTTAACAACCAAAGATAACCTAAAACACCCGCCAGCAACGAAGCAACTAAAACGCCCGTTTTGGCCATTAACAAAAATTCTGGTTGACCAACAAACGCCAATTCCGCGATGAATATGGACATTGTAAAACCGATACCACCAATTAATGACACACCAAATATCTGACTCATATTGGTTCCTTGCGGTAAAACACACAGCCCCGCTTTAATTGCCAACCATGAAAAACCAGCAATGCCAATAATCTTACCCACAATAAGTCCAAACATAACACCGAGGGTAATCGGATGACTCAGTACATCGAGTAAACTGTCAAACTCAATCGGGATTCCGGCATTGGCCAACGCAAATAATGGAATAATCACAAAAGCAACAGGCAAATGCATACTGTGTTCTAAACGTTGCAGCGGTGTCTCAACCATATGCACACCGTTCTCCAACGTCTGAAGAATCGATTTTTGAGTTTCGTTTTGCATAATGCTTTGACCCGGTTTATGACTGCTGTCAAAACGATCCAAAAGATTACGCATGTGTTCACTAAAACGAACCGGTTCATATTTAGAACTAGCGGGAATAATCAGCGCAGTTAATACACCTGCCAACGTGGCATGAATACCAGACTTTAACATCGCCAACCACAACAACAGACCAAAAATAAAATACAAATATGGCTTGCGAATACCTATTAGATTGCAGGCAATCAATGCAATCACTATCAAGCCGGCAATCCCTAGCGCACCAAAGTGAATCTGTTCAGTATAAAACAACGCAATGACGATAACGCCACCGAGATCATCAACAATTGCTAACGCAACCAAAAAAGTCAGTAACGTTTTGGGAATACGATTACCCAACAACACCAGCACACCTACAGCAAAAGCAATATCCGTGGCCATGGGGATTCCCCAGCCCATAATTGAACCATCGCCAGTCATATTTAAACTGGCGTAGATCAGTGCCGGAGTGACCATTCCACCGATAGCTGCAATAACTGGTAACGCTGCTTGTCGAGGGTCAGCCAACTCCCCCACCAAAATCTCACGTTTTATTTCAAGTCCAACAACAAAAAAGAACAACGCCATCAAGCCATCGTTGATCCAGTGATGCAGCGTTTTTTCTAACTGCCATTCTCCAAAAGAAAATCCAACAGGAGTGTGCAAAATGTGCTGATAAGATTCCGCAAGAAAGGAGTTTGCTACAAACAATGCTATCAAAGCACAAATCATCAACAGCAGACCACTGGTTGCCTCATCATGGATAAATTCTTCGAACGGTGTAGCTATTTTATCGAAGGTTTTTTCCCACGGAGAGTATTGTTGCTCAGGTTTTTTCTGGTTTGCCATGGTACAGTATTGTGTCCTCGTCAAATAGGGGTATTAAATAATTCGTGGCACATTCTAACAAAGATCCTTCCCTGTCGTTCAGGATGACAGGGACATGCAAGAATGTTAATGAGACGGGATAATAGGCTAATTCAGGTTTTCAGATTATCTCAGAAAGCCACACATCTATGATTAACCAACTATCCTGTCATCCTGAACGACAGGGAAGGATCTCTACCCGTCCGGTTTGCCCTTACCTCCCAGTCTGGATTTAAGATCATCAAATGGGTTAAAAGTAGCGCCGGCGCTTTTACTTTCCGCAGAAGTATTTCCCTGGCGGGCTTCCAATTGTCGCTGATGCTCGTTATCATGACAATACATACACAACAATTCCCAGTTGCTGCCGTCGGATGGATTATTACTGTGATTATGATCACGATGATGAACGGTGAGTTCATGTAAGTTTTCACGGTTAAACTCTCGACAACAACGCCCACATATATGCGGATACATCTTCAACGCGATGGCACGGTAATCTTTTTCACGTTGCTCACTGGTACGCCTGGCATCAGCCACTAACTGATCTAACTTATCATTGCTGGGTTTTGTCATATTAGCTCCGTACTATATATTAAGGATATTCAGACTTATCGTTAATCGCTGCGTGTAGCAAACCAGATAATATGCCGCGCCCCCTTTGAACCATGGGCATGAACGCGTTGTTCATTGACCTTAAAACCAACCTTTATCAGTCGCTGTGTAAATTTTTGATCTGGCCCCGCCGACCAAACTGCCAGCACGCCTTTGGGCCGCAACGCTGCATACGCCGCATTCAAACCATCAAAGCTATAGAGCCAATCATTTTTCTTACGAGTAAGACCTTCGGGACCATTATCCACATCCAGTAAAATAGCATCATAGCTTTTTTGATGGCGCTTGA
>Ga0316209_1001088_pt1 | contig 32626 bp, 32 predicted proteins | sample 6monopyrite_MG_FD_204945 | JGI IMG/M metagenome (GOLD analysis project Ga0316209, IMG submission 204945) | Microbial mat bacterial communities from mineral coupon in-situ incubated in ocean water Damariscotta River, Maine, United States -... | ecosystem: Environmental > Aquatic > Marine >...
AAGAAGGCACCGACTGCGAAGGTCTCTCCTTTCTACAAGAAAACCATCGGTTACGGACTGCCGGACTTCGCAGAGGAACTCAACTACGGAGTCGATCTATCAACCATCTGAGGGTGGTATCAGATTGGTGGGGTAAAGGTGCCCCATCAACCATTAAATCCGTATACCCAATATTCATGGGCAGTATTTATGTGTGTTGTGGTGATGAGCATGGATTACCCGTTTGCGGCGGTCCGCAGTTGACCACGATAAAAGAGCACCGCGATGTAAGCACCTAGCATATCAAGCATCACGTCCAAAAAGGAAGTATCTCGTCCCGGCGTGAAACTCTGGTGCCATTCATCAATGCCGCCATAGATCGCGGTGAGGCAGAAGGCGATCATCAAACGACGATTAAGCGTGATGTTCCAGCCGGCCAGTGACCAGCACCAGAGCCATGCCAGTAACGCAAACAGCGGGATATGGGCGCCATTATAGAGTGTCGTCTTGAGGGTGGCAGTGAGCGGATCGACATTTTTGAGCGTTGCATCGCCGCTAATCGACGAGAGCAGGAAAATCACCCCCATATATAGCAAGGGGAGGATTAAATAGAGCGGTGTCACATCCATAGAGTGGAGGCGCTGTGATAATTGCCGCAGTCTGCTCACACGGCGCCGGTGTCAGCATTGACATGGACAGGTTGATTTAAGGGCTGCTGGTCGAACAGGATTCCGCCCATTTTTACGCGGAGACGCCCTTCGGCAAACCAGCGCAGGGCAAGGGGATAGATGTGATGTTCCTGCGTCTGTACACGTTTCGCCAGTGTTGCCGCATCATCGCCGGTTAAAAGCGGTACTGATGCCTGAATGATTACGGGGCCACCATCGAGCTCATTGGTGACCAGATGGACACTGGCACCGTGTGCAGTTGCTGCGGCATCGATTGCCCGCTGGTGAGTGTTGAGTCCCGGAAAATCTGGCAGGAGCGATGGATGGATATTGAGCATCCGTCCCTGATAGTGCTCGACAAATGCGCTGCCGAGGATGCGCATGTAACCAGCGAGCACCACCATGGCGGGGCTATATTGATCGATGCGCTGCTGTAAGGCTGTTTCATAGTCACTGCGAGTGTCGAAGGCGGTGTGATCGACAACGACCGCAGGGATGTTCGCGGCGCGCGCACGCTGTAGGCCGTAGGCATCGGGGCGGTTGCTGATGACGGCGCGGATCTCGACCGGCAGGCCGTCATCACGGATCGCATCGATGATCGCCTGCAGGTTGCTGCCACTGCCAGAGATCAGTACAACAATGGGAAGGGCAGGCGTGTGCCCGCGATGGCGGTTACTCATTTAGGATGGGTAAGGGTCACGTTTGCTTTTTCACCCGGCGCGGAGTGAATCGTGCCGATCTGCCACGCCTGTTCGCCAAGTTGCTGTAACAGTTCGATGGTTTGAGTGGCATCGTCGGCGGCGACACACAGCACCATGCCAATGCCGCAGTTAAAGGTGCGATGCATCTCTTTGGCGGTGACATTGCCCTGCTGTTGCAGCCAGTCAAAGATTTCAGGACGCGGCCAGGCGTTGCAGTCGATGGCGGCACGGGTGCCCTCAGGCATCACGCGCGGCAGGTTTTCCAGCAATCCGCCGCCGGTGATGTGTGATAGCGCATGCACGTCGATCTGTTTAAACAGGGCCAATAATGGTTTGACGTAAATACGTGTCGGTGTCAGCAGGGTTTCGCCGAGGGTGCTGTCGCCAAAGGGCTGTGCGAGGTTCGCGCCGCAGTGATCGATGATCTTGCGGATCAGCGAATAGCCGTTTGAGTGCGGCCCTGATGACGCGATGCCGATCAGCACATCACCCGCGGCGACTTTACTACCATCGATGATCTGATCTTTTTCAACCACACCGACGCAAAAACCTGCGACGTCGTAGTCGCCGGCTTGATACATGCCGGGCATTTCGGCCGTTTCACCGCCGGTCAATGCGGCGCCGGCGAGTTCGCACCCGCGGCCAATCCCTTTGATCACCTCGGCGGCGGCATCGACATCGAGTTTGCCGCTGGCGTAGTAATCGAGAAAAAAGAGCGGCTCCGCCCCCTGCACAATCAGGTCGTTGACGCACATTGCCACCAGGTCGATGCCGATGGTGTCGTGTTTGCCGGTTTCGATCGCCAGTTTTAATTTAGTGCCGACGCCGTCGGTGCCGGAGACCAGCACCGGTTGGCGATAGCGATCCAGCGGCAGTTCGAACAAGGCGCCAAAGCCGCCGAGGCCAGAAAGTACGCCGGGGCGCGTGGTCTTTTTAGCGGTGGCTTTGATCCTTTCAACCAGCGCGCTGCCGGCATCAATATCGACGCCCGCATCGCGGTAGCTGAGAGAGGTGGGGGTGTCTGATGCTGGTTTTGTATTATCTGAATTCACGGGATCGTCTAATTTAGGTTGTGATTAAGTAGATTTTAAGCGCGCGGCTCCGGGTGCTATTCTAACGTAAATTGATGTGCCATGCTCGTGGCCTGAGGGTTGAATCTTGCAATGCGTGCTAGCGCTGGGGAACTGCGCAATTGGCTGGTATAATGCGCCTCTATGATGGATATTTTTAGTAGAACCACCCCTCATTTTGCGCCTTCAGCGCGCATGACGAGACGATCTCCAAAATTTGGGCATATGGGCATCTGGCAGATGTGGCAGCGCTGCGCGTTCATTTTTGCGCTGTTACTGCCTCTAAATAGTTATGCCGCCGAGGTGTCAGGGCTCTACGAAACAGAGGTTCTGGTGACCAGTCAGGGCAGTGATGAGCGCACTGAGGCGATTCGGATGGCGCTGAGTGAGGTGCTGATTCGCGTCAGTGGCGATCGAAATACCCCTCAAGTGGCCGCCCTGCAAGGGCTTTACAAACGCTCGCTACAACTGGTGCAGCAATATCGTTACCGCACACTGCCACGCGTGGATGGTTTGCGAAATGATCTGGGCGGCGCGCAAACACAGGCGCTGTGGATTCGTTTTGACCCGGCGGCGATAGATCAATCGCTCCGCAAGGCGGGTGTGCCGGTGTGGGGGCAGGTGCGTCCGGCCACGCTGGCATGGGTGGTGATTGATGATGGTCAGGCGCGCGCGCTGATGGGCGCGGAGACACTGTTGGAACCGAAAGAGGTGATGCAGCAGCAGGCACAACGCCGCGGCTTACCGCTCTTCGTACCGTTATGGGATCTTGAGGATCAGGCCGCGCTGCGTTTTACCGATGTCTGGGGTAATTTTCAGGACGCCATTTTGAGTGCTTCGGCGCGTTATTCGACCGAGGCGGTATTGGTCGGTCGGCTTTATCAGTTGACCAGCGGCTGGGAAGGGCGCTGGACCCTTTACCAGGGCAACACAACCGAACATTGGCAGACCAGCGCACCGTTGCAGAATGAAGTGCTGGCGGCCGGCGTCGATGGCGCAGCGGATCATCTTGGGCGCCGTTTTGCGATGGTGTTTGATGAATCGCAGCGCAGTCGTGTCAAAGTGATTGTCAAAGACATTAATACGCTTGAAGATTATGCCCGCACCTCAGAGTTTTTGCAGTCACTGGATATAGTGACGACAACGCAGGTGACGCAAGTGGAAGGCTCCACTGTGACCTTTACCTTGCAGGTCAATGGCAGTAGCCGTGTGCTGGCGCAGACCATCAGTTTTGGACGAACGCTGATGGAGACCCCTGCTGTGGTCAATGTCGATGATAGTAATGATCCGTCACAAGTGCCCTTGTGGACGGTCCCTGATGAGACAGAAACAAAGTTGTGGTATCGCTTATTACCATGAGTGTGCGTGGTGTGCCTAACATCATTACGGTGTTGCGGATCCTGCTGGTACTGCCCGTGGTGCTGTCCCTGTTGAATGAGCAGTATGGCGTTGCGTTGATCCTGTTTGCCATTGCCGGCGCCTCCGATGGGCTGGATGGTTATATTGCCAAACGTTACGACTGTGCCAGTCGTCTTGGTTCCATTCTAGACCCGCTGGCAGACAAGTTATTATTAGTGAGCACCTATGTCTCGCTGGCATGGCTAGGGCTATTGCCGCTATGGCTGGTAGTGGTTGTGCTGGTACGTGACCTGTTGATTGTGATCGGCGGTTTTGCCTATCATCGTTTTATTGGCCAGTACGATATGAGCCCATCATTTGTCAGCAAGTTAAATACAGTTACGCAGATTTTACTGGGTTTTTTAGTGGTATTATCGATGAGCCTGTTACCGCTGCCTACGTTGCTGATTGATGGCATGATCTACGTTGTACTGGTGACAACGTTATTGAGCGGCAGTGATTATGTCTGGACTTGGGGGCGACGTGCGATGGCCGTTCGTGTTGATGACAAACAGAACAGAAGTGACTGACGATGGCTGAAGCGCAGAAGTGGTGGATATTGATGCTGGTGGCAGGGAGCGGTGTACTGCTCTATCTGCTCGCGCCCGTGCTGACGCCCTTTTTGATCGCGGCACTGCTTTCATATCTGGGGCACCCCTTTGTGGTGCGGCTGGAGAAACGCAGGCTTTCGCGTAACAGTTCAACACTCATCGTTTTTAGTGTGATCTCGCTGTTGGCATTGATGCTGCCGATTGTGATTGTGCCACTGCTGGAAAGGCAGATTGGCGTGTTCGTCAATAACTGGCCGGCCTATATCGACTGGATTCAACGTGTCGCACTGCCGTGGTTGCAGCAGCAGATCGGTTTTGGTGAGCGCACACTCAACCTTGATCTTTTCAAGCAGGCCTTTGTTGAGCACTGGCGACAAGTCGGCGGTACTGCGATCGGTCTGGTGGCTGTTGTCTCCAAGTCGGGGCTGGCGCTACTGGAGTGGGTCGGTAACCTGGTCCTGATTCCTGTTGTTACCTTTTATCTGCTGCGCGACTGGGGTGATCTGGTTGAGTACCTGCGAGCGCTGTTGCCACGCACATCAGAATCAGTAGTGAGTCGGATGGTGACGGATTGCGATGAAGTCCTCGGGACCTTTATGCGCGGTCAGTTATCGGTGATGCTGGCGTTAAGTACCATCTATGCGCTTGGGCTGTGGATGGTAGGCCTCGACCTTGCCTTTCTGATTGGGTTGCTTGCGGGGGTCGTCAGTTTTGTGCCCTACCTCGGTTTGATTGTCGGTATTGTGGTGGCCGGCATTGCCTCAGTCGTACAGGTGCATGATTTTTCATTGCTGTTACTGGTGATTGCTGTCTTTGGAGTCGGGCAGTTGCTGGAAGGCTTCGTGTTAACGCCGTGGCTGGTGGGTGAACGTATTGGACTGCATCCGGTGATGGTGATCTTTTCCGTGATGGCCGGTGGTCAGCTATTCGGCTTCTTTGGTATTTTGCTGGCACTGCCAGTCTCTGCGGTCTTAGTGGTGCTGTTACGCCATGCCCATCAACGCTATCTTGATAGTAGTATTTATGGGGCGGATGGCATGCCGTGCGCTGAGCCTAATTCCAAGCCTGAATCTGAATCTGGAACAGAGGCTGCTGCGGTGAATGCTGATGCACCACCGAGTAAGCAAGAGTAATACCTGAGTAGTATGGCGATACAGTTACCGTTAAGTATCCGGTTGCGTGATCATGCAACCTTTGAGAATTTCCTTCCCGCAGACAACCAGCAGGTCGTGGCTACCCTGCAGCGTGCTGCGGTTTCAGATAATGATGATGCGACAGCGCTTTATCTCTGGGGTGCTGCTGGCAGCGGCAAGTCGCACCTGATGCAGGCGACCTGTCATCGTGTGACAGCATGCGATGAAGTGGCTGCCTATCTCCCCCTGCGTGAGTTTGAGCTGTTGGCACCGGCAATGCTTGAAGGGATGGAGTCTTTAGCGCTGGTCTGCCTCGATGATATTGAAGCGATTGCTGGTCAGCGCGAATGGGAAGAGGCGATCTTTCACCTTTATAACCGTATGCAGACTAACGGAACCCAGCTGGTTGTCACTGCCAATACTGCGCCACAAGGCCTGCCATTATTGCTACCAGACCTGGTGACGCGCATGGGGTGGGGGTTAGTGTTTCAGCTCCATGAGCTTGTTGACGACCAGAAAGTGCAAGCACTACAGATGCGTGCGCAGGCGATTGGAATGGAGATAGGCGGTGATGTTGCACGTTATCTTTTTAGTCGTACGCGACGTGATATGCACTCGCTGTTCGCGTTACTCGAAAGACTCGACCACGCGACACTGGTCGCACAGCGTCGCCTCACTATCCCTTTTTTAAAGGTCTTTATGGCAGGTGATACCTGATTCGTGCCGTAGCGCCACATCAATCCTGAAGCTTGTGTGCGATCCCTGCAATCCGTTTACCTAATGCGCGGCAAAGCCGTTTTTCCTCTTCGGTGAGCGGTGACTTTCCATCGCCTCCAGCAAGGTGGCTTGCGCCGTACGGGGTGCCACCGCTCTGGGTGTTGAGTAGATCGGTTTCGCTGTAGGGAATACCGCTGATCAACATGCCGTGGTGTAGCAGTGGCAGCATCATTGAGATCAGCGTGCTCTCCTGGCCACCGTGCATCGATCCCGTTGAGGTGAAAACGCCGGCGGGTTTACCGCTTAACGTGCCGCCGAGCCAGAGGTCACTGGTACTATCGATAAAATATTTAAGGGGCGCGGCCATGTTGCCAAATCGTGTCGGGCTGCCGAGCACTAACCCGACACACTGTTTGAGATCGTCGTGGGTCGCGTACGGCGCGCCCTCATCGGGCACACTATCCGCAACCGCTTCGCAAACGGTTGAAACTGCGGGTACGGTGCGAATGCGCGCTGTCATGGTGGGCACCTCTTCGATGCCGCGTGCAATCAGTTGTGCCATCTTGGCCACGCTGCCGTAGCGGCTGTAATAGAGTACCAGTATCTCAGCCATGTTAGATGATCTCCAGAACGTTTTCAGGGGGGCGACCGATGGCCGCTTTGTTGCCGGTCACGACGATCGGTCTTTCAATTAAGATCGGGTATTGCACCATCGCGGCAATCAGTTCAGCGCGAGTAAGCGCAGGATTTGCGAGATTGTAATCCTGAAAAGGCGCTTCGTTTTTTCGCATCAGTTCACGTGGTTCTATATTGAGCAGGTTAAGAATGCGATCAATCACCGGTGCTGATGGCGGCGACTTTAGATATTCGATGATGACGGGCTCAATGTTATTGTCGTTTAGGAGTTGGAGTGTCTGACGTGATTTTGAGCAGCGTGGGTTATGATAAATCGTCGTAGTCATGCCTTGTTGGCCCTCTGTTTTTAGGGTTGATACTAGTGATCATTATTCTAACGTGCCTTTCCTTGACAGCCTACAGGACGAGGGTGATAATTTCATGCAGTTGTGTCCAATGAGTGCTGCACTGGTGTTTCACTGTGCTGTTTGGCAATCTGTGATGAGTAGTGGCTATGGTGGTGTCGTTTTGAGAATAAAAGGTTTTCTATTCATTCCCTGTCTCATGCTAATGACGGCGTGTGCGAGTGTTCCTACGCAGGAGATGAGTGATGCACGGCAGGCCCTGAAGGTAGCCCATGACGTGGGTGCCTCAGAACACGCCCGCGAGAAAATGCTACATGCTCAGGCATTATTCAATAAAGCACAGCGTGAACTGGAATCAGGTGATTTTAATGATGCCCGTAATGATGCCACCGCAGCAAGAGTAGAGGCGATACAGGCACAGGAACTTGCACAAGTGATGAGTGCGACCAAGTCAGCATTCCTCAAAGCAATTGAACAGGGACTACTCTCTGACGAAGCGACATTACTCTATAATCGCGCGGCGGCTGCGGCTGATGAAAACACCCTTCATGAGGCGATTCGTTTGGCAAATGAAGCGAGGCATCAAGCCGAGCAAGACCTTCGTCTCGAATAGTTCGTTATTTTGAATAACCATCCCGGCCGTGTGCGCGTAACATTTTTTTTTATGTGTTATCTCCTGCGGCAATTCATGCAGGATAATTGTACCCGTACCGCCGCCGCCCTGAGTTACACCACGTTGTTATCGCTGGTGCCGCTGCTGGCGGTGGTCTTCTCCATTCTAGCCTTTTTTCCGCTGTTTGCTTCGTTGGTCGATGACATTCAGGGTTATATCTTTAATAACTTTGTTCCGTCGTCAAATCAACAGTTGCAAGAGCACTTCCAGCAGTTTATTAAAACGGCTGTCAGTAGTGGCGCGATCGGGCTGCTGTTTTTAATGCTGATCGCATTGATGTTAATGAATGCGATTAACGTTGCATTGAATGATATCTGGCAGACGAAACCGAAGCGCAATATTTTCTCTGCACTGCTGATTTATGGCGTGGTGTTGCTGGTGGGTTCGATTCTGTTTGCTACCAGTATTCTGCTCACGTCATATGTGGTTTCATTGCCACTGATTGCTGATGGTGGTGAGACAGTGACGGGGATGAAAAATATACTATTGGTGATGGCGCCGATTGGCGTCACTGGTATTGCGCTGCTGCTATTTTATGTCGTGGTGCCAAACTGCGACGTGCCATGGCGTGCCGGGGTAGTGGCTGCGATAGTGGCGGCATTACTGTTTGAGCTCGCAAAAAAGGGGTTCGCCTGGTATCTGTTGGCATTTCCGACTTACACGGTTATCTATGGCGCACTAGCAGTCATCCCAGTATTTCTGGTGTGGATTTATGTCTCCTGGCTGGTGGTGCTGTTGGGCGCTGAGATCGCCCGCTGTCTGACGACCTTTGAACAGAATCAGCGTGATAATGGCGCGTCATCGTGATATTTTATTCATCTTTGCAAATATGTGATTAATCATTGAAATCTGCGTGGTAGCTAATGAATAAAATGGGACTCGTGTTCGAAGGCTTTTTATGGAATAGCCGTTTTGTGGTGCTGTCAGCGGTACTTGCCAGTCTGGCGGCTGCATTCGCGATGTTTTTTATGGCGACCGTCGATGCCTTTTATATGATTAGCCATCTCGTAGGATACGCTTCACCCTCATTGAGTCCTGAGCTACGCGCTGATCTGCGCGGTGAAACGGTGACCCATGTGGTCGAAATCGTGGATGGCTATCTGCTAGCGACGGTGCTGCTGATTTTTGCGTTGGGGCTTTACGAGCTCTTTATTAGTGCAATTGATCCCGCCAAAGGGAAAAAGATCTCTTCGAGCGTGTTGATGATTACTAGTCTGGATGACCTGAAGAGCCGCCTGGCGAAAGTGATCTTGATGATTTTGATCGTTAAGTTCTTTGAGTATGCAGTGGATATTAAATACGAGACGCCGCTTGATCTGCTCTATCTTGCGGGTGGCATTGCATTGATCGGTGTGGCGATTTATCTATCGCATGCTGAGGGTAGTGAGTCCTCCGAAAAACATTGACCCTGATTGGAATGCCGGGATGTCAAAAGCCGCCACCACTTTTTGTCTGCAATGCGTTGTCACTGGCCGGGTACAGGGCGTTTTTTTTCGTGCTGCGACTCAGCAGCAGGCGCGGGTGCTTGGCGTGACGGGCTGGGTCCGCAATCGTGACGATGGTACTGTCGAACTACTTGCCTGTGGAGATGAGACGGCAGTACGGGCATTAGAGACGTGGTTATGGCAGGGGTCAGCGCAATCGAAAGTTCAGGATGTGAAATCTGCCGTCGTAATGGATCAGGTATTTGAAACTTTTGAGATCGCTTGAGTTATTTTTAGATGGGCAGGTATATCTGAATCAGCGCACCACCGAGTGATGACTGTTTGATCTGTAGTTCACCGTCGTAAAGATTCACAATATCGCTCACCAGTGATAGCCCCAGTCCGTGCCCGTCGACGGCATCCGCTTCGCGCCGGCGCCAACCACGCTGGATTACTTTTTCAGCAAATGTCGGCGAGATGCCGGGACCGTCGTCAGCGACTTCAATCAGTAATCGCTGTTGCTGAGGGTCGCTTACCTCTTCCTGGGTTTCAATCGATAGCGTAACGTCGACGCGCCGCTGGCACCATTTATAGGCGTTGTCGACGAGGTTCCCCAGCAGTTCCATCAAGTCACCTTCTTCGATGTGGAGTTCGAGTTCGGTTACGACCGTAAGATTACCCTGTACCCCTTTGTCCGCATAAACCTTGTCGAGCGCGGCGAACACCTGACTGGCGATCTGCTGTGGATTGATCGGCGCGGTCAGTGCTGTCCTTCCTGAGGTCGCGGCACGTTGTAACTGGTACTGCACGATTTGATCCATGCGCTGCACCTGCTCTTCAGTGGTGATGCGCAGTGACTCGACTGAATTATGCGGTGCTTCAACCGCACCGCGCAGCACTGCCAAAGGGGTTTTAAGGCTGTGGGCAAGATCGCCAAGACTGGCGGTGTAACGCGCTTCATGTTCGTTGTTGGTACGAATCAATGCGTTAATATTATTGGTCAGGCCACTCAACTCTTTGGGGTACTCACCCTGTATCTCATTATGTTTGCCGGCTTCGATATCAGCGATTTCCTGCGCGGCACGGCGCAATGGGGCGAGCCCCCAGTGGAGGATCAGCGTTAGCATAATCAATAGTACAGCGGCGACGCCTCCGAGTGAGCCCCACAGGTTGTGGCGGAAGTCTCTTATCTGTTGATTGATACGCCTCAGGTCTTCACTGACTACGAATGTATAGCCTTCGCTTTCAGTGTCGTTGTCACCCCACGTGAGGCCGATGCTGAGCGAGAGTAATGGGTCGCCTGTGGCCGACACGATATGTTCGAATTTCTGCTCGCCGCGAGAGACACTGGTGTGTGGTGGGATTAAGATCGTGGCGATCGACGGCGAGGACCACGCGAGCTCACCGTTGTTTTTGATGATGCTGGCATAGAGGCCGGAATCGGGGGTGAAGAAGCGCGGTTCGGGGAGGGCGTAGAGCATGCGAATGTTCTGTTGTTCGTCCTGTTCGATGGCGGAGATCAGCACCGTGATCTGGATCATCATGCGTTCTTTAAGCGCGTCGACCGTGCTGATACGGTAGGTGCGATCAAGCGTGATGCCGGTAATGCTGAGAAAGCCTGCCAGAATACAGCTGGCGGCGATCAACATGCGGGTATTGATGGAAGGTTGTTTCATGAATCGATCATATTAAAACGGTAGCCACGGCCGCGCAGGGTTTCAATCGGCTGTAGCTGGTTTTTCGGATCGAGCTTACGCCGCAGCCGCCCGACAAAGACTTCGATTACGTTACTGTCACGGTCATAATCCTGATCATAGATATGTTCCGTGAGCACGGTTTTGGAAATGACCTGTCCGGCATGCAGCATCAGGTATTCAAGCACCTTAAACTCATAGGCGGTCAGCTCCAGTAAGGTGCCGTCGAGCGTGACCTCCTGACGGGTCGTGTTAAGGGTGATGGGGCCGGAGGTAATGGTTGGCTGGGCCAGTCCCGCTGCGCGCCGCAGCAGCGCCTTGAGGCGCGCTTCAAGTTCTTCCATGTGGAAGGGTTTTACCAGGTAGTCGTCAGCACCGGATTCAAGCCCTTCGACTTTATCTTGCCAGCGTCCGCGTGCCGTCAGGATCAGCACCGGGAAGTCTTTACCCGCTTCACGCAGTGCACGGATCATCTCGATACCAGACATATTGGGCAGGCCGATATCCACCACAGCGACATCGATGGCGTACTCTTGGCCGAGATAGCAGCCGTCTTCACCATTATCAGCCACATCAACGGCATAGCCTGCTGACTTTAAACGCTGATGCAGTTGTTGCCTCAGCTCGGTTTCATCTTCAACAATTAAAACGCGCACAACGAAGTCAATCCTTCCTGTATCGGAGGCATAAGCATAACCGGATTTGCTGTCACAGATATAGTAGACAGGGAGTGAGGGAATAAAAAAACCCCAGCCAAGAGGGAGGGAAGCAGCGGCTGGGGTTTTGGTAAAACGTATTGCTAACGGTTGTACTATGGCTTACAGGCCGAGGATGAAATCAACCATGGTCTCAATGTCTGCGTCCGCAACTCGAGGTGAGTAGGGAGGCATTGGGACGCCACCGGTCACTTCAGTCCAGTTACCTTTGCCGCCTTTTTTCACTTTTGTCATGAGCGCGTCTCTTGCACCGGCATCACCTTTATATTTAGCGGCGACATCTTTCCAGGCAGGGCCAACAACTTTCTTGTCAACACTGTGACATGCTAAACAACCACTTTTCTTGGCAAGATCCAGATCGGCCAAAGCAGGGGTTGCGATCAGTACAGAAGCCAGTGCAGCGGCGGTAATAATGTGTTTCATGGTTATCTCCTTGTTTTATGGTTTAGGCATCAGAATGGGGCTTGAATCACTTTGCCCATGTTGCAAACCCTAAATTGCGGGGATGAACTATTCTGTCGCTGGTGATAAAGATAACTGAATGAAACTGAATGGAGCCTGAACAGTGCTTATGAAATCAATTAACTTTTAAAATTGTTTGAGATCAATGGTTTATTTTCTATCTTGGCCTGTTTATTCCAAACTGTTTTAGTCCTAACGGGTCTTCAGGGTTGATTTGAGGCTGAAAGGGCTCGTTACGATTCACACTGGTGAGCTGATATACCTTACCAATCCAGTTATTGAGCACGGCCTCGGCGGTGTCGTGCCAGGTATTATCGAGGCGCTCTGTGATCAGTGCTTCCGGCAGTGGCGGCGGGGTGATGCCGTTCGCTAGCGCAGCGATCACCTGATCCCGGTGCTCCTCCAGAATGGCGGCGCTTTGCTGGGTGAAGTAATTATCGGGTAGCGGTGGGTAGTCATCACGTTCACGGTTGATAAACAGTTTTACTTCGCGCTTATACTCTTTTAGCAGGCTGATGATGTCATATTCCGGGTGTCCCTGAAAAAAGACGATGCGAAACAGGTCTTCACTGACCGCGAGATGGACGCCCGCTTCAGCGCTTTCCACCAGTACTTTCAACCCGGCCGACTCAAACTGCTCGCGACTGATATCGTTATAACGCGAGTGCGGAATATCAAAGCGCGTATTGACGCCCGCGACTAACGGATGTTCGCGATCAACCAGGTAATGCGGATAGACCCCCCAGCGTTTAATACCCATATGATGGCGTTTTTTGCCATAGCGAGACTGCATGACCGCATGTGTTGCCAGACATGAGCAGAGGGTCGAGGTGACATTTTCATAGGCCCATTCGATGATCTCATCCAGCGGCTGCCAGAAAGCCTCCATCGCAAGGTCGGGCTGGGTGACGTTGGCACCCGTGATGATGAGTGCATCGAGCCCCTGCTGTTTGATCGTCTCAAAACTCTCGTAATACTGTTCTACATGGGCGCGCCCTGCTTCGTCGCGCGGCAGCTCGGCAAGCGTGAAAGGGTGCATATAAAACTGTGCAATCTGGTTTGACTCGCCAATCAGGCGGAAGAACTGTCGTTCCGTGGCCGATAGTGCGGAGTCCGGCATCATATTCAACAGGCCAATGTGTAGCTCGCGAATATCTTGATGGACCGCACTATCACCGGGAATGATGGTTTCACCGATATCTTCGAGACGTTTAAACGTAGGCAGATTGCTGTTGGCGACAAGTGGCATCGTAGTCATTAACTCGTGAGTGCTTTTTCGATCAGCGCAGTGAAGTCCTGTTCGCACTGCACCTGCGCGAGGTCGGTGGTGGAGATGGTGTAGCCATATTTCGCGGCAATCGCTTCGTAGCGTGGAATGCGTGAATAGAAGAGATGCGGAAAGACCCAGCGCACAAAATCGTTTGGATCAATCTGCGCCACATACTCCAACGAGCGTTGCGTCATATAGGCCGCTAACTGTTCGTCGAGAAACGCTTCACGATAGTAGAGTGGCTTGGGATCCAGTTCCGCGCGGTGAATCAGCGCCTTTTCATCCTGTTCAGTCGCCTTGATGTAGATAATCAGGGTGTTTTCACTGAGCATTTTGAGCGTCTTTTCATCATCCAGTTCGCACACGCTGCCACCGGCATCATTGATGAAATGGTGATAACCGTAGATCTCCTGGGCCTTACTGATGAACTCCGGTACATCGCGCATTGCGAGTACCTCCGCCTGATGATGGAGCGCCTGACGACGCTTGAACTCCGGTAATGCCAGTCCATCCAGCTCAGGATTGCCAAGCTTGCCGAGAAAGCTGGCGACCGGTTTGAGGTTATCCACCGAGAGATTGTTGGCGATATAGATTGAATCGGTGCGCAGCAGATCACGCAAGAACTCCACCTGCATTGCCTGCTGCTTGATGTTATCGAGGATGGGTTCATCAAGATAACGGGTACCGATGCGGTAGTCCCCCGAGTAGTGAAACCAGTGCTCGCGCAGCATCGTCGAAAGACGGGTTTTACCGACACCAGACATCCCCAATAAGGTAATGCTTTTGTGCTCCCAGTCTTTGAATTCTGCGGTAGTGAGTTTCACAAACAGGCTCCCAGTCGAGTCTATATCGCCAAAGTAAAACGCTATTGTAGAGTAGCTGCATGAAAGATGCAGCGCTTTGGGTGATTTTAAGCACATTTATTAGTGTCTGCCGCCATTATGTGGGTGCATCATTGGAGGTAAAAATTGCGGTGTGCTTATGATATTCCGGTATTAATAATCAGGCAAAGTGGCCGCTAGCCCTAGATAGGGATTATTTATGAAGCGAGGTCAGCTTTCTAGAGTCTCATTTAGATAGGCATTGACCGTTCTGTGTGAATTAATCCTTTGAGGCGCAAATGGATGAGTAACTTTTACAATATAGGGCTTCGTGGTAAAACCACGCTGGTATTAGGCGGGCTGATATTGCTTGCGCTCATTATTATTAGTGTTGCTAGTTATTGGCAGTCACAACGTATCGCCGAACGCAAAGTGCTGGAACTGGAGCAGAGTAAATTTGCAGTGCTGAAGCATGAAATAGAAGGAAGCCTCAGCAATCACCACAAAAATTTGATGTCATTGCGTGACGTGCCTCCAATTCAGGCGATCATTAGCGCCCTGGACAATAACGATATTGAGCCAGAATACGGTAATTCACTCGCGGTGTGGCGCGAGCGTTTGAGCGTTATTTTTAGTGCTTTTCTGGTAAATCACCCGGAGTATCAGCAGATTCGGTATATTGCTGCTGACGGTGATGAACTGGTTAGGGTACAAGCAGGGCTTGACGGTGTCAGGGGGGTGCCTTTTAAACAGCTGCAGAATAAGGCGGATTCTCTTTACGTGAGTGAAACGATTAAGCTCAGAGAAGGGGAGGTTTACTATTCAGATGTTTCCCTTAACCGTGAGCATGGTGTCATACAAGAACCACATCAACCGGTATTACGGTTGGCAAGTCCGATTTTCAATGATGATGGCCAGGTAGCGGCGTTGCTTGTGATCAATCTATCTATTGAATGGTTATTTGATGCCATTCACCCCGATGAAAATGGAACACAGCGAAATATTGCTGATGATAGGGGGAATTACATCAAGCATGCCGATGTAGCTAAAACATTTGGTATGGACCTAGGGAGTGGCTATCGTTTGCAGTTGGATGAACCGGAATTAGCCGAGATTTCCGCTCATCAAGATCGGCTGCTAAGACGTCATACTATTCATAATGAGCTGGATGGATTTCAGAAGATCTACTTTTCTCCGCAGGACCGTAATCGGTACTGGTTGTTGACGTTAAATATTCCGGAAAATGTAGTGTTTTCGGATGTTACTGCGGCGCTGAATCAAATGCTTCTTATCAGTCTGCTTATTGCGTCGTTATCGTTACTGCTCATTGTCTGGTTTATCTCTAGAAAAATATTGACGCCGGTGGTGGACCTGGCGGCTGCAGCAAGCCGCTTGCAGGCGGGAGATTTAACGGTGCGCGTTGATGCCTCGTCGGCGCATGACGAATTTAAAACATTGTATGCCGCGCTTAATGCCTTTGCAGACAACCAGCAACAGGCGACTACTCAGCTGGAAAATAGAGTTGCTGCGCAGACGAAACGACTGTCTGCGGTCATTGACAATGTGGTGGACGGTATAATTACGATCAGTGTGCAAGGTGAAATTGAATCATTTAATCCTGCTGCACGGCGTATTTTCGGTTATACCGATGAAGAGGTCATTGGTCAGAATGTGAAAATGCTCATGCCTGATCCATATCATAGTGAGCATGATGATTACTTGCAGCATCATATAAAAACCGGTGAAAAAAAAGTGATTGGGGTTGGCCGAGAGGTCTCTGGTTTGCGTAAAAATGGTGCTACGTTTCCGATGGAGCTAGCGGTTAGTGAGGTGATGATTGATGGTGTTCGTCATTTCGTCGGCATCACTCGGGATGTTACTGAGCGTAAACGGGTTGAGCTGATGCAGAAAGAGTTTATTTCAACAGTAAGTCATGAGTTACGTACCCCGTTAACTTCTATTCGTGGTTCTTTAAGCCTTATTTTAGGTGGGGCGGTTGGTGTTTTGCCGGAAAAAGCAAAGGCGCTTTTGAATATCGCTAATAATAACAGCGATCGATTGATACATCTGATTAACGATATTCTTGATATAGAGAAGATCACGTCTGGAAACATGCAGTTTGATAATGCAGTGACGGATGCGCTTACTGTTGTGCAGCGAGCGATTGAATCGAATAAAGGCTATGCTGATCAACTCGGCGTACGTTTTGAGCTCATTAGTGTCCCCGATGAAGTCGTGATGATTCGTGTCGATAAACAGCGCATGGAGCAGGTAATGTCTAACCTGATGTCCAATGCGGCGAAGTATTCCCCAGTGGGTGATGCGGTGGAGATTGCTATTGAAGTGATAAAAGAAGAGGTGCGCATTACGGTACATGATCACGGAAAGGGTATTCCCGAGGAATTTAAACCAAGGATATTTTGTAAATTTTCTCAGGCCGATAGTTCGGATGCACGTCAGAAAGGGGGCACCGGCCTTGGCCTGAATATCACTAAAGAGCTCATTGAGGAGCAAGGGGGGCGTATTGGATTCGAAAGTGGGGAAGATGTCGGCACCACGTTCTATGTGGATCTACCAATATGGCGTGAACAGTGTAAGGATGATAAGCCACAAGTTGATAACATCTCTAGAAAAACGAATTCAGATATGCCGCTGGTATTGATTGTCGAAGACGATCGTGATGTTTCGAGATTACTTGGTATGATGCTGGAAAAAGAAGGTTACGGCTTTCATCAAGCATTCACCTATCAGGAAGCGTTACAGCAAATACAGGATAATCACTACAGCGTCGTGACGCTGGATTTGATGATTCCCGGTGGCAGTGGCATTAATTTGTTGCGCGAACTGCGTGACAATGAGGCCACTGCGACTTTACCCGTGATTGTAGTGTCAGCTAAAGCGAAAGAAGGAAAGCTCGAAGTTAAGGGGGATGCATTTTGTTTGGTGGACTGGGTAGAAAAGCCGATTGATGAAAGTAGGTTGTTGTCTTCTATTCGCATAGCACTGCATGCAGCTACTGTTAAAGATAAACGAATCTTGCATGCGGAAGATGATCCGGATATTGCTGTGATTGTTGATACTTTGGTTGACGGTGAATGTGAGGTAGTGCATGCAATGACGTTAGCTCATGCAGCGACGCTTGTGTGCAATGGGTCTTTTGATCTGGTGTTATTGGATATTGGATTGCCGGATGGGTCAGGGTTGGAGCTTTTGCCTGTGCTTGCAAATCAGGCGCATTTTACGCCGGTCATTATTTTCTCGGCACAGGATGTCACTGCCGATATTGCCGCTAAGGTACAAGGTTCGCTGGTTAAATCAAAAACGGATAATAAAAGGCTTTTACAGAAGATTAAAGTGGTGATCAGTGGTGGAATGTAAGTGCTCAGTGATTGAGCCGTGTGCGTAATATGAAATATTGGAATGCAAAAAATCATTTGATCATAGTTGTACTTGGCAATGAGTCAAATGCTTTTTCAGTAATATAAAGTGCTTACCAACTTATCGGCTTGTCGTTAGAGCCCGGGGTCAATGGACGGTCTTGTTGCATGGCTTTCTTAGACGCTGGAGTGTTCGGTGTTGTTGCAACTGCGGACGAAGGTGCCATAGTAGCGAGCAGATCTACCGCAATTTCATTGCCGAGCAAGATGATGACATCGGCGAGAGGATGTGGCGCATCATCGCGCGTGAAACGATTCTGGTTTTCGTTGATCACTTTAAACCAGCGTTTTTGATCAGACCAGATGATTTTTCCAGTCGCACTTTCAATCATCTGATAAGAGACTTCAATCTCGGCCCTTTGTCCTCCGAAATCAACGTTATAAAATTCTTTTTTTCTGTGATTGATAGTGAAATGATCAATCTGTCCCAGCAGCATAAAGTCTGCGCCCAGTTGTTCACCGAGGCGACTGGCTTCAGTCGGATTGACCGCACCGGATGCCCACAGTTGATGCTCACGATTGAGTTCACTTTCAAAGTTACGATTGAGCACGGCATAGTGCTGGCTGCGGACTAATGCGGACTGGATCGCGTTAGCCAGTTGTTGACTGATTTTCGAGGGTGATGCTCGACTGTTATCGACAGCGACAATTGTACTATCAATGCGAAATTGAAATACTGCAATGGACTGACGTTTGTCATCAGGAATCGCCTGTGGGTACATCGGTATTATCGCTTTGATTGTCACCTGCCAGGCGTCGTCTTTATCTGCAGGTTTTTTGACGTCAAGCACGCGGTAACTTTTGACCCATCCTCGGCTATGGGTGTAGGTATCAACGGTTTGTGCAAGCTTGCCGTCGACTTGAAGAAAGGTATCAGCAGCGACAATCGCGTTAAGATCGAAACGCACCCCTTTCATTGTGCCAGCTTCCAGACCACGCACCTGCTGTACCCCTGTTAGCAGCGCGCTGTTGAGCGCTTCCTGGTAGGTGCTGCCAAAGCCCTGGCTCTCGAGCGCAACATCATCAGTGGCCGCTTGCACTAATGTTGCCTGAGTGATCATTAAACTAAGCAATAGCAGGCACACTGTGATGTAACCGGTTAAAGGAATTCGATGGCTTTGTAGACGACACTCAATATTCATACTCGCGCTCTCCGTATGTGCAGCATTAGTGGTTGCTTGACGTGTTGGCTGCTGATACTGGATATTCTACCCTGTCTGTCCGAATACAAAAACAGAAGGTGAAAATAGTGAGGTAGGTGGAGTGAGCTTTTACCCCGTTGTACCGTCTGGTTGGCGGTACAACGGGGGGCGGTAAAAAACGCTAAATGTTAATGATAGCGAGATTACGGAAATGCTGGGTCAGGTGGCAGAGTGTACGAATTTCACCCCGATACGATATTTTCCCTGAGTCTTCCGGACCCATTTAACCACACTATTCAGTGGCTTTTGAGCGCCACCAACGCCTTCAAGGCAGACAAGGTCATCAGGACGATGGACCTGCTCAACCAGCAGGCCTGCACCACTTTTGCTGAGGTCTGTGACAGTCCCAATGAATTGATTGGGATCTATATCGCTGGCATCATCCATTGAATAGTTGATTTCAAGTGCTGTGTTGATCCGTGGGTATTTTCTCAGTTCGGCCGCCATTACTGCTTCCTCCACAAGTACTGAAAGTATAATTCAAGAGATTGCTCTCCAAACTTTAATATTGCACTCGCTGAAAATAGTGCGGGATGCAACTGAGGGGCATTATACACCGAGCGCCATTATTTCGCCATAAAGTTGACAACGCATAACGCTGCAGGCTAAAGCGCGTTAAAACCGATATTCAATACCGGTTTTGTAGCTGATATCGGTCTGTTCAACCTGTTGTGGCGGTTGACTATCGTGAGCCACTTCGATGGAGAGCTTAAGGTTGAGTGTCTCAGCCAGCTTTACCTTTAGACTGCCCTCTTCGAGAATACGGTAGTCACGGCCATTATCGAGCGCAGGTTGATAATAAGTCGTGCTGGTAATGCGGGCATGGTCATTAAATTGATAACGCAGAGCAACATAAATATTCGCACGCCAAAATTTGTCTGTACCGCCATCGACTAGCCTAGGGCGTTTCTCGAGCGTCTCACTGACATAGAATGCACCTAGGCCGAGGTGAGTGGCGTTACTGGCGCTGCTTTCATGAAGGGTTAAGCGGGTGCCTGCGCCAATCAGTGCGCGCAGCGATAGCCGCGCGAACTCATTACGTGTTGCTTGTGTGAACACTTCCAGCGCCATGGTGGGCGTTTGCTGTGTGATATGGCGTAAATGAATGAACCCTTTATTGGTGTCTCGATTACGATTGTTGACCCCGTAAGTATAGCTGGTAGCGATCAGGCGGGTGATGTTGTTGCGCCGCCAGTAGAGTTGTCCGTCTACACTGGTGCTGGATTTGTTAGTATTGCCAGAGTCACCACGAATGGAGAGGCTGGTGTTACCGCTCCAGCCGTCCTGTTGTGGTTTACCGCGCATCTCTTCAATATTGACGATGGCGTGTGACGGATGCGTTAACACCGCACTGAGCAAAATGCTCAGTGCGGTGAGTGTTTTTTGATACCGCATTATGACGCGGCGAGGGTCTGCCGTAGCACGTACGAAAGGATGCCGCCATGGCGGAAATATTCAACTTCATTCGCAGTGTCGATACGCGTGAGTACCTCAAAGGTCTTGTTGGTGCCATCTGCCGCGGTAGCGATCACATTCACCGCCTGCCCCGGTGTCAGCGCATTGAGCCCGCTGATGGCGAAGCTCTCTTCACCCGACAGCCCCAGACTGGTCGCGCTTTCACCCGGTTTATACTGCAGTGGCAGGATGCCCATGCCGAGCAGATTGGAGCGGTGAATGCGTTCGAAGCTCTCCGCAATGACCGCGTTGATGCCGAGTAATTTCGGCCCTTTGGCGGCCCAGTCACGTGAGGAACCGGTGCCGTACTCTTTGCCCGCCAGCACGATCAACTGCGTGCCCTCTGCCTGATATTGAGCAGAAGCGTCGTAGATCGACATCGCAGCACCATCCGGCAGGTGACGGGTAACGCCCCCTTCGGTGCCCGGTGCGAGCAAGTTGCGCAGACGGATGTTGGCGAAGGTGCCGCGCATCATCACTTCGTGGTTACCGCGGCGTGAACCGTAGGAGTTGAAGTCTTTCGACGCAACCCCCTGCTCAACCAGATAGTTGGCCGCAGGGCTATTTTCAGCGATAGAGCCAGCGGGTGAGATGTGATCAGTCGTGACCGAATCCCCCAGCATTGCCAACACGCGCGCACCGCTGATATCACTGAGTGGGTCTGGCGTCGGTGTCAGGTCCGCAAAAAATGGCGGTTCTTTAATATAGGTTGAGTCGTCCTGCCACTGAAAAAGATCGCCATCGGGTACATCGAGTGCGTTCCACTCTTTATCCCCTTTGAAGATATCGGCATAGCTGCGATCGAACTGCGCCGCCCCGACATATTGCTTAACCACCGCAGCGATCTCTTCCTGTGTGGGCCAGATATCTTTGAGATAGACATAATCGCCGTTGGGATCAATCCCCAGCGGGTCACGCGTGAGATCGAGGTTGAGGTTGCCGGCCAGCGCATAGGCGACCACCAGCGGCGGTGAGGCGAGGTAGTTGGCGCGCACATGTGCATTGACGCGGCCTTCAAAGTTACGGTTGCCAGAGAGCACCGCGCCCACTGAAAGATCACCCGTTTTGACCGCTTCGGTGATGTGTTGCGGCAGCGGCCCACTGTTACCAATACAGGTGGTACAGCCGTAGCCCACAAGGTGAAAGTTAAGCCCTTCCAGATAGGGCATCAGCCCCGCATCTTTCAGATAGTCGGTCACTACGCGTGAACCCGGGGCCAGACTGGTCTTGACCCATGGCTTACTGTGCAGGCCGCGCTGAATCGCATTACGAGCCAGCAGACCGGCGGCCATCATCACTGATGGATTCGAGGTGTTGGTACAGCTCGTGATCGAAGCGATCACCACCGAACCGTGACAGAGGTTATACGCGACGCCGTCCTGCTGGCGCACCGGGACGCTTTTTTCAAACTCATCCAGTGTTTCATTGGCGTCTATCTGCGCGAGTTCAGGCGCCGTCATCATCGGTTGACCGCCTTCGCTGAGCCAGTCGTCGATGGCACCCTGCTCGATGTTGTTATCCTTCTGTTGCAGCTGTTTGATCAGCGCCTTACGGAAAGAGAGCCGCACTTCGCTGAGCACGACGCGATCCTGTGGCCGACTTGGGCCTGCAAGACACGCCTCAACACTGCTAAGGTCAAACTCAAGTACCGCAGAATAATCAGGTGCGGTCTGCTCTGGTGTGTACCACAGCCCTTGCGCTTTGTAATAGGCTTCAACCAGTGCGACGTTGTTGCCACGGCCAGAAAGTGTGAGGTATTCGGTGGTGATTTCATCGACTGGAAAGAGACCGCAGGTGGCGCCGTATTCGGGGGCCATGTTGGCGATGGTGGCGCGATCTGCCAGTGACAGATGGGCCAGCCCCGGGCCATAGAATTCAACGAACTTCCCGACCACGCCGTGCGCACGGAGTGTCTGGGTGATGGTGAGTACGATATCGGTTGCAGTGACGCCTGCCGAAGGCGTACCTTCAAGATAGAAACCGACCACCTGTGGAATTAGCAGGGAGCAGGGCTGGCCTAGCAGGGCGGCTTCCGCTTCGATACCGCCAACGCCCCAGCCGAGTACGCCGAGGCCGTTAATCATGGTGCTGTGCGAATCGGTGCCGATTAATGTATCAGGATAGACCCATGTCGCGCCGTCGCGCTCAGCGGTCATCGCAACTGATGCCAGATGTTCGAGGTTGATCTGATGGACGATGCCGTTATCCGGTGGTACAACGCGGAAGTTGTTCAGCGCGTTCTGACCCCAACGCAGAAACTTGTAACGCTCGCGGTTACGTTCCAGCTCATGTTGGGCATTGATCAGGAATGAACCGCTGCTGCCGTAACTGTCGACCTGGACCGAGTGATCGATCACAAGATCGGCCGGGGTAAACGGGTTGATCTTTTGTGGGTCACCGCCGAGGCGCTTGACCGCGGAGCGCATTGCAGCGAGATCGGCAACGGCCGGTACGCCGGTGAAATCCTGCAACAGCACCCGTGCTGGCATGAAGAAGATCTCTTTGTCCGGTGTGGCTTTGGCATCCCAATTGACGAGCGCTTCAATGTCGCTTTTACTAACCGCCACACCATCTTCCTGGCGCAGTAAATTTTCTAGCAGTATGCGCAGCGAAAAGGGCAGGCGGTCAATGTTGCCGATATTGGCGTCACGCAGGACAGACAGTGAATGGTAACGGTACTGTTTGTCGTTGACGGTGAGGGTGGTTTCGGTATTGAAGCTATTGGTGTTTGTCATATGCTCTCAGCTCGTAAAACCGCTTGGAATACGGTTGGTTACATTCAATTGGTCGCTGATTATACCTGAATTCCAGTAAGACTCGAAATAGCCGTGAAAAGCGTATTAGCGATTTTCCTTACCTGATACGCGGGATAATACCTCGTCGAGCAGGCGGAAAGGCAGCAGGCGGCGCAGTGTGGCGAACAGGTAAGTTGGAAAAGTCACATAATAGCGGATCTGCGGACGGGGACTCTCCAGCGCGTGAATCACCTTTTTTAGCACCGCTTCGGGCGGCAGTGTAAACGGCGCGGCCGGGCCGGGTTTGGTCAGGCGCGTGACCATCCCCTGATAGGCGTGACGGAACGGGCTGTTTTCGGCATCGATGGTCTGCTGAAATTTTTCATAAGAATTGGTGCGGAAACGGCTGGTGATCGGGCCGGGTTCAATCAGTGACACGTGGATGTGGGTGTTTCTCAGCTCCAGTCGCAACGTATCGGTGAGTCCCTCCAGTGCAAACTTACTGGCATTGTAAGCGCCGCGGAACGGCAGTGCGGCGAGTCCGAGTACTGAGCTGTTCTGAATGATGCGGCCGTGTCCCTGCGCACGCATCACCGGGATGATCAGGCGGGTCAGTTCGTGCGTGCCAAACAGATTGGTTTCGAATTGCGCTCGCAATACATCGCGGCTGAGGTCTTCGACCGCACCCGCCTGGCCATAGGCGGCGTTGTTGAAGAGTGCGTCGAGTTTGCCCTCGGTTTGCAAGAGTACTTCATCTAACGCATGTTTAATCGAGGCACTGTCGTCGAGATCGAGCTGTAATGCCTTCAGCCCCAGCCCTTTGAGTCGCTCAACATCACGCGGTTTGCGCGCGCTGGCGAAGACCTGATAGCCGCGTCGATGGAGTGCTTCAGCGACACACAGGCCGATGCCGCTGGAGCAGCCGGTGATCAAAATGGATTGTCTATTGATCTCTGTCATGTCAGGAGTACCGCCACCATACCGGTTAAAAAATGCCATCAAAAGTACCCGCGCCAACGATTGAGGCAGAGGGCGCGCCCATGTTACGAATGTCTTTTGTCCGTAGTCTATCGACATCGATGATCACGCCAAGTGTGCCACAGATGTAAGCGAGTGACGCGATATTGAGCTGCGAAATTATTGACTGGATAAGCGTTTTTTTATTCGACATTCTAGGTGATAATCTGAACTAAAGGTGCGATATGATGATCATACCTCGGTGATGTATAAAAATATTTGGAGCCAAGCGTAATTATATGATAAGCAACAATATCCAACTTTCCATCGGTAGCATGAGCTGCGCAGGCTGCGTGGCATCAGTGGAGCGCACGTTACAGTCGGTGCCGGGTGTGAAAAGCGCGGTGGTGAACTTTGCCGAACACACGGCGCAAGTCAGTGGCAATGTCGCACCGCAGGCGTTGATTGATGCCGTGGTGGCCGCCGGTTATGAGGCGGCTGAGCTGCACGGGACCGAAGATGAAGCGGCGGAAAAAGAGGCCGCAGAGTTGACTTACTATCGAGCGCTTAAAAAGAAGACGCTGGTGGCGGGTGTGGTCGGTGCTCCACTTGCGTTGATGAGTCTCTTTGGCGCGATGCCGATGCTGGAGGGCAGTGGTCGTATCTTCTGGGCGATTGTCGCTGTGGTCAGCCTGTTTGTACTGGTCTACTCCGGTGGTCGCTTTTTCACCGGCGCGTGGAAGGCGTTTAAGGGGCATAACGCTAACATGGATACGTTGATTGCGCTGGGCACGGGTACCGCGTGGCTATTTTCGACATTGATTTTGATCTGGCCCGGGATGGTGCCAGAAGAGGCGCGCCATCTCTATTTTGAAGCGGCGGTGATTATCATTGCACTGATCAACCTTGGCGCAGCGCTGGAGATGCGCGCACGCGGTAAGACCTCGGAGGCGATTAAACGACTGATTGGCCTGCAGGTGAAGACGGCGCGGGTGGTGCGCGATGGCAAAGAGATCGACATACCGATTGAGCAGGTCGGGCTGAATGAAACCCTGCGCGTGCGGCCGGGCGAAAAGATTGCGGTCGATGGCGTGATCATCGACGGCCATTCCAATGTCGATGAGTCGATGATCAGTGGTGAACCGTTGCCGGTTGAGAAGCGGACGGGCGATGAGGTGGTGGGCGGCACGCTCAACAAGTCGGGCAGCTTCCTGTTTACTGCGACCCGTATCGGTAAGGACACTGCGCTGGCACGGATTATCGAGATGGTGCGGCAGGCGCAAAACTCCAAACCGTCGATTGGACGCATGGCGGATAAAATATCGGCCGTGTTCGTACCGATTGTGTTGTTGGTGGCGGTGGTGACCTTTATGGTCTGGTTTAATTTCGGGCCGGAGCCGAAGTCGGCCTATGTGCTATTGACGACGATGACGGTGCTGATCATCGCCTGTCCCTGTGCGTTGGGGCTGGCGACACCGATTTCAATCATGGTCGGCGTAGGCAAGGCGGCCGAGTACGGGGTGTTGATTCGTAACGGTGAAGCGCTGCAACGTGCCGGGCAGATTACCACTGTGGTGTTGGACAAGACCGGCACGGTGACGAAAGGGCGGCCCGCAGTCACTCACCTGATTCCCGTGGGAAAATGGAATGAGGCGAAGTTGTTAGCGGTTGCGGCATCGATTGAGACCGGCTCAGAGCACCCGCTGGCGGAGGCGATTGTCACGGCAGCCGATCAGCGCGATCTAACATTATCCAGCGCTGAGGGCTTTGAGGCGATTGCTGGCCATGGGGTGCAGGCGAAGATCGATGGTCGGGCCGTGCTTTTTGGTAATCGTAAACTGATGGATGATCATTCCATCGAGCTGGGCGGTCTGCCCGCAGAGGCGGCGCGGTTGGCGGCGAATGGCGAGACGCCGATGTTTCTCGCGGTCGATGGCGCAGCGGCAGGGATTGTGGCGGTAGCCGATCCGATCAAGGTCGATTCAAAGGCGGCGATTGCGCGGCTGCACAAACTCGGTATCAAAGTGGTGATGTTGACCGGCGATAATGCGGTGACTGCGGCGGCGGTGGCCAAGCGGGTCGGTATCGATGAAGTGATCGCCGAAGTACAGCCGGCAGATAAGTCTGCCAAAGTGGCGGCACTACAGGCGAATGGCGAGGTGGTCGGTATGGTCGGCGATGGTATTAATGACGCGCCCGCATTGGCAAGGGCCGATGTCGGTTTCGCGATCGGGAGTGGTACTGACGTCGCGATCGAGAGTGCGGATGTGACGTTGATGCGCGGCTCGCTGCACGGCGTAGCCGATGCGATTGGGATCTCGAAAGCGACCGTACGTAATATTAAACAGAACCTGTTTGGTGCGTTTATCTATAACTCGCTCGGCATCCCAATTGCGGCGGGTATCCTCTTTCCACTATTCGGGGTTCTGCTCAACCCCATCGTCGCAGGGGGCGCGATGGCGATGTCATCGCTGACGGTGGTCACCAATGCCAACCGTCTGCGCTGGTTTAAACCGGAGGGGTCAAAATGATGAGTTTTATTGTTAACCTGCTGGCAGTGGCGTTAATGGGCTTTATCGTCTGGTGGTTCTGGTTGTCGCGTGCCAAAGTGCAGCAGGTGAAAGGCAGCGAGGCTATCGAAATTATCGTCAAGGATGGCGTGTATAGCCCGGCGAATATTGAGATAGGGCAAGGGGAGCATGTCACTCTCAATTTTTTGCGCCGTGACCCAAGCCCCTGTGCCGAGAAGGTGGTTTTTAGTGAGCTCGGAATCACGCTGGATTTACCCCTTGGAGAGCGACAGACGCTCGTGCTTGAGCCACTCACGCCGGGTGAGTATCGCTTTAGTTGCCAGATGCAGATGTATCGTGGCAGTCTGATAGTTAGCTAATCTCTACTTAAACAATGATCGGTCATTTTGAACTTACAATACTCAACTTTTTGCTACTTTAGGTGTGAGTAATTGCTCCCGTTGGGAGTCGTTTTTTATTTGGTGACAGGATTCGCTATGTGTATCAGTGATGTGGCAACTTTGTATCCAATAAAACCTTAGAAAGGGAGCCGTAATATTTTTAGAATTTCCTGGTCAGTGGGGTATTGATCAGGTTTCTCGATGCCTAGTTTTTGAGGTGGAGCATTGAACTTCGCAACATAGGTACCAAATAAAATATCCCACAGGACAATCGTAGAGGCATAATTTTTAGACTCTGTTGGGTTTGCGCTGTGATGATAACGATGTAGTTCAGCGCCCATGAATAGGTAGTTGAAATATGCAGCACGCATATCAACATTAAAATGCGACACCATTCCCTGTAGTCCTATGATTAAATTTGATATGAATACCGCTTCAGTGGAGAAACCTATAAAAAATAGCGGAACAGTAAAGAGTGTCTTGACAATGACGACGTTAAATGGATGGGAAACAGCGTGCATCAATAGATATACTTGTTGTGGCAGGTGATGCGCGACGTGGATTCGCCATAGCCAGTGAGCGACTGGGTCACGTCCTTCATGGCTCCAGCGATGCACCCAGTACCATAAAAAGTCGACGGTCAAAATAATCAGAATGATCGAGGGTAATAACGCGATTTCGTTATGTGACACACCTCTGATTAGTCCAAACCAGATGATGAACCAGCCCGCCAGCAGTTGTACCAAAAAAATGGTCGCACCGGATATCAACAGAAAAGGCAGATCGCGCCTGAAAAAAGTGGTTCTGGTCATTCGCCACTCAGTACGTAGCGGGCGTAATATTTCAATGCACAACATTGTACCGAGCAGCAACCCTAGATAATAGGGATAGTATTGACCGAGCGTTTCATCTGGGCCTGAAATTTCGATGAAGGCGTAACCGATAATAAAAACTAAGAGTACTGGATAGAGTGCGTGTCGAATGAATTTGTCAAAAAACCTGTTTCGTTGGCCAATCATAACGCCTGCCTTTAAGATAAAAACATTAGCGTAAACCCTCACCTAGAGGGGAGAGTCAAGTCGGAATAAGGCTGAAGTTGGTCAATGAGGTCCAGGTTAGTTGAAGGCTGACATGCCTTATTCTTTGGATGAAAGTGAATCATTAAATACCTGATTCATTTCTTCCTGTAACTGCTTTAATGACAGGATGGTTAGCTCGATCTCTTCGATGTTATTTACCAGTGCTTCCTTCTTTTTATCGAAGAGTAGATTGGCGTATTTAAGAGGGAACTGGTTTGATGATATTTGTTGATTTACTACTCCTTTCATTTCAGCAAGTGTAAAGCCAACAGTTTGCGCTGTCTTAATCATATGGATTAGAAAGATATCTAGCTCAGAATAGATTCGGTAACGTCCTTTTCGAGCGGGTTCGGGGATGAGGCCCATTGCTTCATAATAACGGATGGCTTTATGACTGGCTCCCGTTATTTCTGCTACTTTGCCAATATAGTATTTTGGCATGTTATTTTGATTATGTAATTTGAGCTTCGCATTCATGGTTAATCACGTGTCTGGTGGTTATGAATAAATGTTGTGATTGATGTTGTCACTTTCACATACTGTTACACAGTGGGAAATCGTCGTGGCGATGTTAATTTACGTGTGATCTGATACGGTTTTTTTATTATTATCGGTCGCATTTTGCTGTAGATGTCATTTGTTTTGAAGATGAAAAATGGTATTTGTCAGATGATGATTGATGAGCCAGGACGCGATATAATTGAAAATGGTGCCTTTTAGTTTAAAGTATTGATTGTTTGAAGGCATCTCATTTTTCAATGAGCGGCAGCAGCGGTATTCTGCTTTTTGATGAACCTGATATTACATTACATTTTTATTTCAGGAGGCAAAAGAGAAGTGAATGTAGGCCTTCACGGCATGGTTGGACACGGCTTTAGTTGCCAGATACCGATGTATCGTGGCAGTCTTACTTGTTAAGTAAAAAAGGTTGGTAGATTTGCCATTTTTGGCGAATTCGTCTAGCGTTTTCCAATAAATCAAATCTAAAAAAGAGAGAAGGCAATGAGCTGGTGGGGAAAACTGTTTGGCGGCACGTTTGGTTTTATGCTCGGCGGCCCGCTGGGCGCGCTACTGGGCGCTGCGCTGGGACATGGGCTGGATAATAAAGCCGGGCAGGTGTACGGCCGCCAGCGAGTGCAGACGGCTTTCTTTACCGCGACCTTTTCGGTGATGGGGCATCTGGCGAAGGCGGATGGACGTGTTTCTGAGACCGAGATTCAGATGGCACGTACCCTGATGGATCAGATGCAACTCAACCCCACGTTGAAAAAGATGGCGATCAATCTTTTTAACGAGGGTAAGGCTGATGATTTTGCACTGGATGATGTGCTCGCACAGTTTAAGCGTGAGTGTATGCGTCGCCACGATTTGATGCGCGTCTTTATCGAAATCCAGTTGCAGGCCTGTTACGCCGATGGCAGCCTGCATCAGGCAGAGAAAAAGATTCTGCTGCATGTCTGTCAGACACTTGGTTTCTCACGCGCTGAGTTTGATCAGATTGAGGCGATGTTGCGCAGCGGCGGCGCGCGTGGTGGCCGTGGTGGGGGGATGCTGCTGGATGATGCCTACAAGATCCTCGATGTGTCGAAGAATGCGACCGACGCGGAGGTTAAAAAGGCGTATCGACGCCTGATGAGCCAGCACCACCCTGACAAGCTGGTGGCGAAGGGGCTACCTGAAGAGATGATGAAGATCGCGACCGAAAAGACCCATGAAATTCGTTCCGCATACGAGTTGATTAAAACTGATAGAGGGCTGTAACAATCTGAAAGTAAATAAGAAAAAAAGCCGTTTGTGACGTAGCTGTTTTGAATATGTTATTATCTCCGATCTTGTTCGATCATTCCGCTTGCTGCTGACTTAGGAGACTTTATTTAATGGCGACAGTTGCCACCCGAAGACCCGTGATGATCTTGTATTCAGAGGACGTATGTCCTTTAAGTCATCGTGTCCGTATTGTGCTGGAAGAAAAAAGTATTACGGCTGATATTATCAATGTGGATAAAAACAATCTGCCGGAAGATCTGATCGATTTGAACCCTTATAGTTCTGTCCCGACGTTGGTTGATCGTGATCTGGTGCTATATAACTCTCAGATCATCGTAGAATATCTGGATGAACGTTACCCGCATCCACCCTTGATGCCGGTGGACCCTGTATCACGTGCACGGAGCCGGATGATGCTGCACCGGATTGAACTGGACTGGTACAGTGTGCTGGATAATCTCACCAGTAATAGCAGTGCCAAGTCTGCCGCGGCACGCAAGACCATTCAGGATGGCCTGACATTGATTGCGCCGATCTTCGAGAAGAAGACCTATTTTATGAGCGACGATTTTTCGTTGATTGACTGTAGCCTTGCACCACTGCTATGGCGTCTTTCGCACTACAATATAAAATTACCGGCGCAGGCGAAACCGGTACTGGAGTATGCAGAACGTCTGTTCGCACGTGAATCGTTTCAAACCAGTTTGACTGAAATTGAGAAAGAGATCGGCAACTAAAGACAGCCCTGTGTGTATCCATCATTGATCATGATGATGGATACATCACGGGATGCCGTGCTGATTGTGTAACTGAATAACAATATCGCCGAAGTTTTACCCATGGACATGAGCCCTAGCAAACCTTACCTGATCCGCGCAATTCATGAGTGGATTGTCGATAACGATCTGACCCCGCACATTCTGGTGAATGCGCTGGTGCCTGATATTCAGGTGCCGGAGAAATATATCGAAAATGGGCGGATCATTCTCAATATCAATAGTAGCGCCGTGCGTAGTCTGTCATTGGGTAATGAGTGGATTCAGTTTGATGCCCGTTTTGATGGCGTCTCAATGACGGTGAGCGTGCCAATGAGTGCGGTACTTGCGATCTATGCGCGTGAAAATGGACAGGGGATGGTGTTGGAAGAGGAGGACGATGAGTCTCCCACGCCACCACCGGGGAAAAAAGCGGACCGTTCACATCTGAAGGTGGTTAAGTAGCCTTATCAATACTGCTAGAACTCCATTAGATCTTTGATTTATCCTGTATTGCTAATTTCCTGTATAGTTATAAAAACGGTTGGCCCAGATGTTCCAGTTACCCCCATTCCACTGCCACCAGATTGTAAGCGCATTGCCTACATCATCGACTGCGACTTGAGGGGATACAGCCCTTCCCGTGTTATCGGTTTCAATCATCGTTGCAATCCCCCAGCCACTCCCGATAGTGTAGCGATTGGCCCAGATGTTATCGCGAGTACCATCTGACTGCGACCACACTACCATCACATTTCCCATTCTATCGATTGCTATTTGAGGCTGGGTGGTATCTTCTGTGTTATCAGTTTCAATCAGTGTTGCACTTCCCCATCCACTGCCAACGGTGTAGTGGTTGGCCCAGATGTTATAGCGAGCCCCATCCGACTGCATCCACACGGCAAGCACATTGCCCGCATCATCGGTGACAATTTGAGGAATGTAGGCACCTCCCGCGTTATCAGTTTCAATCAGTGTTGCGCTCCCCCATCCACTGCCGATGGTGTAGCGGTTTGCCCAGAGGTTATTGCGAGTTCCATCTGACCGTGTCCACACAGCGAGCGCATTGCTCGCTCCATCGATGGCTATTTTAGGTTGGCTGACACTCCCTGTATTACCGTTCTCAATTGGAGTGGTACTATCCCACCCACTGCCGATGGTATAGCGGTTAGCCCAGAGGTTTTGGCGAGTTCCATCCCATTGCCGCCACATTGCCAGGGCATTACCCGCGTCATCGATGGCTATTTTAGGTTGGCCGACACTCACTGTGTTATCGTTCTTAATCAGTGTGGCTCCTTGCCAATCGCTGCCAATGGTATAGCTGTTGGCCCAGAGGTTACTTCGAGTTCCATCCCATTGCCGCCACACAGCAAAGGCATTACCCGAGGCATTGATCGATATTTGAGAGTCGAATACACTTCCCATGTTACCCGTCTCAAGTAGTACCGCGCTTCCCCAGCCGCTGCCGACGGTGAAGCGGTTTGCCCAGAGGTTAATGTGAGTCTCATCCCGCTGCTCCCACATTGCTATCGTATTTTCTGCGTCATCAATCACGATTTGAGGTGAGTCGACAACGCTACCTTTATTATCGTTCTTAATTAGGATGGCGCTACTCCATCCACTGCCGACAGTGAAGCGGCTGGCCCAGAGGTTATTTAGAACCCCATCCCACTGTAGCCATGCTGCTAGCGCATTACCTGCTTTATCAATTACGATTTGGGTAGCGGTTCCACTGATTGAGCTGATATCACGTTTAATCAGTGAGGCTTCTCCCCAGCCCCTGCACAGCAGCACCACATCGTTAACATTGCTGTTATTGATGGTGCCTGTCCCGTTGTTGACATCGCAGTACTGATTAGTAGGGTTATTGAGAACCGTTACACGGTAACTACTACCATCTGGAAGTAGGGTGTCAAACTCAAATGAAATGCCGCCGACAGCTAGGGAGGCTGTAAATCAAACTGTGTAACTGCCGTTTCTAAATATGAGGTGCTAACTGCTCCTCAAACTCAATCATAAAGCGATTGAGTGCTGGCTTCCAGTTTCTAATGGGCATCGTCCATTTTTTAGC
>Ga0316209_1001090_pt1 | contig 32613 bp, 26 predicted proteins | sample 6monopyrite_MG_FD_204945 | JGI IMG/M metagenome (GOLD analysis project Ga0316209, IMG submission 204945) | Microbial mat bacterial communities from mineral coupon in-situ incubated in ocean water Damariscotta River, Maine, United States -... | ecosystem: Environmental > Aquatic > Marine >...
ATGAATGTATTATCACCATCTGATGGGATATTAATTTCAGGTTCTGGTAATGGTTTATTGTTCAGCGTTTGTTGAATGAATATAACAAGTGCAATTAGTCCTGCAAAAAACAGTGTCCAGAGTGATGCTTTGAGCCATTTTTTCATTCTTTTTTATCTTCTTAATTTTTTTGCCATGGGTTCAATAATTCTGTCGATGTCACCTGCTCCAATTGTTATAAACAAATCATTTTCACTTTTTGAGCAATACTCTATAGCCTCATTTGGAGAAAAAAGATGTTTACTTTCGCAGTTTATCTTTTCGAGAAGTGCGTCACTTGTGATTCCTGAAATTGGCTCTTCTCTTGCTGGATATATGGGCAATAAAATTACTTCATCTAATCGACTTAATTGCGTTGCGAAATCATCAAAAAAGTCTCTGGTACGTGAGAATAAATGAGGCTGGAAAACTCCTGTCACTTTCTTGTTTGGGTACAATAATTGAGTAGAAGAAATCAACGCGTCCAGCTCAGTTGGGTGGTGTGCGTAATCATCGATGTAAACTAGATTTTCTGTACGAATGTGATACTCAAATCTACGCTTTACTCCCAAAAAAGTTTGCAAAGCAAGTCTTATTATATCTTCTGAAATACCTAACTGTATTGATGTCGCTATGCAAGCAATTGCGTTTTCAGCGTTGTGTATGCCGGGAATACCTAATTCCACGCTCTTCCAAAGAGATTTCGGGGTTTGAACGTCGAAAAGAAATTTTCCTTCCGAAAAACGTACGTTGGAACCTGTGTAATTTGCTTTGCAATCAATGCCATAAGTAATGGCATTCTCGCGATTGACTTTTGCATGAACTTGCTTGATCAAAAATCCGTCTTCTACAATTAAGTCCACATAAGATTGGAATCCATCTAAGAAATTTCTCTCACTACTATAAATGTCTAAATGATCTGCATCTGTTGACGTTACAATTGAGGCAAAAGGTGTTAATTCCAAAAAAGAACGGTCGAATTCATCAGCTTCAACTACAGTATATTCACTGTCTTTTGAACTCACAAAATTGGATTGAAAATTTGTGGCGATACCTCCTAAAAAAGCATTGCATTTTAATTCTGAAGTGTTTAGTATGTGCGCAAGTATCGCGCTTGTTGTTGTTTTTCCGTGTGTTCCAGCAACACCAATTGCTTTAGAACTTCGAGTAATCATACCTAAAACTTCTGAACGTTTATGCAAAGCAAATTGCTTGTGTTTTACATGCAATAATTCTCCTAAGTTTTTTGGAATTGCCGGTGTGTATATAAATAATGTTTTTTCAATGTTTTGAAAATATTCAGGAATAGAAGGTCCAAAATCTTCAAAGTGGATTTCAATTCCTTCTTCTTGCAATTTTTGGGTCAAAGACGATGGTGTCTTGTCATAACCTGCAACTTTCCAACCAAGGTTGTTGAAATATCTGGCCAGCGCGGACATTCCGATTCCTCCAACGCCTAAAAAATAAGCCCTGTCGAATTGAGAGATATGTGGTGTTGCTATTTTCACTTGACCAATAATTCTAGTTGATTAACAATTTCTTGAGTTGCATTTGGTTTTCCTAATTCTGCAATATTTTTTGAGAGTTCTTCACTTTGGGTTGAATCAGAAAGTAAGTTTATTGCTTCAGGAATTAGTTGCTCTTTTGCGTCTGTATCTTTTACAATTAAGGCCGCATTCTTATTAATGAGAGCCATTGCGTTTTTGGTTTGATGATCTTCTGATACATTCGGAGAAGGAACGAGAATGGTTGGCTTTTTGACGAGGCAAAGTTCTGATACTGAAATAGCGCCTGCTCTTGAAATAACTATATCCGCGATAGAATAAGCCAAGTCCATCCTATGAATAAATTGCACCATTTTTACGGAACCCATATCTACGCTTTTGAGTTCTTCGGTCATTTTTTCGTTGTAGAGTTTTCCACATTGCCAAAGAACATTCACCTTTGCGTTTTTAAGTTCATCTAGTTTATTAATGACACTTTCGTTAAGCGTTCTGGCACCTAAACTACCACCAATGATCAGTATTGTTTTTTTGTTGGCATCGAAATCGTAGAATTCATAAGCTTCTTTTTCTTTGCCTTCAGTCTCTACCATATTTTTTCGAGTAGGGTTGCCGGTTAAGACAATTTTCTCAGCTGGAAAAAACCGTTCTAGCCCTTCATAAGCCACACATATTTTTTGTACACTTTTCGAGAGTATCTTGTTGGTTTTGCCTGGAAATGAATTTTGCTCTTGCACCATTGCTGGTATTTTGAGCATTGTCGCTGCTTTTAGAGTAGGTCCACTCGCATATCCTCCAACTCCAATTGCAACCTGCGGTTTGAATTCTTTGACAATTTTTCGCGCCTTCAATAGACTTTTTATGATTTTGAAAGGCAGAACAAAGTTGGATAAAGCTAATTTTCGTTTAAATCCAACAATTTGTAATCCTTTGATAGTATATCCTGCTTTTGGCACTTTTTCCATTTCCATTTTTCCTTCTGCACCTACAAACAGAATTTCCGCTTCTGGATTTCTACGTTTTATTTCATCCGCAATCGCAATTGCAGGAAAAATATGTCCCCCTGTTCCTCCACCTGATATTATTGCTCTTTTTATTTTCATGTTTATTTAGAAATGCTCATTACTTGATTTGGTCTTAGTTTATTTTTCAAACAATTCAAAATTCGTAATTCTAACGGAATCTGCCTTCATTCATTCCTCACTCTTTTTTTTCTCGTTTTTATGTGCTATAGCTTGCACCATCCCAAGCGCAAAACAGGTAGTAATCATTGCCGATCCTCCCATGGCAAGTAAAGGCATATTTTGCCCTGTTACTGGAAAAATACCGGTACATACAAGCATATTGACACTTGCTTGGACCAGTATGAGTATGCCGATACCGATACAAACGTATGTGTCAAAAAGATCATTTGCAGCTAGGCCAATTCGCATGATTCGGAACAGTAAAATCAAGTAAAGTAAGATCAACACAAATGACCAAAACGGACCCATTTCTTCCACGAAACTGGCGTAATAAAAATCAGCATAAGCTTCAGGCAGGTAACCTTTTAGTTGTCCCTGTCCTATTCCTTGTCCTACAACTCCAAAATTATTCGCTGTTACTCTACCATTATAAATTGCCAATTTTGCGTTCATGGCTTGTGCGTTTGCAATGACATTTGAATTGTCCTCAATTTTATTTAATATCCGATTCTCCCAAGTTTCAAATCTTGGCAGAAGATTTAGATCAGGAATGGCTTTATGAATCAGCACAATAAATAGTAACAGACCTATTCCACCCCCAATGAAGCTTGTGATTTTTAAAAATGGAACCTTCCCTATAAAAAGCATTATTAAACCTAGTCCGAATACAATTCCTGCTGTAGAAAAATTGTCCTTAAATATCAATCCACTAATAATAAGGATGGGAATTACTACTGGCCAAAAGCCTTCTTTCCAATTGTTGAGCAGTTTTTTCTTTTTGATGAGTAATCGAGAGACGTATATAATCATCGCCAATTTGGCAAAGTCTGAAGATTGAAATGTCAACCCTACAAAAGGTATTTTAACCCATCGTCCTGCGCCGTTTACTTTTGTTCCAAAGAATAAAGTAAAGAGTAATAATCCGATTGCTAAATAGAATCCAAATTTTGAGAGTTGCGAGAAATATTTTGGATCCTTTAGATGTACCCAATACATTGCACCGAAACTTAATCCTATGTATATGGCATGTTTAAACAAATATTTGAATGGAGTTCCACCTTCTGTTTTTACTAAAATATCTACAAAACTGTAAACGCTAACCAAGGAAAATGCTAACATGATAAGTGTAATCACCCATATCACTTTGTCTCCTTTTAGATATTTTAGTAATTCTTGCATCTTTTAGAAAAGCGAAATAAATTGTTCAAATTCTTTTTTGTTTTGCTTTGCGTTGACACCCATTGTTGTGTAAATCAAGGCGCATTTTTCCGCTTTTATTGATTTGATAAGTTCTAAGGCGTGTGATGTTCCTTCAAGGCAAATAATAGTAGGTATGTTATTCAAAAACTCTCTTTGAAGATTCAGTACCGGGTTGTCATGTATAATGATTGTCTTAATTGAATGAGCGAGTTCCGGTTGGATGTTAATGCATTCTTTTATTTGTTGATGACTTCCTATCCATAAAATTTCAAACGGTAATGAAACTAACGCATTTGCAAGCGCATCAATTTGGGGATTAATCCATGAGAATGTATCCATTCCAAGAATCTTTCCGTGCGCACGCATCGAGTTAATCTGTAGAGCATCTTGCAAGCCCTCTTTTCTCGAATGCATTAATTGCTCCTCAGAAGCTAACTCTTCTTCTTTAAAAACCTTTTGACTCATTATAGTGACCTTACTGCTTTTTTGAATTCGTTCCCTCTTTCTTCGTAATTTTCGAACAAATCAAAACTTGCACAAGCTGGAGAAAGTAAGACGGTTTCATCTTTTGTTGCTAAACGGTAACCGTAAGCGACCGCTTCTAGTGCAGATCCAACCTCAACGATTGTTTCAACTTCTCCTTGGAAGGCTTCGATAATTTTTTCATTGTTTTTACCTAAACAAATAATTGCTTTTACTTTGTCAGTAACTAGGTTGGACAGTTCAGAATAATCGTTCCCTTTGTCAATACCGCCAACGATCCATACGCATGGCTTTTCCATGCTTTCAAGTGCAAACCAAGTCGAATTAACGTTAGTTGCTTTTGAATCGTTAATGAACTCGATTCCATGCACCTTTGCTACAAATTCTAATCGATGTTCTACATTTACAAAATCGGTAAGGCTATCTCTTACTGATTCTTTTCTAATCTCTAAAATTCTGGAAGCAATACCTGATGCTAAAGAATTTTGGGCGTTGTGTTTACCCTTAAGCGCTAAATCGTGGATTGACATAGTGAACTGTTGTTTGTTTATGTTAATTATTATTTGTTGTTCTTTATTGATATATCCTCCTTGTACAAGTTCGTCATTCATTGAGAATGGAGCGACTTCCGAAAGAAGGTTTCTTTTTTCTAATTCTTTGCGAATTACTGGATCATCATAATTGTAAATTGCCCAATCATTCTTTGTTTGATTTTGCAGAATGCGGAATTTCGATTCCACGTATTTTTGCATATCGTAATCGTATCTGTCCAGATGGTCTGGAGTGATGTTGAGTAACATGGCGATGTCTGCTTTGAAGTCAAACATTCCGTCTAGTTGGAAAGAGCTTAATTCTAACACATACCAATCATAGTTTTCTCTCGCAACTTGTTTGGCAAAACTCTCTCCGATGTTTCCTGCTAGTCCAATATTGATTCCTGCGTTTTTGAGAATATGATGTGTTAATAAAGAGGTTGTTGTTTTGCCATTACTTCCTGTAATGCAAATTGTTTTTGCAGTGTTATAGTATCCTGCAAATTCAATTTCAGAAATCACTTTAATTCCCTTTTCTTTAATAGCAAGAATGTTTTTTGCGTTATCTGGAATACCAGGAGATTTAACAACGAGATTTGCCTGAAGGATACGTTTCATTGAATGTATTCCTTCTTCCCACTCAATCTCTAACTTGTCGAGCGTTTTTTTGTAGTCGGGACCAATTTGTCCATAATCAGAAACAAAGACTTTCCAACCTTCTTTCTTAGCAAGAATTGCAGCTCCGACACCGCTTTCTCCAGCACCTAAAATGACGATATGTTGATTTTTTTGAATCAATTATCTGACTTTAAGCGTAACAATTGTGACTACAGCAAGCAATACTGCAACTATCCAGAATCGCGCAACGATTTTTGCTTCGTGCAATCCTTTTTTCTGATAATGATGGTGTAAAGGTGCCATGAGGAAAATCCGTCTGCCTTCTCCATATTTTTTCTTTGTTATTTTAAACCATCCAACTTGCATGATTACTGACAAATTTTCTATTAAAAAAACACCACAAAGCACAGGGATTAATAATTCTTTTCGGATAGCAATAGCAAATACAGCAATGATGCCTCCCAATGCGAGACTGCCAGTATCACCCATGAAAATTTGAGCAGGAAAGGAGTTGTACCATAGAAAACCGATGCAAGCACCGACAAAGGCAGCTATGAAAATTACTAATTCCTCGGCCAGAGGAATATACATGACATCAAGGTAATCAGCAAAATTAACATTGGAACTGACGTAAGCTAAAACAGCCAATGCTATACCGACAATGGCGGAAGTGCCGGTTGCTAAACCATCTAAACCATCAGTCATGTTTGCGCCGTTAGATACGGCAATTACGATGAAAATCACAATAGGTATGAAAAGTAACCAACCCCAATTTTTTCCAGCTTCACCTAATAGCCAATTGTAGTTAAATTCATTTCCCTTTATGAAAGGGATAGTCGTGGTCATGTCATCCGTTTTAATCCACTTAGAATTATCATTTGACGCTAAATCAGCGTGCAAGTGGGTCACAACTTCTTCGTTTTCAGATAAAACATAAGATACATCCACTTTCTTGTGAACTTGTACATCATTGTGAAAGTAAAGCATGCTACCAACGATGATTCCAACACCAATTTGACCAATTACTTTAAATTTTCCAGCGAGTCCTTCCTTGTTCTTTTTGAATACTTTGATGTAATCATCAATGAAACCGATGGCACCAAGCCAAACCGTTGAAATTAGCATTGTAATAATGTAAATGTTGTCTAATTTCGCAAACAGCAGCGTTGGTATCATAATAGCTGCTAGTATGATTAATCCACCCATTGTTGGTGTACCAGTTTTTGCTAATTGTCCTTCTAAACCTAAGTCTCTAACAGTTTCACCAATCTGTTGTTTTTGCAAAAGGCGGATAATTTTTTTCCCAAATAGGATGGAAATAATCAAAGAAGTGATTAACGCCATCGCTGCTCTGAATGAGATGTACTCGAACAATCCAGCACCTGGAAAGTTCAGTTCGTTGAGGTAATTGAATAAGTAAGTCAGCATTATTTATTGAGTTTAATGAATAGTTCCTTTACTGTTGCCATATCGTCGAAATCGTGACGGATGCCCTTTATTTCTTGGTATTTTTCATGCCCTTTTCCTGCGATTAGAATGATGTCATCTTTTTCTGCCATTGCCACAGCGGTTTTTATTGCTTGTTCTCTATCAACAATAGAAAGTGTTTTTTTGAAATGTACTCCTTTAACTCCCTCCATCATTTCATCGATTATTGTATTAGGATCTTCTGAACGTGGATTATCGGATGTAAGAATTACTTTGTCTGATAATTCACAAGCAATGGATGCCATTGCTGGACGTTTTGTTTTGTCTCTGTCACCACCACAACCCACAACCGTAAACACAGTTTCATTCTTTGTCCTGATATTCTCGATTGTATGCAGGACATTGTCTAGGGCGTCAGGTGTATGTGCGTAGTCAATGATTGCTGTGATCCCAGAATGACTGCGAATGTATTCAAAACGACCATCGACGGATTCTAATTGACTGATGACGGTTAATGCTTCTGTAGCATCGATTTCTAGTTCTTGAGTTACTCCGAATACAGCGAGTAAATTATATGCGTTAAAATCACCGATTAATTTTGTCCACAATTCTTGATTATTGATGCTCAAAACCAATCCAGAGAACTCATTTTCCAACACTCTTGCTTTGTAATCACTCATTGATTTAAGAGAATACGTTTTGATTTTGGCAGCTGTATTCTGCACCATTACCATTCCATTTTTATCATCAGAATTGATTATTGCAAACGCGCCCTTTGTCAGAATATCGAAGAATGCTTTCTTTACATTAATATATTCTTTGAAGGTCTTGTGGTAGTCTAAATGGTCATGTGTTATGTTTGTGAAAACACCACCATTGAAATGTAGTCCAGCTATTCTGTCTTGATGGATCGCATGAGAACTAACCTCCATAAAACAATGAGAGCATCCTTCTTCAACCATGTCTCTAAATAAAGCATTTAGCCTAATTGGATCTGGCGTCGTGTGCGTTGAAGGAATAACTTTGTCGCAAATTTTATTTACTACTGTGGATATTAAACCGGTTTGGTATCCTAATTTACTGAACAACTGATACAGCAAAGTGGCAATAGTTGTCTTCCCATTTGTGCCTGTAATTCCAATTAATTTAATATCTTTTGAAGGTTCGCCATAAAAATTGCTCGCGACAATTGCTAGTGCATTATTTGTATTTTCAACTTGTATAATGTGACAATCTTCTGGTGCTTCGACTTCTTTAGATACAATTAGAACTTTACAACCGGCATTTATAACCTGTTGGATGTAATCGTGTCCATCATTAAGAGACCCAACAATTGCGAAGAAAACAGAATTTTCTTTTGCTGTTCTTGAATCAAAAGTTAAATGGTTAACCAATTGATGTGTAGAGCCCTTTACTGCGAGGATGCTCACACCGTATAATATGTCTTTTAACTCTTGCATTCTATTCTAAAATAATTTCAATTGCTTTACCGTATTCTATTAGTGTATTGGGTGCTATAGACTGTCTTGTTACTCTTCCAAAGCCTTTAATTTTTACTATCATACCGGCGTTCTCTAATATAAAAATGGCATCTTTTGCTACCATTCCACTGACATCTGGAACTACTTCTTTCTTGATGTTGATTTTACTCGTCTTCACTTTTGATCCTCTGCTGTCCGTCTTTATCCATTCTGAATCTGTGGATGATGTGAAAGGAATATCTAGTATTCTGTATATCGAAAGGATGTCACTCCGATTTCCATCCTTTGAAATGGGTAGTTTTTTCTTGATATCTGCATTTGCGTTAACGGCTTTGTGGTATTCTAAACTTGAAGCATACACCTTATTCGCAATAGCCGTAAATACAGTCCCAGAAACTGTTGCTCCGTAAATGTCTTTGTTAGGTGCAGAAACAACAACAATACAAGAGTAAATTGGATCTTGAGCTGGGAAGTATCCACAAAATGAAGCTTGATATTTTTTCTCTCCAGACGCTCCGTATTGTCTATCATCGTTCAAAACTAGTGCAGTTCCTGTCTTTCCCGCAATGTCAAAAAAAGCAGATTTAAGAGCAGAGCCTGTTCCTCTTTTTACAACTCCTTCAAGGCAAATTTTAAGATCGTCTATCGTTTTTTCAGAACAAATTTTGTCTTTAATAATTTGCGGAGGATATGTTTCTATAACTTCGTTTTCACGAATAATTTCTTTTACAAATTGAGGACGAACGAGTGTTCCGTTGTTGGCTACCGCGTTATAGAAAGCCAATGTTTGAAGTGGAGTCTGTTGCACCTCGTAACCAATAGCCATCCATGGTAAAGAAATTCCTGACCAACTCTTCATTCCTGGCTCATAGAGCGTAGGTATTGGCTCGCCCTTTAAGGAAATTCCTAAGCTGTCGGCAAGTCCAAAGCTTTTCAACCGATTGACGTAAGTCTGTGGTTCTCGTTTGTAGGCATCATTTACGACTTGCGAAAATACATTAGACGATTTTTCGAATGCTTGTTGAATGGTAATCATTCCATATCCACCAGAATGAGAATCTTCTAGTTTTGCATCATAGAACTTGTAAACACCTTTTGCGTTCACAATGTCCGATAGTTTTACTTTACCATCTTCTAGCAAAGCCATTAAGGAAGCTAACTTAAAGGTTGACCCTGGCACTTCCTTAATTCCAATGGCTTGGTTGTATGCTTCGTGATAATCACCATGAGAGTCTCTTTTTAAATTGACTATTGCCTTAACATAGCCCGTTTTTACATCCATTACGATTACACATCCGTTCTTAGCGTCTTGATTTTTGAGCTGTCTGAGTAGTTCTGAATGCGCAACTTCTTGAATTTCTTTGTCGATGGTGGTAATAACACTTGCACCCTCAATTGCTTCTTTTGTGATGGGACCAATTTTTTTCCATCCAGTAGATATTTTCTGTTCTACCTGTTCACCCTCTTCTCCTTTTAGAAAAGGATCAAAAGCGCCTTCTATTCCTACGCGTGAAGTTTTTCCGTTTCTTTCACGAACGTAACCCAGGGTTCTCTTCATTAATTCGCCATGCGGTCGTTTTCGTATAATGGTTTCTTCATTATCTATAAGTCCACCCTTAAAACGACCTTCTTTGAAAATCGGCATTTCATGCAATTTCTTTCGTTCTATGTTGGATGCTTTCTTTCTAAGTAATAAGTATCGTTTTTTTGCCTTTCGTCCTTTCTTAATATATACTTCGTATTCCCTAGCCGTTTTTTCCGGGAATAATTGTGCTAATTCAGCGCAGAGATTTGAAATTTCAGCATTGAACAATTTCTCCTTAATTACCCAAGGATCAATATGAATGTCATAGAACGAAACAGAAGTAACAAGTGGAGTGTAATTTGCATCTAGAATTTGTCCCCGACGAGGCATCCTTTTAGTTATTCGAGTTGGCATTTTTTCGCTAGACTCAATAGATGAAGAATAAACTTTTGAACCACCACCAAATTGAATACTAATCGTTTTGATAAAAACGACTAACATCAAGATAACAAACCCAAAATAAATCAGGTAGGCTCTCCAGTATATGTCTTTCTTTTCGTTCATTTTTTTATCGTTCTTCTAGTATCTTAATTCTCTATTCGTTTTCGGCACAAATGCTTGTTGTCCAATTAGGTATTCGAACTATTTACACTAAGACTCTCGAAGTACACTTTTCACTTCTTTTTCTCCGCTCTAATCACCTTTGTAGGATTCACTGTTTCTTTTAATCCTGTTTTTTTTAATTTTCTCACAAGTTCTGTCCTTCTTGTTTTTTCTTCCAGTTGTGCCTTTGCTTCGAAATAATCGGAAGTAGCCTCGTCCAATTCTTTCTGTGTGCTTTGCACATCTGAGGAAAGTTTTTTTCCGTAATATCCTTTCCCAACTACCAGCAGAAGTAGAAGCATTATGAAGAAGATGAAATTCAAATTCTTAAGCATAAATTCTTTAGTTAAGAAATCACCATTGAGAATTTGCACAAATGCGTTTGGTCCCTTACTCTTCTTTTTGGTAGATTTCTTCGATGCTTTTTTCAGCTTGACCTTGTTTGCCTCAATGTCTTTGACATCTTGCATCGCTCTATCTATGAATTCATTCTCCATTTCGCTCTGCTATTCTTAATTTGGCACTGCGCGCTCTGCTATTTCGCTCTATCTCGTTGTCATTAGGAGTAATAGGTTTCCTTTCTATTTCAGTGAATGGCTTCAGTATGTTTCCATAAAAGTCTTTGGCTATTTCTCCCGTAAGTGAACCTCGCTTCATGTAGTTTTTCACGGGTCTATCTTCTAAAGAATGATAAGACATCACAACAAGCCTTCCGCCTGGTTTAATGAGCCTTTCACATTGTATTAAAAAGGATTCCAAGGCTCTCATTTCACTATTTACTTCAATTCTAATTGCTTGAAATACTTGCGCGAAGTATTTATGCTCTTTATATTTCGGAGCACAACGCTCAATAATTGTTGTAAGTTCTCCAGTCGTTTTTATTCTCTTGGAAAGGCGAGCCGCGATGATTGTCGATGCCAATTTCCGTGAGTTCTTTACTTCCCCGTAACTACTAAATACCCGAACGAGTTCTGATTCTTTGTAATTGTTAATTAGCTCTTCAGCAGACAGTTCTGCATGCTGATTCATACGCATATCTAGCTTTGCGTCTCCTTGGAATGAGAAACCCCGTGCTACTTCGTCGAACTGATGAGAAGAAACTCCTAAATCGGCTAATATGCCATCCACTTGCTTAATTCCTAAAGCGCGAAGATGATTGCTGATGTGTTCGAAATTGGTAGCTACGAAATGAAAATTAGGGGCGTCCCAAGTGTTTTTTTCGGCATCTTTATCTTGGTCGAAAGAAATGAGTTGTCCTTTTTTAGAAAGAAGTTTGAAAATCTCTTTAGAATGACCGCCGCCACCAAAAGTTACATCAACATAAGTGCCATTTGGATCTATGTCTAACGCATCGATGCAATCATTCAGTAATACCGGAATGTGATAATTGTGATTATTCTCCATTTTCTAAGTCTCCCATTACTTCATCTGCTAAATCAGCAAAATTCGCTATGGAGCCTTCGATCATTTCAAAGTACTTGGACTTGTCCCAGATTTCAATTCTGTCGTTGTATGCAATAAGCATCGCTTCTTGTTTCAAACCAACTCTTTCCATGTGGTTAACTGGAATTAATGCTCTACCTGTCTTGTCAAGACTAATCAATTTAGCTCCTTGATGGAATAGTCGGTAGAACATTCTGTTTTTTGGTTTGAAAAGGTTCATTTTAGAAAGTTTTTTACTGACTTTCTCCCAGTCTGTGAGAGGAAAGAGAGTCAAGCAATCTTCAAAACCTTTATTCAACATGAAATCTCGTTGACACGTAGGAGGAAGCTGCTTCCGCAATCCGGAAGGGAACATGAAACGCCCTTTAACGTCCAGTTTAACTTCAAATTCACCTACTAATCCTGCCATAACGATTTTAATAGTCGTAAAAATAGTAGTTATTTACCACTATTTACCACTAGATTTCATATTGTTAATAAGTATAGACGTTGTTAATATCGAAAGGTTGCACTTATTGATGTAAAAGTACCAATAATAAGAGGCTTTGACAAATAAATTAATAGTGGTAAAAAGTGGTAATATAATTTTAAGTTGTTGAAAACTTTAACTTTCAAAACAATTGGATGCAAAAAAAACCTCAGGTTATCCTGAGGTTTAAATTTATTGAAGAGTATGATTTATTTTACAACGACCGTTTTTGTTTCACTCAAGTTACCAGAGGTAATAGTGATGAGGTAGGTGCCTGGTTTTTGATTGAAGTTCAATGTTAAAAGAGGTTTAGGGGCAAATTTATTTTCATAAATAATTCTTCCTGACAGGTCTGCTATTATAACTTTCGTTTCGTTGGATGTCAATCTGTTTTGTATATTAATGACTCCATCGATTGGGTTTGGGTAAACTTGAAAGTTGCTTAACTTCTTTTCGTCCACGCTGACGGTTACTTGGTTGCAATTGAAAGTTTGAGAATTAAAAAATGTTTGAACTTGATCTGCCATTGTGTAGATGTGTTGTACGTTTGTTAGATTGTCACTTTGCATATTGGCAATGATTGCAAAATCATAACATTGGCTTCCTCCTGCAGGTAAGTTAACTTCTTCAACACTAAAAATTGCGCGTCTATCTCCTGGCGGATTGACTGCGCTAACTTCAGACCATTCTGCTGGAGAATTAGGGTTTCCATGGTAGTGAAAGTTGGTTGGTGTTGTAGTTACACCTGTCGAGCCAACAATTCCATTTCCGCCTTTAAATAGTGAGGCTCCATCGTTCCATTTGCCATGCATTGCGTTCCAGAATCCTGATTTAGAATTTGGAATATTGTAAGGGTATGGACCTGTTCCAGAGTAGGAGAGGAAGGAAGATAGGTTGTGGCTAAGTGAAAGAACGCCAAGAGCAGCAGGCGTGATTCCGTATCCAGTAAATCCTCCGTTGGATTCATCAAAAGCATCTCCATTATATCCAAACACTAAGTTTTTTGTTGAGTCACAGCCAGCATAATCATCATAAAGATTTCCAATATCTGCGTCTAAAAACATTGATGTAATAAAATTTATGTAATTATTAGAACTGTAATTGTAGACTCTCATATTAATAAAGGTCGTACTGTCAAGGTAGTCGTTGCTAATATATTGATAGAGCATTAAATGGACCTCGATTTGTAAAGGTGGTGTGCCAGCATTTGCGTGAGTTTTTTCAGCATCATTCATAATGATATATGTAGCATAATCTCCTCTTATGTCGGGGTAATCTCCGAGTAAAGGTTCGTAGATGTTGTTTCCATTGAGGTCAATAAAGGGTGCAAGGTTTGTGTTTTGTCCAAAGCTTACATTGCCGTTTCCAGGCCATGCTAGAATTCTTGTGGCCGCAATGTATCCTGACTGAGTGTAATTCGCATTGTGGTAATCAACGTCACTTTTTGCCACTGACCATATAGAGGTAGCGGCAGGATAGCTTCCATTGTTAGAATGCGGTCCTTCGAATAATTCAGTATCCCCTAGATAGGTTGTAGTAGAAAGTAGTGTATCCCCATTAGTGTCTGTTGCACCAAACATGAAAGAAGAACTGTAGATTATGTGCGTTGTGGCTCCTTTTGGGAATTCATAACCAGCGCTAGAAAAAATAGGATTGTTGAAAAGTAAACCTGCATCAGTAACCACTGCAGAGCAATTATTGTAATTTATTATTGATTGACCTATTTGAGAGATAGAATTATTACTAACAATTATTATTATAGATAAGAATAGAATTCTCATAAGTAAATTAGTTTTTAGTTTAGTTAATCAAAGTTAAGTTAAATTTGCGTGATGTCAAAAGAAAGCAAAGCTTGGTATTACTTAATTACTCTCTCATTAATTTGGGGAAGTTCTTTTATCCTTATGAAGCGAGGGATGTACACTATTAGTGGTGAACCCATTTATACGGATGTGCAAGTTGCTTCTATAAGGCTGGTCATTGCTTCTCTCGTTCTTTTGCCTTTTGCATTTAAGGCAATTTATCGGTTTAAAAAAATGAATACATTGCTCTTTCTTTTTGTAGTTGGAGCCTGCGGCAACTTCTTTCCTGCCTATTTGTTTACGTATGCCGAGACCGGCGTTTCGTCGGGCTTAGCTGGTATGATGAACAGTTTTACACCCATTTTTGCTTTGACAATTGGCTTTATTGTATTTAAAAAGCGATTGAATGGAGTTGAGATACTGGGTGTTCTAATTGGTATAACTGGAGCTGTCTTGTTGATGATGGCGGGAAAAAACTTTGAAGCAAAAGGGGAGTGGTCACATATTTTTGCTGTCGTTATTGCAACTCTTTGTTACGCAATTAGTGTAAACACGATTAAGTACAAATTACCTCATTTAAAAAGTATTGAATTGGCGTCATTAGCATTCTTGCTGATTCTTATACCTAGCCTCGTGATTGGTTTTAAAAGCGGTGTTGTTGAAACGACTTTGACTAACGAATATGCATTTCAAGGTCTCGGATATATAGCGGTTTTGAGTATTGTGGGAACGGCATTTGCGCTGATAATCTTTAACAAAATGATTGCTATTTCTTCCGTATTATTTGCAACAAGTGTCACTTATTTAATTCCGATTGTTGCTGCATTGATAGGTTTGTTTTATGGAGAAAGAATCGGATTTTATCAAATAACCGCCATGGGAGTTGTCCTATTTGGTGTGTTTGTGGCGAATTATTTGGGTAAGCAGAGAAAATAGTTTGACCTGTATACTTTAACTTATTATAGGTTGATTTTGACATTGATGCCTGCGTAATCTTATGTATTTTTGTAATAAATGCTAGTATGCGGAATAATCTTTTCCTAATTGTGTTAATTTTTTCATCTAGTCTGCACGGTCAAGTAGATTCATTGATGATGGATCGTATTCCATCTTGGGTTCGTCACGTTGTGTTTGAATCAGCCCTTATGGAGAATTATAATTTGGATACATCGAGAAATCCTTTTTATTTGGAAGCGGACTTCAATGATGATGGTTTAATGGACATCGCTTTTTTTGTAAAAAGTAAATTGGAAGGAAAAACAGGGGTTTTAATCGTGAATAAAGGGAAAAATGTTGGTTATATCTTGGGGGCAGGAAAAGATATTGGAATTGGTGCAGATGTTTTTTGGTGCAATATTTGGTTCATCTATCGAGAAAAATACATCTATAATTTCAAGGATAAGAAAAAGAAATTTGCGATTGAAACTCCAGGATTAGAACTAGTAAAAGATGAAAAGACTTCTGTGGTTATTTATTGGGACAAGAAGCGATACAAAACGCATATTAAGAACTTATAGACTCGACTTTTAGACGAAAACAGCTTTTTGAATTGAATAATTCCTAACTAACGTTGCATTGTTGACTAAAATCACTATCTTTGTCCTCCATTTTGGATTAATAATTAATAAAAAACAATAGCTATATGTACGCAATAGTGGAGATAGCAGGGCAGCAGTTTAAAGTGCAAAAAGACCAAAAGATCTTTGTTCACCGTTTAGACACAGAAGCAGGAAAGAAAGTTTCTTTCGATAAAGTGCTTTTAGTGGATAATGGAGGGAAAGTTCAATTAGGCGCCCCAGCTATAAAAGGTGCAAAAGTTTCTGCAAAAGTAGAAGAGCACGTAAAAGGAGATAAGGTAATCGTTTTCAGAAAGAATAGAAGAAAGGGTTACAAGAAGAAAAATGGACATCGTCAGAGCTTTACGGCAATTACGATAACAGATATTAAAGTATAATTAACCTAATTCGATTTATTCGAAGATAAAATTTTAAGAAAATGGCACATAAGAAAGGAGTCGGTAGTTCTAAAAATGGTCGTGAATCAGAAAGTAAGCGATTAGGAGTGAAAATTTTTGGTGGACAAGCAGCAATTGCTGGAAACATCATTGTTCGTCAAAGAGGAACACAACATCATCCTGGAGTGAATGTAGGTATTGGTAAAGACCATACTTTATTCGCATTGACAGATGGTACAGTAGAATTCCGTAAGAAAAGAAACAATCGTTCATTTGTATCGGTAGTCCCATTTGAGACTGCGGAAGCTTAATTAGAACGTCAAAATTATTGAAAAGGCGAATTCCGATGCTTCGGGGTTCGCCTTTTTTTGTAGAGATTAATTAAATTTGCCAAATAAATAAAGCCAAATGTTAGAAATTCAGCGTTTAAGAACAGAAAAAGAAAGCGTAATTGAAGGATTGAAGAAACGTCATTTTGATGCTTCAAAAATTGTTGTAGATGTACTTTCTAAGGATGAAAAATGGCGTACAGAAAAAACAAAATTGGAAGAGACAGCTTCTAAAATGAATCAGATCTCTAAACAAATTGGACTTCTCTTTAAAGAAGGTAAGCAGAAAGAGGCAAATGAAGCAAAAGCACAAACTACCGTTCTCAAGGAAGAAGAAAACCAGCTGAAAGAAAACGTTGAGGCCTTGCAAAGTGAGATCACAGAATTGATGTATCAGTTGCCAAATGTTCCAAATGAATTAGTGAAAGCAGGGAAAAGCGAATTGGAAAACGAAACAGTTTTTGAAACCGGAGAAGAACCTAAGTTTGATTTCAAACCAATGCCACATTGGGATATTGCTAGCAAATTTAACCTGATTGATTTTGAATTAGGTGTAAAAATTACGGGAGCTGGTTTTCCAATGTATATCGGAAAGGGAGCAAAATTGCAACGTGCTTTGATTTCATTCTTTTTGGATGAAGCAAATAAAGCAGGGTATGTAGAGCATCAAGCACCATTGGTTGTCAATGAGGATTCAGCGCTAGGTACAGGACAACTTCCAGATAAGGAAGGTCAGATGTATTACATGCCAGTAGATGATTTGTACTTAATTCCAACAGGTGAGGTTCCTTTGACTAATATTTACCGCAATGTTATCCTCCCAAATGAAAATTTTTCGATTAAAATCACAGGTTATACTCCTTGTTTTAGAAGAGAAGCAGGTTCGTATGGTAAAGATGTTCGTGGCTTGAATCGCTTGCATCAATTTGACAAGGTAGAAATCGTTCGTGTAGAGCATCCTGATAATTCTGATACTGCATTAAACGAGATGATGGAGCATGTAAAAGGTTTGTTGGAGCAATTAGGATTGCAATATCGCGTTCTGCGTCTTTGTGGTGGAGACACAGGTTTTGCCGCAGCAATGACTTACGATTTTGAAGTTTATTCTGCAGCACAAGAAAAATGGCTAGAAGTAAGCTCGGTTTCTCGTTTTGATACTTTTCAATCGACTCGTTTGAAATTAAGATTCAAAAATGCGGATAAGAAATCTCAATTGTGCCACACTTTAAATGGCTCTGCATTGGCATTACCAAGAATTGTCGCTGCATTATTAGAGAATCACCAAACAGAAAATGGAGTAGAACTTCCAAGTTGTTTACATAAGTATTTGAATTTTGAGAAAATTGGTTAATTGAGATTGAGAATAATTCGTTGTAGTCATCAACCTCCAAACATTTTTCACTATCTTCATCATGTGAAAGCATGCATTATTTTTTTGGGAATTCTATTTTTAGTTGCTTGTTCTGATATTCAGAAACCAGAGTATCTAGAAAAAATAAAACAGCTAGGTAGCGAAGTAGAGGCAATCACTGAAATTAGTGAAAACATAGATGTTGATTCTATACATTTACTAATCAATCAAATAGAAAACGTAGAATCGAGGATAAAGAAAAACTACCAAGACGACACTTTGAATTTACTTTTAGTAGAAAAACTGGATGCTTATAAGAGAATACATCCAAATTTGTCAATAGTTTCTAAACTTTGTGAATTAATGGAAGGGGCTATTGATCTAAGAGTTAGTAGTCTGGAAGGATTGAAAAACGACATCGAAAACAGCGCTGGAAAACGATCGGAATATGGCGAGTACATCGAACAGGAGAAAACAGAAATCGGAGAATTAAAAAGAAGTGTTAACTATTGTGATTCGGTAACAAAGACATCTTTCAAAACATTTAATACCTTGCATCCGGAAATAGAGAAATTTTCATTTGAACTAGAATTAAAAAACAAGGAATAGAATTTGCAGTAGATAGAATTAATTGAAACATTCAATCATTGACCTATTAATTAATGAAACAACTAATAATCATAGCGCTTTTAATCTTACCGGTCTTTGGTTTCTCTCAAGGGACGGATCAACAATTGGCGCAACATTACTACCAAAATGGTGAGTTTGATAAAGCTTTAGTTTATTATGAACGTTTATACGAGGGAGATAACTCCAAATTTAATCTTAAAAGATATTACGAATGTCTGACGGAAATAGGTGATGACAAAACAGCAGAGAAAGTACTGAAAAAAGTAGCGTCTCGGAATCGTTATGACAACGAATATTCTATCATGTTGGCTAAATTCTACGAAGAACGAAGTCAAGTTCAAAAAGCGGATAAAATTTATGATAATCTGATTGAAAGTTTACAACCAAGCTCTCGAAACGTAATTGCGTTGTATAATTTATTCAAAGCACAAGGAAAACCAGAGATGTCCTATCGGACTTTGATAAAAGGGAGGAAACTGTTAAAAAAGTCCTACCCGCTCAATTTCCAGTTTGCTGAATATTACGGATCACAGGGAGAAACAGATAAAATGATCAATGAATACTTAGACATGATTGATTATCATTCTTCTTATCAACAAAGTATTCAACGTGTGCTTTCTGCACAAATAGATTTTTCTAAAAAAGATTCTAAAGAGTATGATTTATTAAGGACAGCATTGATTTCTCGAACGCAAAAGAAGCCTGATAATGTCCAGTATGCTCAAATGCTAACATGGCTATTTATTCAACGGCAAAATTTCCCTGCAGCCCTAATTCATGTAAAAGCGATTGATAAAAGAACGAGATCAGAAGGAAGAATGGTCTATGATTTTGGTAATATTTGCATCGAAAATAAGGATTTTTCTACTGCCAGAAAAGCGTTCAAATATGTTGCTGAAATGGGAGAAGAAAGCCTTTACTTTATGAGGGCGCAAAATTCTTTACTCAATGTGAGTTTTTTAGAGGTTACAACACGAAGAGATTTTACGGAAGAAGAATTAAATGTTGTAATAGCTGATTATCAAGTTGTTATTGATCGATATGGTTCTAATAGAATGTCGTTGCCAGTGATTATTGAATTGGCACACATACAAGCATTCTATGCGAACAAAGGAAAGGATGCTATTAAATTATTGAACAGGGCTTTATTAATTCCAAGGCTTTCGGACATCGAAAAAGCAGAAATTAAGATGAAATTAGCCGATATTCATGTGTTGCATGGGGATATTTGGGAAGCTTCTTTATTTTACATGCAAGTTGACAAAGGATTCAAGTTTGAGCCAATAGGTCATGAAGCGAAATTTAAAAATGCCCGTATTTTCTATTACGATGGAGAATTTGATTTTGCACAATCTCAATTGAACATTCTTAAGCGATCAACGACAAAGCTAATCGCGAATGATGCTATTCAGTTATCATTGCTAATAACAGACAACTTTGGACTAGACAGTAACTATACAGTAATGAACTGGTTTGCAAGTGCAGATTTACTCATTGAACAACATCGTTACAAAGAAGCGTATGTTTTATTTGACAGTATTCTCAATGAATTCCCAGCACATAGTTTAGGGGATGAAATTCTTCTAAAAAAAGCACATGCAATGCAGTTACAAGGTAAGTGGCTTGATGCAATAACAAACCTTGAGGAAATCGTTAAATATTGGGGTGAAGATATTCTTGCAGATGACGCGCTATTTCAATTGGGAGACATTTATCAGAATAATCTGTTGGATAATGATAAAGCTTCTGAATTTTACAGAAAAATTTTATTTGACCATAAAGGGAGTCTTTATTCGGTTGAAGCTAGGAAGCGCTACCAAGCCATTCGAAAAACGACAGATTTGAAAGAAGAATTGTGATTCCTTAACAACCCTGTAGTAAGAAATAAGTGTTCTTCTCGTTCTATACTATAGTTAAATACACTAAATATGAAAAATGTAATAGTTCTATTTCTTTCTCTTCTTACTCTGCAATCTTGTGCTTCTGAGATCAATTCGAGCAAAAACGACAAAATAAATCTTCCACAAACAGACTATAAAAATCAATTTGATGAAAATCGAAAAACGAATGTTGAGGTTGCCTATTTTGCCTCGGGCTGTTTTTGGTGCGTAGAAGCGATTTATGAATCAGTAAGAGGTGTTGTTGAAGTAGAATCAGGTTATTCAGGAGGTATTGTAAAAAATCCAACTTATAAGCAAATTTGTACGGGTACACTAAAGCATGCTGAATCAGTAAAGGTGATTTACGATCCTGAGAAGGTAAGTTTTTCAACATTGGTAGATGTATTTTTTAATTCTCATGACCCCTCAACATTGAATCGTCAAGGTCCAGATAGTGGACCGCAGTATCGCTCGATTGCTTTTTACAATACGGACGAAGAAAAATCCATTATCAATGACAAAATAAAAGCATTAAAAGAAGCGAAAGTTTTTTCAAAAATAACCACAGAGGTAAAATCTTTTGAAGTATTCTATAAAGCTGAACAATACCATCAAGATTATGAGAAAAAACATCCAAATCAAGGATATATCCAAGCGGTTTCTATTCCTCGATTGAATGAGTTTAAGAGAAAGATGCCAGAGGTCCTAAAATAGGCATAAAAAAACGGGAACTATTAATTCCCGTTATCGATAAATATCCAGACATGCTGAACGGTAGAATGTAAACGTGTTTTCATAAAGCGCAGTTTTAACGTTAATATCTAGAACCAAGTTACAAAGCATTTGCGAATTTATTTTAAAAAAAACCTAAACAGTAACTGAGATTTAGTTAACTGTTCTTTTTTGTAAGTGAATTGTTGTTTTTGGGCAAAAAAAGAATGTCATGGAAGTTGGGTTGTTAATTTAAGTTGTATATTGATTAACGATTAAGAAAACACATCACAATATGAAATTAAGAGCACTAGTAGTAGATGATGAAGAATTTGCAAGAAAAAATTTATCTATGATGTTGCAGGATCATTGCCCCGAAATTGAGGTCATTGGTGAAGCATCCAGTAAAAATCAAGCAAAGGAAATCATTGAATCGGAAAGTCCAGATGTTGTATTTTTGGACATAAGAATGCCGTCTGGAGCAGAGGGATTTGAACTTTTAGATGAAATCGAGAAAAAAGACTTTTTTGTAGTGTTCGTTACAGCATTTAAGGATTATGCCATTCGAGCGTTCAATGCAAGTGCTGTGTATTATATATTGAAGCCAATCGATGTTGAAGAGTTACAGCTTTCTGTTAAACGATTAGTTGAAACAAAAGAGTATTACAATTCTGAACCAGAAAATTACACTACTTATTTTGAGTCTTTGAAAGATCTCTCTTCTAATTTGTTGAACAATAAACAAAGTTCAAGAATTGCCATTAGTCATACTAAGGGATTAAAAATAGTAGAAGATGACACTATTACGCATCTAGAGGCAAGTGGTAATTGCACAACAATTTATTTCAAAGATGGATCGAGGTATTTAGATACGCGAACCTTAAAAATATATGAGAACATCTTAAATCCTAATAAATTTTGTCGAGTTCATAAATCACATATTATCAACTTAGACATATTAAAAGAATATATAAATGAAGACGGTCATTTCGCTATTTTGGAGGGTGATTTAAAAATTCCAATCGCTAGAAACAGGGTTTCAGAGTTTGTGAAAATGCTAAAAGGTGTAAAATGATTAGAACGCTATTAATTAGCTACTTTCTTTTTGTCAGTTTATTTGCATTTACTCAAAAATATTCCTTTGTCACATATAGTACAGAGGAAGGTCTTCCTCAATCACAAGTTACCGCAATTGGACAGGATGACAAGGGTTACTTATGGATAGGAACATTAGGTGGGTTAGCAAAATTTAACGGCAGTAGCTTTACTACATTTTCATCAAATGAAGGGCTTTTAAACAATAGAATAAAGGCTTTATCTATAATTGATGACACTCTCTGGATAGGCCATGACGGCGGTATTTCCATTCTTAAAAATGACAGTGTTAAAATTATCGAATTTTCTGGTGATGGGAATGATAAATCTAGAGAGGTTTCTAAAATTATTCGATTTAAAAATCAATTGTTTGTTTGCTCAAATGGTGGAGGTTTATTTATAAAAAAGAAAGATAAGCTTTTAAAAGTGCAACTAGACAATTCGGATTTTGAGCGAATACGGGATGCAGCAATTTATAAAAATCAATTGTATCTCGCAACACGAGGTGGGATGTTAGTTTCAAGTAATGGACAAGACTTTAATCGCCTAAGTGAATTTGGTAATAATAGTTTTTCGGGAGTCTGTTTTAAAAATGACAGAATGGTTTTTACTACCTATAGAGAAGGTGTATTTATTAAGAATCTTAAATCGGGAAAAACGAGACATATTGCTTCGTCAAGTCTAATTCACAGTATTTATGGTTGCTATATCGATAATGATGAAATAATTTGGTTAAATACCTTAAATGGCATTGCTCAAATTCATCAATCAGATAGCTTGTCTTTTATTGATGAAGCAAATGGGCTTCCCTTTAATATGATTAGCACTTTTTTTCATGACAGTGAAGGTAATTTTTGGATAGGTTCACAGGGTAAAGGTCTTTTTCGTTATCCGGGAATTGATTTTAGGTATTTTGATCAATCTACAGGCTTTCCTTCGGATTTATTTTTGACCGGTTTTCAAGATAAACAAGGTGACTTTTATTTTGGGACAATGGATAAAGGAATTGTTAAAAAGTCATCTTCTGGTAGAATAGAAACAATAGAAACTTCAGAGTCCACTATTTGGACCTCCCTGTATAACGTAGATGGCCGAAATTGGTTTGGCACCGAGCGTTCGCTAATAGAAATACATAAATCTGGCAAAGTTGTTGAACATTTTATGGGAGAAAATCCAGAAATTCCTGGAAGCAAAATTACAGCATTGTATAAAATCTCGGACACGAGAATGTATATAGGAGGAAATAGAGGTGTAGCGGAATATAAAAACGGAGAATTTAAGCGCATTGGAAAAAAAGGAGAAGAAATAGGAACAGTAAGAGATTTTGAACTAGTTGACAATCAGTTATACTGTGTGACTAATTTAGGTCTAATGATACTTATAAAAGATCGTTTTCAACGCGTTCTAGACATTGACCAGGTAGTTTATAATTTAGAGAAAGATGAAAACGGAACTTTATGGTATGGTACTGAAGAAGGTCTATTTCAATTAAAAAAAGGTATGATCAAACAAGTGAAACTGTTAAGCGATCCTGCTTCCAACTTTATCGATTTTATGAATTATAAAAACGGGAAGCTATTTGTTGGGACAAATAATGGACTATTTATCCTATCGAATCTAAGTTTAGAAGAGGTTGACATTACACGATATGGAATAAGTGATGGAGTTTTGGATCTTGAAACCAATCTGAATTCTGGTTTTTTTGATAACAACAATTCGTTTTGGTTTGGAACAGCATCTGGCCTTGTATGTTATCATATTTCCGATTTTGTCAAGAAAAAACCAAAACCTAAAATCAGTTTAATTTCTATTCTTCTTAATTATGAAACGTTTAATTATGAAACATATTCAAGTGGCATCAATGAAATAGGTTTACCAGAAGAATTAAAATTACCGTACTCAAAAAATAATTTAACCTTCGAAATGGATGGGATTTCTCTAGTTTATCATAAAGGAATTTCCTTCCAATTTTGGATGGAAGGCCTGCGAGATTCATGGTCAAGTATTTCAAGAAACTCCACTATTTCATTTTCAAGCTTGCCAGCTGGAGATTACACATTACATCTTCGCTCAGTCGATATCGAAGGCAGAATGTCAAATGAAATAACCTTTCCATTTACCATCAACGCTGCTTTTTATAATACGTGGTGGTTTTTCCTCTTGGTTATTTTGGTTGCTGCTGGATTGACATACGCTTTTTTACTTTTCAGATTAAAAAGAGTCGCAGAATCAAACGAAAAGGATAAATTAAGGTATAAATCTCGGCTATTGACACTTGAGCAGCAATCAATGAATGCGAGTATGAATCGTCACTTCATTTTTAATTCGCTTAACTCTATTCAATATTTTATCAATACACAAGACCGATTTTCAGCAAACAAATATTTAACGAGCTTTGCCAAGCTTATTCGGAAAAATCTTGATTCCGCTACCAGTTCAGAAAATGTGATCTCACTAGAGGACGAATTAGAGAGGATTCAACTCTATCTTTCCTTGGAGTCAATGCGATTTAAAGATCGTTTTGACTATGAAATTAACGTAAAAAATGTAGATACTGAGTCAGAGTTTATACCTGCAATGATTATGCAACCTTTTATTGAAAACAGTATCATTCATGGTATTTTACCCAATGAAAACAAGAAAGGACATATAAGAATCAACATAGAAATAATAGATGATTACATCGAAATTCTAATAGAAGATAATGGAATAGGGATCAATAAAAGTCTTTCGCAAAAGACACGTATGGAAGGAGATCATAAATCTCAGGGAATGGAGATTACATCTAAGAGAATAGAATTAATACATAAAATTTCTGATAATGATATTTCATTGGTTGGTCCAGAGGAAATGGTTGATAATAACCGTTTAATCAATGGAACGCGGGTTTTAATCAAAATACCATGTGATAATTTGGTAGATTAGTACTTAATTCATATATTTGTTAATACAAGAGTTTTATAATGAACAAATTAATCTACATATCTGCAATTATCTTAGGACTGGCATTCGCGTCATGTACTAAAGAAGAAATTGTACCTGTGAACAGCTCTTCTCAGGAAGCTCCAATTTGGGGAACTGAGAAATCTCTTCTAGACTTTGGTGAGAATGTAGATGATTTAGAAGGTTCAATTGAACCTTCTAGTGATGATCATTCTCGTGATAGAGACATTACAGATCCAAACAATGACCCTGATGGGAAATCACAAAATTAGAATTTAAAACATCATATATATAAAGCTCGTAACAATGAGCTTTTTTTATGCCCGTTAAATAAATAAAATATACACTTCAGGTTATTATTATTAAAGGTGTTAATTCTCTTCGTATATTGGTTTCATTGAACTTATGAATTTTAGCACTTATACATGTCTAACAAGGTAAACGAAGCATTATTTGAATTGATTCAGTCGATGAATAAATCGGAGAAACGTTACTTTAAAGTGATTTCTACTCGACATTCTATCGGTGGTGAAAATAATTACATGCGCCTCTTTGATGCAGTCTCTAAGCAGAAAAAGTATGATGAGGAGAAATTATTTCAACTTTTTAAGGAAGAAGCGTTTCTCAATCGTTTTTCAATAACGAAAAAACGTCTTTACGACCATATTCTTTCTTCATTGGATTCGTTTCATAGTTCTAATTCGATTGATGCTCAGTTATTTAAACTACTCCATTCGGCAGATATTTTATACGATAAATCACTATATGACCAAAGTAAAAGAATTCTTAGAAGTGCTGAGAAATTAGCAATAAAGCATGAAAAAACGGAGATTTTGCTTCTTGTTGCGGATAGAAATAGAAAATTATTAGAAACTCGAGGCTATTTGAGTATGTCAGATGATGTTATTGATGAAATTTGCATAAACGGTATTCAACTTCAAAACGATTTGCACCTTAAAAATCAGTTATGGACAATCAAAGGAAAGCTTTTTGTTCGACTGTCTCAGAAAGGAATAGCACGATCCAAGGAAGAATCGAAATTGTTTGAAGAAATTTGCTTTGACGCCATAAACTTAGACCTAGATTGTAGCAATTCCCTCGAAATAAAGTATTTGTTACTTCATATCAGAAGTGCTTACTATTACGCTATAGGTGATTTGAAAGGCACCCTGCAAAACTTAAAGAGCAATATTGAGTTGTTTGTTACTGACACTTCAAATGCTGTTTCATTGAACAAACAAATTTCTGTTTATTCCAATGCCATTTATGTTGCCGACAAACTCGGCTTAAACAAAGATTCTTTGGGGTATTTGGAACAATTAAAACGTTTCGCTGTTCGCATGGATGGAAATGAAGATTCTGCTATTAAGCTCTTTTCTAGTGTTTCTAGTATAGAGCTTGACTTATACTTAAGGAAAGGGGATTTTGAGAAAGCATTGGAAGTTTCCAAAATCGTAGAAACTAAACTAGTCCAGTTTGATGACAAAATAGTACCTATTCGCAAAGCATTTTTAGCCTTTAAAATGGCCGTTATTCACATGGGAATGAATGATTTTAGCAAAGCGTTAATTTGGATTAATACCATTCTGAATGACTCTAGACTAGACAAAACAGAAGATATCGTTGGTTATGCACAATTATTAGACTTGCTCGTACATATTGAATTGAAAAATGAAGATTTATTGCCTTATTCTCTGAAGAGTACGACCCGATTCTTTAAAACAAGGAACAAAATGCATGGTTTTGAAACAACATTCTTGCAGTTTATTCAAAACATAATTAAGTGCGACGATAGATTTGAAATCGAAAATATTTGGGAGCAATTGAATGGTGAACTAGCTGCGTTGTCTGACGACTCGTATGAGAGCATCGCACTAGAATATTTTGACTTCAAATCATGGGCAGAATCAAAACTGAAAAATAGACCTTTTCACAGCATAGTAAAAGAGAAGTATTACGAAACTATTCGTAAGGCTTCTTAATCTTTAAAATGACCCCAACCTTGAGCTGTTAGCTCGATAGCAGAGCCATTCTTATCCACATAATAACGACCACTTTTTTCATCAGTAATATGTCCAATGACTGTCATGTGAGGATTTCCTTTAATTTTATCATAATCGGATTGTGCAATAGTAAATAAAAGCTCATAGTCCTCTCCACCATTGAGTGCACATGTATTTGGATCAAGATTAAATTCAATTGCGGTCATAGATGTTTGACCGTCAATAGGTAATTTTTCGTCGTAAATATGACAACCAACTTTGCTTGATTTACAAATATGTAATACTTCTGAGGCTAATCCATCAGAAATATCAATCATAGATGTAGGCTGTACTTCCAATTCTTTCAAAAATTTGACGACGTCGATTCGTGCTTCAGGTTTTAATTGACGTTCAATAATATAGTCATGACCGTCGAGATCAGGCTGAATGTTCGGGTTTGCGTTATAGACTTCTTTCTCACGTTCTAAAACTTGTAAGCCAACATAGGCGGCCCCTAAATCACCTGTCACCACTAATAAATCATGCTCTTTTGCTCCGGAACGATAGGTTACAGCATTTTTTTTTGCTTTTCCGATAACAGAAATACTTATCGTTAAACCAGATAGCGAAGATGAAGTATCCCCACCAATGAGATCAATATTATAGAATTTACACGCCACGTTAATTCCGTCATAGAGCTCTTCTAAAGCCTCAACAGGAAAACGATTGGAGACTGCAATAGAAACAGTAATTTGTTCAGCAATTCCGTTCATAGCGCAAATATCAGATACATTTACAGCGACCGCTTTATAGCCTAAGTGTTTCAATGGCGTGTACATTAAGTTAAAATGAACACCCTCTATCAACATATCGGTCGATATGAGTTGAACTTCTTCATCTGAAAATGAAAGAACGGCAGCATCATCACCGATGCCAGTGATTGTTGAGGCTTGTGAAGGTTTGAATTTTTTCGTCAAATGATCAATTAAACCAAACTCTCCTAAATTCTCTAATTCTGTGCGTTGTTCACTCATTTTTTACTTTTCTGCAAAACTATGAATTTTCTTTGCAATTAAACTCTTTTTGAAATACATCGTAGTCAATTATTGAAATTACTAAAAAGAACCATTTCAGGCTCATTTTTACTCTTTTTGATTCATTTTGGCATAAAAAAGTAGTAAAGGGATCGTTTTTTAGTCCTTTTAACCATTATTTACCTCGTAAATATTCATTCATAGAGTTGAAATGATAAATGATAACCTATAATCGTTCAATGGTTCTGATTATTAAACATGTAATATACAAGGTGAAATGACTCCTAAATAGCTAAAATTAAGTGCTAAACGGAACATTTTCTTCGCTCAACAATACTATGCACGCATTATAATTGGTCAATTATCAATTAGCAACCAAACCCCCACTAAAACGTTTAGTAAGTGAATTCCAAAATTCTCAATTATGAAAACTTCTACTACATTAGTCGTATTTTTTTGTTTTTTCACATTCGGTATATTCTCTCAACATACGCATGAAGGAACAGAGAACTTCTTTGAAACAAAATCAATAGCTCAATTCGAAATTGACCTAAATTTGGAGGAAAATGATTACTTAAATCAGCAAGTAATTAATTTTATAGATGCAGAGTATCAATCTTTTCATTCTTCGATAGAAAGTAGAATAAATAATCATGAAGATATTTCTGATCAACAATTTCAGAATGAATATGATGCTCTTTTGGTAAGAACGATTGTTTCTCTCGACTCAGTTAGTCAAATACCAGCCGGACCAAATTCTTCATTCCCTCCCAAAGCAATTAATGGTCCATGTGTAAATATGGACTTTGAGCAAGGAGATTTATCTGGATGGACACTAACTCGTGGAGATGTTGATGGTTCTGTGCCGTTCTCTTTTGTCGGAGAATTTCCAGTTGGACCAGGTCCTTATCATACGATTTTTGGTGGTGGTTTAGATCCTGTTACAGGAATCTCACGTGTTAACCCACTAAACGGGGCTTTTTCCGCTCGACTGGGTAATGGAACGGGAGTAGGGGCTCGAGCAGCTAGAATGAAACAAACTTTTATGGTGGATGCAACTAATTATATGTACACCTATAGTTATGCGGTTATTTTTCAATCACCTGCATGGCATACCTTGAATCAATTACCATATTTCACCGTTCGTGTTTTTGACTCATTAGGAGTTAGTGTTCCTTGTGGGGAATATACAGTGATAGCAGATGCGGCAAATGCCCCCGATTACCAAACAACCAACTGGGGAGGTTCAATTGTTTTATACAAAGACTGGACAACGGTTTTTGCAAATTTGAGTGCTTATATTGGGCAGAATGTGACTGTCGAATTTACTTCAGGCGATTGTTCTTTAACTGGTCACTTCGGTTATGCATATATAGATGCAACTTGTGGAAATAGCCAAATAATAACATCTACTGACATAATCTGCCAAGGAGATTCTTCCATATTAACAGCTCCTTCAGGTGCTGCTTCCTATCTTTGGAGTAATGGTGCCACAACACAGAGTACAACTGTTTATACAGGTGGAAACTATTCTGTAGTACTGACTCCTTTCGCTGGAGGAGGTTGTTCAATAACTTTAAATACAACTATTACTGAATACCCAAGCCCAATCGCTAATTATAACACAAGTACATTCGTTGTTTGTCAGAATGATTCTGTATATTTTAATGACTTATCTACAATTCTTGCGCCTGGTATAATCACACGTTATCGATGGGATTTCGGTGATGGAGTGATTTCCCCTATTTCTTCAGGAGCTATTACCGGTGTTTTAAATACAACAGGTACTTACCTTTCTCCTGCCCACTTATATACAACTCCAGGCAACTATGTTACACAGCTTTATGTAGAGACAGCAGATGGTTGTACAGATTCAATGACTATCAATGTACAAGTTCTTGCTTCGCCTATTGTCGTGGCAGGACCAGATGTTACCGTTTGTGAAGGAACAATGGTTACCCTTTCAGGAAGTGGTGCGAGCACTTATAGCTGGAATAACGGAATAACGAACAACGTTCCTTTTCTTCCGACTGTTAGTGCAACTAGTTATACAGTTGTGGGAACAAATGCCAACGGCTGTTCAAATACAGATAGTTTAGTTGTTACTGTGAATGCATCACCCATAATTCTAGCAAACGCAACCAGCACAGTTGTTTGTGAAGGTTTTGGAATCACGTTGACGGGATCAGGAGGCACAACCTACGCTTGGAACAATGGTGTCATAGACGGAATTGGATTTACACCACCAGTTGGAGTAACTAATTACATCGTTACAGGAACTGATGCAAATGGCTGTCAAAACACTGACAACATCGATATTACAGTGAATGCCTTGCCAGTTGTTGCTGCAGGTCCAGATGTTACTGTTTGTGATGGATCAAATGTAACTTTGTTTGGTTCTGGTGCTTTGACATATACATGGAATAATGGTGTCAGCAATGCTGTTGCTTTCTACCCATCCATTGGAATCTCAACCTATACGGTCACAGGGACAGATGTAAATGGGTGTCAGAATACGGACAATGTTGATGTAACGGTAAATGCTAACCCTATAATTCAAGCAAATGCAAATAGTACGAGTGTTTGTTTAGGGCAATCAGTAACTCTTTTTGGTTCTGGAGGAATTTCTTACACATGGGATAACGGTGTTATAGATAATGTAGCATTCACTCCCGCTGTTGGAGCCGTTACCTATACAGTTACGGGAATAGATGCTAATTCATGTTCCAATACAGACCAAATAAATATTACTGTTTATGATTTACCTAGTGTCGTTGCTGGGATAAACCAAGAAGTGTGTGATGGTGCTACGGTAACACTCGTTGGTAATGGAGCCGTCAGTTATGTCTGGGACAATGGAGTAACCAATGCAGTTGCCTTTTATCCTTCTCTGGGAACTACAACCTATACGGTAATTGGTACAGATGCGAATGGTTGTACAAATTCAGATAATGTTGACGTAACAGTAAATCCCTTACCGAATGTCTCTGCAGGTGCGGATAACCAATTGTGTGACTTAAATAGTGTTATTCTTTCGGGTTATGGGGCATCTAGTTATATATGGACAAATGGTGTGATTAATAATGTGGCTTTTTATCCCCCAGTTGGGACAACAACTTATACGGTAACGGGAGCTGATGCGAAAGGCTGTTTAAATACAGATGACGTTGATATCACAATTTATGCTTTACCAACGGTTGCTGGAGGTCCAGATGTAACTGTTTGTGAAGGAACAATGGTAACCTTGTCAGGTTCTGGAGCAACATCCTATAATTGGACAGGTGGAATAACAAATGCAGTTCCTTTTGTACAAAATGTTGGTCAACTGCAATACATTGTAACCGGAACAGATGCCAATTCTTGTTCAAATTCTGATACGGTTATTGTTCATGTCAATCCAAATCCAGTAGTTAATGCAGGTGTGGATCAACAAGGCTGTGATGGGAATATGGTTACGCTTAGTGCTACAGGAACTTCAAATCTTTATTGGAACAACAGTGTAATCAATAATGTACCCTTTATTCAGAATGTTGGTTCTATTACTTATGTTGTAACCGATTCTTTATCCACAGGTTGTACTTCGACTGACACAGTAGTTGTTATTGTTCACAATAACCCTGTTATTTCGGCAGTCGGAGCAGAAATCTGTGAAGGTGAAGAAGTAATCTTAAGCGGTCAAGGTGCACTAAATTACACATGGACTGGCGGTGTGATTGACAATGTTGGATTTTATCCAACAGCATCTTCAAGCTACACTGTTACAGGTTACAATGTGTATGGTTGTTCGGCCAATGCAACAGTTCAAGTTATTGTTCATGCTTTGCCAGTTGCAGATTTCAATATACTGCAGTTGTCATTGACTACATTAGATCCTACAACAGGTTTTGATAATTTATCAACTGGAGCGAATACATATATGTGGGATTTTGGTGACTACTCTCCGAATAGTTATGATTTTGAGCCTACTCATACTTTTCCAATGGATAACAGCGGGTCTTATACAATCACTTTAACTGCATATTCTCCTTTTGGTTGTATAGGTGAAAAAATTAAGTATATACACGTATTTCAGGACTATACTATTTATGTACCCAACGCTTTTACCCCAGACTACAATGGAGTGAATGAAGTTTTTAAACCAGAAATGGATGGATTTGACCCGTATGACTATACTTTATACATTTTTAATAGATGGGGAGAGTTGATCTTTGAATCTCACAATATGGAAGTTGGTTGGGATGGAAAATTTGCCAATCAGAAAGACCAATCGCAAGATGGAGTTTATACATGGAAAATTATTGCAGGACTGAAAGATTCTTCTGATTCAAAAATATTTGTTGGACATGTTTCTTTACTGAAATAGTAGAATAGAAAGCAAAAAAAACCAGTGAGACGTTCACTGGTTTTTTTTCGTA
>Ga0316209_1001092_pt1 | contig 32595 bp, 16 predicted proteins | sample 6monopyrite_MG_FD_204945 | JGI IMG/M metagenome (GOLD analysis project Ga0316209, IMG submission 204945) | Microbial mat bacterial communities from mineral coupon in-situ incubated in ocean water Damariscotta River, Maine, United States -... | ecosystem: Environmental > Aquatic > Marine >...
ACGTTCAAACTTTTCCTTGGCCATCTTACTATCTCCGTATCGAGGCGTTAAAATAAAACCTGTTAGCCAGCTAACCGGGTCTGAATTTCTTCGGACACCTGATTAGGTACAGGTGCATAATGATCAAAAGTCATAGAGAATTGAGCACGTCCTTGGCTCATAGAGCGCAACGTATTGACGTAACCAAACATATTAGCAAGCGGGACAAAGGCATTGATAACGCGAGCGTTGCCACGCTGATCCATGCTTTCGACTTGTCCACGCCGACTGTTTAAATCGCCAATAATATCGCCCAAGTAATCTTCTGGGGTAACCGCTTCAACCTTCATCATTGGTTCAAGCAATTGCGGCCCCGCTTCTTTACAGCCTTGGCGGAATGCAGCACGTGCTGCAATTTCAAAAGCCATAACGCTACTATCTACATCGTGAGATGCACCATCAAACAAAGTTGCCTTAACAGCGGTCACAGGGAAACCGGTTAACACACCAGTTTCCATAGCGCTATTTAAACCTTTTTCAACACCGGGAATAAATTCGCGCGGAATATTACCACCAACAACTTTATTAACAAATTCAAAACCAGAACCAGCAGGCAAAGGCTCGAACGTGATTTTTACACGGGCAAATTGACCTGAACCACCGGTTTGTTTTTTATGAGTGTAATCAATATCCGTGATTTTGGTAATCGTTTCACGGTAGGCAACTTGCGGCTGACCAATGTTAGCTTCGACTTTGAATTCACGCATCATACGATCAACGATAATTTCAAGATGAAGCTCACCCATTCCTTTAATAATGGTCTGCCCACTTTCATAATCAGTGGTGACGCGGAAGGAAGGATCTTCGGCAGCTAGACGCTGTAACGCAACGCCCATCTTTTCCTGATCACTTTTGGTTTTAGGTTCTACAGCAATCTCGATAACCGGGTCTGGAAACTCCATACGTTCAAGAACAATAGGATCAGAAGTCGCACATACAGTGTCACCTGTTGTTGTGTTTTTCATACCAGCCAAAGCTACAATATCACCAGCCCGGGCTTCTTTAATTTCTTCGCGGTCGTTTGAATGCATTAACAACATCCGACCAACGCGCTCTTTGTTGCCTTTAACTGTATTGAGGATTGTTTGACCGCTTTCGACAACGCCAGAATAAATACGAACAAATGTTAATGACCCAACAAACGGATCGTTCATAATTTTAAAGGCAAGCGCTGAGAAAGGCTCGTCATCGGAATTATGACGCTCGATTTCTTCGTCACTACCTTCTTTAACACCTTTAATTGCAGCCACATCGGTTGGCGACGGCATGTAATCAACAACGGCATCAAGTAAAGGCTGAACACCCTTGTTTTTGAAAGCAGTGCCCAAGAAGACGGGGACAAATACCCCAGAACAGGTGCCTATACGAATACATTTCTTCAGAACCTCTTCGCTTGGTTCTTCGCCTTCCAAGTAGGCTTCCATGGCGACATCATCAACTTCCAATGCAAGTTCAACCAAAGCTTCGCGGTATTCAGCAGCTTTTTCTTTTAAATCGTCAGAAATATCTTCTTCGTGGAATTTTGCGCCAAGGGTTTCTTCGTCCCAGATGATTGATTTCATGCGTACAATATCAACAACGCCTTGAAATTCTGCTTCTGAACCAATCGGCAATTGACAAACCAATGGTTTCGCACCTAAGCGATCAACCATCATATCAACACAGCGATAAAAATCAGCACCCGTACGGTCCATTTTATTAACAAAACAGATACGCGGAACATCATACTTATCGGCTTGGCGCCATACTGTTTCCGATTGTGGTTCAACACCAGCAACACTATCAAAAACCGCGACAGCACCATCAAGCACACGCAAGCTACGCTCTACTTCGATCGTGAAATCAACATGGCCTGGCGTATCAATAATGTTAATACGGTGATCATCCCAAAAACACGTTGTTGCAGCAGAGGTAATCGTAATACCACGCTCCTGTTCTTGTTCCATCCAATCCATAGTGGCGTTACCATCATGAACTTCGCCAATTTTGTATGATTTACCCGTATAATAAAGGATACGCTCGGTTGTTGTTGTTTTACCGGCGTCAATATGGGCCATAATACCAATATTGCGATATTTTTCGAGCGGAGTTGTACGTGCCATAACTATAATATTTCCAAAAAATTACCAGCGATAATGCGAAAAGGCTTTATTCGCCTCTGCCATACGGTGTGTGTCTTCACGTTTCTTAACAGCAGCCCCACGGTTGTTTGCTGCATCCAGCAACTCACCAGCTAAACGTTCAGTCATAGTGTTTTCAGAACGCTTGCGCGCCATATCTACCAACCAACGAATTGCCAATGCCTGGCGGCGCAATGAACGCACCTCAACAGGAACCTGATACGTTGCACCACCAACGCGGCGAGAACGAACTTCGACCGCAGGCTTGATATTTTCAAGCGCATCATGAAATGATTGCAAAGCATCATTCCCAGATTTTTTTTCAATTAAATCCAAGGCACCATACACAATTTTTTCAGCGGTTGATTTTTTACCATCTAACATGAGTGCATTGGTGAATTTAGCTAATACCAAATCTTTATATTTGGTATCAGGTAGAATAGTTCTTTTTTCAGCTGCATGACGTCGTGACATCAGTTTTTCCTTATATAATCTTACTTAGGACGCTTGGCGCCGTATTTGGAACGGCGTTGACGACGATCAGATACACCTTGTGTATCAAGCGTTCCGCGTATCACATGATAACGAACACCCGGTAAATCTTTGACACGACCGCCACGGATCATAACCACGGAGTGTTCTTGTAAGTTATGGCCTTCACCAGGGATATAACTGGTGACTTCGAAACCGTTAGTTAACCGGACACGCGCAACTTTACGCAAAGCCGAGTTAGGTTTTTTAGGAGTTGTTGTGTAGACACGCGTACATACGCCGCGTTTTTGCGGGCAAGCTTCGAGCGCTGGAACTTTGTTCCGGTTCTCAGCAACTTTACGTGGCTTTCTGATCAGTTGGTTAATTGTTGGCATTCATAACATCCATATCTAAGCGGGCTATTGCCCAAAAAATAGAAACCCACACGTTACTTGCGCCCTGAGAATTTAATAATCTCAGATACTTAAGCAGTGTGCCCCAAATGAAACATCCCGGTTTTTTTTACCGTAAAATGTTCCTCTAAAATTGTTACCTCAAAATCGCGTCCAGAGCAGCGTCTAGTCCGTAAAGGCTACCACCTGCTCCCGCTGAATGAGCCGGAATATAGTGACGTGATCCGGAACCGTCAAGCATAAAAAAATGTAGGTAATCTGCGGGCTTCAGAAGTCTCATAAAAAACAAAAACCGCTGAAGCCCATGAATACTTAAACCGATTCCCCTTGACTTGATTCTGGGGCATCGTTTTCAACTTGATCGACTGCGATTACATCACTCTCGATTTCAGGATGAGATGCTGTTTGTAGTGCGGACAAGTCTTCATCACGTTTGGCAGCTAAAGAACGGTAATTATTCATTATGCTGCCCGTTCCTGCGGGAATTGGGCGTCCAACAATAACGTTTTCTTTAAGCCCAATTAAATTATCGACTTTACCAGATACGGCGGCTTCTGTCAGAACCCGTGTTGTTTCCTGGAATGATGCCGCCGAAATAAACGAATGCGTATGCAAGCTGGCTTTAGTAATCCCTTGTAGCACTGGTTCGCCTTTCGCAGGTTGACCGCCTTCGGCAATGGTTTTTTCATTTTGAAGCTTGAATTCTTTACGGTCAACAAGTTCGCCGTTCAGATATGTTGTGTCCCCACCATTTGTGATTTCGACTTTTTGCAACATCTGGCGAACGATCACTTCGATGTGTTTATTGTTAATTTTCACACCTTGTAAGCGGTAAACGTCCTGAATTTCTTTGATCAGATATTCAGCTAAAGCTTCGACGCCCAAAATACGTAATATATCATGGGGAACGGGGCTACCATCCATCAAACTGTCGCCAACACTCACATAATCGCCTTCTTGAACAGAGATGTGTTTACCTTTAGGGACAAGATATTCAACCGGTTCCAATTCGCTGTTATCAGGAACAACAACAATACGACGCTTGTTTTTGTAATCTTTGCCAAATTCAACTCTGCCTTCATTTTCGGCAATGATGGCAAAATCTTTTGGTTTGCGGGCTTCGAATAATTCTGCAACGCGCGGAAGACCACCTGTGATATCACGCGTTTTTGCAGATTCCCGAGGAATTCTGGCTAACACATCACCAACGTTAACTTTATCACCCGGCTGTACGGATAAGACACTATCTACGGATAAGAAATAACGGGCTTCTAATCCATTATCCAGATTAATTACTTCGCCAGCATCATCACGCAATGTGATACGTGGTTTTAGCTCGGCACCTTTTGGAAATTGTTTCCAGTCAGTGACAACTTTTGATGCAATACCCGTCGCATCGTCCAGTCGTTCTGCAAGAGAAAGACCTTCGATCAAATCCATGTAGTTCACAACACCTTCTTTTTCGGTTAAGACAGGTAATGTAAATGGATCCCATTCAGCGAGTTTATCACCACGAGAAACCGTCGCTTTGTCTTTAACTAATAATTTAGAACCATAAGGAACTCTGTGACGGGCACGTTCCCGGCCCTGTTTATCAGTGATTAAAAGTTCAGTGTTGCGTGACATAACGACTAAAACATTTTCAGAGTTTTTAACGGTGACACAGTCTTTGAGTGTTACTTTACCGTCAATCGTCGTTTCAACATTGGACTGCTCTTTGCCGCGTTGAGCGGCACCACCAATGTGGAAAGTCCGCATGGTCAGCTGAGTGCCCGGTTCACCAATGGACTGGGCCGCAATAACGCCAACCGCTTCGCCTGTATTGACTTCGGTCCCGCGGGCTAAATCACGACCATAACAGTTGGCACAAACGCCCTCTTCGCTTTCGCATGTCAATACGGAACGGATTTTAGCTTCGTCAATTTCAGCTTCGTTTAGAGTTGGGAAATCTTCTTCGACGATCATCCGCCCTTTTTTGAATAAAACCTTACCTGTTTCAGGATGGATAATATCCAAAGCTAAAGTACGACCAAGCAGTTGATCATCAAGCGGCGCAATGACTTCACCACCTTCGACGACTGTTTTAACAGAAATACCTTTTTTGGTGCCGCAATCACGGTCAATGATGATACAATCCTGAGCCACATCTACCAAACGACGGGTGAGATAACCTGAATTTGCTGTTTTCAACGCCGTATCAGCCAAACCTTTACGCGCACCGTGGGTGGAGTTGAAGTATTCAAGAACCGAAAGGCCTTCTTTAAAATTTGAAATAATCGGTGTTTCTATGATTTCACCAGATGGCTTCGCCATCAATCCACGCATACCAGCCAATTGTTTCATTTGAGCAGCAGAACCACGAGCACCAGAATGAGCCATCATGTAAACAGAATTAATATCACTGTTTCCAATAGTTGACGAAATACGTTTCATCATTTCGTCAGCAACCAAATCTGTACAATGAGACCAAGCATCAACAACTTTGTTGTATTTTTCACCTTTGGTGATCAACCCCTGTTGGTATTGTTGTTCGAATTCTTTGACTTGGGCTTCGGTATCACCAACTAATTTGCCTTTGGTGTCGGGTATAATTAGATCATCTTTGCCAAAAGAAATACCCGCTTTACATGCGTTTTTGAAGCCGATTCCCATCAAGCGATCAGCAAAAATGACTGTCGATTTTTGTCCGCAATGGCGGTAAACTTCATCAATGACGTTCGAAATATCTTTTTTTGTCATCAAGCAATTAACAAGCGAATATGGTAACTTTTTATGTTTTGGTAATATCTCTGCTAAAATCAAACGACCGGCCGTGGTATCAACCAACAACTGAACAGGTTCACCTTGGTCATCAACAGTATTATAGCGGGCTTTGATTTTTGCATGAATGGAAACTATTTTCGCATCAAGTGCCAGTTGAATTTCGTCAACATCGGTGAAAACCATCCCTTCGCCAAGAGCACCCTCTTGTTCCATAGTCATGTAATACAGACCAAGAATAATATCTTGTGATGGAACAATGATCGGCTTACCGCTCGCCGGGCTCAGGATGTTGTTTGTTGACATCATCAACACGCGGGCTTCGAGTTGGGCTTCTAATGATAAGGGAACGTGGACAGCCATTTGGTCGCCATCAAAATCAGCATTAAATGCAGCACAAACCAAAGGATGCAATTGAATGGCTTTACCTTCGATCAGTACCGGTTCAAACGCTTGGATGCCTAGACGGTGAAGCGTAGGAGCCCGGTTCAACATCACTGGATGTTCGCGGATGACTTCTTCGAGAATATCCCATACTTCAGGACGTTCTTTCTCCAACATACGTTTGGCGGCTTTAATTGTAGTCGCCATGCCATACAATTCAAGTTTGGCATAGATAAACGGTTTGAAAAGTTCCAGAGCCATTTTTTTAGGTAAACCACACTGATGCAGTTTTAATTCAGGACCAACAACGATCACAGAACGACCAGAATAATCGACCCGTTTACCAAGTAAGTTTTGGCGGAAACGACCTTGTTTACCTTTTAACATATCAGACAAGGATTTAAGCGGACGTTTATTGGCACCGGTAATGGCACGGCCACGACGTCCATTATCAAACAATGCATCAACGGATTCTTGCAACATACGTTTTTCATTACGCACAATAATTTCAGGCGCACGCAATTCAATAAGACGTTTCAAACGGTTGTTACGATTAATCACACGGCGATACAAATCGTTCAAATCGGACGTAGCAAAACGACCACCATCAAGAGGCACCAAAGGACGCAATTCAGGTGGAATAACCGGAATGGCCTCTAAAATCATCCATTCAGGACGTGCACCACTTCCTATGAAAGCTTCCATTATTTTCAAACGTTTAACATATTTTTTACGTTTAGCTTCGGAATTGGTTTCTTTCAGATCGATTTTAAGGTTGGCAAGTTCTTCTTCCAAGTCGATAGCAGACAACATTTCACGTAATGCTTCGGCACCAATCCCCACTGAAAATTCATCACCAAATTCATCGACGGCATTCTGGTACTGTTCTTCAGTTAACATTTCGTGGAGTTTGAGCGGTGTTAAACCCGGCTCAACTACCACATAGTTTTCGAAATACAGGACCCGCTCAAGATCTTTCAATGTCATATCCAGCAACAAACCAATGCGTGACGGCAATGATTTCATGAACCAGATGTGAGCAACCGGCGATGCCAGTTCAATATGTCCCATTCGTTCACGGCGAACTTTTTGCAATGTCACTTCGACACCACATTTTTCACAGGTGATGCCTTTATATTTCATGCGTTTGTATTTACCGCATAAGCATTCGTAATCTTTTGTAGGTCCAAAAATACGTGCACAGAACAAACCATCACGTTCCGGCTTGAACGTACGGTAGTTAATGGTTTCAGGTTTTTTAATTTCACCAAAAGACCATGACCGGATTTTTTCCGGTGACGCTATGGATATACGGATTTGGTCGAAGCGTTGTGTGCCCTGGACTTGTCCGAAAACTTTCATCAATTCGTTCATTGTGATATCTCCTTAACCCTTTGGGCTTAATTAAGTTCTACGTTAAGGCCAAGCGAATGCAATTCTTTGACCAGGACGTTGAAACTCTCGGGCACGCCGGCTTCAAAACCGTCATCACCACGAACAATAGACTCGTATACTTTAGTTCGACCGGAAACATCATCCGATTTCACCGTCAGCATTTCTTGTAGCGTATAAGCCGCGCCATATGCTTCGAGTGCCCAAACTTCCATTTCACCAAATCGCTGCCCACCGAATTGAGCTTTACCGCCCAATGGCTGCTGTGTGACCAAACTATACGGTCCAACAGAACGAGCGTGAATTTTGTCATCGACCAAGTGATGCAGTTTCAACATATAAATGAAACCGACCGTTACCGGACGTTCAAACGTCTCACCTGTACGACCATCAATAAGGACCGCTTGCCCCGAAGTCGAATGACCTGCTTTGATCAACATGTCGTTGATTTCGACTTCACTGGCACCATCAAATACAGGCGTTGCAATAGGAACTCCACCGCGAAGATTGCCAGCGAGCTCTTTGATTTCATCATCGGCCAAATCTGAAATGTCTGATTTGTAAATTTTTTCACCATACACATCATTTAATTTGGCTCGAAGATTATCAGCGTTTTCATCTGGCTTCATACTGTCCAGCATATCCCCGATTTGCAGCCCTAAACCATTACAGGCCCAACCAAGATGCGTTTCAAGAATCTGCCCAACGTTCATCCGAGATGGCACACCCAATGGGTTTAGAACAATATCGACAGCGGTTCCGTCTTCTAGATGAGGCATGTCTTCGACAGGGATGATTTTAGAAATCACACCTTTGTTCCCGTGACGGCCAGCCATTTTATCGCCCGGTTGAAGTTTACGTTTAACAGCCACAAAAACTTTGACCATTTTCATCACACCCGGGTTCAAATCATCGCCGCGTTGCAATTTATCGACTTTATCGTCAAACCAGCGTTGCAGACTGGCAATATCTTCATCGAATTGCGCCTTTAGGTCTTCAACGTCTTTCATGATTTTATCGTTGGCAATAACGATTTGTGCCATTTGACCAACGGTGAATTGGCTAAGTACTTCGTCCGTTAACTTGGTGCCTTCGTCTAAATCTTTTGGACCGCCGACGGCTTTGGAGTTTAACAATAATGATGTCAGTCGGTTTTGGAAACTGCGTTCCAAAATTGCCCGTTCATCATCACGGTCTTTTGCCAAGCGTTCGATTTCAGCGTGTTCAATAGCCATCGCGCGTTCGTCTTTTTCCACTCCCCGGCGTGAGAACACACGGACTTCAACAACAGTCCCGGCTACACCCGGCGGTAATTTCAAAGATGTGTCACGCACATCAGATGCTTTTTCACCAAAAATAGCCCGCAATAGTTTTTCTTCGGGTGTCATCGGGCTTTCGCCTTTTGGCGTAACTTTACCAACCAGAATATCACCGGGTTTAACTTCGGCTCCGATGTAAACTATACCGGCTTCGTCTAGATTTTTAAGAGCTTCTTCTCCCACGTTTGGAATATCGCGTGAAATATCTTCTTGGCCCAATTTTGTATCACGAGCCATGACTTCAAATTCTTCGATGTGAATAGAAGTAAAGACATCATCTCGAACGATGCGATCAGATATAAGGATCGAATCTTCGAAGTTGTATCCATTCCAAGGCATAAAGGCGACCAACACATTACGGCCAAGTGCCAAATCTCCTAGATCTGTTGATGGACCGTCCGCAATGGTATCACCGGCTGAAACAGTATCACCAACTTTAACTAGTGGTTTTTGGTGCAAGAAAGTGTTTTGGTTCGAGCGTTGGAATTTCAACAAGTTGTAGATATCAACACCCGTTGCTGAGTGGGACTTCTCTTCTGTCGCACTAACAACAATACGGGTCGCATCAACTTGATCGACAATACCGGAACGTTTGGCCGTGATGGTTGCACCGCTATCGCTGGCAACGGGGGCTTCCATCCCCGTTCCAACTAACGGTGCTTCGGCTTTCAATAATGGTACGGCTTGGCGCATCATGTTGGAACCCATCAATGCCCGGTTTGCATCATCGTTTTCCAAGAATGGAATAAGGGCTGTCGCAACAGACACAACCTGTTTCGGTGAAACATCCATATGATCAATGTCTGTTGGCAGCACCATCAGACCTTCGCCCGATTTACGCGCACTGACCAGTTCATTTACAAATCTGCCTTTATCATCAAGCTCTTCGTTTGCTTGTGCAATGGTGAATTTGCCTTCGTCCATGGCGGACAAATATACAACTTCTTTGGTTGGAACACCATTTTTAACAGTTCTAAATGGTGATTCGATAAACCCGTATTTATTAACACGAGCATAAGTTGCCAGCGAGTTAATCAAGCCAATATTCGGCCCCTCCGGTGTTTCAATAGGACAAATACGACCATAATGCGTTGGGTGAACGTCACGAACTTCAAAACCGGCGCGTTCACGGGTTAATCCACCCGGCCCTAATGCAGACAAGCGGCGTTTGTGTGTAACTTCGGATAGTGGATTGGTTTGATCCATGAATTGTGACAATTGAGAAGAGCCAAAAAATTCACGTACAGCTGCAGCTGCTGGTTTAGCATTGATCAAATCTTGCGGCATGACGGTGTCAATATCAACCGAGCTCATGCGTTCCCGAATAGCCCGTTCCATACGCAACAGCCCCACACGGTATTGATTTTCCATCAATTCACCAACGGAACGAACACGGCGGTTACCTAAGTGATCAATGTCATCTATTTGACCGCGACCATCTTTTAATTCAACAAGTGTTTTGACGACACCTAAAATGTCTTCTTTACGTAAAACACGAAGTTCATCGTCTGTTTCAAAATCAAGACGCGCGTTCATCTTAACCCGGCCAACGTTTGATAAATCATATCGTTCGCTATCAAAAAACATGCTGTTAAATAAAGCTTGGGCCGTTTCCAACGTCGGTGGTTCGCCTGGACGCATGACACGGTAGATGTCAATTAATGCTTCTTCGCGTGATACGTTTTTATCAATAGCTAACGTGTTACGAATATAAGGACCAACATTAACGTGATCAATGGCGAGCGTATCAATGGATTTGACTTTGGCTGCTTCCAAAGATTCAAGGACCTCTTCGGTGATTTCATGTCCAATTTCAATAAAAATCTCGCCGGTTTCTTCGTTGATAATCTCAGCAGACGCATAACGACCAATTAAATCCAACTCTGTGACAAGAATTTCTTTTAAACCGTCTTCTTCGAGTTTACGCAATGTGCGTGGGGTCATTTTTGTGCCGGATTCGACTACAACAGACCCCGTTTTTGCATTAATCAGATCAGTCGTTAATTTATTGCCACGCATCTGTTCTGCGACAAAAGCAGTTTTCCAACCTTTTTTAGTTTTGGAATAATTAACAGTGTCGTAGAAAAATTTAAGCACGCCTTCAGGAGACATGCCTTTGATATCTTCGGGCTTAACGGTTTCGCCGGTTTTTTCAGCTTGAGCCAATAATTTGTCTGCATCATCGTTTTGCAACGCCATCAATAACGTTGTCACTGGCAATTTACGGCGGCGATCAATACGCACGTAAACCAGATCTTTGGCATCAAATTCAAAATCAAGCCATGAACCACGATAAGGAATGATGCGTGCAGCAAACAGGAATTTGCCGGATGAATGGGTTTTGCCTTTATCGTGATCAAAGAACACACCGGGGGAGCGATGCATTTGCGAGACAATAACACGTTCTGTTCCGTTGACAACAAATGTGCCATTGGCTGTCATCATCGGCAAGTCGCCCATGTAAACGTCTTGTTCTTTAACATCTCGGATTGAACGGGCACCGGTATCTTCGTCAATATCCCAAACAACTAGTCGTAACGTCACTTTTAAAGGTGCGGAAAATGTCATTCCCCGTTGTTGGCATTCTTCAACATCATATTTTGGTGGCTCAAACATATACGATACGTATTCAAGCGTACCCATACCTGCAAAGTCATTGATCGGGAAAACCGAGCGGAAAACTTCATGTAGACCGTGGTTAGTTCGGTCTTTAACCGCCACACCGTCTTGTAAAAAATGATCGTAAGATTTTTTTTGAACTTCGATCAAATTCGGCATTTCTACCGTTGTACCTAATTTTCCGAAAAATTTGCGTACGCGCTTGCGTCCCGTAAAGGTTGTTGCCATTACAGTTCCTCAATCCAACATTAATTTCTGGTATTTCCTGAATTGAGTGCCGACCCCGACATCAGAAAATAGCTCTGGTAGTTTGAATAAATCAACTATTCTGAAATCACTAAAATGCATGAAATAATCCATGCATTACCAAAAGTTTTTTATTCAACGCTTACGCACATTCACTTTTCCGATCTCGGTCTGATCTATTCGGGCAAATGTGAGAGTATAAATTTTTGTATCCACAAGGTTTCCTAAGAATCCCTGATACCGTATATATAAGTTTCAGGAACAAAGCAATGCCGGAAAAGGCTGTGGAAACCTAACCTTTTCCGGCGCTTTAAAAAATTACTTGAGTTCGGCAGTTGCGCCGGCGTCTTCAAGTTTCTTTTTCAATTCTTCAGCTTCGTCTTTTTTGACACCTTCTTTAACGGTGACAGGTGCGCTTTCGACCATTTCTTTGGCTTCTTTGAGGCCAAGTCCGGTCAATGCACGCACTTCTTTAATGACGTTGATTTTCTTTTCGCCGATAGAGGCCAAAACAACATCAAACTCGTCTTTTTCAGCTTCTGCAGCGCCTGTATCGGCACCACCTACGGCAGCCACAGCGACAGGAGCTGCTGCAGATACGCCCCAATGCTCTTCGAGCATATTAGAAAGTTCAGCTGCTTCCATCACGGTAAGAGCAGAAAGATCGTCAACAATTTTTTTTAAGTCAGCCATTTTAATAAATCCTTATTAGCTTGAACATATTTTTAAGTTAATTTACTGAAAACCGGTATAACGCGGCCTCTTACCCTTGGGAACTGTGAGCACCAATAACCCGAGCAATTTGCCCAGCTGGCGCTTGAAGTACTCCGGCGATTCTTGTTGCTGGCGTATTTATCATGCCAATAATCTTACCGCGAAGTTCGTCCATGGAAGGCAAGGATGCCAGGGCATTGATTGATGCGAGGTCAAGAACTTCTTCACCGAGCGCACCACCCATAATAACAAACTTGTCATTTTCCTTGGAAAATTTAACAGCGATTTTAGCCGCTGCTACAGGGTCATCGGAATAAGCAATAGCCGTTGGGCCACTGAATAAATCCGCAATTCCCTGAAACTTAGTTCCTTCGAGAGCGAGACGCGTGATCCTGTTCTTTGTTACTTTGAAACTAGCCCCAACAGTACGCATTTGCCCACGAAGATCTTCCAATTCGGCTACAGACAACCCGGAATAATGGGTGACCACAACAATAGAAGCGCCTTCGAAGGTGCTGCGTAGTGACTGGACCAGAATCTGTTTTTCAGATCGGTTCACTGATCGTCTCCAGTTTATGGTGAATGAGGTAATTATTACTCCATTCACCGTTGCACAAAGATTTTGTTCAATTACAGCCCGAAAACTGTATTCCCACAAAACCCACTTCGTCCTGTCCAGTGCAACTGTTCAAGCTTTTGAAAATCTGAACAAGGTATTCAAATCTTAAAAAACTACGCACCGTCTATGTAGGCAATTTTTAAACCACATATTAAAAATAATATGCAGCACCTACAGTCTCGGACAGGGTGAAAAGGATAAGTACACCCTTTCAAATTTCCCAAGCATAAGTGCTCAGGAAATTATTCTTTTTAACCAAGGTCTGGTTTTAAGCTTCAAACGAAGTCAAATCCAAACGCACACCCGGACCCATGGTAGAACTCAAAGACACACGTTTCATATACGTGCCTTTAACACCCGTTGGCTTGGCTTTAGTAATCGCCGCGATAAAAGCAGCCACATTTTCATTTAAATAGGCTTCTGAAAAGCTTGCTTTTCCAACACCAGCTTGAACAATACCGGCTTTTTCAACGCGGAATTCAATTTGACCGGCTTTGGCAGCGTCTACGGCACCTTTAACGTCTGGTGTAACTGTGCCTAATTTTGGGTTAGGCATCAAACCTTTGGGGCCTAGAATTTTGCCTAAACGGCCAACAACAGCCATCATATCCGGCGTTGCGATACAACGGTCAAACTCGGCTTCGCCTTTTTGAATTTGTTCAGCCAAATCTTCAGCACCAACCAAATCGGCACCGGCTGCTTTGGCTTCGTCAGCTTTGGCATCACGGGCAAATACAGCAACGCGCATGGATTTACCTGTACCGTGCGGAAGTGATACCGTACCACGGACCATTTGGTCCGCATGACGTGGATCGACACCTAAATTGATTGAAACTTCAACGGTTTCATCAAATTTAGTTTTAGCAGCCGTTGTTTTGATAATTTTAACAGCATCGGCAATAGCGTATACAGCTTCGCGGTCAATGCTTTCATAAGCTGTTTTTAGACGTTTTCCAAACTTAGCCATGTTACGCGCCTTTCACTTCAATACCCATGGAACGGGCCGTGCCAGCAATCATTTTGCAAGCCTGATCCATATCCGGAGTGTTCAAATCAACCATTTTGGCTTCGGCAATTTCACGAACCTGCGCCATAGTTACAGAACCGACAATTTCTTTGCTTGGATTAGAAGCCGCTTTTTTAAGCTTAGCTGCTTTTTTCAAGAAAAAACTTGCTGGAGGCGTTTTGGTAACAAAACTAAATGTGCGATCACCATAAGCCGTGATGACAACAGGAATAGGCATTCCCGCTTCCATGCTTTGGGTCTGCGCATTAAAAGCTTTGCAGAATTCCATAATGTTCAATCCAGCCTGACCCAATGCCGGTCCAATTGGTGGCGATGGGTTGGCTTGACCTGCAGGAACCTGCAGTTTGATATAACCAGTAATTTTTTTAGCCATAATATCCTCAGTTATTATTTAACAAATTTACAGAAAACAGTCTTTGTTTTCCATTTCCGAGTGCGTGGTCCGGCAATGGCTCGCCTCCCACACGGTTCACTATTGTGATTTTTTTAAACTATAGTTTTTCTACCTGACTGTATTCCAATTCAACAGGTGTCGCTCGACCAAAAATTGAAACAGAAACTTTAAGCCGCGCCCGGTCTTCGTCGACATCCTCGACAATGCCGTTGAATGAATTAAATGGACCGTCACAAACCCGCACTTCTTCGCCCACTTCAAAGATGACGGAAAGTTTTGGACGCTCAACACCTTCTTTAACTTGAGACAGAATCCGATTAGCTTCGCCTTCACTGATGGGAACAGGACGCCCCTGCCCACCAAGGAAATCAGTAACTTTTGGCGTGTTTTTCACCAAATGCCATGTTTCATCAGTCAAATCCATATGGGCCAAAATATAGCCTGGGAAAAACTTACGCTCAGCTTTAACTTTGGTGCCGCGACGCATTTCAACAACTTCTTCCATAGGCACAACAATTTGATCAATCAAATCACCCATACCTTTTTGATCGGCTTGCTCTTTAATGGATACTGCTACTTTGCGCTCGAACCCGGAATAAGCTTGGATCACATACCAACGTAAAGCCATGTTGATCAGCCCCCTAAACCAAAAATAAATTTCACACCGGATTGCAATACTTGATCAACCAGAAAAAAGAACAAGGCTGCGATCACGACCATAACAAAAACCATGCCCGTTGAAACCATTGCTTCTTTACGAGACGGCCAAGTAACTTTTGATGTTTCCTGGCGGACTTCTTTGATAAACTGAGCCGGATTGGTTTTGGCCATAAAATTGTTATTCCGATTAAATTTGGCACCTAAAAGCACCGTTATTATTAAAACTGGCAGGGGCACCAGGGCTCGAACCCGGGACCTGCGGTTTTGGAGACCGCCGCTCTACCAACTGAGCTATACCCCTAAAGGACCGTTCCTCAAATTTCCATACCACAACGCGATACATGTATTAAATATCAAGCTCGGTGATTTACAATGACACAAGCCATTGGTCAACACCTATAGATCAATAAACATAATTAAAGCGTGACGAGCCTGAGATATTTACAGGCCCGTAACACATTAAATAAAACTTTTTATTATTCGACGATAGCAGACACGACACCCGCACCAACGGTACGTCCGCCTTCGCGAATGGCGAAACGAAGTCCGTCATCCATAGCAATCGGTGCGATCAAGTTAACGACCATGGAGATATTATCGCCGGGCATAACCATTTCAGTGCCTTCGGGTAATTCAACCGTGCCCGTTACATCTGTTGTCCGGAAATAGAACTGTGGCCGATAGTTAGAAAAGAACGGTGTATGACGGCCGCCTTCGTCTTTGGTCAAAATATAACATTCGCATTTGAATTTAGTGTGCGGTGTGATTGAACCAACTGCGGACAAAACCTGACCGCGTTCAACGTCTTCGCGTTTAGTACCGCGAAGCAATACACCAACGTTGTCGCCGGCTTCGCCTTGGTCCAACAATTTGCGGAACATTTCAACACCGGTACATGTGGTTTTAACGGTATCTTTAATGCCGACGATTTCAATCTCTTCGCCAACTTTAACAACACCCCGTTCAACACGACCGGTCACAACTGTACCGCGGCCGGAAATTGAAAACACATCTTCAATCGGCATCAAGAAAGGTTGGTCTTTTGGACGCTCTGGTTGAGGAATATAGTCATCAACAGCTTGCATCAATTCTTTGATCGCATCGCTTCCAGTGGCCGCATCCTTGTCTTCTAATGCGCCTAAAGCCGTGCCTTTGATGATCGGAATGTCGTCGCCCGGGAAATCATAGGAGCTTAAAAGCTCACGGATTTCCATTTCAACCAATTCCAATAATTCTTCGTCATCAACTTGGTCAACTTTGTTCATGAAAACAACCAAAGCCGGAACACCAACTTGACGCGCTAACAAAATATGTTCGCGTGTTTGCGGCATTGGACCATCAGCTGCTGACACAACCAGAATAGCACCATCCATTTGCGCCGCACCGGTAATCATGTTTTTTACATAATCGGCGTGACCCGGGCAATCAACGTGGGCGTAATGACGGTTTTCTGTTTCGTATTCAACATGGGCTGTTGAAATCGTGATGCCACGTGCTTTTTCTTCAGGTGCTTTATCAATCTGGTCATAAGCTTGGAAATCAGCCCCACCAGATTCTGCTAACACTTTTGTAATCGCTGCTGTTAACGTCGTCTTACCATGATCAACGTGACCAATCGTGCCGATGTTACAGTGTGGTTTATTACGTTCAAACTTTTCCTTGGCCATCTTACTATCTCCGTATCGAGGCGTTAAAATAAAACCTGTTAGCCAGCTAACCGGGTCTGAATTTCTTCGGACACCTGATTAGGAACAGGTGCATAATGATCAAAAGTCATAGAGAATTGAGCGCGTCCTTGGCTCATGGAGCGCAAGGTATTGACATAACCAAACATATTGGCAAGTGGAACAAAGGCATTAATAACACGAGCGTTGCCACGTTGATCCATGCTTTCGACTTGACCACGGCGACTATTTAAATCGCCAATAATGTCGCCCAAGTAATCTTCTGGTGTAACCGCTTCAACCTTCATCATAGGTTCAAGTAATTGTGGTCCAGCTTCTTTACAGCCTTGACGGAAAGCAGCACGGGCTGCAATTTCAAAAGCCATAACGCTACTATCTACATCGTGCGATGCACCATCAAATAAAGTTGCTTTAACAGCTGTCACCGGGAAACCCGTTAAAACACCGGTTTCCATGGCGCTATTTAAACCTTTTTCGACACCGGGAATAAATTCACGTGGAATATTACCGCCGACAACTTTATTTACAAATTCAAAACCAGAACCAGCTGGCAAAGGTTCGAAGGTAATTTTTACACGAGCAAATTGCCCTGAACCACCAGTTTGTTTTTTATGTGTGTAGTCAATATCGGTAATTTTGGTAATGGTTTCGCGGTATGCAACTTGTGGCTGCCCAATATTGGCTTCTACTTTGAATTCACGCATCATACGGTCGACGATGATTTCAAGATGAAGCTCACCCATTCCTTTAATGATGGTCTGACCACTTTCGTAATCAGTCGAAACACGGAATGATGGATCTTCAGCAGCTAAGCGTTGCAAGGCAACACCCATTTTTTCTTGATCGCTTTTAGTTTTTGGTTCCACAGCAATTTCAATAACGGGATCCGGGAATTCCATACGTTCAAGAATAATAGGATCAGAAGCCGCACACAATGTGTCGCCTGTTGTTGTATTTTTCATACCAGCCAGAGCAACAATATCACCGGCGCGCGCTTGCTTGATTTCTTCACGATCATTGGAATGCATTAACAGCATCCGGCCAACACGCTCTTTATTACCTTTAACCGTATTGAGAATAGTTTCTCCGCTTTCGACAACACCAGAATAAATACGCACAAACGTTAATGAACCAACAAATGGGTCGTTCATAATTTTAAAGGCGAGAGCCGAAAAAGGTTCACCATCTGAGTTGTGACGTTCGATTTCTTCATCACTATCTTGTTTTAAACCTTTAATTGCAGCCACATCGGTGGGCGACGGCATGTAATCAATAACAGCATCAAGTAACGGCTGAACACCTTTGTTTTTAAATGCCGTACCCAAAAATACGGGGACAAATAAACCTTCGCATGTACCTTTACGAATGCATTTTTTCAGAACGTCTTCGCTCGGTTCCTCACCTTCTAGGTAAGCTTCCATTGCCACATCATCAACTTCTAAAGCCAGCTCAACTAATGCTTCACGGTACTCAGCAGCTTGTTCCTTGAATTCATCGGCTATTTCTTCTTCATGAAATTTAGCACCGAGTGTTTCTTCATCCCAAACGATTGATTTCATACGAACAATGTCGATAACGCCTTGGAATTCAGCTTCCACACCAATAGGTAATTGGCAAACCAATGTTTTAGCTCCCAAACGGTCGATCATCATATCTACGCAACGGTAAAAGTCAGCACCCGTACGATCCATTTTATTTACAAAACAGATGCGGGGTACATCATATTTATCCGCTTGGCGCCATACTGTTTCCGATTGCGGCTCAACACCAGCAACACTATCAAAAACAGCAACAGCACCATCAAGCACACGCAAACTACGTTCTACTTCGATTGTGAAATCGACGTGGCCGGGTGTATCAATGATGTTAATACGGTGATCATTCCAAAAACAAGTTGTTGCAGCGGACGTAATCGTAATGCCGCGTTCTTGTTCTTGTTCCATCCAATCCATAGTGGCGTTGCCATCATGAACTTCACCAATTTTGTATGATTTACCCGTATAATAAAGGATACGCTCGGTTGTTGTCGTTTTACCGGCGTCAATATGGGCCATAATACCAATATTGCGATATTTATCGAGCGGAGTTGTACGTGCCATAACTATAATATTTCCAAAAATTACCAGCGATAATGCGAGAAGGCTTTGTTCGCTTCTGCCATACGGTGCGTGTCTTCGCGTTTTTTAACAGCGGCTCCACGATTATTTGAAGCATCTAATAATTCACCGGCCAAACGTTCAGTCATCGTATTTTCAGACCGTTTGCGCGCCATGTCTACCAACCAACGTATTGCCAGCGCTTGGCGGCGTAATGTACGCACTTCAACAGGAACTTGATAGGTTGCTCCACCAACCCGGCGCGAACGAACTTCTACAGCAGGTTTGATGTTTTCAAGGGCATCGTGAAAAGACTGCAATGGACTGTTTCCGGTTTTCTTTTCAATTAAATCAAGGGCACCATAAACAATTTTTTCGGCGGTTGATTTTTTACCATCCAACATAAGCGCATTGGTAAATTTAGCTAATACCAAGTCTTTGTATTTAGTGTCAGGTAATATGGTTCTTTTTTCGGCTGCATGACGTCGTGACATGAGTTTTTCCTTATATAATCTTACTTAGGACGCTTGGCGCCGTATTTGGAACGGCGTTGACGACGATCAGATACGCCTTGTGTATCAAGCGTTCCGCGAATGACATGATAACGAACCCCAGGTAAATCTTTGACACGACCACCACGGATCATAACCACAGAGTGCTCTTGTAAGTTATGGCCTTCACCAGGGATATAGCTGGTGACTTCGAAACCGTTGGTTAGCCGGACGCGCGCAACTTTACGCAAAGCCGAGTTAGGTTTTTTAGGAGTTGTTGTATAGACACGCGTACATACACCGCGTTTTTGCGGGCAAGCTTCGAGTGCTGGAACTTTGTTCCGTTTCTCAGCGACTTTACGTGGCTTCCTGATGAGTTGGTTAATTGTTGGCATTCTTAACATCCATATCTAAGCGGGCAAATGCCCAAAAAATAGAAACCCACACGTTACTTTTGCTCTGAGAACATACTATTCTCAAACACTTAAGTAGTGTGCCACAAATGAAACATCCCGGTTTTTTTTACCGTAAAATGTTCCTCTAAAATTGTTACCTCATAATCGCGTCCAGAGTAGCGTCTAGTCCGTAAAGGCTACCACCTACTCCCGCTGAATGAGCCGGAATATAGTGACGTGATCCGGAACCGTCAAGCATAAAAAAATGACGGTATTCTGCGGGCTTCAGAAGTCTGATTAAAATCACAAACCGCTGAAGCCCAAGAATACTTAAAGCGATTCCCCTTCACTTGATTCTGGGGCATCGTTTTTAACTTGATCAGCTGCGATAACATCGCTTTCGATTTCAGGTTGAGATGCCGCTTGCAGTGCAGATAAATCTTCATCACGCTTCGCTGCCAAAGAACGGTAACTGTTCATAATGCTGCCTGTTCCTGCGGGAATTGGACGTCCAACGATAACGTTTTCTTTTAGTCCAATTAAATTATCAATTTTACCAGAAACGGCTGCTTCGGTAAGAACCCGAGTTGTTTCTTGGAATGATGCCGCCGATATAAACGAATGCGTATGTAGGCTGGCTTTGGTAATACCTTGCAGGACAGGTACACCTTTTGCAGCTTGACCACCTTCGGCAATGGTTTTTTCATTGTGAAGTTTAAACTCTTTGCGGTCAATGAGTTCACCGTTCAGATAGGTTGTGTCTCCACCATTTATGATTTCGACTTTTTGCAACATCTGGCGAACAATCACTTCGATGTGTTTGTTATTAATTTTCACACCCTGCAATCGGTAAACGTCCTGAATTTCTTTGATCAGGTATTCAGCCAAGGCTTCGACACCTAAAATACGCAAAATATCATGGGGAACGGGACTACCATCCATCAAACTATCGCCAACGCTCACATAATCGCCTTCTTGAACAGAGATATGTTTGCCTTTAGGGACCAGATATTCAACAGGTTCCAATTCACTGTTATCAGGAACAACAACAATACGACGTTTGTTTTTATAGTCTTTGCCAAATTCAACACGGCCTTCATTTTCAGCAATGATGGCAAAATCTTTTGGTTTGCGGGCTTCGAATAATTCAGCAACGCGTGGAAGTCCACCTGTAATGTCACGTGTTTTAGCAGACTCTCGTGGGATTCGAGCCAACACATCACCAATATTAACTTTATCACCCGGTTGTACGGATAGTACACTGTCAACGGACAAGAAATAACGGGCTTCTAATCCATTATCTAAATTAATCACTTCACCAGCATCATCACGCAAGGTAATACGGGGTTTAAGCTCGGCACCTTTTGGGAACTGTTTCCAGTCGGTGACAACTTTTGATGCAATACCTGTTGCATCGTCCAATCGTTCTGCGAGCGAAAGACCTTCGATAAGATCCATGTAGTTCACGATACCTTCTTTTTCAGTTAAGACAGGCAATGTAAACGGATCCCATTCGGCGAGTTTATCGCCACGGGCAACTGTTGCTTTGTCTTTAACCAATAATTTAGAACCATAAGGAACCCTATGACGGGCACGTTCCCGGCCTTGTTTATCGGTGATTAAAAGTTCGGTATTCCTTGACATAACAACCAAAATATTTTCAGAGTTTTTAACGGTGACACAGTCTTTGAGTGTAACTTTGCCGTCAATTGTCGTTTCAACATTAGATTGTTCTTTACCGCGTTGAGCAGCACCACCAATATGGAAGGTCCGCATGGTCAACTGCGTACCTGGTTCACCAATGGATTGAGCAGCAATAACACCAACGGCTTCACCTGTATTGACTTCGGTTCCGCGGGCCAAGTCACGACCATAACAGTTGGCGCAAACGCCCTCTTCACTTTCGCATGTCAAAACTGAACGAATTTTGGCTTCATCAATTTCGGCTTCGTTCAAAGCTGGGAAGTCTTCTTCGACGATCATCCGACCTTTTTTGAATAAGGTTTTACCTGTTTCTGGGTGAACAATATCCAAAGCTAATGTACGACCAAGAAGTTGGTCATCAAGCGGTGCAATGATTTCACCGCCTTCAACGACCGTTTTTACAGCAATGCCTTTTTTCGTTCCGCAATCACGGTCTATGATGATGCAATCTTGGGCCACATCAACCAAACGACGGGTGAGGTAACCAGAGTTCGCCGTTTTCAACGCCGTATCAGCCAAACCTTTACGCGCGCCGTGGGTCGAGTTGAAATACTCAAGAACCGACAGGCCTTCTTTAAAGTTTGAAATAATCGGTGTTTCGATAATTTCACCAGACGGTTTAGCCATCAATCCACGCATACCTGCCAATTGTTTCATTTGAGCAGCAGAACCACGAGCACCGGAATGAGCCATCATGTAAACCGAATTAATATTACTGTTGCCAACGGTTGACGAAATACGTTTCATCATTTCATCAGCAACCAAATCCGTACAATGAGACCAAGCATCAACAACTTTGTTGTATTTCTCACCTTTTGTGATCAAACCTTGTTGGTATTGTTGCTCGAATTCTTTGACTTTTTCTTCGGTATTAGCAACCAGCTTTTCTTTGGTTTCAGGAATAATCAGGTCATCTTTACCAAAGGAAATACCTGCGATACATGCATTTTTAAAACCGATTCCCATCAAGCGATCGGCAAAAATGACTGTCGATTTTTGCCCACAATGACGATAAACTTCATCAATGACATTCGAAATATCTTTTTTAGTCATCAAGCAGTTAACAAGCGCGTACGGTAATTTTTTATGTTTTGGCAGAATATCGGCCAAAATCAAACGACCAGCCGTAGTATCAACCAACAATTGAACCGGTTCACCTTTTTCATCAACCGTATTGTAGCGGGCTTTGATTTTCGCATGCATGGAGACAACTTTTTCATCAAGAGCGCGTTGTATTTCATCAACATCGGTGAAAATCATACCTTCACCAAGGGCACCTTCTTGTTCCATGGTCATGTAATAGAGACCAAGAATAATATCCTGTGATGGAACAATGATCGGTTTGCCGCTCGCCGGGCTTAGGATGTTGTTCGTTGACATCATCAAAACCCGGGCTTCGAGTTGGGCTTCCAAAGACAACGGAACGTGTACGGCCATTTGATCGCCATCAAAGTCAGCGTTAAAAGCGGCACAAACCAAAGGATGCAATTGAATGGCTTTGCCTTCGACCAGTACAGGCTCGAACGCTTGGATGCCTAAACGGTGAAGCGTCGGCGCCCTGTTCAACATCACTGGATGTTCACGGATCACTTCTTCGAGAATATCCCATACTTCAGGTCGTTCTTTTTCCAACATCCGTTTGGCGGCTTTAATCGTTGTTGCCATGCCATATAGTTCAAGTTTGGCGTAAATAAACGGTTTAAATAGTTCCAGTGCCATCTTTTTCGGCAAACCGCACTGATGTAATTTTAACTCAGGGCCAACAACGATCACCGAACGACCGGAATAATCAACACGTTTACCAAGCAAGTTTTGACGGAAACGTCCTTGTTTACCTTTTAACATATCGGACAAAGATTTAAGCGGACGTTTATTGGCACCGGTAATGGCACGACCACGACGCCCATTGTCGAACAATGCGTCAACGGATTCTTGTAACATACGTTTTTCATTGCGCACGATAATTTCTGGTGCACGTAATTCAATAAGACGCTTCAAACGATTGTTACGATTAATTACCCGGCGGTACAAATCGTTCAAATCGGATGTGGCAAAACGGCCGCCATCCAGCGGAACCAAAGGACGTAATTCTGGTGGAATGACCGGAATAGCTTCTAAAATCATCCATTCAGGACGAGCGCCACTACCTATGAAAGCTTCCATTATTTTCAAACGTTTTACATATTTTTTACGTTTTGCTTCGGAATTAGTTTCTTTTAAATCGATTTTAAGATTAGCCAGTTCTTCTTCTAAATCGATGGCAGACAGCATTTCACGCAATGCTTCGGCACCAATGCCAACAGAAAATTCATCACCAAATTCATCGACAGCATTCTGGTACTGTTCTTCGGATAACATTTCGTGAAGTTTCAACGGTGTTAAACCCGGTTCAACCACCACATAGTTTTCGAAATAAAGAACGCGCTCCAAATCTTTTAAGGTCATATCCAATAATAAACCAATGCGTGACGGCAATGATTTCATAAACCAGATGTGCGCAACGGGGGAAGCCAGTTCAATATGGCCCATGCGTTCACGGCGAACTTTTTGTAGTGTCACTTCGACACCACATTTTTCACACGTAATACCTTTGTATTTCATGCGTTTGTATTTACCGCATAAGCATTCGTAATCTTTGGTTGGTCCAAAAATACGTGCACAGAACAAACCATCCCGTTCAGGCTTGAACGTACGGTAGTTAATGGTTTCAGGCTTTTTAATTTCACCAAAAGACCATGACCGGATTTTTTCCGGGGACGCTATGGATATACGGATTTGGTCGAAGCGTTGTGTGCCCTGGACTTGTCCGAAAACTTTCATCAATTCGTTCATTGTGATATCTCCTTAACCCTTTGGGCTTAATTAAGTTCTACGTTGAGGCCAAGCGAATGTAATTCTTTGACCAGCACGTTGAAACTCTCGGGCACGCCGGCTTCGAAACCGTCATCACCACGAACAATAGACTCGTAAACCTTGGTTCGGCCGGACACGTCATCCGATTTCACCGTTAGCATTTCTTGCAGCGTATAAGCCGCACCGTAAGCTTCGAGTGCCCAAACTTCCATTTCACCAAATCGCTGGCCACCAAATTGAGCCTTGCCGCCCAATGGTTGCTGCGTGACCAAACTATAGGGCCCTACAGAACGAGCGTGGATTTTGTCATCGACCAAGTGATGCAGTTTCAGCATGTAAATGAAACCAACTGTAACCGGACGTTCAAAAGTTTCACCGGTACGACCATCAATAAGCATCGCTTGACCCGATGTTGAATGACCGGCCTTGGTCAACATCTCATTGATTTCGACTTCGCTGGCACCATCAAATACTGGCGTTGCAATAGGAACCCCGCCCCTTAGATTACCAGCGAGTTCTTTGATTTCGTCATCAGCTAGATCTGAAATGTCTGATTTGTAGATTTTTTCACCATACACATCATTTAATTTGACACGAAGATTATCAGCGTTTTCATCTGGTTTCATGCTATCCAGAATATCTCCGATTTGTAGCCCTAAACCGTTACAGGCCCAACCAAGATGCGTTTCAAGTATCTGTCCAACGTTCATTCGAGATGGCACACCCAACGGGTTAAGCACAATATCAACAGCTGTTCCATCTTCGAGATGCGGCATGTCTTCGACAGGAATAATTTTAGAAATCACTCCTTTGTTACCGTGACGGCCGGCCATTTTATCACCCGGTTGAAGTTTGCGTTTAACAGCCACAAAAACCTTGACCATTTTCATAACACCCGGGTTCAAATCATCACCGCGTTGCAATTTATCGACTTTATCATCGAACCAACGTTGCAGGCTGGCAATATCTTCATCGAATTGCGCTTTTAAGTCTTCGACGTCTTTCATGATTTTGTCGTTGGCAATAACGATTTGCGCCATTTGACCAACCGTAAACTGGCTGAGCACTTCATCCGTTAACTTGGTGCCTTCGTCCAAACCTTTTGGACCGCCGACGGCTTTGGAATTTAACAACAATGACGTCAGACGGTTTTGGAAACTGCGTTCCAGAATAACACGTTCATCGTCACGGTCTTTTGCCAATCGTTCGATTTCGGCGTGTTCAATGGCCATCGCTCGTTCATCCTTTTCCACACCTCGGCGTGAGAAAACACGAACTTCAACGACAGTCCCAGCAACACCCGGCGGAAGTTTAAGCGATGTGTCGCGCACATCAGATGCTTTTTCACCAAAGATAGCCCTTAGTAATTTTTCCTCTGGTGTCATCGGGCTTTCGCCTTTAGGCGTCACTTTACCAACCAGAATATCGCCGGGTTTCACTTCGGCTCCGATGTATACAATACCGGCTTCATCAAGGTTTTTAAGGGCTTCTTCACCGACGTTTGGTATATCCCTAGAAATGTCTTCTTGTCCTAGTTTTGTATCTCGGGCCATGACTTCGAATTCTTCGATGTGAATAGAGGTAAACACATCATCACGAACGATACGATCAGAAATCAGGATCGAATCTTCGAAGTTGTAGCCATTCCAAGGCATAAAGGCGACTAATACGTTGCGCCCTAGTGCCAAATCACCAAGATCCGTTGATGGACCGTCAGCAATAGTATCGCCGGCTGAAACCGTATCACCGACTTTAACCAATGGTTTTTGGTGCAAGAAGGTATTTTGGTTCGAACGTTGGAATTTCAACAGATTGTAGATATCAACACCCGTTGCGGAGTGAGATTTTTCTTCGGTGGCACTGACAACGATACGCGTCGCATCAACTTGATCGACAACACCGGAACGTTTTGCCGTGATGGTCGCCCCGCTATCGCTGGCAACCGGTGCTTCCATTCCTGTACCGACCAAAGGTGCTTCGGCTTTCAACAAAGGAACGGCTTGGCGCATCATGTTGGAACCCATTAACGCACGGTTCGCATCATCGTTTTCCAAGAACGGAATAAGTGCCGTTGCAACAGACACAACCTGTTTTGGTGATACATCCATATGATCGATATCTGCAGGCAGAACCATCATGCCTTCGCCTGATTTACGCGCACTGACCAGTTCATTTACAAACTTACCGTTATCATCAAGCTCTTCGTTGGCTTGTGCGATGGTGAATTTGCCTTCGTCCATGGCGGACAAATAGACAACTTCTTTTGTCGGCACACCATTTTTAACAGTCCTAAATGGTGATTCAATAAAACCATATTTGTTAACACGAGCATAAGTTGCTAGTGAGTTAATCAGCCCAATATTAGGTCCCTCTGGTGTTTCAATGGGACAAATTCGGCCATAATGAGTTGGATGCACGTCACGAACTTCAAAACCAGCACGTTCACGGGTTAGTCCGCCCGGTCCTAATGCAGATAGGCGGCGTTTATGCGTGACTTCGGATAAGGGATTGGTTTGATCCATGAATTGTGACAATTGCGATGAACCAAAAAATTCTCGTACCGCTGCGGCGGCGGGTTTGGCATTGATTAAATCCTGTGGCATGACGGTGTCAATATCAACAGAACTCATACGCTCACGAATGGCACGTTCCATACGCAACAAACCAACACGGTATTGATTTTCCATCAATTCTCCAACCGAACGAACACGGCGGTTACCTAGGTGATCAATGTCATCGATTTGACCGCGGCCATCTTTTAATTCAACGAGCGTTTTAACCACACCTAAAATGTCTTCTTTACGCAAGACACGAAGTTCATCATCGGTTTCAAAATCAAGACGCGCGTTCATTTTAACCCGGCCAACGTTTGATAAGTCATAACGTTCACTGTCAAAAAACATACTATTAAATAAGGCTTGAGCTGTTTCAAGGGTTGGTGGTTCGCCAGGCCGCATGACACGGTAAATGTCAATTAATGCTTCTTCGCGTGATAGGTTTTTATCAATGGCCAACGTGTTACGGATATAAGGCCCAACATTGATGTGATCAATGGCTAGCGTATCAATAGATTTGACCTTGGCTGCTTCCAAAGCTTCGAGCACTTCTTCTGTGATTTCATTGCCTATTTCGATAAAGATTTCACCGGTTTCTTCGTTGATAATCTCAGAAGACGCATAACGACCAATTAAATCTAACTTTGTAACTAGGACTTCTTTTAATCCGTCTTCTTCGAGTTTACGCAATGTACGTGAGGTCATTTTAGTCCCGGATTCGACGACGACGGAACCTGATTTAGCATCAATGAGGTCTGTTGTTAATTTATTGCCACGCAATTGTTCAGCGTTAAAGGCAGTTTTCCAGCCTTTTTTAGTTTTGGAATAATTAACAGTATCGTAGAAAAACTTAAGAATGCCTTCAGGAGAAATACCTTTAATATCTTCTGGTTTGACAGTTTCACCGGTTTTTTCAGCCTGAGCCAATAATTTATCGGAATCATCATTTTGCAACGCCATCAATAACGTTGTCACCGGTAATTTACGGCGGCGATCGATACGTACATAGACCAAATCTTTAGCATCAAATTCAAAATCAAGCCAAGAGCCACGATAAGGAATGATGCGCGCGGCAAACAGGAATTTACCGGATGAATGGGTTTTCCCTTTATCGTGATCAAAGAACACGCCGGGGGAACGATGCATTTGAGATACAATAACACGTTCGGTTCCGTTGACGACAAATGTGCCGTTGGTTGTCATCATAGGCAGGTCGCCCATGTAAACGTCTTGTTCTTTAACATCGCGGATGGATCGGGCTCCGGTGTCTTCGTCAATGTCCCAAACAACTAAACGTAAAGTCACTTTTAAAGGTGCGGAAAACGTCATTCCTCGTTGTTGGCATTCTTCGACATCATATTTTGGCGGTTCAAACATATACGATACGTATTCAAGCGTACCCATACCAGCGAAGTCATTGATGGGAAAAACCGAACGAAAAACTTCATGCAGACCGTGATTGGTTCGGTCTCTGACCGCCACTCCGTCTTGTAAAAAATGATCATAAGATTTTTTTTGAACTTCGATCAAATTCGGCATTTCTACCGTTGTGCCTAATTTTCCGAAAAATTTGCGTACGCGCTTGCGTCCCGTAAAGGTTGTTGCCATTACAGTTCCTCAATCCATCATTAATTTCTGGTATTTCCTGAATTGGGTACCGATCCCGGCATCAGAAAATAGCTCTGGTAGTTAGAACAAATGAACCGTTCTGGAATCATTAAAATGCATGAAATAGTCCATGCATTACCAGAAAGTTTTTTTATCCAACGCTTACGCACATTCACTTTTCCGATCTCGGTCTGATCTATTCGGGCAAATGTGAGAGTATAAATTAGTGTATCCATAACGTTTGCTTTGAATTCCTGATACCGTATATATAACTTTCAGGGGCAAAGCAACGCCGGAAAATGGTTAGGGATACTAACCCTTCTCCGGCATTTTAAAAAATTACTTAAGTTCGGCTGTTGCGCCGGCGTCTTCAAGTTTCTTTTTCAATTCTTCAGCTTCGTCTTTTTTGACACCTTCTTTAACGGTGACAGGAGCGCTTTCGACCATTTCTTTGGCTTCTTTGAGGCCAAGTCCGGTCAATGCACGTACTTCTTTAATAACGTTGATTTTCTTTTCGCCGATAGAAGCCAAAACAACATCAAATTCGTCTTTTTCAGCTTCTGCAGCACCGGCATCGGCACCAACAGCGGCAGCCGCAGCAACAGGAGCTGCTGCAGATACGCCCCAATGCTCTTCGAGCATATTAGAAAGTTCAGCTGCTTCCATAACGGTAAGAGCAGAAAGATCGTCAACAATTTTTTTTAAGTCAGCCATTTTAATAATTCCTTATTAGCTTGAACATGTATTAAGTTTATTTACTGAAAACCGGTATTACGCGGTCTCTTACCCTTGGGAACTATGAGCACCAATAACCCGAGCTATTTGCCCGGCTGGAGCCTGAAGTACACCCGCGATTCTGGTTGCTGGCGTATTAATCATGCCAATAATTTTACCGCGGAGCTCGTCCATGGATGGCAAGGCTGCGAGGGCATTAATTGATGCGAGGTCAAGAACGTCTTCACCGAGTGCGCCACCCATAACAACAAACTTGTCATTTTCCTTGGAAAATTTAACAGCGATTTTGGCCGCTGCTACAGGGTCATCAGAATATGCAATAGCCGTTGGGCCACTGAATAAATCCGCAATTCCCTGAAACTTAGTTCCTTCGAGAGCGAGACGCGTGATCCTGTTCTTGGTTACTTTGAAACTAGCCCCGGCACTACGCATTTGCCCACGAAGGTCTTCCATTTCGGCTACGGACAACCCGGAATAATGGGTAACCACAACAATAGAAGCGCCTTCGAAGGTGCTACGTAGTGACTTGACCAGATCCTGTTTTTCAGATCGGTTCACTGATCGTCTCCAGTTTATGGTGAATGAGGTCAATTCATACTTCATTCACCGTTGCACAAAGATTTTGCCCATACACAGTCAAAAACTGTATTCGCACAAAATCAACTTCGTCCTGTCCAGTGCAACTGTTCAAGCTTTAGAAAATCCGAACAACACGTTCAAATTTTAAAAAACTACGCACCGTCTATGTAGGCAATTTTAAACGACATATTAAAAACAATATGCAGCACCTACAGTCTCGGACAGGGTGAAAAGGATAAGTACACCTTTTCAAATTTCCTGAGCAAAAAAACTTAGGAAATTATTCTTTTTAAACAAGGTCTCGATTTAAACTTCAAACGAAGTCAAATCCAGACGCACGCCAGGGCCCATGGTGGAACTTAAAGATACACGTTTCATATACGTACCTTTGACACCTAATGGTTTGGCTTTGGTAATTGCTGCGATAAAAGCGGCCACATTTTCATTTAAATTGGCTTCTGAAAAGCTGGCTTTTCCCACACCGGCTTGAACAATACCGGCTTTTTCAACGCGGAATTCAATTTGACCGGCTTTGGCCGCATCAACAGCACCTTTAATATCCGGTGTTACCGTACCCAATTTTGGATTAGGCATTAAACCTTTAGGGCCTAAAATTTTCCCTAAACGGCCAACAACAGCCATCATGTCGGGGGTTGCAATACAACGGTCAAATTCAGCTTCGCCTTTTTGAATTTGTTCAGCCAAATCTTCTGCACCAACCAAATCGGCACCAGCTGCTTTGGCTTCGTCAGCTTTGGCATCACGGGCAAAAACAGCGACGCGCATGGTTTTACCTGTACCGTGCGGAAGCGACACTGTGCCGCGGACCATTTGGTCTGCATGACGAGGGTCGACACCTAAATTAATTGAAACCTCTACGGTTTCATCAAATTTAGTCTTAGCAGCCGTTGTTTTGATCATTTTAACAGCATCGGCAATAACGTACACAGCTTCGCGGTCAATGCTTTCATAAGCTGCTTTAAGTCGTTTTCCATACTTAGCCATGTTACGCGCCTTTCACTTCAATACCCATGGAACGGGCGGTACCTGCAATCATTTTGCAAGCCTGATCCATATCCGGTGTGTTCAAATCAACCATTTTGGCTTCGGCGATTTCTCGAACCTGCGCCATGGTTACAGAACCAACAATTTCTTTACTTGGATTAGAAGCCGCTTTTTTAAGTTTAGCCGCTTTTTTCAAGAAGAAACTTGCCGGTGGGGTTTTGGTAACAAAACTGAAAGTACGATCACCATACGCCGTAATGACAACAGGAATTGGCATTCCCGCTTCCATACTTTGTGTCTGCGCATTAAATGCCTTGCAGAATTCCATAATGTTCAATCCAGCCTGCCCCAAAGCCGGTCCAATTGGTGGCGATGGGTTAGCTTGACCTGCTGGAACCTGCAGCTTGATATAACCTGTAATTTTTTTAGCCATAATATCCTCAGTTACTATTTAACAAATTTACAGAAAACAGTATTTGTTTTCCATTTCCGAGTGCGTGGTCCGGCAATGGCTCGCCTCCCACACGGTTCACATAAGTGAATTTTTTAAATTATATTTTTTCGACCTGACTGTATTCCAGTTCAACCGGCGTTGCCCGACCAAAAATTGAAACTGAAACTTTAAGCCGCGCTCGATCTTCGTCAACGTCTTCGACAATACCGTTAAATGAATTAAATGGACCATCACAAACACGTACTTCTTCGCCAACTTCGAAAATAACGGAAAGCTTTGGACGTTCGACACCTTCTTTAACTTGAGATAAAATTCGGCTGGCTTCGGCTTCGCTGATGGGAACAGGACGCCCTTGTCCACCAAGGAAATCAGTCACTTTTGGCGTATTTTTCACCAAATGCCATGTTTCATCTGTCAAATCCATGTGAGCCAAAATATAACCGGGGAAAAACTTGCGCTCGGCTTTAACTTTGGTGCCACGGCGCATTTCTACAACTTCTTCCATAGGCACAACAATTTGCTCTATTAAATCGCCCATGCCTTTTTGATCGGCCTGCTCTTTAATGGATATTGCCACTTTGCGCTCGAACCCGGAATAAGCTTGGATCACATACCAACGTAAAGCCATTTTGATCAGCCCCCTAAACCAAAAATAAATTTCACGCCGGATTGCAAGACTTGATCAACCAGAAAAAAGAACAAGGCAGCAATCACGACCATAACAAAGACCATGCCCGTTGAAACCATAGTTTCTTTACGAGACGGCCAAGTAACTTTTGATGTTTCCTGACGGACTTCTTTGATAAACTGAGCCGGGTTGGTTTTGGCCATAAAATTGTTATTCCGATTAAATTTGGCACTCAAAAGCACCGTTATTATTAAAACTGGCAGGGGCACCAGGGCTCGAACCCGGGACCTGCGGTTTTGGAGACCGCCGCTCTACCAACTGAGCTATACCCCTATAGGACCGTTCCTCGTGTTTCATGCCACGACTTGATACAAGTATTTAGTATCAAGCTGGGTGATTTACAATGACATTAGCCATTGGTCAACACCTATACATAAAGAAACATTTTTAAAGCATGACGAGCCTGCATTATCTACAGGCTTGTAACACATTAAAAAAACAGTCTTTTATTATTCGATGATAGCCGAAACGACACCCGCACCAACGGTGCGTCCGCCTTCGCGGATAGCGAAACGAAGTCCCTCATCCATAGCAATAGGTGAGATCAAGTTAACAACCATGGCGATGTTG
>Ga0316209_1001093_pt1 | contig 32530 bp, 29 predicted proteins | sample 6monopyrite_MG_FD_204945 | JGI IMG/M metagenome (GOLD analysis project Ga0316209, IMG submission 204945) | Microbial mat bacterial communities from mineral coupon in-situ incubated in ocean water Damariscotta River, Maine, United States -... | ecosystem: Environmental > Aquatic > Marine >...
TTTGCCAAATCATACTCTAAAAAATCTATTTTGTTTGATTCTTGAGCAGAAAGCATAGTAGTTGTCATTAATAAACTACCAAAAATCCATTTTTTAATTCTCATCTTAAAATTTAATTTTAAATATAATGACAAATGTAACAGATGTTTTTTAATATTGCTCTGTCAATATAGATTAGTGGCGTTAATAAATCATAAAAGGATGAAGACAATTTTAGGCGTAATATTTTTAGTGTATTTTAATGCTGGTTTTAGTCAGCAAGGACTAGAAAATCAGATAAAACAATTTTATTTAGATGTTAATAATGGAGATGCTGATAAAACTAAATCTCATTTTTTAGCAACGGCATCTGTTTCAACTATAAAAAAAGATACCGTTATTCATTATTCTGTAATGGAATTTTTAAAGCTTTGCCTTGATTTTAAATCTAAAAAAATTGAGAAAAAGGTATCAAGGGTTGAATTTATTGAAGAAAATATTAAACGGTTACGTTACTTGGTTTATTATGAGCTATTTTTAGATGGGAAATTTAAACAGACTTATATTGATGAAATGACCTTTATAGCTGATAACAATTATGTGTATAAAATTGATAAAATATACACATCTACTTTTGTCAATAGCGATAAAATGGAAAATTTTGAGACTGATAAATCTTACGTCAAATATTTTTTAAATAAATGGCATGAAGATGTTGCCAATTCTAATTTAGAAGCTTACTTTAATTTTATGCACCCAAATTTTATATTTTTAGGCACAGATCCTGGAGAAAGATGGACTAAAAATCAGTTTTACAACTTTTGCAAACCTTACTTTGATAAGCATTCAACTTGGGATTTTAAAGTGAATTGGCGAAACATATACCAAAGTAAGGGTGTAATTTGGTTTGAAGAGTCTTTAAATACATGGATGGAAGAATGTAGAGGAAGCGGCGTTTTGGTTTATGAAAATAGTGAATGGAAATTAATCCATTATAATTTAACCGTTTTAATTGAAAATGAAAAAGTTGATAAATTTATTAAATTGAGAAAAAAATGAGATTAGCAATTTATTTTATCGTTTTGACAACTTTTATTTTCACAAATTGCCAGTCTCATAAACCAGAATCAAAATTATTAAATATTGATATGCCAGACAAATTAGATGGAGTTAAAATTTATTACCAATACAGTGGTGGAAATGCATATAATATACATTATAAAGATGATAGCTTGCGTTATCAGTTTTTAAATGGAGGTAAACCCAATATTTGGTGGGGACCATTTAAATATTATCACATGATGACTGATAAAAACGAACATATAATTGGTTGGTACGAGCATGGCTATGGAGATTACATTACACAAATTATAGATTTTGAACAAGACTATTTAGTTGGTAGTGGCGTCATAATGCCTGATACAGTTATTCATTTTGAGCGCGCAGAAATTTTAGAAGTGGCGGTTGAGTAATTAAGTGTTAAAATGCTTTTTTCCACAGCAATCCTTGAATTTTTTACCATTATTACAAGGACAATTATCAGTAGGTTTTAATTTTAATCCAGATTTTAGAGAACCTTTTACTTTTAAGTCTTGTTTAAAAAAAGTTTCAAACATATTGTATAGTTCTGGATGTTTTTTAGCTAACAATTTTGGACGTTCAAAAAAATATTCGCTTGCCACTGCAAAAAATTCAGTTTTACTTGTTCCTCCGTATGAGTTTATATCTGATTTTCCTTGATTGATTTTTGTGATTTCTTTTTCTATTAAGTCAATCCAAGGGATTATATATTGTTTTTCCATTAATACCTCTGGCACACCATCAATGTTCCCATCCATTTTGTCGATTAAGTGTACAAATTCATGAATAGCAGTATTTTTTTTATCTGTTTCGTTGTCAAAACCATGGTGTAAAGCTTTTTTAGATAAAATCATTTTTCCATCCATATAACCAGTACCAACCATTCCTAATATGTTTCTGTTTTCACCTTCAATTTCATGATGTTGGTTAAATTGTTCAGGATATAAAAAGACTTCATATAAATTATTGTAATTCCAGTTTGGTATATTAAAAATGGGAATGACTGCGCTTGCGGCAACTAATATATTTTCTTCAATTGACACATCACATTCAATACCGGTGATTCGGTGGTTGAGTAAAAATTCATGTATTTTGTATTCAAACCTTTTTATGCTTTGGGTATTTAATTGGTTGTAAAAATGGACTTTTTTTGTTAAAATCTGTCTAAATTCAATTGGAAAAGGTTTATTTGGTTTTATCCATTTTTCTTTTTTTAAAACCAGTTTAAGAATTAAAATACTTCCCGTAATTATAAATAAAATGAAAAAACTATACACCGTTAAATAAGAATAAATTATATTTGAATATAACAAAGCTAAAATTAAATTGGTCAATATGAAAAAAATAGTAACAATATTCGTTACGCTTCTATCAATTACATCATTTAGTCAAACGTGGTTTGATTTAGGATTAAAAGGAGGAATTGGTGGTGGATTTTTACTCAACAGTACTATTAATTCAGACAGTCGGTTTGACATTTTACCAAATATGAATAATTTTTTTGGTGGAAAGGTAGGCGTTAATTTTGGGGAATCATTTGGAATTACATTAGATGCTGATTACGGTAAATACACTTATGGGTTTACTCAGTCAAAAGTTGTTGGAAAAGACCAAAATTTAAGTTATAAATACAAGATTAGTTACAATGCATTTAATATTTTACCGACCTTACGTTACACAAAAGATGCTTCTTATGTTGAGTTAGGGCCTCAATTTTCATTTGTAAAAAATTCAAGTATTGATGATGAAGCAATATCTACTGTATCTAGTTCAGAGGCAATCAATTCAAAATTAACAGGCCTTGTTTTTGGTTTTGGAGGACATATGGTTGGGAATGATGTTATTGCTTTAATGATGGGTTTAAGATTTAACTATGTTTTATCTAACTTAACATCTGATATGTATAGTGGTACAAATTTCCCGTTTACGAATTACTCAGACATTAATACACCATCAAAATCTAATCCATTAAATGTTCAAGTGGTGTTTGAATTAAATTATTCATTAGGTTACTTTGTAAGAGCTTCATGTGGTAGAAGATCAGCTTTTTTGACGTTTTAAAAATTTTCTTGTAACCTATAATATATAATATATTAAATTCAGGTTATAAAATTAAAATACCCATTTGAATAGTTTATTCAAATGGGTATTTTTTCATAGTTTTAAACTTTTTTAAGCCTCACCAACAGGTCCACCAAAATTCATTGGAATTGGCGCTTGTGGTCCATTAACTTTAATAGGTCCATTTACAGATTCAAACTTTTTAACGTTATCAGTAAGTGCTTGTAATAATTTTTTTGCGTTATCAGGTGTTAAAACAATTCGTGATTTCACTTTTGCTTTTGGCACACCCGGCATCATTTGAATAAAATCTACAATAAACTCACTATGTGAATGTGTTATTACCGACAAATTAGAATAAATACCAGAGGCTAATTCTTCTGTTAATTCTATATTAATTTGGTTTTCTTTTTGATCGCTCATGATTAAAATTTTAAAAAAATATTCAAAAAAAAGGTGGCTTTTATAAAGCCACCTTTTTAAGTTTTATAAATCAACTATTACATGTTGTTCTTCTTGGCTTCCGACCGATATGTTTTGGAATTCTCTAAATCCTGTTCCTGCTGGAATTTTATGCCCAACAATTACATTTTCTTTCAATCCTAATAAATTATCTTCTTTACCAGCTAAAGCCGCTTCATTTAAGACTTTAGTTGTTTCTTGGAAAGATGCCGCTGAAATGAAACTTCTAGTTTGAAGAGAAGCTCTAGTAATTCCTTGTAAAACAGGTTTTGCAGTTGCAGGTACAGCTTCATAAGCTTCTACAAGTGCTTTATCCTTACGTTTTAACATAGAATTTTCGTCTCTCAACTTTCTATTTGTAACAATTTGTCCTGGTTTCATACTTTCAGAACCACCGGCTTCAGTAACTACCATTTTTCCATACAAGTAATTATTTTCTTCAAAAAAGTCAGCTTTATGCACAGATTGACCTTCTAAGAATTTAGTATCACCAGCTTCAGAAATTTCAACTTTCAACATCATTTGACGTACGATAACCTCAAAATGTTTATCGTTAATTTTCACCCCTTGAAGTCTATATACTTCTTGAACTTCATTTACTAAGTATTCTTGAACAGCAGTAGGCCCTTTAATATTTAAAATATCTCTTGGCGTAGTTGCTCCATCCGTCATTATTTGACCAGCTTTGATATAATCATTTTCTTGAACAAGAATATGCTTAGATAATGGTGCCAAATATTTACGTTTGTCTCCTGTTCTTGACTCAACAATAACTTCACGATTACCTCTTTTAATTTTACCGTAAGAAACGATACCATCAATTTCAGAAACCACAGCTGGGTTAGAAGGGTTACGTGCTTCAAATAACTCAGTAATTCTAGGAAGTCCCCCAGTAATATCACCAGATTTACCAGCCTGTCTAGGAATTTTAACTAAAATATCACCTGCTTCAATTTTATCACCATCTTTAGAGATAATATGTGCATTAACCGGTAAGTTAAATGACTTAATCTCCTCTTTAGATTTTGGATCAATAATTTTAATTGTCGGTATTTTCTTTTTATTTCTAGTCTCTATAATTACTTTTTCAGCAAATCCAGTTTGCTCATCAATTTCTTCTCTAAACGTTTCGCCTTCATTGATATTTTCAAATTCAACTGTACCTTTAGCATCAGATATGATTACTGCATTATAAGGATCCCAACTACAAATCTCATCACCTTTTTTAATCTTACGTTTTCCTTTAATGCTAAAGTGCGATCCATAAGGGATCATATTAGTAGATAAAACAGTATTTGATTCTTCATCTATAATTTTAACTTCACCAGAACGTCCAATAACAACTTCTACATCATTACCTTCAGCATCTTTTTTAGATATTGTTCTAATATCGTCAAAGTCTAATTTTCCAGTGAATTTTGCTTTTAAAGACGATTCATCAGCAATATTAGAAGCGGTACCCCCAACGTGGAAGGTACGTAATGTTAACTGTGTACCAGGTTCTCCAATTGATTGAGCTGCAATTACACCAACTGCATCTCCTTTAATTGACATTTGGCTTGTAGCCAAATTACGACCATAGCACTTAGCACAACAACCTCTTTTTAATTCACAAGTTAATACAGATCTTACTTCAACCTCCTCAATTCCTGCATCTTCAATTGCTTTTGCAAATACTTCAGTAATTTCTTCACCTGCTTCAAGAATTAATTCTCTAGAGTCTGGATGTTTAACATCATGAACTGTTGTTCTACCTAAGATTCTATCATAAAGAGACTCTGCAATTGCATCATTTTTCTTTAATGGTGAAACAGTAATCCCTCTTAAAGTACCACAATCTTCAGTATTAATAACAACATCTTGGGCAACATCAACTAATCTACGTGTAAGGTAACCTGCATCTGCAGTTTTTAGGGCTGTATCGGCAAGACCTTTACGCGCACCGTGAGTAGAAATAAAGTAGTCAAAAATTGTTAATCCCTCTTTAAAGTTAGATAGAATTGGATTTTCAATAATATCTTGAGAAGAAGCTCCTGATTTTTGTGGTTTCGCCATCAATCCCCTCATTCCAGATAATTGACGAATTTGTTCTTTAGACCCCCTTGCTCCAGAATCCATCATCATATAGATAGAATTGAAACCTTGTTGATCTTCTTTAATCCTGTCCATTAACGTTGCCGTTAATCTAGTGTTAGTATGTGTCCAAATATCAATGATTTGGTTGTAACGTTCATTGTTTGTAATCAGACCCATATTATAATTGGCCATTACTTCATCAACTTCAACTTTTGCCTTAGCAACCATTTCTTCCTTTTCTGGCGGAATAATTACATCAGCTAAATTAAACGATAAGCCACCTTTAAAAGCCATGTCATACCCTAAGTTTTTAATATCATCTAGGAACTGTGCAGTTCTAGCAGTACCACAAACAGCTAATATTTTAGAAATAACATCTCTTAATGCTTTTTTAGTTAAAACATCATCAACATATCCAACTTCATTTGGCACTAATTCGTTAAAAATAACTCTACCTGTAGTTGTTTCAATTAGTTTAGACTCAAAATCTCCATTCTCGTCCATTACATCTAATCTAACTTTTATAGAAGCATGAATATCTAATACTTTTTCATTACGAGCAATATTTACTTCTTCTGCTGAGTAGAAAGTTGATCCCTCACCTAGAACTTTTTCTTCTTTAGTTGATTTTTTCAACTTAGTCATATAATACAACCCAAGAACCATATCTTGAGAAGGTACAGTAATAGGAGCTCCATTTGCTGAGTTTCTAATATTGTGAGAAGATAACATTAATAATTGTGCCTCAAGTATTGCAGCATTTCCTAATGGTAAATGGACTGCCATTTGATCTCCATCAAAATCGGCATTAAAAGCCGTACATACTAAAGGATGTAATCTAATTGCTTTACCTTCAATTAATTTAGGTTGAAAAGCTTGAATACCAAGTCTGTGAAGCGTTGGGGCTCTGTTTAAAAGAATCGGGTGACCTTTTAAAATATTTTCCAATATATCCCAAACTACAGCTTCTTTTTTATCTACGATTTTCTTTGCCGATTTTACCGTTTTAACAATTCCTCTTTCGATTAATTTACGGATAATAAAAGGCTTATACAATTCTGCTGCCATTCCTTTTGGAATACCACATTCATGTAGTTTTAAGTTAGGTCCTACAACAATTACCGAACGTGCTGAATAATCCACACGTTTTCCTAATAAGTTTTGACGGAATCTACCTTGTTTACCTTTTAAAGAATCAGATAAAGATTTTAATGGTCTATTTGCTTCAGTTTTTACAGCTGATGATTTTCTTGAATTATCGAATAAAGAATCTACAGATTCTTGTAACATTCTTTTTTCGTTTCTCAAAATTACCTCAGGTGCTTTTATTTCTAATAATCGTTTTAAACGGTTATTTCTAATAATTACCCTACGATATAAATCATTTAAATCAGATGTAGCAAAACGTCCACCATCTAAAGGCACTAAAGGTCTTAATTCAGGTGGGATAACAGGTACAACTTTAACAATCATCCATTCAGGTCTATTTTCAACCCTTTTATGCGAATCTCTTAAAGCTTCAACTACTTGAAGTCTTTTTAGGGCTTCTTTTTTACGTTGTTGAGATGTTTCAGTATTTGCTTTGTGTCTTAATTCAAATGACAATTCATCTAATTCAACTTTTTGCAATAAGTCATGAAGTGCTTCTGCCCCCATTTTTGCAATAAATTTATTAGGATCCGCATCATCTAAATATTGATTTTCTTTTGGTAATTCATCCAAAATATCAAGGTATTCTTCTTCAGTTAAGAAGTCCATGTAGTTAAGCTCTTCAGCTTCTGCACCAACTCTTTCTGCAATACCTTTTTGGATTACCACATATCTTTCGTAATAGATAATTTGATCTAATTTTTTAGTAGGTAAACCTAATAAATAACCAATTTTGTTTGGTAACGATCTAAAATACCAGATATGAGCAACAGGAACCACTAATGAAATGTGTCCCATTCTTTCTCTACGTACTTTCTTTTCAGTTACTTCAACACCACATCTATCACAAACGATTCCTTTGTAACGAATTCTTTTGTATTTTCCACAATGACATTCGTAATCCTTTACAGGTCCAAAAATTCTTTCACAAAATAAACCATCACGTTCAGGTTTATAAGTTCTATAATTAATAGTCTCAGGCTTTAAAACTTCACCATGTGATTTTTCTAAAATCTGTTCTGGAGAAGCTAAACTTATCGTAATTTTATTAAAACTACTTCTTGTTTTTGTATCTTTTCTGTAAGCCATTCTTAATTTTTTTTTAAATTAATAATTCTTAAATTAGTCTAATTCGATATTCAATCCTAGACCAGCCAATTCGTTTAACAATACGTTAAATGATTCTGGAATCCCTGGTTCTTGGAAAGGTTCTCCTTTTACGATTGATTCATAAGCTTTCGCTCTACCAATCACGTCATCCGACTTAATTGTAAGAATCTCTCTTAAGATGTTAGATGCACCATACGCTTCAAGCGCCCACACTTCCATTTCACCAAAACGTTGACCACCAAACTGAGCTTTACCTCCTAATGGTTGTTGTGTAATTAATGAGTATGGTCCAATAGATCTTGCATGCATTTTATCGTCAACCATGTGACCTAATTTAAGCATATAAATAACACCTACTGTTGCTGGTTGATCAAATTGTTCACCTGTTCCACCATCATGTAAATATGCTTTACCAAATTTAGGAATCCCTGCTTTTTCAGTATATTCATTAATTTGATCCATAGTTGCACCATCAAAAATTGGCGTAGCAAACTTAACACCTAATTCTTCACCAGCCCAACCAAGCACTGTTTCATAAATTTGACCAAGGTTCATACGAGAAGGTACCCCTAATGGGTTAAGTACAATATCAACAGGAGTTCCATCAGGTAAGAAAGGCATATCTTCTTTACGAACAATGTTCGCTACAATACCCTTATTTCCGTGACGACCCGCCATTTTATCACCAACTTTTAATTTACGTTTTTTAGCCACATATACTTTAGCCATTTTCACAATTCCGTTTGGTAATTCATCACCAACAGATATTTGGAATTTTTTACGTTTAAACGAACCTAATAAATCATTAGATTTGATATTAAAGTTATGTAATACACGTTGAACTAATTTATTTACGTCTTCATCTTTAGTCCATTCATACGGGCTAACGATAGTAAAATCAACAGTTAATAAGTTTTTTTCAGAAAATTTAATCCCTTTTTTAAGAATTTCCTCTTTATAATTATTAATAATACCGTTTGACTTATGACCGTCTAAAATTTGTAATAATTTACCAATTAGCACTAATTTTAATTCAGCTGCTGCTTTGTCATAGTCATTATCTAACTGTGCCAACATTGGCTTATCTTTAGCTTTTTGCTTTCTATCTTTAACTGCTCTAGAAAATAATTTTTTATTAACTACAACACCTCTTAAAGAAGGAGAAGCTTTTAAAGAGGCATCTTTTACGTCACCAGCTTTATCACCAAAAATTGCTCTTAATAATTTTTCTTCTGGAGATGGATCAGTTTCACCTTTTGGTGTAATCTTACCAATTAATATATCACCTGGTTTAATTTCAGCACCAACTCTAATTATCCCATTTTCATCAAGATCTTTAGTAGCCTCTTCAGAAACATTAGGAATATCAGCCGTTAGTTCTTCAATACCACGTTTAGTATCTCTAACATCAACAGAATATTCATCAATATGTACAGATGTAAATACATCATCACGCACAACTCTTTCAGAAATTACAATTGCATCCTCAAAGTTGTATCCTTTCCATGGCATAAATGCCACTTTTAAGTTTTGTCCTAACGCTAATTCACCAGCTTGAGTTGCAAAACCTTCACAAAGCACTTCACCTTTTTCAACTTTTTGACCTTTTTCAACAATTGGTCTCAAGTTCATAGTTGTACTTTGATTCGTCTTTTGGAATTTTACGAGTGTATATGTAGTAACATTTCCATCAAATTTAACCAATTTGTCATTATCAGTTAAATTGTATTTTATTTTGATTTCATTTGCATCAACATATTCAACAACTCCGTCACCTTCAGCATTAATTAATACTCTTGAATCTCTAGCTACTAACTTTTCTATACCAGTTCCAACAATTGGAGAGTTTGGTTTCAATAAAGGAACAGCTTGTCTCTGCATATTAGATCCCATCAAGGCTCTATTGGCATCATCATTTTCTAAAAAGGGAATAGAAGATGCTGCAATAGAAGCAATTTGATTAGAACCAACATCCATTAAATCTAAATCTTTAGTATCAACAATTGGAAAATCACCTTCCATTCTTGCTTTAATTCTATCAACAGTAAAAGAACCGTCTTTTTTTAGATTTTTATCAGCTTCAGCAATTAATTTACCTTCTTCTTCTTCAGCCGATAAATAAATAGGAGCTTTTTCTACATTTACTTTTCCGTTCTCAACAGCCCAATAAGGGGTTTCAATAAAACCTAAGTTATTAATCTTTGCATAAACAGACAAAGAAGATATCAGACCAATATTTGGTCCCTCAGGTGTTTCAATTGTACAAAGTCTTCCGTAGTGAGTGTAGTGTACATCACGTACTTCAAATCCTGCTCTTTCTCTAGATAAACCACCTGGTCCAAGGGCAGATAGTCTTCTTTTATGAGTCACCTCAGACAATGGATTGGTTTGATCCATAAATTGAGATAATTGGTTAGTACCAAAAAACGAATTAATAACAGACGATAATGTCTTAGCATTAATCAAATCAATAGGTGTAAATACCTCATTGTCTCTTACATTCATTCTTTCACGAATGGTACGAGCCATACGTGCTAAACCAACACCAAATTGATTATTTAATTGTTCACCAACAGTTCTAACACGTCTATTACTTAAGTGATCAATATCATCAATCTCAGCTTTAGAGTTAATTAATTCAATTAAATATTTAATAATTAAAATAATATCGTCTTTAGTTAAAACCTTTTGATTGATATCAGTGTCTAATCCTAATTTTTTATTAATTCTATAACGACCTACTTCACCTAAATCGTAACGCGTGTCAGAAAAGAATAATTTATCAAATACATTTCTAGCAGTATCAAAATCTGGCGGTTCAGCATTTCTTAATTGTCTATAGATATGCTCAACTGCTTCTTTTTGAGAGTTAGATGTATCTTTTTGTAAAGTATTATAAATAATTGCAAAATCAGCAGTATTTACATTTTCTTTGTGAAGTGTAATTGTTTTTGCATTTGCATCCAAAATAATTTCGATATGCTCTTCTGCTAAAATTGTTTCACGATCTAAAACAACTTCATTTCTTTCAATAGAGACAACTTCTCCTGTATCTTCATCAACAAAATCTTCTACCCAAGTTCTAAGAACTCTTGCAGCTAATTTTCTTCCTAATATTTTCTTTAATCCACCTTTGGTAACCTTTACTTCATCAGCAAGGCCAAAAATTTCTAAAATATCTTTATCTGTTTCATATCCCATTGCACGGAATAATGTAGTAACAGGTAATTTCTTTTTACGATCGATATAGGCATACATTACCGAATTAATATCGGTTGCGAATTCAATCCATGATCCTTTAAAAGGAATAATTCTAGCTGAATACAGTTTTGTTCCATTTGCATGTCTTGACTGACCAAAGAACACACCAGGTGACCTATGCAATTGAGAAACGATAACACGTTCAGCGCCGTTAATAACGAATGACCCTTTTGGTGTCATATAAGGTATTGTACCTAAGTATACATCTTGAACTATTGTTTCAAAGTCCTCATGTTCTGCATCAGTACAATACAATTTAAGTTTAGCCTTTAATGGCACACTATATGTTAAACCTCTATCAATACACTCTGCGATTGTGTAGCGTGGTGGATCAATAAAATAGTCTAAAAATTCTAAAACAAATTGATTACGTGTATCAGTAATCGGGAAGTTTTCTGAAAAAACTCTATGAAGACCTTCTTCATATTTGTTTTCGGGTGTTGTTTCCAACTGAAAGAATTGTCTAAATGATTCTAACTGGATATCTAAGAAATCCGGATAATCATATCTAGCTGAAAGGCTAGAGAAATCAATTCTTTGTGTAATGTTATTTTTTGTTACCAAGGCTCAAATTATTAAAATTAAACACTTTTTTTAAACAAGTAATCAATTAACACATTGTTAACCGACTGATTTTATTGAGCTTACCTAAAAACCTTATTTAAATTATAAAGGTAAACTATAAAAACAGGCATAGGCACTACTCAAAAGTAGTGCCTAACCTGCAATTTTAATATTGGTTATTACTTAACCTCAACTTCAGCTCCAGCCTCTTCTAAAGAAGATTTTAAACCTTCAGCTTCATCTTTAGCACAAGCTTCTTTCAAAGTACAAGGCGCAGAATCAACTAATTCTTTTGCTTCTTTTAATCCTTTTCCAGTTAATTCTTTTACTAATTTTACTACAGCAAGTTTAGAACCTCCTGCAGCCTTTAAGATTACGTCAAATTCTGTTTGCTCTTCAGCAGCTTCTCCGCCACCAGCTGGACCAGCAACAGCAACTGCAGCAGCGGCAGCAGGCTCAATACCGTACTCATCTTTTAAGATTGTTGCTAATTCGTTAACATCTTTTACTGTTAAGTTTACTAATTCTTCAGCGAATTTTTTTAAATCTGCCATGTTATTTTGTTTTTTTAATTTTTAATAAATAATTTTTACGCTCTTTCTTCTAGCGTTTTTAAAATTCCTGCAATTGTACTACCTCCAGACTTAAGTCCAGAAATAACATTTTTAGCAGGAGATTGAAGCAATCCGATAATATCTCCGATAAGTTCTTCTTTACTTTTAATAGCTACTAAGAAGTCTAATTGGTCGTCTCCAACGTAAATAGACTCATCAATATAAGCAGCTTTAAGAATAGGCTTATCTTCCTTTTTACGGAAATCTTTAATCAACTTTGCGGGAGCATTACCAGCTTCAGCAAACATAATTGAAGTAGGACCAGCTAAAACTCCGAAAAGTTCGCTAAAATCTTTATCTTCAATACGTTCTAATGCCTTTTGAAGTAGTGTATTTTTAACAACTTTTAATTCAACGTTGTTATTAAAACATTTCCTTCTTAGTAAGTTAACTTTTTCTACGGTTAACTCGGCAGTATCAGCTAAATAAAACACTCCAGACTCCGCTAATTTAGCAGATAATTCTTCAATGTACTGTGATTTTTCCTCTCTGTTCATATTTAAGAGTTTTAAGCGTTATCAATAGATTTAGCATCAATTTGAATACTCGGACTCATTGTCGAGCTCATAAAGATACTTTTTACATAGACACCTTTAGCGGCAGCAGGTTTTAACTTCATTATAGTTTGAAGTAATTCATTTGCATTATCTTCTATTTTGTTAGCTTCAAAAGAAGCTTTAGCAACTGCAGAATGAATAATACCAAATTTATCAACTCTAAAATCAATTTTACCAGCTTTCACTTCAGTAACTGCCTTAGCAACATCCATAGTTACAGTTCCAGTTTTAGGATTAGGCATAAGACCTCTAGGTCCTAAGACTCTACCTAACGCACCAACTTTCCCCATTACTGCGGGCATTGTAACAATTACATCAATATCAGTCCAACCACCCTTTATCTTAGCAATATAATCATCTAAACCAACGTGATCTGCTCCTGCAGCTTTAGCCTCAGCTTCTTTATCAGGTGTACAAAGTACTAATACTTTGACATCTTTTCCAGTACCATGGGGTAATGCAACAGTTCCACGAACCATTTGGTTAGCTTTTCTAGGATCTACTCCTAATCTAACACTTAAATCAACAGACGCATCAAATTTCATTGTTGAAATCTCCTTAACTAAGTTACATGCTTCCGATAAAGTGTAAGATTTTTCTTGGTCTATTTTAGCCAAGATTTCTTTTCTTTTTTTACTTATTCTTGCCATCTTTCTTATTAATTAGATTCAGGAAAATCTCCTTTAACAACGATTCCCATACTTCTAGCAGTTCCTGCTACCATTTTCATTGCAGATTCAATTTTGAAGGCATTCATATCTTTAATCTTGTCTTCAGCAATTGTTCTTACTTGATCCCAGGTAACATTTGCTACTTTTGTTTTGTTAGATTCAGACGAACCTTTTTTGATTTTTGTAGCTTCTAATAATTGTACAGCTGCGGGTGGTGTTTTGATAACGAAATCAAAAGATTTATCACCATAAACGGTGATAACACACGGTAACACTTTTCCAGCTTTATCTTGTGTTCTAGCATTAAATTGCTTACAGAACTCCATGATATTTACACCTTTTGCACCTAAAGCAGGTCCAACTGGCGGAGCAGGATTAGCTGCACCACCTCTGATTTGTAGTTTAATCAAACCATCTACTTGTTTTGCCATTTTACTTGTTTTGTGTAGTCAAACATGCCTTTTTATAATTAATGGGAAGCATTATATTACATTAACAGCACTCCTACGGTTAAAAAATTTTAATTTTATTCTTTTTCTACTTGCATGTAGTTTAGTTCTAGTGGCGTTTTTCTTCCAAAAATCTTCACCATCACTTTTAATTTTTTCTTTTCTTCATTGATTTCTTCAATCAGGCCGTTAAATCCATTAAAAGGACCATCAACAACTTTGATTGTTTCACCAACAATATAAGGCACATTCATTTCTTCTTCTTGTTCAGCCATTTCATCAACTTTACCAAGAATTCTGCGAACTTCATTTGGTCTAAGTGGCATTGGATCTCCTCCTTTAATTCCACTCATGAAGCCCATAACATTAGGTACACTTTTAATAACGTGAACAACTTCACCAACCAAAGCAGCTTCAATAAGAATATATCCAGGAAAAAAGTTTTTTTCTTTACTAATTTTTTTACCATTTCTAATTTGATAAACTTTATCAGTAGGAACAAGAACTTCACTCACAAAATCTTCAAGTTTATGGCGTTTAATTTCCATTTCAATGTACTCACGTACTTTTTTTTCTTTTCCTCCAACGGCACGAACTACATACCAACGTTTTTTAATTTCTGCCATTTTTCTAATTTTTTATAAAAGAATCATAATAAAAACCAAGAACACCTTTCCAAGTATGATCACCTGGATTAATTCCGAACGCGTAATCCATAGCAAAAATTGCCAATGCAAATAAAACAGAAGCCACTAATACAACAATAGATGTACTTTGCAACTCTGACCAAGTTGGCCAAGTTACTTTGTGCACTAATTCGTCATAAGACTCTTCAATATATGTTATTATGCTTGCCATAATTTTAATTTTTAGCTAACTTAAAATCATAAGTTATATTAGCACGGGTGGAAGGATTCGAACCCTCATCAACGGTGTTGGAGACCGGCATTCTACCATTGAACTACACCCGTGTTTTGTTATGTGTAAAAAGAGAGAAGTCGAAACTCCTCTCTTTTATTATCATTTATTATCTGAGATTTACTCGATAATTTCAGTAATTTGACCTGCACCTACAGTTCTACCACCTTCTCTAATTGCAAATTGTAAACCTTTGTTTACTGCAACAGGAACGATTAAGTTTACTGTAATTGTAACATTGTCACCAGGCATAACCATTTCTCTTCCATCTTCAAGAATAATTTCACCAGTTACATCAGTTGTTCTAATATAAAATTGTGGTCTGTATTTGTTATGGAAAGGAGTATGACGTCCACCTTCTTCTTTTTTCAACACATAAATTTCAGCTTTCACTTTTTTATGTGGTGTAATAGAACCTGGTTTAGCGATTACCATTCCTCTTCTAATAGCAGATTTTTCGATTCCTCTTAATAATAACCCAACGTTATCACCAGCTTCACCTCTATCTAATATTTTTCTAAACATTTCAACTCCAGTAATGGTTGACTTTAATTTTTCGTCACCCATTCCTAAGATATCAACTTCATCACCTGTGTTAATTACACCTGTTTCAATTCTACCTGTAGCAACAGTACCACGACCTGTAATTGAGAATACATCTTCAACAGGCATTAAGAAATCTTTATCAATTTCTCTTGGAGGTAATTCAATCCAAGTATCAACAGCTTCCATTAATTCTAAAATTGAAGGCACCCATTTTGGATCGTTATTTAACCCACCTAATGCAGATCCTTGAATTACGGGAGTATTATCACCATCATAATCATAGAAAGATAATAAATCTCTGATTTCCATGTCAACTAACTCTAATAATTCTTCATCATCAACCATATCCACTTTATTCATGAATACAACCATTCTTGGAACACCAACTTGTCTTCCTAAAAGTATATGCTCTCTAGTTTGAGGCATAGGTCCATCAGTAGCCGCAACAACTAATATAGCACCATCCATTTGAGCAGCACCAGTAACCATGTTTTTTACATAATCGGCGTGACCAGGACAATCTACATGAGCGTAGTGTCTAGTTTTTGTTGTATATTCAACGTGAGATGTATTAATCGTAATCCCTCTTTCTTTCTCCTCTGGAGCATTATCAATTTGATTAAAATCTTTTTTTTCTGATAATCCTGCTTCAGCTAATACCGTAGTAATAGCAGCTGTTAAAGTAGTCTTACCATGATCTACGTGACCGATTGTCCCAATATTTACGTGGGCCTTTGATCTGTCAAAAGTTTCCTTAGCCATAATTTAGTTTATTATTTATTTATTTATCAATTTTTACAAATACCAAAACACACTCTTTAAAGTGTGTACCTCCCCCATTGAGCTAATGATGGGAATTGAACCCACGACCTCTTCCTTACCAAGGAAACGCTCTACCTCTGAGCTACATCAGCACTTTGTTCTTTTAAAAAAGCAACAACTTTTTGTTACTTTACTAGTGCAACAAGTGAATGCTATTTTAACAAGTTCACTCACTTAACTTCTTTTACTCTTTGAGCGGGAGACGAGACTCGAACTCGCGACCCTCAGCTTGGAAGGCTGACGCTCTACCAACTGAGCTACTCCCGCTTACTAAATTATTTTATTTGTGGGGAGAGCAGGATTCGAACCTACGAAGACATAAGTCAGCAGAGTTACAGTCTGCCCCAGTTGGCCGCTTTGGTATCTCCCCAAAATAAAATTTAAACAGAGCTTCTGGAGGGACTCGAACCCACGACCTGCTGATTACAAATCAGCTGCTCTAGCCAGCTGAGCTACAGAAGCAAATACTTTGTTTATTGTTTTATGTAAAGAACGTTAAAAAAACAACTCCCGCTTTTTAAACGGGAGTGCAAATATATATCATTTTTTTTTAACCAAAACTTTTTTTGAAGTTTTTTTTTGTTTTTTTTGAAAAAATTAATTTCCAAGCATTTTTTTCTTCAAGTTAGCGTCAGCTGGTTTGTCACAAAGCCATATACCAAATAGTGCTTTTTTAAAATCTAACCCTTTGATTGTTACCAATATCTTGTTGTTTTTAATAAGTTCCGTTCCTTTGCCTGGCACGTAAACAAGATCAAAAACATCACCTTTAATTATTTCTCCAGCAAACCCTTTACTGATTAAAGTGTTTATTTTATCTTTAATTGGGTCTGTTTTGTTTCCTGTTGACTTATCGAATCCTTCACGGATTGCTTCTTCCATGTTATCTTTACTGACCATTCCTGAAATTATTCTCATTTTAATGGCCATTGATTTATCAGCGTTTATGATTTTATTGGCGTCAGATGTTTTTTCTTCAAGGTATAGCACTCCTACATATAGGTCTAGAAATAATTTTTCTCGAATTCCTCCTCCATTAATCTTTAAGTATTTTCCGTTAGCCTTAACTACATTTGGCATTACTATTCCATTAATTTTTGTTTGTGCGTTAACAGATAGAACTGATACAAACGCAATCATTGTCATTAGGTATTTCATATTTTATTTTTAATTTATAAAAAACTCGCAATTTGAATATCAAAATGCGAGCCAAAGCTAGTCATTTATTTTTACTTTAATTTTTCTTTATGTTTTTTTACTTGACGTCTTAAAGCTTCAACACATAAATCTGTTGCTTCTTCAAAACTTTTACTTTGTTTTTTAGCGAACATTTCTTTTCCTGGTACATGTATTTTAATTTCGGCTATTTTATTTTCATTTTCTGAATTACTTCCTAATTTAAGATGCACTTCACCCGAAACTATGTTATCAAAAAAATGTTCCAATTTATTAACTCTTTCGTTTACGAAATCTACCAATTTTTTATCGGCATCAAAATGTACTGCTTCAACTTTAATATCCATACTGTTAATTTTTTATTCTCCTCCACGCGGATGAGATGATTTATAAATGTTTTTTACACGTTTGAACGAATTATGTGTATAAACTTGCGTTGCTACTAAGTCCGAGTGACCTAAAAGTTTCTTTATAGACTCAAGAGATGCTCCATTATTGAGCATGTGAGTTGCAAAAGTATGCCTTAGAACATGCGGACTTTTCTTTTTAAGATTAGTTGCTTTACTAAGGTAGTAATTTACTTTGCTATAGACAAATTTTGGTGATAGTTTTTTTCCTGTTTTAGTATTTATTAAGAATTCGGATGAAATATTGTTTTTCGCCCTTAACAACTTATACTCTTGTATAAATTCATGGAATCTTGCTGTGATGGGTATAATCCTTTCTTTATTTCTTTTACCTAAAACTTTTATTGAGCCTCTATTAACATTGTTTATTTTAAGATTAATTAATTCATCTAATCTTATTCCTGTTTGGTAAAACATCTCTAAAATCAGTTCATCTCTTACATTTGAGAAATCGTCTTGGTGTTCTTTAAATATTGTTTTGTCCCATAATTGATTTTCAGGAACAAATTGTGGTAATCGTTTTTTTGTACTTAACCCTTGAATTTTAGCCATTGGGTTAATTTCGATTAATTTTTGCCTTTTTAAAAATTTAAAAAAGGTTTTAAGGCTAGATAATTTTCGGTTTATAGTTGTGTTTTCTTTACCATCTTCAACTAAATCGACTAAATAGTTACGAATATCTTTATGGTTTATTTGATTTATTTCATTTTCATTGAAGGCAATTAAGTCAAAGAATTGTTCAATATCTTTTTTATACGCGACAACCGTATGCATTGAAAATCGTTTTTCGTTGGTTAAATAATTTAAGAAATCATCTATCATATAGTATAAAAACAAAAAAGGTGTAAGTCAAACTTACACCTTTTTACGTAAAAATCGATAAAATGTTTTACATTTCAGCTTGTTGCAAACCTTGTTTGTAAGCTGCTTTTAATCTCATTTGTCTATTAGCAATAGAAGGTTTAGTGAAATTTTTTCTTTCTCTTAAATCTCTCATCATTCCAGTTTTTTCAAACTTCTTCTTATACTTTTTAAGAGCTCTTTCAATATTCTCTCCTTCTTTTAATGGTATTATTAACATATCTTAAATTCTTTTTATATTCAAAATTGGAGTGCAAAGGTAAAATAATTAAACTTATTCACAAACTTATCTTCAAATTAATTTTTAAATTTTGTCTATTTCAATATTTCTCTTGAAATTACGAGTTTCTGTATTTCAGATGTTCCTTCACCGATTGTACAGAGTTTTGAATCTCTATAAAATTTTTCAACTGGAAAATCTTTTGTGTATCCGTATCCACCAAAGATTTGGACTGCTTCATTTGATACTGAGACAGCTACTTCAGAAGAATAATATTTTGCCATTGCAGATTCTTTAGTTAGGTTTAAATGATTATCCTTTAAATATGCTGCTTGATATAATAACAATTCAGAACATTCAATATCTGTTGCCATGTCTGCTAACTTAAACGCTATGGCTTGAAATTTTGAAATTGGTTTTCCAAACTGTTCTCTTTCTTTTGAATATTGCAACGCAGCGTTGTAAGCACCTTTAGCGATACCTAATCCAAGAGACCCTATAGAAATACGTCCACCATCAAGGATTTGCATAGCCTGAATAAACCCCTCACCTTCTTTACCAATTAATTGATCTTTATGGATACGGCAATTATTAAAAATAAGTTCAGCTGTTTCAGAGGCTCTCATTCCTAATTTATTTTCTTTTTTTCCTGACATAAATCCAGGTGTTCCTTTTTCGATAATAAAGGCAGACATTCCGTGAGAATCACCTTTTTCGCCTGTTCTCACAATAACTACAGCAACGTCACCAGAAATAGCGTGGGTAATAAAGTTTTTTGAACCATTAATTATATAATGGTCTTCATCTTTTACAGCGGTTGTATTCATTCCCCCGGCATCTGAACCAGTCCCAGTTTCAGTTAATCCCCATGCTCCAATCCATTCGGCTGTGGCTAACTTTGGTAAGTATTTTCTTTTTTGCTCTTCAGAACCATGATATAAAATATGACCTGTGCATAAAGAATTGTGAGCTGCTACGGATAACCCGATAGAGCCACAAACTTTTGAAATTTCAGAAACAACTGTTATGTATTCAAAGTAACCAAAGCCACTGCCTCCATATTCTGTAGGTACAATAACTCCCATAAGTCCAAGGTTACCTAATTTTTTAAACAATTCAACGGGAAAGATTTGCTCTTCATCCCATTCCATCATTTTAGGTTTTATTTCTTTCTCAGCAAAATCGCGAATCATTTCCGCAATCATTTTTTGGTTTTCGTTTTTTTCGAAATTCATTTTAGAGTCTGTTTTTAATAGACCGCTAAATTAGTAATAATTTAATACAATTTACATCCTTTTAGAGATAATAAAAACCTTCAATCTATTATAAATTATGCGTGCCTAGTAAAATAATATAATCTTAAACCTTTAATATTTGATGTGTATTTATGAATTAAATCTTGTTTAAAAATAAAAGGGTTTTAGCAAAAGAAAGAAGAGTCACCTATTAAACATTTTTCAATAAAGAATAGTCGTATTTATAATTTACTTTTTTAATATTCAATGTATGGGATTAATTTGTCGATTTCATTCTGTGTAAGCGTTTTATTATTTAGTAAAAATTGGATTGAAGTTAGCTTACCTTTAAACCTTTGATCTATTATTGCTTTAGCACAATCCCATGAAATGTAAGGATGTTTTTTTAGGTCAGATATGGAGAAAACATTGACATTTATTTTGGATAAGCTAATGGGGTTTATTGAGATTTGAGGTTTGATGAGTTCAAAGTTTTCATCTGAAATACCATATACTTCTTTTAATTGATGAATAGAGTGGTACCCACCAATTTGGTCTTTATACTTTAATATGTTACTAGCAGTATAGTTTCCAATTCCTTTAACTTTTAGTAAATCATTTTTAGTCGCTGAATTTAACTCAACAAGAACAACCTTTTTTTGAAATTTAATATCACTATCTGGTTTTAAGTTATTATTTACGTTTTTTTTGTCAGAAATAGATTTTTGAATTTGAATATAAGGCTCTAATTCTGCATATTTTTCATCATCAATCACAAAAGATTTTTTTAGATCTTCTTTTTGTTTAAACCCATTTAATTTGTTTTTAAAGCTGATTATTGATTTCGCTTGTTTATCAGAAAACCCAATTTTTTGCCAATCAGAAACATTATATTGATTTGGGTCAAAAGGTTGGATTTTGTATTCTATAAGAGATTTGTTTTTGTGTTGATATTTATTTTTATAGTCACCATCTTCTAAAATTTCATATTGGGATACATCAGTTATAAATGGATTTGGAAGTGTGATTTTATTTTCTTTGTTTAGCAAAATCGTAAATCCAACAATGCAAACAGCAATAGCAACTACTCCAACTTTCTGTCCCTTTGAGAATGTGAAGTAGAATTTCATAAAAAGGGCTTTTACTGTTCTGCTTTTTGGGCTTTTACTTTATCCATAAACTTTTTAAGTTCTTTTTTGACTATTGGGGCTAAGATAAACAGTCCAATCATATTAGGGACCATCATTGCAAAAATCATTGCATCAGAAAATCCAATAACCGAGCCTAAACTTGCAGCTGAACCAATAACAACAAAAACTAAAAACAATAGCTTATATGTGTATTCAGCTCTTTTAGATCGTCCAAAAAGAAATGACCAACCTTGATACCCATAATACGACCAAGAAATCATAGTTGAAAAAGCGAATAACATAACAGCACCAGTCAATACCCAAGGAAACCAAGAAATTGCTGATTCAAATGCAGAAGACGTTAATAAAATAGCACCAGCGTCATCTAATCCTGAATTTGCAGCATTAACATTTCCAGTAATGATTAAGACTAAAGCTGTCATTGTACAAACGATAACAGTGTCAATAAAAGGTTCTAATAAAGCGACCATCCCTTCACTTGCTGCATATTTAGTTTTAACGGCAGAATGTGCTATAGACGCAGATCCAATTCCAGCTTCATTTGAAAAAGCAGCACGTTTAAACCCTTGAACTAAAACTCCTATCGCTCCACCAGCAACACCAATAGGTGTAAAAGCGCCATTAAATATTTGAGCAAAAGCATCACCAATCATTGCATAATTTGAGAAAATAACATATAATGAAGCTGCCACATATATAACCACCATAAATGGTACAATTTTATCAGTTACTTTTGCGATTTTTTTAATTCCTCCAATAATAACAATTCCAACAAATACAGCCATTACTAAACCAAAAATCCAGCCATTTCCGTGTAAAGCAGATTGCTCACCTCCAGTAATGTTTTCTAACATTTGAAAAGCTTGATTCGCTTGAAACATATTTCCTCCTCCAAAAGAACCTCCAATAACAAAAATTGCAAACACAACAGCTAGCACTTTTCCAAGTCCAGTATATCCTCTTTCTTTTAATCCTTTTTTAAGATAATACATAGGTCCCCCAAAAACAGTTCCATCCTTTTCAATATCTCTATACTTTACTCCTAATGTACATTCAACAAATTTTGATGCCATTCCAAGAAATCCAGCAGCAATCATCCAAAAAGTTGCTCCAGCTCCACCAATAGATACAGCAATTGCAACTCCAGCAATATTCCCTAAACCAACAGTGGCAGATAAAGCAGCAGTTAAGGCTTGAAAATGGGAAACCTCACCTTCATGCCCCTCAACTCTTATTGTATCTGGATTATCTCCATCATCAGTAAAAACGGAGTCAGATACCTCAACTTTATGGTCTACTCTTTCTTCAAATTCGTCATATTTACCTTGAACAATTTTTATTGAAGTAAAAAACCCAGTAAAATTAATGAATCTAAAATATATTGTAAAAAATACAGCACCAATAATTAATGGAAACAATACCCAATAAACTCTAGTATATGGGGCATTTACCGTGACAGTAATCGTTTTATCAAGGTTTACTAAGTCAGAATAAGCAATTTTTATTTCCCCTCCTTTGGTTACAATTAATTCTTTATCTGTATTGATTTCTTCCGCAATTTGCCCTTTTTTTAACGGTATATTAGAAATATAAAGCGTGTCATTTTTACTAACATATAGTTGCCCAGTATTTAATTTATATTCAGAAACGTCATCTGAATTATTTATTAATTTGTTTTTGACATCTAAATCAATAACTACAGTTTCTTCAATAGATCCAATTGGAATTTGATAAAATACACCACTCACAAACCAACCTGTAGCATTTCCAAATGCATTATCAATTTTTTGATCCATTCCTATTTCCACAACTTTCTCGGTTGAAAATGTAAAAATTGAACTTAATAAGAATACTACTGTTAATATCTTTTTCATTGTTTGATTTTGATTATTGGGTAACAAATATATAAAAATAAATTTTGGGAGCGTTAACTAATATATTTAAGGCTCTGTTTAAGGGTGATAGGTTTAAAATTTAATTCTTTAATGGCTTTATTTAAAATAAAACCTGTTTTTGGTGGTCTTTTTGCTTTTTGATTTAATGTTTTGGATTTAATGGGTTTGATTAATTCTTTATCAGCTCCATAATAATCTGCTATTTCGCAAACTAAGTCATAAATAGAGAAGATTTTTGGTCCAGATATGTGATAAATACCAATTGCATTTAATTTTGCTGTTTGAATACAGGCCCATGCTAAGTCGTCAGCCCAAGTTGGAGAACGAAATTGGTCATCAACAATAGTTAAAGGTTTACCGTTTTTTAAAGCTGACTTTGCCCAAAGTACAATGTTAGAACGACTTAAGTTTTCTCCTTCACCATAAACAATAATTGTTCTTAAAATTGACCAATTGGTGTAGTTGTCATTTTGTAAAATGAGTTCTGAGTTTACTTTTGATTTTGCATAAACACTTAGCGGATTGGTTTGATCTGTTTCTTTATAAGGCCCGTTTTGACCGTCAAACACAAAGTCAGTTGATAAATGAACAAAATGGATGTTATTATTTTTTGAAACATCAAATAAATACTGAACTGCTTTTACGTTAACTTTTTGGCACAACTCTATATTGTCTTCACAAAAATCGACATTTGTAATTGCGGCTGTATTTATAATATGAGTTGGGCTATATTCACTTACCAAAACATTAATTTTGGTTTGGTTTGTGATGTCTAACGAACAATAATTTGAACATTTAGAATTTCGATTTTCTCCGATTGAAGTTGCAAGATAATCAATATTTTTATGTTTTAATTGATTGACAATCTTTTGTCCGAGTAATCCATTCGAGCCTGTTATTAAGATTCTCATTATTTAATGCCAAAAATTTCGTTTAATGCTTTAATTTGTTCTGGGTTACCGAGTACAAATAATTTAGATCCTGGTACAATTTCTATTGTATCTGGTGGATTAATTTGATATTCACCATTTTTAGATTTATAACCTATGACATTACATCCTGTCATAGCTCTTTTTTTTAGAGTAGAAATGGTACAAAACTTAAGATCCTCAGGGAGTTCTTTAAAATCAATTTCTTCTAAGTTAACAGCTGCTTTACCCGACACCTGAATCAAGTCAATAAACTCCATTACATCCGGGTTAACAACCAATGAAGCCATGTGAGCTCCACCAACAGTGTCAGGCATAATAACGTTATCAGCACCAGCTATTCTTAATTTTCGCATTGAGGAATATGATGATGCGCGTGAGATAATTTTTAATTTAGGATTCAATTCTCTAGCTGATAACACAACAAACAAATTATCGGCATCTTTGGGCAAGGCAGTAATCAGAGATGTAGCATCTTTAATTCCGGATTTCACTAATACAAAATCGTCAGTTGCATCACCTTTTACGAACATGTCGGTATTATCGTCATCATTAATAATTTCAGAACTACTTTCGATAATAACAGATGTTTTTTTATAAAAATTCAAATCGTGTGCAACTTGACGACCTACCCGACCATATCCACAAACAATGGTATGATTTTTTAATTTTTCTAAGTTCTTTATCATTTTTAGTTCTTTATAATATTTAACATACTCTCCTCCAATAATATATTTAGTAATTGCTGTAACGGCATAGGCAAAAGTACCAAAACTTGTAACAATTAGGAAAGCCGAAAACATTTTACCTGCAAAATGCATGGAGTGTACTTCATTAAAACCAACAGTTGAAACCGTAATTATGGTCATATAAAATGAATCGAATACATCCCATTGTTCAAAGTACATATACCCAACTGTTCCCATTACAATAATGGCAATAATTAACCCAAGGGCTACATATAATTTTGAAAAATATTTAAAATGTCTTTTCATTTATAATTCCCAAATACTTTTTCGTTTACGTTGAAATTTAAAAATATGTTTATGTTCTAAAACAAATGCCATTCCTAAATATACAATTAATGGTGAACCCAAGCCTATAAAAGTGAAGTAAATAAAAAATAATCTTACTCTTGTGACTTCAACTCTTAATTTACGTGCAAACCAAGTGCTTACCCCAAAGGATCTCATTTCAAAAAAAAAGGCTATTTTTTGGATTAATTTTTTCATGATTCAATAATTGTAAAGATAAGATATAAATTTGAAGTGCGTTATAAATGATATTGTTATTTTACATTAAATCAATGACCTTTAAACTTAAGTAAATATTGCCCTATTTTACAATTTAAGCATTTATGTTTTGAACAAAATTCATTTTTAAGTTCAATTAAAGCTTGTGAATCTGCAACTGTTTTTATTTCTATATCCATTTTTTTCCATTTATTAAGAAGTGCATTTTTTTCTGGTTTAATTTGTTCTAACCAATCAAATGTTTTTTCCTTTAATTTTTCATCATCTGTAGCACAGCCAATAGCAAATAAATAAGGAATAACAACATTAATTAAAATGAGATTAATAAAATCAAGAGACAATCCTTTATTTTTTCTTTTCCCTACTCTACCAAACATATAGTAGCGTTCCCAATAGTCGTCAGTTTTGGTTTTAAAAATCTGTATTAGTTCTGTCATTGTCTGATTTTCATTTACTTTTAGGTTATTTGATAAAAGTTGAGAAATTTGAGCAATTCTGACGGTTGGAAAATTTGAAGGTCTCATGGTAGAAAATTTCCACTCTTTAATATTCATTTCGGTTAAACTGTATAATTGTTTTTGATAGGCGTATTCTTTTTGTAAGTTCAGGAAATATTTATCTTCATTTTTTTCGGTTAGAAAACCGGATATTCCGAATAAATAAGCTTGGATTTTCACTAAATCATAATTAAGTTTAGCAATAACTTTATGGTCAAAATTTTCTCCTAACTTTTTAAAAGCTTGTTGATTTACTTTTGTACCGAACGCTTTAAATAAAACAATGTAAAATACTTTTTTTCTATCACCATTATAGTGTTCAAATAAATTAATAATTGATTTTGATTTACGTGATAATCTGTTTAATAGGGCTTTTTCTTTTTGTTGAAAAATTATAAAATCATCAACAGATTGTATATCATTTTGACATGCGATCCAATTTTTTGAATTCATGTATGTTTTATACTTAAGATAATGGGATTGACTAATAACGTTTTTTAGCTCAACCACAGGTAATTCATATTGACCAGAAGTAATTTCTAAATCATGTTCAAAAACCATGTGTAAAATTACATTGTTATAGTTTGGATCGTTTTGATGTTTGTGCTTAATCCAATCAGATGATTTGACATGAAATTCAATTTGTCCTGCCCAAATTTTACCGTTTAGTTTAATTTTACATTCTAAAAAGTCGGGTCCAGCATTCGTATTAAATAGTCCGAAATTTAATATTTCTACATTTAAATTTTTAGTCGTTGTAAAATTTTTACCTAATTGTTTTGTTCTAAAAATATAGTGTAGATACTCTTCTTTCATATCTTGTCTTTATGTTTTAACAAAAAACTTATAATGAGTTTAAATCAGGCAGTTTTTTTATTAAACAAACTTCTTTTCTTTCATTATTTTTGACATTTGTTGTTGAATGTTTAATGCAATATTTCTTGAATTTACAGCAAAATTTTCATCATTACCAGCATATAAAATTCCTCTTGACGAGTTCACTAACAAGCCACAATCATTATTCCATCCATAATTTGCAACATCATCAAGTGAACCGCCTTGTGCTCCTATTCCAGGTACAAGAAAGAAATGTTTAGGTGCGATTTTTCTAACATCTGCAATTTTTTCTGCTCTAGTTGCACCAACAACGTACATTAATTTTTTCTCATCACCCCAATCTGCAGACTTTCTTAAAACCTTTTCAAATAACTTTTCTCCTTTTAAATCTGTAGTAAACTGAAAATCTAACGCACCTTTATTTGAAGTTAACGCCAACATAATTACCCATTTATTTTCATACTCAAAGAAAGGTGTTACAGAATCAACTCCCATATAGGGAGCAATGGTTACAGCATCAAAATCTAAATATTCAAAAAATGTTTTGGCATAATAATTTGATGTATTCCCAATGTCACCACGTTTGGCATCAGCAATTGTAAATATATTGTTTGGAATATAATCCAACGTTTTTTTAAGAGACTCCCATCCTTTTGGTCCATGACATTCATAAAAGGCAATATTTGGTTTATAAGCAACAGCTAAATCTTTAGTTGCATCAATTATTCTTTTATTAAATTCAAATATTGGGTCTTCATATTTTAATAAAAACGGTGGTATTTTTTCTAAATCCACGTCCAAACCAACACAAAGAAAGCTTTGCTTGTCTTTAATATTTTGTATGAGTTGTTTGTGTGTCATATTTCTGTTTGCTCAACGTATGATACTAGGTACGTGAGACTTTTTGCTGTTTTTTTACTATGAGTGTGTACTTATTAGAGACTTAGCAGTATTGACTCTTTATTAAAAGCCGCCTTCTTTTAATTTTTCTGCATTTTCTGCCATTCTTAAAGCGTCTATCATTTCTTGCATATCTCCATTCATAAAGGCTGGTAGGTTATACATTGTTTTATTAATTCTGTGATCGGTTACACGTCCTTGAGGATAGTTATAAGTTCTGATTTTTGCAGATCTATCACCAGTCGAAACTTTAGATTTACGTAGCGCAGCTCTTTCTTTTTCTTGCTTTTCAACTTCAACTTGAAACAGTCTGGTTTTTAAAACTTTTAAAGCTTTATCGTAGTTTTTATGTTGTGATCGTCCATCTTGACATTCAACTACCGTATTTGTTGGCAAGTGTGTTAAACGCACAGCAGATTCAGTTTTATTAACGTGCTGACCACCTGCACCTGAGGCACGATAGGTGTCTTTTTTTACATCAGCCATGTTTAATTTAAAATCAATATCATCAGCCTCAGGCATAACTGCAACAGTAATTGCAGATGTATGCACGCGCCCTTGAGATTCAGTATCGGGAACACGCTGTACACGGTGCACGCCTGACTCAAATTTTAATGTGCCATAAACTTCCTCTCCTGCAACTTCAAATTGAATTTCTCTAAATCCAGAAACGCTACCTGAATTAGAATTTACAACATCAACTTTCCATCCCATAGTTTTAAAATACATGGTGTACATTCGGTATATATCTTCAACAAACATACAAGCTTCATCTCCACCTGTCCCCGCTCTTAATTCAATAATAACATTTTTGTCGTCATTTGGATCTTTGGGGATTAACAACACTTTAATTTCTTCTTCTAAGACTTCAACTTGTGGTGATAGCTCATCAAATTCCATTTTAGCCATTTCTTTAAAGTCTGCATCTTCATCTGATGCCATAACTTCACGAGCTGATGCAATGTTTTCAAGAATATTTTTATACCTTTTATATACCTCAACAATAATGCTAAGGTCTTTGTATTCTTTGTTCAGTTTAACGTATCTGTCCATATCCGAAATAATTTCTGGATCGACAATTTTTGTTCCTATTTCTTCAAATCTAATATTTATGGATTCTAATTTTTGTAATAAATCACTCATTATTTAAATTGTATAATCTTTTGTATTTGGTTTTTTTACACGTAAATTGAATTATAATTAAGTATATTTAAATTCACCAAATTGAGATGTTATTGTTAATTTTTTTGAATCAGAAGCTTCAACTCTACCAATAATTTTTGCATCAACGTTGTATGATTTTGAAATATCAATGATTTGTTGCGCATATTCTTTAGGTAAATAAATTTCCATACGGTGCCCCATGTTAAATACTTTGTACATTTCTTTCCAATCTGTTTTAGATTCTGATTGGATTAGTTTAAATAATGGCGGAACGTCAAACATATTATCTTTAATAATATGTAAGTTTTTTACAAAATGTAATATTTTAGTTTGTGCACCACCACTGCAATGTACCATTCCATGAATATTTGATTTGTGGTTGGTTAAAATTTCTTTAATGATTGGTGCATACGTTCTGGTTGGTGACAATACTAATTTTCCTGCATCAATTGGAGAACCTTCAACAGCATCAGTTAATTTTTTAGTTCCAGAGTACACCAATTCAGATGGGACTGCGGCATCAAAAGACTCGGGATATTTAATAGCTAAATATTTATCAAACACATCATGACGGGCAGATGTTAATCCATTTGATCCCATTCCTCCGTTGTATTCTGTTTCATAAGTTGCTTGGCCAAAAGATTCTAATCCAACAATTACATCACCAGCTTTTATATTAGCGTTGTCTATAACATCTTCACGTTTCATGCGCGCAGTGACTGTAGAATCAACAATAATGGTACGTACTAAATCACCAACATCAGCAGTTTCACCACCGGTAGAGTGAATATACACACCATGCTGACGTAAATCAGCCAAAAGTACCTCAGTACCATTAATAATTTGAGATAAAACTTCTCCTGTGATTAAATTTTTATTTCGACCTATTGTGGATGATAATAAAATGTTTTCGGTTGCGCCAACACATAATAAGTCATCAATATTCATGATTAAGGCATCTTGAGCAATTCCTTTCCAAACACTTACGTCACCAGTTTCTTTCCAATACATATAAGCTAACGAACTTTTAGTTCCTGCGCCATCAGCATGCATGACTATACAATGGTCATTACTTCCGGTCAAATGATCGGGAACAATTTTACAAAATGCTTGTGGAAACAATCCTTTATCCACATTTTTAATGGCATTATGAACATCTTCTTTTGAAGCTGAAACACCTCTTTGATTATATCTTACGTCAGACATTAATTCTTATTTATAAGTTAAGCACTAAAGCACTATTTTAATTTTTTTACAAAAATAAAAAAAGCATCCCGAATACACGGAACGCTTTTTAATTTATAATTTTATTTATCTACTCGTTACCTGTTCCTTCTTCTGGCTCATTAGCTTCAGCTTTAGGTACGTATTCCATACTGATAATTTTTCCTTCAGTACGTCTATTTTTTTGGTGTAACATTTCAAATTTAACTTTATCTGTTTTCTTAAATTTATTAATATAAGCTTCAGTTAATTTATGCACACCTAAAGTGTCTCCTGTTGCAGGGTCAATTTCAACATAAGTTGTTGGTGTATCTTCACCATAACCTCTTGGTACAAATCTATCAGCAGGTAAACCTTTTTCATTTACTAAATAGTCCACACAAGATTGAGCCCTTTTTTGAGATAACGTTCTATTAGCCGCTGACGACCCTCTTGAATCTGTATGTGCCATTAATTCAACAATTAAAGTTGGGTGCTCAATCATAATGTCATATAAGTAGTTTAATGAATCTTTAGAATTAACAGTACTATCTACCATCAAATCCCATTTCCCAAGTTCATATCTCACCTCAGGTAAACGGATTGGTTTTTTAATAGATAATACAGAGATTTCTCTAATAATTCTGGTTGCATTTTTAAGCCCTACGGTTGTAAATTTATCTTTATTACCTATGTATTCCTTATCAACATTAGGCACTTCAATAGTAAATGTATTACCTGGTTTAATAGCTCTTGAACCATCTTCTAACTCAGATAAGTTCACTTGTCCGTCTAAATCTGATCTTAAAATATAGTTTGATCCATCAGAACCAACAACTCTTACTTCCATGTCTGGAACAGGTTCTCCAGTATCTTGATCAACAATAGTTACCATTACATCAACTAAAATTGGAGGTAAATAAAACGACCAAATATCTTGAGAAGGGTTTTCTCTTGGCCCTTTAGACCCAGCACGATTAGAAGACAAATAGCCTCTTTGTCCATTATCATCATTTTGAACAAAAACAATATGATAATCATCTGCATAAGTATTTAAAGGCGACCCCATATTAGTAGGGTTTTCCCATTTATTTTCTTCACCCAATTTAGTTGCAGAAAAAATATCAAGTCCACCAGCACCAACTAAACCGTCAGTTGAATAGTATAATGTACCATCTTTACCGTAAGTTGGAAACACTTCATTTCCTTGTGTATTAATTTCTGGTCCTAAATTAACAGGCAAAGACCAACTGTCATCTCTTTTATTGTAGGTGGTAATCCAAAGATCAACTCCACCTTCACCACCAGCCATATTTGAGGCAAAAATTAATGTTTTTCCGTCTGAAGAAACTGCTGGATGTCCTACATGAGTAGAATCATGGTCTTTTAATGATAATTTTTTTGGTTCACCATATTTTTTATTTTTAACCTCAACCATAAAAATATCACAACCTAAATTCATTTTTTCTTGATTTAAACAACGTGTAAAAAACATTGTTTTCCCTCTTCCATCAAAACAAACTGCACCTTCATTGTCTATTGTGTTAATTGACTCAGGTAATGGAACAGGTTCTCCAAAATTTCCTTTTCTATCAATAGTTGTTACAAAAATATCAGTAAAATCTTGACCTGTAATTGCGTCTTTTGCTTCACCCGTTGCAGAAGAACGAGAAGATGTAAAATACATTTCGGTTCCTCTAGAATTTAAAACTGCACCATAATCAAACTCAGGCGTATTTAATTTAGTCATTTGCGTCATTTCGTGACGTGTTTTATTTTTTACAAAATCTTTATACTCTTTACAAGACTGAATTCTAACCTCTGTTAATGGATCTCCTGGGTTAATTTCTTTATATTTTTTATAGTTACCTAATGCTTTTTTATGTTCACCTTGTGCCATTTGCATTTCAGCCAAATAAAAATAGGTTTTAGGTTCAGTTTCTTGATACCCTAACAAAATTGCTTTTTCATATTGTTCTTCAGCTTGAGGGAACTTATGTATTAAACGATAACATTCCGCAGACAAGAAAGCATAAGTTGCTTTTTTCTGCTTTGCTTTGTCATTTTTTACACTTGTTTTTTCTGAGGCTTTTTTGTAAGCATCAGCGGCTTCTTCATACATTCCAGAAGCCCATAATGTTTCAGCTTCTTTAGCATAATTTCGAGTTCCTTGACTGTAAGAATAACTACTTGTTAAAACAGTTAATACAAATAAAAGTTTACTTATTAGTTTCATAAAAATTATTTTTCACGCAATATAAGGGACGAAAATAGTAAATTAATTCGACATAATAGTTAATAAAGTTTAAATTATTTTTACGCATTCAACTCAAATAACATATCTATTGTAGATATATGGGATTAAAAAAATTATAATTTTAATAACTTATTAATTATCAAATCCAACACAATTAGAATTGTTGAAGATGTTTTTCTTTTTTTGGTGAGAATTAATAATTTTTTAGCCATTTATTTTGATTATA
>Ga0316209_1001094_pt1 | contig 32506 bp, 25 predicted proteins | sample 6monopyrite_MG_FD_204945 | JGI IMG/M metagenome (GOLD analysis project Ga0316209, IMG submission 204945) | Microbial mat bacterial communities from mineral coupon in-situ incubated in ocean water Damariscotta River, Maine, United States -... | ecosystem: Environmental > Aquatic > Marine >...
TCGTTCACCATGCGGACTGCGTCCGCCTTCTGCTCAGCGCTGAAACGCCGTCGTTTCCTCTTCGACATGCGAACATCCTCGTGCCTCGGCACAGATGGGGTGTCCACTTTTTCGGGGGAAGGTCAGTAGTGAGTGGCATGGTCTTCCAGGACGGCGACCGACTCGCCAGTCCACGAGTCCCACACCACCGGGGCGGCACGTTGATCGCGGCTCAGGATCTGAGTTCCATCGGGACTGAACGAGCAACTCCAAGCGCCCCTTGAGTGTCCCGCAGGCTTGGCCAGCTGCGCGCCCGTCGCGACGTCCCAGACGATCAAGCCTCCTTCGCGGTCCGCAGTCAACACGCGCTCGCTGTCGGGGCTGAACGCGGTGCAGCGAACGTGAGCAGACAGTCCTTCGAGATCAACGACGCCTTCTCCGGTGCCTGCGTCCACGACCTGTGCGCTCAGGTCCGCGAAGAGCACGAGGACGACCTCGCCGTTCGGGCTGCCATGAGAACCCGTCACCTCGCGGTCGAACTTCCCGTGCTCGTAGAGCACCTCGCCGGTCACGACGTCAACGGCTCGCAGTCGCTGGTCCTCGGAGAGGATCGTGACGAGACGCCCGTCCACACTGAGCTCCGCCAGGCCCTCGTACACCCCCCCTCCCGGAACTTCGAACACCTTCACGCAGTTGTCGAGCCGCGACTCGAGCCAGCGCCACTCCCACGAGTCCTCGACGGGTGCCTCGCAGCTCGCGAGGATGTCAGCGGCTTGCGAGACCTTTCCTTTATCCAGCGCACTCGAGGCGCTCCGGACCGAGTGCAGGTAGTCCCGCCACTCGAGTTCCGCGGCCCGTGAGATCGCGGCGCGGGTCTGCAGCTCCAGGTCTTCATTCGAGGCGGAGAGCCTCGAGAGCAAGAGGCTCACAACGATCAACGCGATCAGGCCGAGCGTTGCCGTCGAGCTCAGCGTCGGATTGCGACGTGCCCACTTTGAGCCACGTGCGAGCACCCCGGGCGGCTTCGCGAGGATCGGCTCGTTGGCCATGTGGTGACGCAGGTCTGCCGCAAACTCGGCCATCGTCGCGTAGCGCCGCGCAGGGTCCTTCTCGAGCGCCTTGCCGACGATGATCGCCAGCTCACTCGGGCACTGCGTGCGCACGATGTTCGGGTGCACCAGTCGCCCGCCGGCGCGGGCCTCGCGCGCGAAGAGCTCGAGTGTCCGCGGGCTGATGCGGCCGGGGAGCACCAGCTTCAGCGCGACCGTCGAGCGCAGGTTCTCGTCCTGGGCTTCCCAGACCTGCCCCATGCCGCCGCTGGCGATGAAGCGCCTCAGGATGAAATGACCGACGCGTTGATTCGCTTGGTACTTGCCCAAACCAGGCGTCTCGTCGCTGCCCACTTCGGGCGAACCGTCGCCCCCTACCCCGCGGCGGAAGAAGGTGCCCTGGATCTCGCCCATCACCGGCAGCTCGCCCAGGACACGTTCGACTCGCTCGTGCTCCTCGAGTTGTCGCAACAAGCGACTGACCGCGTCCGGCTCCATGCCCGGCTCCCCGCCCGCCCAGGCGCGCAGATCTGCCGCGCTGCCGGTCGGGTGGACTGCGAGGAAGCGCTCGAGCTGCTGCTGTTCGATGTCCGTCGGGAAGCTGTCGTTCGAATCCATGGGGAGTCTGTCAGAGGAACGGGCTGCTCACCGAGGCATGCACGCGACGCAGGATGCACCGCGGTCTCATCAGCCTGACAGGGTCCTAAATGCCCCCCGGCCGGGAACCGGAGCCTACTCTGCGGTTTCCTTCGAGCCGCTCCTCTCGCGCTCGAATCCCCGCTTCCTTCCCCGAGTCGGTCTCGAGCAGCCATACTCGAGTGGTGACGGATTCCTCAGAAGACTCCTTTGCCTTGCTCGCCAGGCATCAGGCCGGTGACCCGCACGCCCTGAATGCTCTGCTGCAGCGGCACTACGCGAGAGTCGAGCGCATCGTTCGCGTGCGCCTGCGCGCCGCCGGGGACGCACGTGCAGACAGCTCGGACCTCGTCCAGCAGACGATGATCAAGGCTCTGCAACACATCGATCGGTTCCAGCAGCGCGAGGATGCACGCTTGATCGATTGGCTCGCGCGCATCGCCGAGCGCGAAGTGCTCGCGCACCACCGGCGGCAGGCGGCAGCTTGTCGAGACGTTCATAGGGAACAGGTCGCGCAGAGACCGACCGACGGGTCGAGCTCGGAGTCCCCGATCCACCAGGCTCTCGCCGGAGACTCGACCCCTTCCCAGCAAGCCGCGCGAGGCGAGGACAAGGAGCTCCTGGACGAGTGCCTCGCCGGGCTGCCGGAGGATCTGCGCGAAGTCATCCTGCTGCGCGATTTCGCCGGCGCGAGCTGGTCACACGTCGCGACTCAGCTCGGCAAGCCCAGCTCCGACGCAGCGCGCAAGCAGCACGAGCGCGCACTAGCGGCCCTGCGCGAAGCGGTTCGACGGCGACTCGGACAGAGCGGACGGTAGGTCCACCACATGCGAGAGCCCCGACCGCCGAGTCACTCGGCAGTCGGGGCTCTCGATTCGTTCGGCACCTAGCCGCTCCCCTTGTGGGAAGAAAGGGCCGCGCGCGACTACAGCATCAAGAACGGATCGATCGCCTTGCGCAGCGTCGGGGTCGCCATCTTGGCCATCGAACGCACTTGGATCTGGCGCACGCGTTCCAGGCTGACGCCTAGCTCGCCGGCGATTTGAGCCAGGGTGTGTTCCTGCTCGCCTTCGAGGCCGAAGCGCTTCGTCACGACCAAGCGCTCGCGATCACTCAGGCGGTCCAAGGCCATCTCCACGCCGTCCTGGAGGCTGAAGTCCTCCATCGTCGGGCTGTAGGGATCGTGGACTTCCTGGTCGAGGCCGATCAGGTCCTGCAGGTTGGGGCCATCCCCATCACCGCCGAGCGCGGCATCGATGGACTGCGTCGAGCGCGTCGCGCCGAGCGCCGATTCCACGATGTGCGTGCGCAAGTCAGCCTCTTCGGCGATCTGCTCGACCGTCGCCTTCGGGTCGCCGAGACGTTGAACCGCGCTGTGCACGTGCTTCATCGCCTTCTGCAGGTAGACGGGCAGGCGCACCGTGTTGCCGAAGTTGTAGAGGTGACTGCGGAAGGCCTGATTGAGCCAGTGCACCGCATAGGTGCGGAAGAGCAAGCCGCGACGCCAGTCGAAGCCGTCCACCGCGCGGAACAAGGCCGAGCTGCCTTCTTGGATCAGGTCCATGCGACCGATGCGCGTGTGCGCGTAGCGCTCCACGTTGATCAAGGCGAGGTAGAGGTTGCGCTCCACCATCTCCTTGCGCATCGCGTGGAGTTCCATCCAGCGACGGCAGACCCGCTCGGGGTACACGCAGGTTTCGTGCACGCCTTGCGACGGCGGGCGGTGACCGCCCTGCTCGAGTTCTTCGGGGTTGATGCCGGCATCGGCCAGCGCGACGTCGAGGCGCCAGCGGGCGAATTCGATGCGGCGTGCGAGGTCGGCCTCCTCTTCCCGGTCGTGGAGCAGGATCGAGTCCACTTCCGCACGGAACTGGTCTTCGATGCTGCGCGGCTTGGTCGAGCTGACGCGCTCTCTGCGGCGCAGCTCGGGGTCGCTGATCTCAAGGTCGAGTTCGCGCTCATCCAGCTCGGCGATCAGCGTGCGAGCGGTGGATTCGTAGGAGTCGAGATCGTCCGCCGCGGCGCGGAGCCGGCGGTCGAGCTCTTGGTGGGGGAAGATGCCGTACGCGGCGGCACGGCGAGGTTTTCTGCGGTCTGCCACTGGATACCTCTCGAAAGTCGTGGCGACGGCCTATCGGCTGTCGCCCTGGTTGCCTTCCTGGCCCCTGGGAGGCGGCCGAAAGGCGGCGAGCGCCCCGCGTTACTGGTTCGCGGTGATGGTCAAGGGCCACTACGTCGCGAACGGGCTCGAGGTGATACGAAGCGGGGAAATCTTCCGTGAACGTTAGACCATTTGTCTAAGTTGGGAACTGGTCGGGGACGCTGGGGGGCATCCTCTTCTCGCCACCCTTCAAACGCGCCTCGAGGGCGGAACGATCCCCGGAACTGGGGGGTTGAGACCTCGGACTCCCATCCGGGACGGGTTCAACCCCCTGACGAACCCCCGGTTGCGGTGTGACGGGCACCGAACCAGGTTTAGATCCTCACACCCCTGCGGCCCTGCAGCGCTTCAGCGCTGCAGGGCCGCAGGGGTGTGAGGATCTAAACCTGGTTCGGTATCAGGTGTTGTGGTTGACCACCAGCTCCTGATCTTCGACGTACGACTTCTGCTCCTCGTACGGGATGAACTCGTCGAGGTGGCCGAGGTTCAGCGCTTCGCGCACCAGGTGGCGGGCGATGACCATGCGCTGCACCTGGTTGGTGCCCTCGTAGATCTGGAGGATCTTCGCGTCGCGGAAGTACTTCGCGATCGGGTAGTCCTCCATGAAGCCGTAGCCGCCGAAGATCTGGACCGCGTCGGTCGCGACCTTCATCGCGGTGTCCGTGGCGAAGAGCTTCGCCATCGCGGCCATCTTGCTGATGTTGTCGCCGCCACCCGAGTCGATGCCCGCCGCGGAGACGTGCACGAGCTGACGCGCTGCACAGGTATGCGTCGCGGCGTCCGCAAGCATCTGCTGCACGAGCTGGTGGCTCGAGATCGGCTTGCCGAACTGCTTGCGACGATTCGAGTAGACGTTCGCCAGATCGAGGGCGCCTTGCGCTGCGCCGACGGCTTGCGCCGCGACACCGGGGCGTGCGTAGTCGAGCGTCATCATCGCGTGCTTGAAGCCCATGCCGGGACGACCGCCGATGAGGTTCGACTTGGGCACGCGCACGTGGTCGAAGTGCGTCTCGACAACGGGCACACAGCGGATGCCCATCTTGTCTTCGACCTTCTTGACCTCGAAGCCGGGAGTGCCTTTCTCGACCACGATTGCGCTGATTCGACGCGATTTCGACTCGGGGTCGGTCACTGCGAAGACGCTGTAGTAGTCGGCGACACCACCATTGGTGGTCCACTTCTTCTCGCCGCAGATGACCCAGTGGTCACCGTCGTCGATGGCGCGCACGGAGAGGCCTTGCGCGTCGGAACCGGCGTACTTCTCGGAGAGGCAGAAGGCGACCATCTTCTCGCCCTTTGCGATCTTCGGCAGCCACTCTTTCTTCTGCTCTTCCGTGCCGCCGAGAATGATCGGGAACGATCCCAGAGCGTTCACGGCGAAGGCGACGCCGAAGCCCGAGTCGGCCTTGGCGAGCTCTTCGACGACCAAGGCGAGCGCGAGGACACCCGCGCCGTTGCCGCCGTATTCCTCCGGGATGAAGGTGCCGAAGAGTCCGGCTTCACCACAAGCGCGCGCGGCGTCATGGTTGTACTCCTGCGCCTTGTCGTACTTGGCGGCGTGAGGGCGCACGTACTTGTCGGCGATCTCGCGGGCGGTTTCGGCCAATTGCTTGGCCTTCTCGCTGTAGACGATGTCCTGCGGCATGACGGTGTTGGGTGGGTCGAGGGGGTGTGCTCGGAGAGAGTTCGAGGCTGGGTGTCGAGCCGGGGAGTATAGCGAGATGGACTCGCCGCGTGCTCAGCGTCGGCGCAGGGTCCACACCCGGCGCCCCGCAAGAGCGGACTCGCCGGGCGCCCCCCAACGCGCTCGTCGCCCCAGGAGTTCCAGGCCGGCGGCCTCGGTCCAGCCCAGCAAGTCACTGTCTGAGTGCAGCCAGAGCCTTTCTTGCCACTCGCGAACGTGATCGGAATAGTCGATCGCGATCACCCGCTTGATGACCAAGCGGCCGTCTTCGGCCAAGGATCGCGACTCGACCAACTCGAGATCTCCTTCCCGCCGCCGGCTCTCGGCGACCAATCCAGTCCGCACAGCGCCCGGGTCGGCGAGGTCGAGGCACAGTCGCCCACCCGGCCGCAGCACGCGGGCCGCCTCCGCGAGAGCGGCTCGATCTCCGACTGGACCGAAGTAACCGAAGGAGCTGAACATCGAGAGCGCGCCGTCGAAGCTCCCATCCGCGAACGGCAACCGGCGCAGGTCTCCACGCACGAGGCGCGGTCGCAACTCGGGAGGCGCGGCGGCGAGCATAGCGGTCGAGCGATCGAGACCGAACGCCCGCACACCACGCTCTTCCAGCGCGACGAGGTGACGACCCGGACCGCAGCCCAGATCGATCAAGTCACCTTCGAAGCCCCACTCGAGCAAGCAGTCGACTTGCGCACGGGCTTCGGCTGCATCGCGGTGAGCGTAGAGCGCGAGGTAGTCGGCCTCGAAGGCCGACTCGTACCAGCGCTCGTCGGACTGCGCCACCGGCGCGCTCAGTCGATCTTGTCGAGCATGACGTTGATGCCCGTCTGCCCGTTCTCGATCGGAATGATCCGTGTGCCGTTACCGGCCTTGCTCTCGACGAAACCGTCGTGGTCGTACATGACCTTCAGGCTGAACGAATCGCCGGAAACGACGCCCATGGCGAAGTCACCCGTCGACAGGCTGAACGGCACCACCTGGTGGCCGGCCGCGTTCATCGTGCCGCCAGCGACTTCGATCTTGGTCGTGTTGCCGAAGGCGCCCGTCTCAGGGTCGTGCGAGGTCACGAACAACCAACCTTCGGCGACGCCGGCGAAGTCTCCGCCGAGCTCGACTTCACCGCTGGCGATCAGCTTGATCTCGCCGACCTGGCCCTGCGCGCCGTGCGGCGACTGCATGGCGCCGTGGTCCGCGTCGTTCGGCATCTCGCCTTGCACGTCGTCCATCGGACCGTGGCCATGCCCCGCGTGCGAGTCCACGGGTTCCGGCTGCGCGGAGATTTTCTCGGGGCCTTTGCCGCAAGCGGCGAGGGGGAGGATCAGGAACAGTGTCGAGTAGCGGAGGAGGCTCATGGTCTCAGTAGGCGTGGGAGAATCCGTGTACGAGGGCGGGAAGTATACGCCAGAACACCGTCCGGCCGCGATGCGCAAAGGGGCCCATACGGCCCGGATCGGTCTTCCGGGACTGGGGCTGACCAGCGGACGGGTTAGGATCGCGCACGGACCCGCCAACCATCCTGGGCGTAGTGCGATCCAGCTTCTCGATGACCAATCTCCACAACACGGACCGCCCCTGGTTCGACCGCGCGGCGAAAGAAGCGCGTGAAGAGCGCGAGCTCGCGCCCTACGCGCTGAAGAGTTCGACTTCCGTCGGCCGCCGATTCCCCGAGCCCGCCGACCCCTTACGCACCGTCTGGGAACGCGACCGCGACCGCATCGTGCACTGCACGGCCTTCCGGCGCCTGATGTATAAGACGCAGGTCTTCATCAACCGCCAAGGCGATCACCAACGCACGCGCCTCTCGCACAGCCTCGAAGTCGCGCAGGTCGCGCGCAGCGTTGGCAACGCGCTCGGACTGAACGAAGCGCTCTGCGAAGGCCTCGCGCTGTCGCACGACATCGGGCACCCGCCCTTCGGTCACCGCGGCGAAGCAGCGCTCGATCGGTTGATGGAACCCTTCGGCGGCTTCCGACACAACGCGCAGGTGCTGCGCGTCGTCGACTTGCTCGAACGGCGCTCACCCGAGTACTCCGGGCTGAACCTGACGCGCGAGTTCCGCGAGTCCCTGCTCAAGCACGAATCATCCCGCGACTGGCCCGACGAGTTCGGCGAGAAAACACGACGCCCGTGGCTCGAGGCGCAAATCGTCGATCTCGCCGACTCGACCGCGTACAACGCGCACGACGTCGAAGACGGCCTCGCCATCGAAATGTTCGACGAGGAAGAGATCCACGAGTCCGTCGCGATCTGGCGCGAGTGCGCCGAGACCGTGCGCGGACGTCACCCGGGCTTCCTCGAAGACACGCTCGACCGCAACCTGCGCATCAAGCGCGTGGTGAACCAACTGATCAAGGTCTGCATCAACGACCTGATGCAGGCGTCACGCTCGCACATCACGGGCGCCGGCGTCGAGACGCCGCAAGCGGCGCGCGATGCCGAACGCCTGCTGATCGGCCACGGCCCCGAGCGTCGCGAACAGATCGCCGAGCTGCAGTCCTTCTTGTGGAAGCGCGTCTACCGCCATCCGCTCCTGCAGCGCTTTTCCGAGTACGCGGATCAGATCCTCACGAGCCTCTTCGACGCCTACAGGCAGTCGCCGGAAGAGATGCCCGGATGGTATCGGCGCTGGGCCGAGGAGGTCGGGCTGGAGCGCGCGGTCAGCGACTATCTCGCCGGAATGACGGACCGCTTCGCCGAGCGCGAGCACGAACGGCTCAGCGCGCCGAACGCCTGACGGCGAATCGTCGCTACGCGACACCCGCCCGAGCCCGTTCTCCGTGCTAGGATTCCGGCGCTCGGTCACTCGCGGCAGATGACCTGAGCGGATCCCCCTCCCCGCCGAACCGGCGCCGCCACTGGCCCTCGGCACGCGCGCATTCGACGACGCATGCAGAAGAAAGACGCCTGGCTCCTAGCCGGCCTGTTCGGGGTGACCCTGTCGACCCTGTGTCTGGAGATCCTGGACACGCGGCTGCTGTCGGTCGTGACCTGGTACCACCTCTCGTTCTTCGCGGTCTCGATCGCGATGTTCGGCATGGCGGCGGGCGCCTTGCGCGTGCAGCTGTCGGGAGATCGTTGGAAGGGCGACGCCGCGCGAGACCTGCTCGCGCGCGAGACGCTGATGTTCGCGGTCGCGATCCCGCTCTGCTATCTGGGCACGCTGGTCATCCCGATCCCCGAGGGATTCTCGCTGCGCGCCGTGCTCGCGATCGGGCTCTCGACCGCGCTGCTGGCGATGCCGTTCTACCTGTCCGGCGTCGTCGTCACGCTCTGCTTGACGCGCTGCGGCGGCAAGATCGGACTGCTCTATTTCGCCGACCTCGTCGGTGCCGCCTGCGGCGCGCTGCTGATCCAACCGCTGCTCGAATACGGCAACGCGGCGTCCACCGCGATCGCTTGCGGCTCAATCGCCGCGCTCGCGGCAGCGTGCTTCCGACTCGACCGCGGACGACTGCCGATCCCGCAGGTCGCGACGGCGGTGTTGCTCGCGATCTTCGCCTTCGCCAACCACGGCTCCCCGCCGCCGATCGGCGTCTGGTACTCGAAGGGCAAGTTCGTCAACCCCGGTGACGTCGAGCGCGAAGAGTGGAACATCCACGCCCAAGTCATCGTGCGCAAGCCGAAGCCCGGCCCGCCGATCTACTGGGGCCCGGGATCGGTCGCGACGCCCTACCCCGACGTCAATCGCATGCGGATGCTGATCGACGGCGATGCCGGCACCTACATGACCGAGTGGGACGGTGATCCCAAGTCGCTCGAGTGGATCCGCCGGGACGTGACCTCGCTTCCGCACCACCTGCGCCGCGAAGGCGTGGCCGCCGTGATCGGCGTCGGCGGAGGACGCGACCTGCTGACCGGACTGTGGGCGGAACACCACTCCGTGACCGGCATCGAGATCAACGACAACTTCATCGAGCTGCTCGAAGGGCCGTTCCTGGAGTACGCGAACATCGCGACGCGCGACGACGTCAAGCTCGTACACGACGAAGCGCGGTCGTACCTGACGCGCGACGACACGCGCTACGACGTGCTGCAGATGTCGCTGATCGACACCTGGGCCGCGACCGGGGCAGGTGCATTCACGCTCAGCGAGAACGGCCTCTACACGGTGGAAGCCTGGCGCGTGTTCATGGACGCACTGACGGACACGGGCCTCTTCAGCGTGTCACGCTGGTACGACCCGAAACTCGTGTCGGAGACCAGTCGACTGCTCGCGCTCGCGACGCACGCCTTGCTCGAGCGCGGCGTGGAGAGTCCCCGCGATCACATGGCGCTCGTCGCCGCAGGCAAGGTCGCGACGCTGATCGTGTCGCCTTCGCCACTGTCGGCCGAAGACCTCGCCGGCGTGCGCGCGGCTTGCAAGAGCGAGGGCTTCCGTTACCTGCTCGGGCCCGACCAAGACCCGGTCGGCGAACACGCACTAGGCCGCATCGCGAACGTCAAGTCGCTCGCCGAGCTCGAGGAAGCCGTCTACGACGAGTACTACGACTTCCGCCCGCCGACCGACGCACAGCCGTACTTCTTCAACCTGCTGCGCCCCGCCGCGGCATGGACGGCGATGACCGGCGGCGTGATCGAGCGCGCGAACGACGCCGAGATCGGCGGCGTGCTCGAAGGCAACATGGTCGCGACTTCGAGCCTGATGGCGCTGGTGCTCGTCGCGCTGATCGGCGCGATCGGCATCATCGCCCTCCCGCTGTTCGCAGGACGCCCGAAAGGGCTCTCGCTCGGCGAACTCGGCACCGGCATCGCGTACTTCGCCGCGATCGGTATCGGCTTCTTGTTCGTGCAAGTGCCGTTCATGCAGCGCTTCAGCGTCTACCTCGGCCACCCGAGCCACGCGGTCGTCGTGATCCTGTTCTCGATGATCCTGGCGGCCGGCATCGGCAGCCTCTACTCGGAACGCATTGCGATCGAGAAAAGTACGCGCTTCCCGTTGATGCAGCCGCTCGCGATCGCCGCGCTCTTGGTGCTCTGGACCCTCGGCATCCAGCCACTGATCGAGAACACGATCCAGCTGGGCCTCTTCACGCGCATCGCCTTGGTGATCATCGCCGTGACGCCGCCGTCCTTCTTGATGGGCATGTGCTTCCCGATGGGCATGCGGCTCGTGGCGCAGCTGTCACCGGATGCGCTGCCCTGGATGTGGGCGACGAACGGCGCGGCCAGCGTGCTCGGCGGAGTTCTCGCCATGGGCGTCTCGATCTGGACCGGCATCGACACGGGTCTGCTGATCGGTGCGGGTTGCTACGCGTTCCTGGCGCTCGTGGCAACGGCGCTGTCGAAGGCGGGTGCGCGCCGGCGCGCTGAAGCTCCGACGAGCTGAGTCGACCTCACGCTCCGACCGTCACGAACCAGATCGCGGCGATCGCGATCAGGGTGACGATCAGGATCCACAGGCGTCGGCTGCGGGTGCGCCGCGCGCCGGCTTGCGCGTCGGGGTCGTCGAGCGCGGCGAAGAGGGGTTCGACGAGGTCGTCGTTGGGGCGGCGTCGATCGGACATGCGCTCCATTCTGAACCGGATCGCGCGGACGGCAAGCACGCCTTCGTCCGACTGCCTATACTCTCCCCCGCGATGCCCTCTCTGCCCCACCAGTTCCGTGATCCGGCCCTGCTCGAGCTCGCGCTGACGCACGCCTCGGTCGGCTCGGACGGGAACAACGAACGCCTCGAGTTCCTCGGTGACGCGGTGCTCGACCTGATCATCGCGGAAGAACTCTACCGCCGGCATCCGAAACTCGCGGAGGGTGTGCTGACCGAACTGAAGGCGTGGGTCGTTTCGCGCAAGACCCTGGCGATCGCGGCGGCGCGCTTGGGCCTCGAACCCCACGTGCGCGTCGGCCCGGGCTTGCAACGCGTCGCGCTGCCGCGCTCGTTGATGGCCAACGTCTACGAGTCCGTCTTGGGCGCGGTCTATCTCGACTCGGACTTCCAGACGTCGCGAGACTTCGTCTTGCGCACGCTGCACGACGAGCTCGAGTCGGTGCGGGAACGCACGGGCGTCGAGAACCCCAAGCAGAGCCTCCAACAGCTCAGTCAACGCGTGTGGGGAACGCCACCCGAGTACATCGTGCTCGACGAACGCGGTCGGTCGCACGCGCGCGCGTTCTTGGTCGCGGCGCAGGCCGGCGACGAGCGCTTTCCCAGCGCTTGGGGTCGCACGCTGAAAGAAGCCGAGCGCTGGGCCGCGCACGAAGCACTCTTGGCGCTCGAAGAACACGAGGTCGTGTGACCGAAGTCGCCTCGCCGCTGGACCCCGCCGCACTCGACGGGGTCGAAGCCTTCGAACGCATCCTCTCCCGCCTCGAGTCCGGTAAGGGTGGTGCTGCGGGCGGACTGTGGGGCAGCTCGCAAGCGCTCGTGCTCGCAGGACTCGCGCGTCGCGCGCAAGGGCCTTGGATGGTGATTCTATCCTCGGACAACGAAGCCCGCGCCTTCGCCGACGACCTCGAGCTGTGTGGAGTCGATCCCGCGTGGTTCCCCTCGCGACAGTCGGGCGGACGCGCCGGTGCACATGCCGACGCCGAGCTGACGCGACGCAGGCTCGCTGTCGCCCGCGCACTCGCCGGACCGCGCGAAGAACGCCCCCGCCTCGTCGTCGCTTCGCTGATCGCTCTGCTGCAGACGGTCCCGGCCGCGCGCGAGATCGAAGCCGAGATGATCTCACTCGCCACCGGCGAGACCTTGGCCGCCGAACCGCTGCTGCAACGCTTGATCAAGCGCGGCTTCCAACGTGTGCCGCTCGTCGAACGCCCCGGTGAAGTCAGCCTGCGCGGCGACATCCTCGACCTCTACCCCTGGGCCAGCGAGCTGCCGCTGCGCGTCGAGCTCTTCGACGACGAGATCGAGTCGCTGCGCACCTTCGAACCCGCTGATCAACGCTCGCTGCAGACGCACGATTCGATCGAGTTGTGCCTCGCGCGCGAAGAGCTCGAGGCAACCGGCGAAGGCACCAGCGCGTTCGACTTGACGTCGCAGGCCGCGATCGTGGTCGAGATCGAACCCCTGCGCATCGACGATGCCGCCGGCGGCTTGCGCGTGCAGTCCGGCGAGTATGCGAAGGCGCTGTATCACCACACCGAAGCGCTCGACTTACGTCGTCGCGTCAAGCTGCAGAGCTTGCCGGCCGACGGCGTGAACTTCGATACGCGCTCGGTGCAGGCGCTGTCCGTCGGCATCCGCGAAGCTCCCGAAGCACTGCGTTCCGCAACGGCCGGCGGCGAACGCGCCGTCGTGCTCTGCCAAAACGAAGGCGAACAACACCGTTTCGCCGAGCTGATCGAAGAAGCGGGCGGTGTGCCGTCGGTAACGGTGGCCATCGGCAGCTGCACGAAAGGCTTCCGCCTGCCCGCCTTGAAGCTCGTCGTGCTCAACCACCGCGAGCTGATCGGCATCATGGGCTCGCGCCAGAGCATCAAGGAGCGCCCTGCACACCGCGCGCGCGTGATCCAGTCGTTCTTCGAGCTGAAGATCGGTGATCACGTGGTGCACGCAGTTCACGGCCTCGCGCGCTTCGAAGGCTTGAAGCGCATGAAGCGCGGTGAGGGCGAAGAAGAACACCTGCACCTCGTCTTCGCCGAAGACGTCAGTCTGTTCGTTCCGGCGTCGAAGGTCGACGTCGTGCAGCGCTACATCGGCAGCGGCGCCTCGAACGTACCGCTCGACAAGATCGGCAGTCAGTCCTTCCGCAAACGACGCGAGAAAGTGCAACGCGCGCTCTTCGACCTCGCGAGCGATTTGCTCGAAGTGCACGCGAAGCGCGCGCTGAAGAAGGGCCGCGCCTGGCCGGAGGACGACGAACTCGTGCGCGAGATGATCGCCGAGTTCCCATACACAGAGACGCCCGACCAGCTCACGACCGACGTCGAGATCCACGACGATCTCAGCGCGCCGCGCCCGATGGACCGCTTGGTCTGCGGCGACGTCGGCTTTGGCAAGACCGAGCTCGCCGTTCGCGCGGCCTTCCGCGTGGTCAACGGCGGCGCACAAGTCGCGATGCTGGTTCCGACGACGGTCCTCGCGCAACAGCACGAAGAGAGCTTCCGCGAGCGCTTGGCCGACTTCCCCGTGCGCATCGAAGCGCTCTCGCGCTACACGACGGGCAAGGCCGCGAAAGAAGCGCTCGAAGCCGTCGCCGCCGGCGAAGTCGACATCGTGATCGGAACGCACCGCATCCTCTCGAAGGATGTGCGCTTCGGGAACCTCGGACTCGTGATCATCGACGAAGAACAACGCTTCGGCGTGAAGCACAAGGAGCACTTCAAGCACCTGCGCGCCGAAGTCGACTTGCTGACGCTGTCCGCGACGCCGATTCCGCGCACGCTGCACATGTCGCTCTCCGGCGTGCGCGACATCTCGGCGCTGGCCATGCCGCCGCCCGGTCGCCAAGAGATCGAGACGCTGCTCGGCTACGTCGAGGACACCGACCTGATCCGCGAAGCCATCCTGCGCGAGAAGAACCGCGGCGGCCAGCTGTTCTACTTGCACAACCGCGTGCAGTCGATCGAACGCGTCGCGCGAGAACTGCAGCAACTGGTGCCCGAGTGCACTTACGCGATCGGTCACGGACAGATGGGCGCGCGCGCTCTGCAGAAGGTCATGAAGGCCTTCGCGCGCGGCGAAGTCGACGTGCTCCTCGCCACGACGATCATCGAGTCCGGTCTCGACATCCCCGCAGCCGGCACGATCATCGTGCACGACGCCGACCACTTCGGTCTCAGCGAGCTCCACCAGCTGCGCGGTCGCGTCGGGCGCGGACGGAACAAGGCGTATTGCTATCTGCTCGTCGAACAACACAAGCCGCTGCGCGACATCGCGCGCGAACGCTTGAAGGCGTTGGAGGAGATGAACCAGCTCGGCGCCGGTTTCGCGATCAGCATGAAGGATCTCGAGATCCGCGGCGCCGGCAACGTGCTCGGCCCGGAACAGTCGGGACACATCTCGGCGGTCGGCTACGACCTCTACTGCCGCTTGCTGAAACAGGTCATCCAACGCATGCAAGCCGGCGAGTCGATCGAGGACATCCAGACCCACGAGAAGTCGCTCGGCGGCGTCGAGCTCGAGCTGGGCCTGCCGGCCTACTTGCCGTCGGAGTGGATCCCCGACCCCGAAGCGCGCCTCGAGCTGATCCGCAAGCTCTCCACCGTGCGGCTCGCGGAAGAAGTCGCGGAAGCCGAAGCCGAGTTGCGCGATCGCTTCGGGCGCATCCCGGATGCCGCGCGCAACCTGGTTCGCTCGTTCCACCTCGGCGCCCGACTCGAAGAGATCGGCATCTCGCGCCTCGCGTGGCAGGACGACGTCTACCTGATCGCTTTCCAAGACCGCGTCGCACTCGAGAGCTGGCTCGCTCCGCACCGCCTGGAGCTGCGACCGATCCGCACCGGCATGGCCCATCTCGTGCGGCCGCGCAAGATCCGCACGCCCGCGCAAGGCCTCGAGTGGATCGAGTCACTCTTGAAGCAGCACGACGACGCCACCAGAATGCCCGAGACTTCCGCCCCCAGCTCGGCGCGACGACCATGATCCTGACCCAAGCCGCCCTCGCAGCCTCCGCGCTGCTCGCCCCTTCGCTCCCCGCCGCGCAGGCTCCGGGTTCTCTAACGCCCGGACCCGTGCGTCAGTGGAACCTCTTCGACCGCGTCGAAGTGATCGTGAACGAAGAGATCGTCACGGTCTCCGAGTTCGACCGCGTGTTCCGCGAGTTCGTCCGCGCGAACGGCCTCACCGCGACGACGCCGCGCGAGACGCAGGAGGTCTCGATCCTCGTCGCTCAGCGCAAGGTCGACGGCTTGCTCATGGAACAAGGCGGCCGCGACCTTGGCTTCGACGAAGCCCAGGTGCGCCGCATGGTCAGCAACTGGGAAGACTCGCTGATCGACGAAGCCGGCGGCGTCGGACAGCGCAGCGAAGCCCTGCTCGACGCGGGCAGCGCGGCGCACCTCGAGCGCGCTCAGCTGACCGACGATATCTACCGCATCTCGTGGGAACGGGCGATCACGGGGCGCGATGCCGGCCCGCTCGGACGACCGACGAAGGATCGCTACGTACGTCCCGGCCAACTGCGGCACCTCTACGACCAGGCAGCCGCGATGCCCGGCGGGCTGGACGAGCTCGGTGCGACGGCCGGCAGCTACCGCCTGCAGCTGCTCGTCCTCGACGTCGAAGCGCTCGGCGGCATGGACAAGACCTTGGCGCAAGCCGAGGAAATCCAGCGCCGGCTGGCCGAAGGCGAACCCTTTGACAAGCTCGTCGAGGAGTACAGCGTCGCGAAAGGCCCGAGCAGCTTCCCGCGGCCGATGAACTCCACTGAGTTGTCCACCATCAGCAGCCGCGAGGACGCCTGGGGCGAGCTGGCGCGCTGGGCGTTGGAAGCCGAAACCGGGTCGCAGTCCGAGACGATCTACATCGACGACCGCGGCAACGAGAGCATCCAGATCGGCCACCTGATCGAGCGACCCGGCGCCCAAGCGTTCCGTACCGTCGGCGCTCAGGCCGCGATGCGCGCGCACACCCTGGAGGTCCGGGACAACTACCACCGCGGGCGCTCTCTCGAGGCCCTCAAGCGCGCCGCCTACATCTGGACGCCCGACTACACGCCGGAACCGACCGCCGGTCCCGAGCCGGCCCCTACGCCGACACTCTGAGCCCGCTGAGCACCGGCCGTAAGTCCTTGCGAGGCCCCTGCTCCAAGACTGGCTCGTAGTGCCGCACCATTCCCGTGGATATACTCTGAACCCCTCGATCGGGCCGGCGTTAGCGCCCTCGATCTTCTCCCTCGACGCGCCGGAGCGTCCCTGGGACGCCCCCTCGCCCTCCTGCGCCGCCTGAGCTTTGGAGCCCGCTATGAGCCCCGAATCCGACTACGACAACATCCACATCGAGACCACCCTCCCCAAGTCCTGGGAGGAAGAGGTCACCTTCAACGACATCCTCTACGACTGGATGGGTCGTGCGCCGTGGCTGGCCATCTCGGTGGCCGCTCACGTGCTGGTCTTCATGGTGCTCTCGCTGATCCCATGGGACCTGTTCAAGCCCGTCGAAGAGACGGTCATGCAGGCCAAGCTCGAACAGCCCCCGGAAGAGGTCTTCGAAGACCCGCCGGAGGAAGAGATCGAGGAGATCGAAGAAGAGGAGCCGATCGAAGAGCCGGTCATCAAGGACGCCGAGATCTCGGACCACAACGAGACCGACGACCAGCAGGAGTTCGAGAGCTCCGAAGGTGACCCGGACAACATCTCCGACTCGCCTTTCGACTCGGACAACTTGAACGACGTGATCGGCATCGGCGGCGGTGCCGGCGGCAAGTTCGGCGGTCGCATGGGCGGCAAGCGCAACCTGCGCGCGGCCGGCGGCAAGGGCACCGAACAAGCACTGCGCGACGGCCTCGAGTGGCTCAAGAACCACCAGGATGCCGACGGCAAGTGGGACACCGACGAGTTCATGAAGCATGACCCGGCCAACGATCAGTGCACCGGCCCCGGTCAGCCCGAGCACGACGTCGGCGTCACGGGTCTCGCGCTGCTCGCCTTCCTCGGCGACGGCCACACCACCAAGGCGGGTGAGTACAAAGAGCGCGTCTCCATGGGCATCAAGTGGCTCAAGGAACAGCAAGACCCCGACAACGGTCTGCTCGGCGAGAAGATCGGCCACGCCTACATGTACGACCACGGCATCGCGACGCTCGCGCTGACCGAGGCCTACTACTTTTCCAAGTCACCGCTGCTCAAGGGCAACGCGCAGAAGGCGATCAACTTCGTCACCATCTCGCGCAACCCGTACGGCGCTTGGCGTTACGACTCGCCCCCCGTCGGCGACAACGACACGTCCGTCACCGGCTGGATGATCCTGGCGCTCAAGTCGGCGGAAGACGCCGGCCTGAAGATCGACTCCTCCGCCTTCCCCGACGCCATGTCGTGGTTCGACGAGGTCACCGACCCACAGACGGGCCGCACCGGTTACGACACGATCGGTTCCCCTTCCTCGCGCGTCCCCGGTGTGAACGATCACTACCCGACGGACAAGACCGAGTGCATGACCGCGGTCGCCATCCTCTGTCGCTTCTTCCTCGGCCAAGAGCCGGGCACGGACGCGATCATGGACAAGGGCGGCGAGCTGATGCTCGAAGCGCTGCCCGAGTGGGACCCGGACGGGCTCACGAACGACATGTACTACTGGTACTACGGCTCGTACGCGATGTTCCAGATGGGCGGCAACTACTGGAACAAGTGGAACAAGGCGATGAAGTCGGCCGTGCTCGACTCACAGCGCAAGGACGGTGCCAACAAGGGCTCGTGGGATCCGAAGGGTCCCTGGGGCTTCTCCGGCGGCCGCGTCTACTCGACCGCGCTCGGCGTGCTCTGCCTCGAGGTCTACTTCCGCTACGCAAAGGTGCTCGGCGGCCGCTAGTCGCTCACGCAACCACAACGAGACGGGCCCCGTCGGTGCGAACCGACGGGGCCCGTCTCGTTGTGTCGTTGCATCTCTGCCTCTCGCCTGCCTCCGCACCTGCTCGGAGAGCTGGGAAGGCGCGGTGCGCTTGGAGTAAGAGTTCACGGGAAGGCGCGAAGAGCGATTCCCTGCGAGCAGAGCAACAGCACGCAGCAGTCTCCGGGTGGCTCGCGCGAAGGCGCGAAAGGCGCAGGCGAAGTGCAAGCGAGCTGCGGCTCCAAGCACCCGGCCAACTGAACGCCCAGACCGCGCCGGCGATCTGCCGGCCCCCGTGCCATGCCATTCGCTTGCGCCCTTCGCGCCTTCGCGCCGGCCACCCGCGGGCCCCAATCCTCCCAGCCTTCGCCCGCCGCAGAGCCCTTTCGCGCCTTCGCGTGAACTCTCTGCTCAAGCCCTCGCGCGGCGCCCGCCGCCCGAGTCCTGCAAGCTCCCAACGCGCGCTCTCCGGCAAGTATGGAGCCAGGACACTTCTTCCACGATTTCGAAGCTGCGCCGCGCGGCGATGCGGCCGCCCGAAAATCGTGGAAGAAGTGCCCTGACTCCGTACCTGCCGCGCGTGCTGTGGAACTAACGGTGAACCCCACCGGGCTGTCCGCGTTTCTGGGGGCGACGAAACAAGAAGTGGGATCCCCTTCGCTCTCTTGCCCTCGCGCTGCTCATCGAGCTCTGCGAGCTCGCGCAACCCGAATGGAGATCCGTTATGGAAGTCCGACACTCGCCGGACGCGCCGGTCGTTGCACCGGTTCAGTCCCACCTCGACATCGAAGGCCCGACCTTCCACGAACTGCTGTTCGAGTGGATGGAGCGCGCGCCCTGGCTCGTCATCTCGCTCGGCGCACACGTCGTTGTGCTGCTCGTACTGAGCCTCATTCCTTGGGAACTGTTCGAGGAAGTCGAAGAGGTCAGGATCGCCGCCACCTTGGCGCAACCGCCCGATGAAGTGGTCGAGGATCAGCCGGAAGAACCGGAGCCGGAGATCAAGCCCGAGGAATTCACCGAAGATCCGGTCATCATCGATGAGTTCGTCATCGATCCCTCGCCCGTCGACCTCGCTGAGGACTCGATGGCGGAAGGCGAACCGGACCAGTTCAACCCGACGCCCTTCGAGTTCTCACAGGACAACAACTTGATCGGCACCGGCGGCGGTCCCGGCGGCGGACCGTATGGGGATCGTTTCAAGGACGGGCTCGGCGGACCGAATGGCAACGTCGGCGGATCACGTGCGGACTACGAGCAAGGCCTGCGCTGGCTCGTCGCGCACCAGGATGCCGACGGCAAGTGGGACGCCGACGGCTTCATGAAGCACGACGTCACCGGCACCGCCTGTGATGGTCCCGGACAGTCCGAACACGATGTGGGCGTGACGGCGCTCGCCCTGCTGGCGTTGCTCGGCGACGGCCACACGACGCAGCTCGGCGAGTACCGCGATCACGTCGCGCGCGGCGTGCACTGGCTCGTGCAACAACAAGACTCCGACAGCGGACTGATCGGCGAGCGCATCGGCCACAGCTTCATGTACGGCCACGGCATCGCGACGCTCGCGCTCTGCGAGGCGTACTACTTCTCCGGTTCGCCGATCCTCAAGCCCAAGGTGCAGGCCGCCGTCAACTTCGTGACGCGCGCGCGGAATCCGTACGGCGTGTGGCGCTACGACGCGCCGCCGAACGGTGATCAAGACACGTCTGTCACGGGCTGGATGATCCTGGCGCTGAAGTCGGCGCAAGGTGCAGGATTGAAGATCGACTCGAGCGCGTTCGCTGACTCGTTGTCGTTCCTCGACGAAGTCACCGATCCGGCAACGGGTCGTGCCGGCTACGCCGTTGTCGGCGAACAGAGCTCGCGCATCCCGGGCGTCAACGACCACTACTCGACGAACACGACGGAGTCGATGACGAGCGTCGCCCTGCTCTGCCGGACCTTCTTGGGGCAGTCGCCCGAAGACACGCCGGCGATGCAGAAAGGCGCGGCGCTCCTGCGGTCCGCTCTGCCCGAGCACGACGCGGACGGACTGACCAACGACCTCTACTACTGGTACTACGGCAGCTATGCGATGTACCAGCTCGGCGGTCGCGACTGGAAGGTCTGGTCGCGTGCGCTCGACAGCGCGCTGGTCAAGACGCAGCGCAAGACCGGCAACGAGAACGGCTCGTGGGATCCCGATGGACCGTGGGGCATGGTCGGCGGCCGGGTCTACTCGACCGCGCTGGGCGTGCTGTGTTGCGAAGCGTACTACCGCTACTCACGCGTCTTGGGCGGACGCTGATCGAGCACGGAACGAATCGCTTCATAGAAAGACGCCGCCGAGTCGCTCCGGAGAGCAACTCGGCGGCGTCAATCAGGATCAGAGTCGATCGTTGTCGTGGGCTACTGCCACTGCACTTGAACCGCACCGCTCAAGTTGCTGCCGCTGCCGCACGGGCTGGTGGCCGGATCGCGATACCAGAACTGGTAGATCCGCGTGTCGCCCGCGAAGCAGTTACCGCCTTCCGAGATCAGAATGGAACTGGCGCCTGCGCCGTTCGCATCGAGGACGACGACCTCGAGTCGGAAGGTCTCTTCCGAGACGCACAACAGCCCGTCGCGGAAAGGAACGCCGAGGACCACGTTGCCTTGCAGGAAGATGCCCGCGCGATCGGGGCGCGCGCCGAGCACGACGAGCTGCAACGAGTCAGCGCCGACCACGGCCTCTCCGCTCGCGATCAGGCGCGCTCCGGAGCCGGTCGAGTTCGCGCAACCTTCGCCGAGGTTGCCTGTGTTGTCGCAGGGACACGCAACGCCGCTGCCGTCGCCCAAGCACAGCGCGAGGCCGACGGGTTCGGTCACGGTCGAGAACAACCACGCGGAACCCGAGTCGACAACACCGTTGTCGATGAGCGGGGCGCCGACGACGATCAGGTCACCGTCGACCGCCAGTGAGGATCCGAGCGCGTCGGAAATGCCGCCGGCTGCGTTGCCGGTGCGTTCCGCTGCAACCCAGGCGAGTCCGCCCCATTCCGCCGCGTGCACACTGCCGTCTTCGGAACTTGCATAGTCTTCGCCGGACGCTCCGACGATCAGCGTGTCTCCGCTGATCGCGATCGAGGAACCGAGCCGCTCACCGCCGCTGAGTTGCGGCGCGAAGGCTCCCTCGAGAACCCAGCTTCCGCCGCTCTGCATGAACGACCAAGCGCCACCTGCGTCGGTCGCGATGGCGTCGGAGCCGGGAGCGCCGACCACGATGCGTGAACCGTCTGTCGCAATGCTCTGTCCGAAGGAGTCGAACCAGGTGGTTCCGACGGGGGGAAGCTCTTCGCCCGCACCCCAGGTGTTGCCGCTGCGTTCGAAGACGTAGACCGCGCCGCTGTTGACGCCGTTCTGGTTAGCTGCGGGAGAGCTGACGACGGCGAGGTTCCCCACGACGTCGACGCTCGTGCCGAATTGATCGTTGGCGGCCGCGTTGGGCGCGAGCAGCCGGGACTGTTCGCCCCAGAAGCTGGTGCCACGCTTCATCACATAGGCCGCGCCCGAGTTGTTCCCGTACGTGTCGTCGAGGCGCGCGCCGATCACGGCGGTGTCGCCGTCCATCGCGACCGAGCCGCCGAAGGCGTCGCCCGGATTGACGAGCGAGCCGCTGAAGGCCTGCTGCTGCGACCAGCCGGTCGTTCCATGCACGTAGACGTAGACCAAGCCGGCGTTCTGGCCAACGTCGTCGTCGCCCGGCGCGCCGATCAGTGCGATGCCCTCCGAGACGGCGACGGAGGCTCCGAAGCTGTCTCCGGCCTGCACTGCGAGGGGTCGAATGGTCTCTTCGAAGGCCCAGACCCCGGCGGTGCGTCGCCAGACGTGCACTGCACCCGCATCGGCTCCTCGGATGCTGTCGCCGGGAGCGCCGACGAGGATGGAGTCGTCATCGATGGCGACGGCTGCGCCGGCGCGGGCGGCATTGACCAGCATGGGGGGCGCGAAGCTCGCCTCGAAGCTGAGCTCCACCTCCGCCGCAGCCGGCACGGCAGAGGCGCAGAAGAGGGCCGCAGTGGCCCAGTATCGGGGGTGGATGTTCATGGATGATCTCCGGATCGGTGGCCCCCCCTCGCGAGTTCGGAGGCCCTATGTCCAGCCTACACCCAAATGCGACATCCTGAGAAGGCAAAAGGGCATTCCTACGTGGCGACCACAGGAGCGCCCCCTGAGGTGCGCAGAGCCCGCCGAGCGCCTGCGCACACGGGATCCAGGGGGGGGCCGCCGAAGCGGCCGCAGCGGATCAGCAGATCCGGCGCCGGAACGGGCGGACGAACTCGGCCACGTTGGCGCGATCGCGGGAGCGCAGCCCCGCCGTGCTGGTCGACTCGACTTCGACCGTGCAGGTGGGAATGCCCGCGGGCCCGTCGCAGCGGATCTCGACTCGCGAGTCCCCCGCGAGCAGACCGCCCTTGCGCTCGCAGACGAGGCGCGTACCGGCCTCGTCCGCTTCGACGAGCGTCCACCCCGGGAGGTCGTCGACCAGGTCTTTGGCTTCCTGGTAAACGTACTCCTTCAAGATCGCGGCGTGGACCGGTGCGTAGTCCTCGCCGTGAGCTTCGTCCGTCTTGAAGGAGCCCGACATGCGGTCGTCGCTTCGAGGGTTGGGGTGGAGTACGAACCGGGGCTCAGCCCTGGTTCGCGGCGCGAGCCATGCGGCTCTTCACGCGCGCGGCAGCGTTGTCGTGGATCACGTTGATCTTGGCGGCCTTGTCGACGCGCTTCATGGCGTCGGGCAACGCAGCCGTCGCGGCTTCCGGCGTCTCGGCTTCGAGCACGCGCTTGACGGCGGAGCGCATCGAGCTACGGACGGTCTTGTTGGCGATACGGCGCTCGTCGTCTTGACGCATGCGCTTCTTAGCTTGCTTGTTGTTCGGCATTAGAGTTCTCGGGTTCCCTACAGGTTATCTGAACTGTTCCATCTTGTCGGCTACATCTCGGTAGCCGATGTCGACTTCAAAAATACGGGTGTAGAAGGACCGAGCGTCGTCGGCCTTCCCTTCGGCCTCGGCGATGGCACCGAGGTTGTACAGCACTTCTTTCGCACGCTCGTCGCGAGCAGGGTTGCCTTCGAGCGAGCGCTCGTACTCCTTGCGCGCGAGGTCGTTGAAGCCTTTCGCTTGAAAGGACTGCGCGAGGTAGAAGCCGGCGTCCCTCGAGCTGCGCGGATCGGACATCGCTTTCTGCAGCTCGGCGATCGCTTGATCGTGCTCACCTCGTCGGTGCAGCAAGTGACCGAGCTCGAGTCGTAGCGCTCCATCGCCGGGCCGCAGCGCCACGCGACGCTCGCAGTTCTCGACTTCGAAGCTCTTCAGCTCCTCTTCGATCTCTGAGGCCTTCGCGGCGTCTCCGTCGCGATCGGCGCGCGCGATACCCTTCTTGAGCACCTTGCCCTTCAGCTTGCCGAGTCGGTCGAGCATCTCGTAAGAGTTGCGATCGTACTCAGCGGCGCGTTCGACGAACTCGAGGGCCGCTTCGGGATCCTTGAGCTTCTCGTGCACTTCCGCGAGTCGCAGCATCAAGCTGACGTCGGTCGGCGTGTCGGCGAACGAGTCTTCGAGGCGCGCCAAGTCTTCGCGCAACTCGTCGTCCGAGCGGTGCATGCGCTGCGAACGCTCGAGGTCCTGCGCTTGGTCCTTGTTCTTGATCTGATCGCGACTGTGGCTGACCTTGTCCGAGCTCGACGCAGCGAGCGCCGTCTCCGCCGCGAGGTTCTTGCGCGCCTTCAGGGCTTCCTGGTCGCGCGGGTCTGCATCCAACGCGCGCTCGTAGTACTCGAGCGCCTTCACGTGATCACCGGTCTCCGCAACCATCGCACCGGCGCGTCGCAGACCTTCGCTGTTCTTCGGATCGATCTCCGCGACGAACTCGTAGACGGCGCGCGCGGAGTTCTTGTAGCCCACCGCTTCGAGCGACTGTCCGAGCAAGAGGTTCGCGTCGACATCGAGCGGGTTCGACGCGAGATACTGTTCGAGCGACTTGGCGCACGCTTCGTGTCGCCCGGCCTTCGACATCGTCTTCGCAACCGCCAGCGGCCCCGCACCCGCGAGCTTGCGGAAGAACTTGCCGCCCTTTTTCGCTTCGTGGCGCTTCTTCAGCACCGCACGCAAGCCGGCCCGCGCATCCCCCTGGTCGGGATCGATGTCGAGCAGCTGCGTGTACAGCTCCACCGCAAAGTCGTAGTTGCGGCGTCGCGCGGCCTCTTCGGCCTTCTCGATGTACTTGGTGGTATCCAATGCGTGGGGGCGCCGCGGCGACGGTGAGGAACGCAGCTCAGGTGAGCACGGCCTCGACGAAGACACGACGCTGGCGGCCCCGGAGCCCTCTGACTCCGGTGGCGGGCGGAAAATTCTATGGGCCCCCCGCCGAGCCGTCAACGGAGGCTATATCCTGCTTGGCGCATTCCGGCCCGCCGAGGCCCGCCCTGCCCCCCTTCGACATGACCGAGCCCCTCCAATACGACCTGACGCTCTACCCGAGCCCTGTCCTCCGCAAGCAGGCCGAGACCATCGAGATCTTCGACGAACACCTGAAAGGGATCGTCGAGGCGATGTTCCACACCATGCGCGAGAGCCAGGGCGTCGGACTCGCCGCGCCTCAGGTCGGCCTCAAGCGTCGCATCATGGTCATGAACCACTCCGCCGAGGAGGGCGACGACCGCGTGATGGTCAACCCGGAGATCCTCGAGCGCACGGGCGACGCGACGCTCTATGAGGAGGGCTGCCTGTCCTTCCCGGGCATCTACGCCGAGATCCGGCGCCCCGACAGCTGCCGCGTGAAGTGGCAGGACCTCGACGGCAAGGATCACGAGCAGAGCTTCGAGGGCTTCGAGAGCCGCGTGATCCAGCACGAGTACGACCACCTGGTCGGTGTGCTGCTGGTCGATCGCATGTCCTCGGCCGACAAGCTGCGCAACAAGGTCGCGCTGGAGAACCTGGTCTACGACTACAAGGCCGCTCAGCGCGGCTGAGCGCCTGCCGTGGAGGTCCTGACCGACAGCGACGCCCTACCCGGGCCCGATGCCCCGGGATCGGTGGTCTCGATCGGCGTCTTCGACGGCATGCACCTCGGGCACCGCGCGATCCTCGCGGCGAACACGAAGCGCGCGAGCGAGCTGGATGCCGTCGCGACCGTCGTCACCTTCCGCCGGCACCCCAAGGAAGTGCTGCTCGGAAGAGCGCCGCGCACGCTGACCACGCTCGAGCACCGACTGGAGCTCTTCCGTCGCGCCGGCATGGGCCGCACCCTGGTGCTCTCCTTCGACGAGACCTTGCGCCGGACGGCTCCCGAGGACTTCGTGAACCGGATCTGCGCCCAGGGACTCGGTGCGCGAGCCTTCGTCCTCGGCTTCGACTCCAAGTTCGGCCGCGACCGGGCCGGAACGCCCGAGCTGGTCCGCCGGCTCGGCTACGAGACGCAAGTCGTGCCCAAGGTCGTCGTCGGCGAGCGCGCGGTCTCCTCCACCGCGATCCGCGAGGCGGTCGAGCTCGGCGATATCGCCGGCGCCACCCGCATGCTCGGTCGCCCGGTCAGCGTCTACGGCGAGGTGATCGCCGGAGCCCAACTGGGCCGCAAGCTGGGCTTCCCGACCGCCAATCTGGACCTGCACCACGAGCTGCACCCGCCTCCGGGCGTCTACGCCGCGCGCGCCCGCGTCGTCGAACCCTCCTCCGTCACGGCCGTGCGCTCGGAACACGAAGCCGTCGTGAACATCGGATTCCGTCCGACCGTGACCGGCGAGATGCCGGCCGCGCCGCTCGTCGAAGTGCACCTCTTCGACTTTGCGGACGAACTCTACGGGTTGCACCTCGAGGTCGAGTTCGTCGCCCACATCCGCCCGGAACAGCGCTTCGGCGGGCTCGAAGCACTCAGCGCACAGATCGCGAAGGACGCGGCGGCGGCTCGCGAGATCCTCGGGAAGGCCTGAGAACGCGTGATTCCAGCCCGTTGCGATTGACGCGGGCAGCCCCCGGGGCATAATTCTGCCTCCCCAGGGCGAGTAGCTCAGTTGGTAGAGCACTTGACTGAAAATCAAGGGGTCACCGGTTCAAGTCCGGTCTCGCCCACCATTCCGAAACCAAGGTCGAAGCACGGCTTACGCCGACTGCTTACCCGCGATGCGGTGCGTCCAACCCTAGAGTGCTAGGCAGTAGCTGCCTAGCGCGCCCAGGAGGGCCGCATGAGCAAGCGCAAGCCGACCACGAAGAGAGCCCCGTTCCGCATCGCCATCATGGGCGAGTGGCTCACACTCAACCGGAGTACGGGACAGGCGTACTTCAACGTCTTTGACCCTGAGCGCGGCTGCAAGGTCCGCCGCTACATGGGCAGGATGCTGGACTCGGATGGGAAGCTGAACATCCAGACGACCGATCGAGCCCCGTACTGTCCCAACGTACAGCCGACGTCCTCGTGAGGCCAGGAACGGCCATCTGGCCCTATCCTGGGCGGCCATGGACACCACCTGCCTCCCGCTGCGTGCACTCTTGCTCACCGTCTCCGGCTGGGTGCACCGCGAGCAGCAACGCACGATCGACTACCTCGTCGAAGAGAACCGCGTCCTGAAGGAGCAGCTCGGCACGAAGCGGCTGCGACTCACTGACGACCAGCGCCGTCGCCTCGCCGCCAAGGGCAAGCTGCTCGGCCGCCGCCTCCTCGGTCAGCTCGCGACGATCGTCGCGCCCGACACAATCATGCGCTGGCACCGCCGGCTGATCGCGGCGAAGTGGACGTACCCGCAGCAGGTGAAGAGTGGTGCGGGCGTGATGCTCGCGATCAAGCGCCTCGTCCTGCGCATGGCCACGGAGAACGCGACGTGGGGCTATTCGCGCATTCAAGGCGAGCTCGAGGCTCTCGGGCACCGCGTCGGCCGATCCACCATCGCTCGCATCCTCAAGGCCGAGGGCATTCAACCCGCGCCGGACCGGCCGACGAGCTGGCGCACGTTCTTGAAGAGCCACTGGGGCCAGGTCGCCGCGTGCGACTTCTTCACGACAGAGGTGTGGACCGCCCGCGGACTCGTCACCTACTACACGCTGTTCGTGATCGACCTGAAGACGCGCGTGGTCGAGATCGCGGGTTCGACGCCCAATCCAAACAGCGCGTGGATGACGCAGGTTGCTCGGCAGCTCACCGATCACGTGGACGGCGTCCTGCGCGGCCACAGCTTCTTGCTCTGCGACCGTGACTCGATCTTCAGTGCGCACTGGCGAGCGATGCTGAAGCGCGAGGGAGTGCGAGTCGTGCAGACGCCCTACCGCGCTCCCAACGCGAACGCCTACGCCGAACGCTTCGTCCGATCGATCAAGTACGAGTGCTTGCGCCGGATGATGCTGTTCGGCGAGCGCGGCCTGCAGCGGGCATTGCGGGAGTACGTCGAGCACTACAACGAGGAGCGGCCGCACCAGGGCGTCGGCAATCGGCCGCTACTCAGAATGCGAGAACCTCGGCCGACTGGGGTGACCGAGGTTCAGGAGATGGAGCGTCTGGGGGGGCATTCTACGCACCTACAGACGGTCGGCCGCATGATGGGACAGTACGGGCACAGGTCAATCTCGAGACTGGACACTACGGACTTTGTTCTAGCGAGTGGACACCACGGGTACGGCCAGCTGAGACCTAAGCACATAGGCCGCCCCGTCGAAAAGCTCAAGTGAGTTTATGCTGCCAGGCTCCCCAATCCCTGAAAGCCCTTCACAAGCCTCCATGTGCTCAACCCAAACACACTCCTCCTGACCCTCTGCGCTATTGTAGGCAACGAGCATGTCCAAGGCAGAAGGCGGTCCCCAGACCAAGTAGTACTCGAACTCGGTTGCGGCCCCCTCCTGCAATCCTAAGCGAAACTGGCTTACAAGCGAAACGTACCAAGGCCCGAGCCAATCTGGAACGGGCCACTCTCCAACCGCATCGCGGAAGCCATAACCCAAGCCACGAACCAGCAATGTCGCAACCCGACCCCGAGTTGGCTCGAGGATCTGATCCAAGTACTCAGCCTCCCGATAGTAGTCCGAGGATTCTCTTGGCTCCCTCACCGCGTGCCAAGCCCCCCCCAGAAACACGGTAAGGCCGTCGCCTAGATACTCAGACTCGTGCGTTCGGAGGTTCTCAATGATCTGAGACTGCCTTTCGGACATTCCCCGACCTGCGACAACGGAGCGTTCCACGTTCGCAATGACCGCCCTAACAAAGCTGGTCGACATGAACGGATGCCGATTCGGATATGCCCCCCTGTCTACAGCCTGGAGGATCCTCTCCATCTCAGCCATGCCTGCAGGCGAAGGCCCCGTGAGGCTGAATGTAGGTTCATACCAATGGAAATAGGGCTCTAGGACCTCTCCCCCAACCCTCGAGGGAAGTTCCATGTCAGCACTAAACACACGCACCCTGCCCCGCTCATCACGCGCCGAGTTGAAAAGGCGTACTACTTCCAGAACGTCTATCAAGCCCTCAAACACGAGCTTGCCACGGAGGTAAAGCCTCGCGAATTTGCGCGCCTCAGCGTCGTCCGCAATCTGCGCATAGGTATCGAGGAAGGGTCCATACGAGAATGGGGCCTCCATAACGATGGCATCGACACTCCGAGAGCCAATCAAGTACTTCAGAATATCACAAGTAAGGCCATAAACGCCGGCGTTGACGTGGTACTCACCCACGAACAACACTTTCTTCCCATCTACTAACCGGTCAAGCTCGCCCTGCACCTCCGCCGATAGCCCGACACCGCCCGAACGGGCTTCCGAATCCCCGTAACACGAGACCAGAGACACACAGTCTGAATGCGCCTCCAGCCCCATCATGTCCTCCTTCTCCGGCATCTTGGGCAGGAACGCTGCTGGCCCAAAGTCAAGCACGTCGCCGCGGTACTTCCCCCTGTACTGAACGACTCCGCGCGATAGCACCACGCAATCGAACTCGACGACGACATCCGAGTAAAAGGCATACCTCGACGCGGCGTCGAAAGCAGCCGCAGAAGTCCCTACAACTATTAGTTCCCTGTGATCAGGACTCCAGAGACATAGCCCTACGTTGCCGACAACCTGTCGACCAGCAACAAAGATCACCCCCCCGACCACCGAGACACCAGAGTTACGGATGCCGCCGTCGGGTAGGCACCCAGCATCACCAACCCTAACAACTAGCTCGTCGGTCGTCGAGGTCGGTGCATCTCTCACGATCATCTCACCAGAGAATCGTCCTGACTCCTGGGCGGCCCGATACGACTTGGAAATGCTCTGCAGAAAGTCGCCGGAATCCCGTTGATCAGTGTCAACTGCGCGGACCCATACCCAAGAGGAAGCTGACCCTACAGCGGCACCGCCAGTTGCCGGACCAGGCGCCCTACAGGATCCGACGCTCAGCACAATCAGTGAGAACGACAGGACCGCCAATGCCGTGCGGCAAGACATCTGCAGATCAACTCCCGTTGAGGCGCGAGCCCCCGATCGATGCAGGCGGCAGCTCACTTGAAACAGGGACCCCGCTAGATTGGGACGCCTTGGACGCACGGTCAAGAGCCAACAAGAGCCGAGTAGCGTAGGCGCTCTTGGATCACTTGGATCAAGTTAGCCCGTTACAAATGGGAGGCGGTTTGGGGCCAGGCTCCGGCTCGGGCTTCGGCTCGGGCTCCGGCTCGGGCTCCGGCTCGGGCTTCGGCTCGGGCTCGGGCACCGGAGGGCAGTAGTTGGGCTCCGAACAGATCCACGGTGGTTTCAGCTCACATGGCTCATAGTGCATCCCTGGAGTGCAGAATGGCGGCGGAGGCTCAGGAGTTGGCCCAGGTGGGCCGTCGGGATATGGATCGCAGTACTTGCGGAGCGACCGACATGGGAAGCCCTTCGTGCGGCAGTTCAAATCACCTGATACTCCGGGGGTACCGCTCTGGCCATACTCGGATTGCGGAACAACGATCCACTGATAGAACTCCTTACCCTTTGACATGCAGCATCCTCTTGGCAAATCGCGAAACGGCTAGGCTCTGTGCGCCATTGCAATACAGCAAGACAGGCGCTCACTTTTTCGGGCTCTCGATGGCACCCGTATCACTCGTACCCAGCGCGTCTAGATAGTTGGTTATCCCTTGCTCCAAACTGAACTTCCATGAGGTGCAATTCACGCCGGCAGAGCGGCCGTGCTTTAGTGCATGTGCTGGACACCCTCCCATGCACAATGGAAGAACTCGGCAGTCGACGCAGTCTGAGTCCTGAAATGGATTCCAACTGGCCCAGTACCGCATCAAGCTCGATTGCCCCATGTCTTCAGCAGGGTTGTCGGTCACACTTCCAACTATTTGGTCCTCTCGACCTACGGACTCCCAGCACTTGTACAACTCGCCATGGGGGCCGATGACGACTCCTGTAGGCGAGACGGTCCCGCAACCAGAAAGGGCGAGGGTCGCGAACTTTCTAACAGCCACTCCCTCTCGAATAAGCTGCGCGTTTAGGCTCGCTTCTAGCTGAGAAAACTCCTTGCGATCAAGGCAAGTCCCGGTGGTGTCCTTGCACCCCGGGGACCCCGAGTGCGTCGCACTGTCCTTCACCTGCGCGAAGTAAAACTGAAAGCCCTTCCCCCGGCCTAGCATCCCAAGGTCACGGAACTTCCGGACAAGGTCTAGCACGCTATCCGCATTATCGCGCATAACATTAATGCGCACAGCGATCGGGATAACACCTGCCGCGGCTTCCAAGTTTTTCATGATAAGATCATACGACGACTTGCGACCTCCGCCCAAGAACGGTCGCTGCCGGTCGTGAGTTTCTCTCACACCATCTACGGTCACCTGAACTTGATTGACGCCCATTCTAGATAAACGAGACGCCATTTCCTTACTCAGAAGTACACCATTTGTGATAATGCTCTGCCTGAGCTCAACCTGATGATCGAGGCAGAGCGAGCGTATCTCGCTCGAAAGGCGCTCGATGGTGTCAATGACAAGGAGGGGCTCGCCTCCATACCACGCGACAGACAGGCTCTTCAACCCGGAGTCAAAGTACCTGGTCACCTTAGCTTCCGTCTCTTTCGTCATCTTTGCGCGCGGCTTGGGGCCCTCAAAGCAATAGATGCAATCGAGGTTACACCAGATCGTCGGCGCGATGGTCACAGCTGCAGATCTCTGATCGCCGTGAAGAGCCTCAAATGCTGACTGGAGCCACTCTAGCTCATTGAGATCGCTATGGACCAGAAACCCTCCCTCCAGAAGGTGCTCGACCACGCCCTGGTCCTCCATCTCGACGCTACACGCCCTGTTTGCCCCAGGAGCAGAGAGCAATGCAGCAACCTTCTTTTCTATTCTGGTCAGAGCCAGCGTTCTGGCATTGAACGCCAACACAGCATCCCCATCACCCTCTGCGACAAAGTGATTATACAGGGACGCCTTCACGGCCCGCTTGCAGGCCGACGGGATTTCTACGCGCTGTTCGCTAGTATGAATTGCCATCTCAGTCAATGTGTGCCATGCAGACCGACCAGAGGCCCGCCCGCGTGGCCGTCCTCGCGTCAGTTGAGCTAGGTCGGAGTGGTACGAACCGTGTCCAACCAAACCGGCGCTAGCATTCGAAACAAGACATAGTCGTAGCTCTGAGGAGACCCGCCAACCTGCGTACACGTGAAGCGGTAGCGCACCAGTTCCTTGAGATCGCTACTTCTTCTTGTTTGCCTCCCCGCTGCTGACAGCTGAATTGTCGTTCCAACCGCAGTTCCCGGACCGGGATCTTCGCTGTTCTTGTGCCACGTTCGGACATCCAGCCTTCCTCCATGAAGGGCCAAGAGATCAGCAGTAAACAAAATGCTGTCTCCCGACCGCCGCATCCACGGAGAGAAGGTCGATGCACCACTGAACCGGTACTGTGCTTCGAACATTGATCGCCTCAGATGGCACTAGGGCGCGAGCACGTCATCGAACCAGACCGGCGATAACATTCTAAACAGCGCGTAGTCGTATGAGTTTGCCGACGATGAGCTGTATGTGTACTTGTAGCGCACAAGTTCATCGCAACCACTAAACTCCTTGCTCGCCGGCCCAACAGAGGTGATCGTCAGAGCAGTACCTAGCGGGTCGCCATCGCCGGGATCCTCGGAGTTCTTGGTGTACAACTCCACACTTAACTCCGGACTGCTCCCAATAAACGCTAGAGCTTCAGCGACGATCTGAATGTTGTCGCCCCTCCTCACCATCCAAGGGCTGAACAGTGAAACCGTGTCACTATAGAACAAGTACTGCGCTTGAAACAATGGTCACTCCTAAACTCTCTGCATGAAGGCGCCCAAACAGTCTTGTGGCGCTGGCAGGCGAAGCGCTCGTCGCTTTCGATCGACTCGTCTGGGACTACGGCACATCATGGCTCGCGCTACCGTCTGCGTCCTCCGGTGGGTGTCAAGGTAGTTGCAGCCTGACCTGTTCGTTCAGGCGGTGATTCTCAGGTTGTGAGCCTCGGGTTCGGGGTTGAGCACAACGCTGTCGATCGGGTCGAGGTTGCGGACCGATCCGCTCCACCGTTCGGGATGCCGGCTGCGTGCGGCCTCGTAGACGACCCGGCGTCGCTCGAGGACTTCGTGGTGAT
>Ga0316209_1001096_pt1 | contig 32437 bp, 25 predicted proteins | sample 6monopyrite_MG_FD_204945 | JGI IMG/M metagenome (GOLD analysis project Ga0316209, IMG submission 204945) | Microbial mat bacterial communities from mineral coupon in-situ incubated in ocean water Damariscotta River, Maine, United States -... | ecosystem: Environmental > Aquatic > Marine >...
CGAGCCAAAGCCCGAGCCAAAGCCCGAGCCAAAGCCCGAGCCAAAGCCCGAGCCAAAGCCCGAGCCAAAGCCCGAGCCAAAGCCCGAGCCAAAGCCCGAGCCAAAGCCCGAGCCTGCACCCGAGCCTGCACCCGAGCCTGCACCCGAGCCTGCACCCGAGCCAAAGCCCGAGCCAAAGCCCGAGCCAAAGCCCGAGCCAAAGCCCGAGCCAAAGCCCGAGCCAAAGCCCGAGCCAATCGTTGATGTCGTCATGCCCGGGCAGCGCGTCCCGGCTCCGCAAGGAAGGCAATGGGAGCAGGACTCCAAAGACCTTTTTGACATTGCTGGCGAAATCCATCCTGATGACATGGCCGACCATGGCTTGGAAATCTGCAAGGAAGATTTACCCTGGTTAAATCCTGGCGACGCCATCATTTCTCCTCGTCGCGGCCCGTGCCGCATTAAGAAGGTGGAAGATGAGGCTGGTCAAATTGTCGCGAAGGATGAAAACGGACAAATGGTCGTTCTCGAGTTCCAGGAACTCCTGGCCGAGTTTCAGTTTGATGATGGAAATTGAGGTCATCAAAAATGGGGGATGATGCTTACGCATCATCCCCCGGCTAACCCTTCGGAATGGAATTATCGGATATCTAGCAAACCCGCTCCCGTATTTTGATCGGTCAAGGTGACGACTGCTGCGCGGTAATTAAGGTCGCTACTGAAAACGGAGTTCCAAGGCATGTCGTATTTGTCAGCAACCATCCCTAAGGACACTGCCGCAAAAGCCCGTCCGAGAGGGCTGACCGACTTATTGTTCATGGTGTCGACTAATGGAGTCACAGAACTTTTGTCGCCAATGAAACCAAGTGCCGTAGCTACTGCAGCAAGCACAGAAAGTCTTGGTTTTTTTCCGTTCTCAGGAAAGAGATAGATTAGTAGATTTGACACAGCACCCCGATCCTGCATCAATCCAAGACCAATGCTTGCTTGCATGAGCAACTCTGGATCCCGTTTCGATTCCGCAACGATTTCGTTTAATAGCGGGAGGTGTTCTTTTGCATCGAGCAAACCTAAAGCAATGGCGGCATAACCACGAAATTGTGACACGCTCGATTTTTCCAAACTGACACGTAACGGCATTTGGGCAGCCTCCATATTCATGAGTCCCAAAGCAATCGCGTAGGCGCCTTTGGGCTCTGGAGATTTTTGACCCTCGAATTTCTCAAGAGTGGCTTCCATAGCAAGTGGGTGAAGGGACTCGCCTTTTTCTTTAAGCAAGAATGCCATGACACCAAGGGAAAGCCCACACCATGGTTCGTAGGTAGTGCTCGACTTTTTCATTTTGGTAATCAGAAAGTCGGTCACTTGTTTACGCATTGCAGGATCTGCCGCTCCCAGATAGGCCATTGAGATGGCCGTGAAGTTTTTTAGTTGTGGATTGCGTCCTTTCTTGGATAGGAATGCGAGGCGGGTGAAAATGTCCTGGTTTCTTGAATCTCCAGGAACGATCAGCATGCCAAGAGCTTGAACGGAGGATTGGCGTAACAGTCGATTCGCTTTGCGGTCATTCAAGAGTTGCAGCAATTGGTCAATCACTGCATCGCGCGTGGGGTTTCCCGGCGGAAGGTTGTGTAACAACTTTGCCATCGCATTGGGGATGTGAGCTAAGACGAGCTGGTCCATTTTTTCTTGTTCCAAAATGGCACTTAGTTTCTGTACGGTATCGGTTGGGTCTGGTGAATCCAAGATGCCTAGGCCAATCACGCACGCAACGCGAATATCTTTACTTGCCGTGGTGTCCGTTAGCAGGGAAACATAAAGAAGATCAGCCACCTTCTGCTTGATTTCCTCTTGCTTAGCATGGTTTCCGACCAACGCCAAGCTGTAGGCTGCGAATGCGCGGGTGCGTCGGCCAACTTCTTTTCCTCCTACAAGAGTTTGGCCCAGCTTGGTTTCGAGCAAGAGACTCTCCAGAATCGGGATGGCACCCTCATCCCCCATGATTCCATAAGCAAGAACAGCGGTTTCTCGTATTTCTTGAACGGGAGCATCTAAGTTCTGTTCAAAGATGACGCGGCATTCTTCTGGTCGCACTCCAATCTTTGCTAAAGCAATCATGGTGGCGGATGCGATATCTCGATCCCCTTCATTTTCAATCAAATCGATCAACGCAGGGACGACTAGGTTGTGAATCTGTAATCGCGTAGGGGCCATGGTGTTGGCCACTTTTGCACCGGCTCCTAGGCCTGCCAATGGTCCAGCCCCATCCGTGCGTGGGCCGGAGCCATGGACTTTGACCTTCAAGTTAAGAAATCTGTCCTTGTTGAACTCCCACCAGAAAACCCAGGTTGATAAGTCTGCTCCAATCGTTTGGCCTGGCCCAGTGACCGTTGGAGTCCCCGGAATACTGGGGGGAGTAGGAGGGGTGACCGGAGTTGGCGGGGATCCCGTAGGTGGAGTCGCTGGAGGAGAATCTGGGCTTGGTGGCGTAACCGGAGACGGAGGTTGACTGCCAGTTGGCGGTCTACCACCAGGCGGAACCACATCGCCGGGGCCAACGTAGGTGCCGCCGTGGGCAGCAAGGTCTGCGGAACTGAAAATAAATCCAGCCGCTAGGGTAAAAATTAAGTACCAATGTTTCATGATTATGACCCAAAATTGTATGAGTCATAATCCTATTGCAATGTTCGTGCCAGTGAAATAATTAGTTAAAAAACCGAAATGGTTACGCTTTCGGAACATAAAAAAACGGGGGAGGCGCGTTTGCGTCTCCCCCGAAGCTGTCGCCCGCTGGTGGGCGGCTAATCTTTACAGGATGTCAAGAATTCCGGTGCCGGTTTGTTGGTCGATCAAAGTCGAAACCGAAGCCCGGTAGTTGAGGTCTTCACCGAAGATTGAGTTCCAAGGGAAGATGCCCTGGTCAGCAACCATTCCTAGAGAGACCGATGCGAAGGCGCGGCCGAGTGCAGTTAGGCGGTCATTCCCCATCGTATCTACGAGAGGCTGAACCGAACTCTTGTCACCGATGAAACCCAAGGCCGTTGCGACCGCAGAAAGCACAGCAAGACGAGGTTTCTTGCCGTCCTCAGGGGAAAGGTAAGCCAATAGCTTGGAGACACCGTTGCGATCCTTCATTAAGCCTAGGCCGATACTGGCTTGCTTAAGCAGGTCCGGGTCACGCTTAGATTCATCTACAACTTCGCCGATGTAACCCATGTACTCGCGAGCATTGAGAAGACCTAGCGAGATGGCGGCGTAGCCACGGAACTGGGATTCACGGAACTTCTCCAACGCGACGCGAAGGTCGGTTTTAGCAGCTTCGTTCTTCATTAAACCAAGAGCGATGGCGTAGGCGCCTTTCGGTTCTGGAGAGCGAGTCTTGTTGAACTTAGTCAAGGTCGCCTCCATAACCAGAGGGCTTATCGCTTCGCCGTTTTCATTGAGCATGAAGGCCATGACGCCGAGCGCCAAGCCACACCATGGCTCGTAAGGAGTGCTCGACTTCTTCATGTTGTCGACCAAGAACTTGGTGACATCTTCACGAGTCTTACCTTTGTCGGCGACGCCGAGATAAGCCATGGAGATGGCAGTGTAGTGCTTGATTTGCTGATCCTTACCTTTCTTCTGCTGATGCACAAGAATGTCGAAGATGTCTTCGTTACGGGGGTCACCAGCAACAGCGAGCATACCTACAGCCTGGATCGCAGACTGACGCACCAAAGTTTTACGCTTTGGCTTGTTCTTTAGAATCTTGATGAGCTGATCGATGGTGGCATCGCGGGTGGCGTCGCCAGCTGGCAAGTTGCGCAGAAGCTTAGCCATTGCGTTTGGAATGTGAGCTAGAACCAGTTGGTCCATCTTTTGCTCGTCCAGAATTGCACCTAACTTGCGGACGATTTCAGTCGGTTCTGGAAGGTCCAGGACACCGAGGCCAATGACGCAAGCAACGCGGATGTCCTTAATCGAAGAATCGTCAGTGACGAGTACATCGTAAAGAGTATCAGCGACACTTTGCTTCACTTCTTCGCTGGTGGATTCGCGAGCAATCATCGCAAGGCCATATGCAGCGAAGGTGCGAGTGCGAAGGTTGACTTCATTGCCACCGGTCATGTCTTGACCTTCTTTGGTGTCCCGAAGTAAAAGTTCAAGCGCTGGGATTGCACCTTCATCTTTCATGATGCCGTAAGCGAGAGCAGCAGTCTCAGAAACTTCTTGGACAGGAGAGTCTAGATTCTTCTCGAAAACCTTGCGTGCATCTTCAGCACGGAAGCCGATCTTAGCCAAAGCAATCATGGTCGCGGTTGCGATGTCACGATCGTCCTCTTTCTCCATAAGATCAAACAACGCCGGAACGATGATGTTCTGAATCTGCGGGGTGGTCGGGGCCAAAGTGTTGGCAACCTGTGCACCTGCACCAAGACCCGCGAGGGGGCCAGCGCCATCGGTTACGGTTGCGGCACCATGAACCTTAGCCTTCAGGTTGAGGAAACGGTCCTTGTTGAATTCCCACCAGAACACCCAAGTGCTTAGGTCGGGCAATGCAGCGTTACCGCCACCGGTGGTCGGGCCAGCGCCAGGAGTGGCTGGACCACCCGGAGTTGCTGGGGTTGCAGGAGTCGCCGGCGTGGATGGCGAACTCGGAGAACTAGGAGTGCTCGGGCTGCTAGGGGAGCTTGGTGAGCTCGGAGCAGCAGGGGAAGCACCGCCGCCTCCAGGCGGCACGGTATCTCCGGGGCCCTTATAGGTGCCGCCGTGAGCGGAAAGATCCGCGGAGCTGAAAAGGAATCCAGCCGCGAGAGCGAAAATCAGGTACCAGCGTTTCATGTTATGTTTCCTCGGGTTCAGAGGCATTGCCACTTATGCAAAGATTGTACCAACCTGAAACCGGCTTGAAAAAGCCATATGGTTCCTTTCCGGGAACACTTCGGGTTGATTTTCCCAACTCCGCGCTTATATTAAAGAGTAATGCGTCTGTTTTTAGTGCGTCACGGGGCCGTCCAACCGGCTCGTCATGGTTCCTTTTATGGAGGAACTGAAGTCGATTTGAGCCCTGAAGGACGTATAGAGGCTGAAAAGGCCGCGTTACAGCTTCGGTTGACTCATCTGGACGCAATCTATGCGAGCCCTTTGAGTCGCGCTCAATATGGTGCAAATCAGGTGCTTTCGGGGCGCCCAAACCTGAAAGTGACAACCCTAGTAGGAGTTCGAGAAATCGCCCGTGGCCGCTGGGTTGGCAAAACTCCGGCTGAGGTCGACGCCCAGTATCCGGCTGACCGGGAATCTCATCGCCTGGACCCCTGGAATTGGCGCGCCCATGAGGGTGAATCTTTAGGTGATCTCAGGAATCGGGTTTTGGAGTCCAGAGATTGGATTCGGAAGCAGCACCTGGACGATGCCTCGATAGCGTTGGTTTCGCACATGTTTCCAACTAGAGCGATTCTGGCCGATGCCATGCATCTCGATTTGACGGCGTGGGATGAGATTGAAATCCCAACCGGATCGGTGAGTTTGGTGGAGTATCGGCCGACCGGTGAGGCGACGGTGGTTTTTGTTGGTCGCACCTAGTTGGACTGCAGAGACTTAGCGGAGAGGTTTTCTCCCAAGGTTATCCACAGGGTTATCCACAGAACTTTCCACATTGGGTGGTAAACAGGGCCGTACCAGCCCTTATCCGTCGCCTCGCTCAGCCTTATTGCAACATAATATATATTATCGGACGTTGCGATGGTGGCGAAGCACCAGCCAGCAAAGGCCTATTCAACCCAAATAAGTGCCCCTATTCCGCTGCGGCTGGGATTGCCGTTGGCATCAGAGCCTTGGGGAACCAGGCGGCAATGTGGAACTTGCCATCGCGCCATTGGCCTCTCAGGGCGTCGCCCAGGCCAGGTTGGAACCCTAAACCTTGAGGCCATCCGTGGACGTCAGCGTGGTCGCCATCGTCGGTGCTTACCTGCAGTGGTTGCTCCCGTTGCACCAGGGCCATGTTGGCACTCGATGAATCGGATTCGGTCCAATGTTGGTTCACCTGGACCACTTGCTGGATCAGGGTTCTGGCAGGATCACCCAAACGTAGCAAGGCCCCTTGTTCTTCAATAAGCCAATTCAGGAATGGGCCCAGTAAGTCCAATTGTTGCTGCAGGGCAGCGGATGTTTCTGCCTGGCAAAAGTAAGCCAACACCTGATGCTGCTGTACTTCTTCAGCTTCAAGATTGCGGCCAAAGATGTTGCGCAGGAACTCTAAGAATTGAGTGATTTCCTCCAAGGTTTCACGCCCAGGTTGGTCCCCCAATTGTTCTTGCTCCCACAGGTAGGTTGCCATCCACAGGGCGCTTCCGGGTGCTTCGTGGCTCCCCACCGGTTCCGATGTGACGCTGTCTTCTAATACTTCCTGGTAAGGGTCACTGCTGCCTTTTTCTAAACCCAGCCTATCCTCCAGTAAGGAAAAAGATTCTGCTAAATCCATGCCAGTCTGTTGCGCACTTTCAAAGGCCTCAAGGGCTTCCAAAACGTCTTGAGGATCTAAGTGGTCTTCTTCTATTTGAGGAACCCTTGGCGGCGCTGAATTTGTTTGCGATTCTTCCGTGAGGCCATGAACGCAAAGGCGTAACTCTTCAAGGTCAATATCGGAATCAAAGGCAATCCGATTTAGGGTTTCTTGAGGGCCATGCTCTTCAAGTAGCTGAAAGACTTGGGCAAGGTTCCATTGAGTTTGACCCGTTAATAAAGCTTCGAGTTGCGCTTGGAAATCCTGGTTCGTTTTGGCCGGGCCGGATTGCCTTTCTCGGTATGGTAACAATAGGGCTTCGCACTGTTGTTGGGATAAGCGGGACCGAGGTTGTTTGGAACGAATGCTAGATAAGTCTTTTGCTAGCGCATCGGCTAAACCAGGTGCAATCAGGAAGCTGGTTCCAGTGAATGGAATGTGGTGTTCCTTGCCACCTTGAGCCACCCGCCCCACCATGATGCCGGATTCATCGATGTTCATGCGTTGTCCGCCAAGCCGAATTTGGCGCGCACTCCACAAATCTTCGAGTAATGGAAAACCTTCATCGTCAGTGCCGATGCCTTGGAAAATTCCATAAAAGGAATCTAACAAACGATGCCAGATGGAGTCGACATCTGGTGCATCCGGTGCCCACGCGACGGCAGGTGGAGCCCCAAGTTTTTGCGAGACCCGTTCCAGCAAAAACCATTCGCGAAACCGATGCTCGGCATGGGGGTCATCGCCATTGAGGCCGAGGAATTCTATACGCGCATCTTCCCACTCCTGGTGAAGAAATGGTTCTGCTTTGCACCGTGCTTCTAATTCGTGAAACAGGGCAAGGAAGTCTTCTTGTTCGTGCTGTACCGACATGGTCCCTCAACCCCTTATTTTAGGAGAAAGGAGGTCATTGGTCGAGTCTGCTTTTTAGGCAGTCCCAGCAGCTTCTTTCCAGCGCGCAAAACAGCTGGAGCGAAAGCGTAGGCGATGCGGTTCCATTTCGACCACCAGGTGGCTAAAACAATGCTTCCAATGCTTCCAATCCTGCTCCTGGGTTACCGCAAGCCGGGCTTCCAGTTGATCGCCAAACCATTCTAAACGAATCGAGGCTGAGTCGTACGCGATGGTGGAACCCTGCAACCACAACGCCAAGGCAACAGCAGCTTCTGGGTCCTTGATGTCCGGCAGGCGTTCTCCAGCTTCTTCAGGGGTACCGACTCCGAGGGCGGCAGCAAGTAACACTTGGGGCGCCTCTCCCCCGTAACAACGTTGCATGGGGGGAGAATGATGAAGGATGGATCGCAACCAATCGAGACGAGCAAGCAAGGTTAGGTCCTCATCCATGCGCTCATTCAAGCGATGCTCTTCTCCAGGTGGAATACCAATTTCAATCCAGCCGCTAATGACTCCACGCACGCCGCGCAATCGATGCAAAGTGATGCTGAAGCATCGGTCAACGAGGTCACCTAATAATGGATGGTTGGGCTGAGACATCGGTCCAGTATTGCTCACACTGGAAACATACCCGGTCACGGGGAGCCTTTGCAAGCCTGCTTTAAAATGGTGCCGAAGGGGGGACTTGAACCCCCACTCCCTTGCGAGAAATGGATTTTGAATCCATCGCGTCTGCCAATTCCGCCACTTCGGCAACGAAGGCGCGTATGTTCTCAAGGCCCTGGCCCTGGGTCAACTATCAACCTAACGTTTTAGGCCGAGAATTTGATTGTTGCAGAACCACACTAGGCTCCCCCTTCTGGAGGCGAGGTCTGCCGAATTTAGGCATAAGCCACATTCCAACTCGAAGACCTTGCTCTCGGTTTGAGGTGCTGTATTCACTTTGGCGAGATGAATCCAATCTTTGGATCGATTCGCCAAGGCTTCGCGGGAGGTTTGGATGGAGTCAACCCCCGCTCGGTTTTTGACGGGTGCAAATTCTTGTTTGCGTTCGGCTAGTTGCACTACGGATTTCCGCGCCAACGGCAATGCATCAAAGACAAAGGATTCAAACTTAACGCCGTCGCGCAGAGCTGTGGTCACGCCATCGGTGGAGAGACAACGAATTTCTTTACGCGCCAAATGTAGAGGCAAATTCGCCTCAGCCATTTCTTCCATGAAGTCGAGCGCAAAAGCATGAATAGCGATGTTTCCAGCACGGTATTTTAGCCCCCCGTCTGCGGCGCGTTCGGCCTGAATTTCTTCTGATAAGTCAGAATATTCAACGCAAATATTTCGGTCGCCATCGGCAACTACCAAGCCAACTTTTTCTGTCGGATCAATTTTCTCCACAACTTTCACAGACATGCGAGCTTCTTGCTGCAAGTGATGGCCGAGAAAAACAGGATCCCCCATCCAGACTAATGGGTTATCGACTTGACAATAGAATAAAGTGTGAATGCCTTGCTTGCGCAAATCGGTAATCGTGCCGGACATTTTCATTGCCCGGTAAACTCCACCGTGCCCATCTGGGTTGCAGAACAATTTATCTGGCGCAGACAACACCAAGTGGCCTTTCGGTGTTAGCGCGGGAAGAGTTCCTTGGCAAACAAAACGCACCGTGCAAGAACCAAGTCCAAAGTGATTGCGTTTTTCAAAAAAGGCTTGGGTTTCCTGGTGATTGCCGGGGCCGGTTTGAATGATCCAAGGCAAATCACAGGAGAAAACTTCGCGCAAGCGACGAATCTGCCCGGCCATAATTTGGAATAAACTGGATCCACTGATGTTTCCGAGTGGAAAGGCTCCCTTCGGGCCTTCAAAGCCGAGCCGCGAAGCTTGTCCACCAGCAACCGTGAGGATGGCCACTCCCCCATCGCGCAATGCCGATTCGCCTATTTCACGCGCGGTCTGCTGCTCTCCGGTTCCATCCTGGGTGGAGGGACTCACTAAGGTCGGTGGCGCAATCTCTGGTACGGAAGTCTCCTTCGACCGCCGCAATGCTTTGCGTTGGCGGTCGAAGAGTTCCCAATCGATTTGCAATAAATCTGCCGCGAGACGATTGACAGCCTCGGGTCCGATTCGTTCCGCGGGAAGCCAGACTTGGGATAGTCCTCGGTCCTGCAGGGCCGCGCGTAGCTCTTCCCTGGAAAGCATCGGGTGGAAAACGACTAGTGGTCTTCCGAGTTGATTTTATCGAGTGCCTCTTCAAGCAGGCTCACGAGTAAATCCAATTTCCGCTCTACCATCAATTGACGTTTGTTGATCTTCTCTACGATTGGAGGCAACAAGGCTTCCAAGGTGTAGTTGTTGATCATGTTGATGACTTCCGCACGCGATGCATCTGGCAACTTGTGGAAGTGGTAGTGGTAGGCGTTGTCCAGCGAATCCTCGGTTAGGTTGAGGGCGTCGGTGGTCAGTTCTTTGAGTTGGTCGGCATCATGCTCGACCTTGTAAACCTCTTTACGGTAGGCTTTGAGGGCTTCTGCGAATTTCTTTTGCACGTGGAATCTCCGCCTGAAAATCAGGCTTGGTCGAAACGTCGGAATGCGATGCTAACGTTGTGCCCGCCGAATCCTAAGGAGTTGGACAAAGCAGCACGAAACGCCTTTTTGCGCGGCTCGTTTGGAATGTAATCCAAGTCGAGTCCGTTCTCGAGGTCCGGTGTTTCGTAGTTTTGGGTCTGAGGGGCGATTCCCCGATGAAGGGAAAGCGCTGTAACGATGGCCTCGACGCCAGCAGCTGCGCCAACGAGGTGACCAATCATGGACTTGGTTGAAGAGATGGCGGTTTTACGCGCGTTCTCTTCGCCCAAAGCGATCTTAATCGCTTTCGTCTCCACCATATCATTTAACATGGTGGATGTGCCGTGCGCATTGATGTAATCCACCTCGGATGGGTCGATTCCGGCATCTTTCATCGCAAGAGTCAATGCTGCGGCGGGACGGTTCCCGGTTTTATCGGGAGCGGTAATGTGACCGGCGTCATCGGATTGCCCGAATCCAGCGAGTTCACAATAAATTTTGGCGCCACGCGCTTGCGCATGTTCCAAGGTTTCAAGAACCAGAATGCCAGCTCCCTCCCCCATGACGAAACCGTCGCGGTCGCGGTCGAAGGGACGGGAAGCGCGTTGGATGTCATCGTTACGCTTCGACAAAGCTTTCACTGAGTTAAACCCAGCAAGGCATATGGCGTTGGTTGTGGTTTCTGCGCCGCCGGTGACCATGATGTCAGCCCGGCCGGATTGAATCTCTTGCAGAGCCATTCCAATCGCGTGACCGCTAGATGCACAGGCTGACGATGTTAAGAAACAAGCACCTTGCAATCCAAACTCAATCGCGATGTTTGCGGCCAACGCGTTCGCCATAGTGTTGGATATGAAGTAAGGCGTAACCCGACGCGGTCCACTCTCTTCCAGCACTTTGGTCTGGTCAAGAATACTTTGAATGCCTCCTATACCAGTACCCAAAATGGCACCTGCGCGGGTGGAATCAATCTTGTCGACATCGAGGCCGGAATCGCCCCATGCTTCTTTGGCGGCAACTAGGCCAACTTGGCTGAAAGGATCCATGCGACGCATCTGCATCTTGGTGAAGTGATCTTCGGGTTTGTAAATACAATCCCTAATCTCTGCAGCAAAGTGCGTTCCAAATGCGCTGGTATCCCAGCGTTCAATCATGCTGAAACCGGTATGACCTTCGAGCATTCTGTCGAAAGTTAAAGGTGCGCCAATCCCCAAAGGAGTTAGCGCACCCATTCCGGTGATGACGACGGTACGTGCCTGATTAGACATAATTACGCGAGTCTCGAAACCGGTTTTGGCCGAAGCCGAAAACCCTTACCCGGAAACTTTTCCGGAAATGTAGGAAATGGCGTTTCCTACGGTCTGGATTTTTTCTGCATCTTCATCAGGAATTGTGATGTCAAATGCGCTTTCAAATTCCATCACCAACTCGACAGTATCAAGGCTGTCTGCGCCGAGGTCGTTGATGAAGCTGGTTTCAGGGGCAAGCTTGTCACGCGATGCACCCATGTGTTCGCAGACAATCTCGTAGATCTTTTCTTCGATGTCAGTCACGATTCTGATCGGAGGGTTCTTCTGGTTTGGCTGCAGAGGCAGCTGGGAAAGGCCGACTTTGTGCCGACCAGCGTTAATTGTAACTCTACGCTTAGCCGAGGGAAAGGCCTCCGTCGACTAACATCACCTGACCGGTGATATAGCCTCCGTCGGAGCTTTGGAGAAAGCGAACCGCGCCCGCAATGTCTTGGCCACTTCCAGGGCGGCCAAGGGCAATTTTCTTCTTCATGGCGTCCTGAGCGGCTTCAGGGAGGTCCGAAGTCATGTCAGTGTCTATAAAGCCCGGGGAAACCACGTTGACGGTAATCCCCCGCCCGCCGAGTTCAATCGCAGCGGACCGCGCCATGCCATGCAGGCCGGCCTTCGCGGCACAGTAATTGGCTTGTCCAGGGTTACCTATCGCGGCAACCACGGAGCCAATGAACACAATGCTGCCAGCGCGCTGCTTCATCATGGGCTTGGTGACAGCCTTCAGGAAATGGAAGCTGCCTTTGAGGTTGACGTCGATGACTTGGTCAAATTGTTCTTCCGTCATACGCAGCAGCAGGTTGTCTTTGGTGATGCCGGCATTGGCGACCAATCCGTCAATACCACCCCATGCGTCGACAACGGCCTTCACCGCTTCTTGTGCCGTTTCTGCTTGAGAGATGTCTCCGGCAAGAGGCAGTGACTCAGCGCCAGCTGCAGCGATGGCAGCACAGGTTTGCTCAAGGTTGCCCAAGCTAGTTGCAAGGACGGCAACTTTGGCGCCATGTTTGGCGAGATCTACTGCAATGGCTTGTCCGATGCCGCGTGATGCGCCGGTGACAAGAATGCGTTTGTTTTTGAGGTCTTGCATCAGGAGTTGTTTTGCAGGAGGTCTTCGAGGGAGGTTTGGTCTTTTAGACTCAAAACTTGACTACCGGGAGCAATCTTTCGTGCCATTGCTCCAAGAACGCGGCCCGGGGCTGGTTCCAGGAAGGATAGGCCCTCGGCTTGCGCGGCCATTGCGGTGAAGGAATCTTGCCACAACACAGGCGCACAGAGTTGGGCGATTAGGTTTTTCTTTAGCTCCAGAGGATCGGTAGACGGCTTGGCGGTGGCGTTTTGCCATACCGGGCATACTGGAACTTGGAAGTTTGTGTTCTCCAAGGCTTCTTCCAGTTGGGTGGCGGCCGGGCGCATCACTTCGGAATGAAAAGCACCGGCAACGGTTAAGCGAATCACTCGCCGTGCCCCAGCTTCTTTTGCAGCATCATCGAGGGCATCGAGCGCAGTGTTTTCGCCACTGACCACGATTTGTCCGGGAGAGTTTAGATTGGCAACCTGACAAATTTTCCCAGTAGTGGCGGCGACGGCAGCGCAAACGGTTTCGAGCGCATCACGGTCGATTCCCATGACCGAAGCCATTCCGGAAGGCATAGCATCGGATGCGGCTTGCATGGCAGACCCGCGCAAGCGGACTAGGCGCAGACCGTCGGCAAATGAGAAGGCGCCGGCAGCGGCCATGGCGGTGTACTCCCCTAGCGAAAGACCTGCGGTCATTTGCGGTTGGATTTTGGCGCCAGACTGTTCTTCAAAGGCAGCCAAGGCGGCCAAAGAAACCGTGTAAATGGCCGGCTGCGCAATATCCGTTGCGGTGAGGTCTGCGATAGGACCTTCAAAGCAAAGCTTCGCCAGCGGTAAGCCGAGGATGGCATCGGCCTGGTCGAAAAGAGCACGGGCAGCAGGACTTGCATCGGCAAAATCTTTGCCCATGCCAACATCCTGGGCGCCTTGACCGGGGAAAAGAAGGCCGAATTCCATGATTGCGTAGGGTTTGGGGAGTGAGGTTTACCAGCGGATGCGCGCAGCACCCCAGGTCAAACCGGAGCCAAAGGCAGCGATAACCACCAGTTTGTCTTTCTCAAACAAATCAGCTTCGATAGCTTCGCACATGGCGATAGGCACCGAACCGGCTGAAGTGTTGCCGTAGCGGTCGATGTTAATAAACACCTTGTCTTCTGGGAAACCGAGTTTTTCGGTGGCGGTTTCGAGGATGCGGCGGTTGACTTGGTGCGGAACAACCAAAGAAAGCTCTTCCGAATCTTGGCCTTCCATAGCCCACCTCATGAGTGCGGTCATGCGAGAAACAGCGAAGCGATAAACCTCGCGGCCTTGCATACGAATCAGATGGGTGCCTTCGGACAGAATCTCCGGAGTCAAACGTTCAATCCCGCCTCCTCGCGGTCGCGTGATGAACTGCGCCCCAGAACCATCCGCACCAATGGTGATGTCTTCAATCAGGCCTTGTTTGCACACCTCGTGCGGCTGTAGCAAAGCAGCTCCAGCGCCATCGCCAAAGATGATGACCGAGTTGCGGTCATAAATGTCGGACATGCGCGATAGGCATTCCCCACCGATGACCAAAACGTTTTGATAAGTGCCACTCTTAAGGAATTGACTTCCTACTTGCAGCCCATAAAGGAATCCAGCGCATGCGGCTTGGAGATCAAAGGCCCCGGCATTTTTTGCGCCGAGGTTGTCTTGCACGATGCACGCACTCGCTGGTGTTCCTTGGTGGTCGCCAGAAACGGTGCAAACGATAATAAGGTCGACATCTTCCGCAGCAACTCCGGATTTTTCCAAAGCCATTTTTGCGGCAGCTGTGAATAAATCACTTGGCTTTTCGCCGGGCTCCAACCAGCGCCGTTCCTTGATGCCGGTCCGCTGCACAATCCACTCGTCGGAAGTCTCGACAAAGCGAGTGAAGTAGTGGTTGTCAATCACTTGGTCTGGAATGGAATAACCCATTCCAGCGATGCCTACTTGGGCGTTTTTGAGGCTCATTAGGTGCTCGGGACTTCCCCGCCGTGGGAAGCGAGGCTCTCAACAATGTGATGGTTGACGCCGGCTTCGACATCGGCCTTCACGGCGCGCAAAGCAGGAAGCACTGCGCTAGCGTGAGAACGGCCATGGCCAATTAAGACCACTCCATTCACGCCTAGTAAGGTGGCACCACCAACTTCCGAAAAGTCAGAAGCGCCGAGCATGTCGCGGAGGACATCGCGCACACCGGTGTCTCGTCTAGATGCGGTTGCAGAATGCACAAGGTATTCGGCAAAGCCTTCCACGACCTTCAACACCATGTTGCCAACGAATCCATCTGCGACGAAGACATCGGCCTTGTCGTCGAACAGCTCATTGCCTTCAACATTCCCGATGAAGTTCAAGTGCGAAGCCTCAATGGTTTCATAAGCGACGCGAATCACTTCACCGCCTTTACTTGCTTCGCCGCCAATGTTGAGCAATCCAATGCGCGGGTTATCGCGCCCGAGTAAATCCTTTGAGTACGCAGCGCCCATAAGACTGTACTGAAAAAGATGCTCCGGTTTTGGAGTTGGGTTTGCACCTGCGTCAAGCAAAACGAAACGCCCTCCCCGACCAAGAATGGTGACCGCAATGCCGGGGCGTCGAATGCCGGGAAGCATGCCGAGTCCCATCGTGGCAGCGGCAACTGTGGCACCCGTGTTGCCAAAAGCAATTAAGCCATCGGCATCTCCGGAGCGCACAGTTTTTACGCAAAGGGAAATCGAAGAATTGGGTTTGGTACGCAAACCCACCACCGGTTTCTCATGACCCTCGATAACCTCTTCGGTATGCACGATGGTCGGAAGATCGGTAAGCCCTTCTTCGTTTAAGGTTTTGGTTATCACCGCTTGGGGACCAACCAACACGAGTTCATCACTAGAGAAGCCACCTTCGCGTAATGCGATAGCGACACCCTTCAGAATCTCGTGTGGTGCATGATCACCACCGAGCGTATCAACCGCAATCCTCATGCAGTCTAGAACTCGTCTTTCGCGATAATTTCGCGGCCACCGTAGTGCCCACAGTTATCGCAAACGGTGTGTGGTTTACCCATAGAGTTGCAGCGCGCGCAAGCACGAACAGCAACGTATGGAGCTTTCACTGCCGCGCGACCTTTACGGGCGCGAGACTTGGAATTTTTTCTCTTTGGAACAGCCATGACGATTTATGCAGGGCCCTTGGCCCCACTAGGACCGGCCATTTTCTCAGAACTCGATGGAAGGTCAAGCACTTGCGGACAAGGACTTTTGAAGTTGGTCGACGGCTCCCTCTAAATCGGTGCCATCGGAGCCCTTGCCTTGGGCAAAATCAGGCCTTCCACCCCCTCCGCCACGGATTAAATGGCCAAATGCCTTGGCTAAATCTCCGGCTCGGTGCGCCGAGCCTTTCTGACAATTAAACAAGAATGGCACCGTTTTAGAGTCTCCACCGGTGAGCAGGACGACCTCAGGTAGGTCTGCGCCTTTAAGAGAGTCACTGAGGGCGCGGAGAGAATCTGAATCTAGATCCGGCAAATGCTTCCAAGCAACCAATCCATCGACCGCTTGTAACTCTGCAATCAGAGTGTCGGCAGCGGGGCCAGCCACAACTTTACGCTGCTTCGCTTCTTTCAATTCTTCCTTCAAGGCGTGGACTCGAGCAGGCAATTGAGCCACGGGAGCCTTGAGTTCGGCTGACATTTGGGAGAGTTGGTCCCGATCCGTGTCAATCAAAGCCCAGGCAGCGGGTCCAGAGACGGCTTCAATACGACGCACACCAGCTGCCAAAGCACGGTCTCCAAGAATGCGGAATGGTCCGATGTTGCCAGTGTTATTTACGTGACATCCTCCGCACAACTCTGTGGAGAAACCAGGCACGGAGACAACGCGTACTTCATCGCCGTATTTTTCTCCAAACAAGGCGGTGACGCCTTCTTCTTTCGCTTCCGCCAATGAACTAATGCGTTGTTCTACGGGAGTCGACTTCAGAACTTCTTGATTCACCAACTGCTCAATGCGACGGATGGTTTCTGCTCCGAGCGCTTCGGGGTGGGTGTAATCAAAACGAAGTCCATCAGGCGAAACTTTGGAGCCTGCTTGATTCACGTGTGCACCCACCACTTCTTTCATTGCTGCATGCAATAAGTGGGTTGCTGTGTGATGCCTTTCTGCTGCTTGGCGACGACTTAGATCCAGCGATAGAAGGCCAGCACATTCTTTTTTCAGTGCAAGTAACGCCTTGCCATGATGCAAAGTAAAGCCTCCTTCTGAAGTCGTTTGCTGAATTGCAAAAGCCTTTTTCGTTTCGAGCAAAAACAACCCTCGGTCACCCACTTGTCCACCACCCTCGGCGTACAGAGGGCTTTGGTCAAACACTAGAACCGCTTCTTGCCCTTTCTCAATTTCATCCACCAGGGTTCCATCCACCAAAATTGCGAGCAATCGTGCTTCCACTTCCGCATGGTCATAGCCGCGAAAATTCGTCGGCTCGATAGACTCTGCTTGCAAGCGACTGGACAAGGATTGGGTGAAGACCTCGCCAGAGATTTCACTGCCGGAACGCGCCCGTTGCTTCTGGGCTTCCATAGCAGCATCGAAAGCGGCTTGATCCAAATCAAAGCCGTTCTCCTTAAGAATCACGCTGCTGGTATCCAACGGGAATCCGTAGGTGTCATGGAGCTCAAAGGCCAGTTCGCCAGGGAAGATGCTGATGCCAGCAGCTTTCTGTGCCTCCATATCAGTTTCCAGTCGATCGATGCCGCGCGCGTAAACCTCACGGAAACGTCCCTCTTCCCCATCCACAAGAGCACGAATCGTGTCTTGTTGCGCGAGGAGCTCTGGATAAGCCTCCCCCATGGATTCTTGGACCGCTGGCAGTAAATCTGCCAAAAAGGAACCACCGATGCCAAGTTCGAGTCCATCGCGCACTGCACGGCGCAAAATCTTGCGCACCACATAGCTACGTCCTTCACGCCCGGGCATGGCTCCATCGGCGATGCAGAAGAAAACTGCCCTGGCATGGTCAGCAATGCGACGCATACGAATGCCATCGGAAGTGTTGGTCTCATACTTCTTCGCACTGGCTTCTTGAATGCCGGCGAGAATCGGTTCGAACATGTCGGTCTCGAAATTATTGGTAGCATTTTGAGCTACCGCTGCCAAACGCTCTAACCCCAGGCCGACATCGATGTTCTTTTGCGGCAAGGGCTGAAGTACCCCACCATCTTGGCGATTGAATTGGGTGAACACACAGTTGCCCACTTCGACAAAGCGGTCCGGCAATTCTTCCAGCCCATCGTTTTTCGGATAAGGAACTCCCGGATCCATATCCCAGTAGATTTCCGAGCAGGGTCCACAAACTCCATTAGGCCCTTTGCTGGGCGCCGATGCCGGCCAGAAGTTTTCCTTTTCACCTAGGCGGTAAATTTTTTCCGCTGGCAGTCCCACGATGTCGTGCCAGATGTCAAAGGCTTCCGAATCGTCTTCGAAAATGGTGACTGCGAAACGACTCGCATCCCAGCCCAAGACTTCGGTGAAGAACTCCCACTCCCAAGGAATGGTTTCATGCTTGAAGTAATCTCCAAAGGAAAAATTACCCAGCATTTCGAAGAAGGTGTGGTGTCGTGGAGTGACGCCAACATTCTCAAGGTCAGGCACGCGCAAACATTTTTGCGAGGTCGTGACGCGTTTGAAATCCCTGCCTTTGCCAAGGAACTCATCCTTGAATTGGTTCATGCCCGCTCCTGTGAATAACAGGGTCGGGTCACTAGATGGGATTAGGGAGTCCGAGGGTAAACGAAGATGTTCCTTGGCTTCAAAGAAACCAAGGAACGCCTCACGGATCTCGGCAACCTTCTTCGGTTGACTCATGCCTTATGTTGCCCGATGAAGGGCTTTGGGGTTGAAATCAGGCCTTTTTACGAGCACTCACCTTTTTCTTCGGTGAGGCGCCCGCTTCAGCGACCTTGGAAGCAGTTTCTGCCTTAGGGGACTTCTCCTCTTTAGCGGGTTCGATTTTAACCGGATTCATCATCTCGCGGAGGAAGGCATCCATTTCCTCGCACATTTCCGGATTCTCACGCAGCAAGGTACGTACCGACTCGCGGCCTTGGCCTAGACGAATTTCGCCTTTGGTCGGGTGTTGGTAGCTAAACCAGGCTCCGGCCTTGGTGACTAGACCATGCTGGAGGCCAAGATCGATGATGTCTCCTTCCGTGGAAATACCCTGGTCATAGAGGATGTCGAACTCGGCACGACGGAAAGGAGGGGCCACCTTGTTCTTGACCACGGTGCACTTGGTGCGGTTGCCGATGATTGTATCGCCATTTTTAATCGCACCAATCCGACGCACATCCATGCGAATAGAGCTGTAGAACTTCAACGCACGGCCACCAGGAGTGGTTTCGGGGTTGCCGAACATCACACCAATTTTCTCGCGGAGCTGGTTGATGAAGATGACTACGGCATCGGTCTTGCCGATGACGGTGGTCAAGCGACGTAGCGCTTGGGACATCATCCGAGCCTGGACACCTACAAAGGTGTCTCCGATTTCGCCGGCCATTTCGACTTTTGGTACCAGTGCGGCCACGGAGTCAATGACCACGACATCGACCGCGTTGGACTTAACGAACTGCTCACAAATATCTAATCCTTCCTCTCCTGTGGATGGTTGGGACAGAAGGAAGTGCTCGCCATCCAGTTGCAAACCGAGTTTCTTAGCGTATTCAGGGTCGAAGGCATGTTCCGCATCGATGAAGAGGCAAAAGCCACCTTCCTTCTGGGCCTCTGCAACCACGGACATCGCCAAGGTGGACTTGCCACTGGATTCTGGTCCGTAAAGCTCGATGACGCGGCCACGTGGGAGGCCTTTTCCTCCTAAAGCAGCATCGAGGCCAATAGCGCCCGTCTTCACACCGCGGATGGGGCCCATGTCGGTCTTGGAGATGTCCATGACGGCTTCGGTGCCGTAGTCTTTGGTGACACTGGCGAGGGCCTCTTGGATAGCCTTTTGCTTGGCGTTACCGCTTTTTGTGGACTTAGGGGAGGTGGGTTTGTTTTTCTTAGTACTCATCGGGTTTGCTCCTTGGTTCTTCGAAGTGTAAGGGTCTTGTTAGGTATTTCAAGCCCCCAAGCCAGGGAACTTCGCCCGGTAGACGAAAAGCCCGCTCCCGTGGCACCCCTTTTCTCTTATTGAAAACGGAGGAAATCGCGTAATTCGTTGTATCTATCCTGAATCAGGGTCCGATTTGCAGATTCCAGGCCTGCAGTGGAAAAAGCCTCCACCGTGACGGAAGCACAAACGGTTCCATAAGCCATTGCCCGACGCAAAGAATCCATGCTGAAATCTTCCGCTTCGGCAAGTGCGCCCATCAGGCCACCGGCAAAACTATCTCCAGCACCGGTTGGGTCGACCACGTTTTCTACGGGGTATGCGGGCAAGCCGAAGCGTCCATCAGGCGTGAAGAGGAAAGCACCGTGCTCCCCTTTCTTAATGATGATGACTTCCGGTCCCATCTTTTGCAGCGCTGCACCTGCACGCAAGAGGTTGTGTTCTCCTGTCAGCATGCGCGCTTCTCCCTCATTCAAAACCAAGCCGTAAACCAAATCAAGCAGGCGATCTAAGGTTTCGCGTTCGTGCTCAATCCACAGATTCATGGTGTCTGCAAAAGCGATCGCGTTGGGAAACGATTGCAGGATTTCCAGTTGGGTCACGGGTGCCATGTTGGCAAGGAACAGACACTTCGAATCTTTGTATGACTCCGGGACCAAAGGTTGCTCTATGAGCACATTCAAATCGGTGCGCAAAGTTTCCGCTTCGTTCATGGCGCCCTCGTAGCGGCCACTCCAGCGAAAAGTTGGTTTGTCATCGAACATTTGCAGTCCGGCAAAGTCTGTGCCGCGTGCGCGCAGAGTGTCCCAGGCGTTGGCCGGGAAATCACCGCCGACGTTGGCAGCTAGGCGTACCTTGGTAAATAAGGATGCGGCGAGCGAAAAATAAACCGCAGAACCTCCAACTACACCTTCCACCGAAGCTTCTGGGGTAATGATGTCATCTAAACCAACGGAACCAAAAACGGCGAGACTCATGATTTCTTTTCCTGCATCGAAATGCCTTGACGTCGTTCTTTGGAAGTGGCCCAAATCAGACCACCAATGAGACCGTATCCAACCTGCGACGTCAGGCGGAACAGGACCGAAACGGCGACTCCCAGAGTAAAGGAAGAACCGAAACTACGGAAAAATGTGCCAAACAACGTTTCTCCTACACCCCAGCCGGCGGGCGCTAAGGGAAGAGCGGAAACGGTTTGAACCACTGGGAAGATGACGAAATCTTCCATTAAGGTCAGGCTGGAGCCAAGCGCGACCCCAATTGCCCAGAAAGACAAGATGCCGCAGACCTGTAGCGGAATCGAAAGCAGCAAGGCTTTCACAACGGTGCCGGTGTGATCCCGATAAAGGGTGACGGCATCGTCCAGCTTTTGAATTAAGCCTTGGGCCGGCAACTTGCTCAAAACCCAATCCACGCCAAGGCGTTTTCGTGCGCGGCGTGAAAGGTAAACAGCGGATCCTAGAACCGCACAGAAAAGCAGGGCATAAACGGCACCAGTCACCATGCGTAATCCGTGCACTTCGGAAATTCGGTGCGACGCCCAGAACAGGCTCAAAACGGTTCCAGCAATAACCATGAGAGCGAATAACCCAATCAGGCGATCCACAATGACCGAAATAGCAGCGCGCATACGGTTTTTCTCAACGCTGCGAGTGACCATGACGGCACGCACTAAGTCGCCTCCAGTAGACCCCAACATGACATTGTTGAAAAAGTATCCAATAATGGTCAGGCGAAAAGACTGAGCATAGGAGACAGGGACTCCAGCAGCCGTTAACAGCATGCGCCAGCGCAAGGCAGCGAATAGCAGTAAACCTCCCCAAAGTGAAACACCCAACAAGTACCAGCGGATTTCCAAGCTACGCATGGCAGTGAAGAAGCCTGGTAGAAGGATTTCATGTCCGAAATTGTCGCTGGAATATTCGGTGCCATCGTCGGCGAGAAACACCCATGTCTTTGCCCGCCAGTCTCCCTGAAATTCGCCGTAAACCGTCTCGTGCGTTGCGGCTTCTGAATTAATCGGAACTTGTAAACGGTCCTGCGTTTCGATTTGGTTCACGACAAACCAAATCAGCAGGCCCGCTAGGCCAAGCTTCAGCAGGGTCAGGATGGTGTGCTTCAACGTGGTTGAATTAGGGAACAGCGACCGTCATGGCCCGCGACATCAGCAGTGTGTGCCAGTGTTCGCAAATTTCGGCGACGTCTGGCTGAGCGTCGTGGCTCCCCTGCTCCAATCCTTGCACGATGATTTTCAACGCTACGGAGTAAACCATGGTGTCGCCCTGTCCGGAAGTGAATGCAAATCCTTCCGAGGTGCGTCCAAGCGCAGTCAAGATTCGAATACCGACGATGGTGTCAGGAATCTCAGCAATGCTAAGTTGCGTTAAAGCCTTTTGAAACTCTTGCGAGGTCGATGCCTGGTCTAAAGCTTGAATCGCTACCCGCAAATCAGCATCTGGTGAGGTTTCGGTGAGGCGGGCGTTTTCATGCAAGATCCAGTTGCCAGCCAAATTGGAAAGAATCTTTGCGGCTTGGACGCGGGCTTCTGGGTAGTCATCGTGCGCGAGTTCAATCAGCAACCATGAAGCGACTTCGAGGGAGCGTGCGGAATCCGATACATCGACCCCGGCAATCCTTTCCAAGATGGCTAATTCTAATTCTTGGTGATTCGCAATGACGTAAGAACCCTCTTCATCTGCGGCCGCCGTGACTTCCCCAAAGTAATTGGCGGGCGAGGTCGTCAATTCTGCAGGACTCACTGGTTGCCAATCCGTGTTGGTGTGGATGGCAGCAAGGTCGCGCACGGCGTCCATGGTTGGGATGGCACACGAAGTGCCGAGTCCAAGGACAAGAGTTAGGGCTAGGATTCGGGGCAGCATGAGAACTTCCTGAGTCTGAATCCTAGGGGATTGCAGGCATCCGTTCCACTAAACGGAGGATGCAAATGGTGGAGGCGGCGGGAATCGAACCCGCGTCCTGAGAAGGCCAAACAGAAGCTTCTACGTGCGTAGTCCATTATTGAATCTCGTCCCCTTAGCTGCCAACGGACAGGTGGCTTAGGCGACCAGCTCCTTGAATTTCGCTTCCTTTTCCCGAGCCAGGATTAGGTTACTAGCCCGCGATCAATCATCCGACAAGCCCAGCGGGCGAAGGCAAGTCGAATGTCACTGACTAAGCAGCGAGTTTGAAGTTATTGTTGGCAGTTAAGCCTTTGCGGAAGGTTTTACGAGGCCATCTCCGCAACCTCGGCACGCCACTCAAGCCAGGAAACTTCCAGTCGAAACCGATCGCCCCCACTCGTGTTGCGTAGTCATTCTAGCACACAACCACTTGGTAGGAGCCTCTTAGCCGCCCTTAGTCGCGCGGCGCACGTCTCGTTGGGCTTCACGATCTTTCACCACTTGGCGTTTGTCATGAATATTGCGCCCCCGTCCAAGGGCAATTTCCACCTTGGCATTTTTACCAGAGAAATAAATTCGCAATGGAATGAGAGTGAGACCTTTTTCGCGAACCCGCTGCAACAGTTTGGTTGATTCCGCTTTATGCACTAATAATCGTCGCGAACGCAGGGGGTCGTGATTGTGAACGTTTCCGTTGGAGTATTCGCCAAAGTGCGCGCTCTCCAGCCACAATCCGTCGGACTTCGGCTTTACGTAGGATTCGGCCAGACTGACACGGCCAGCACGCAAGGATTTGACCTCGGTGCCAAGCAACGAAATCCCGGCTTCGAGGGTTTCAATGATCTCGTACTCCCGCTTGGCTTTGCGGTTGACGACGGCTTCAAACTCGGCAGGTTTCTTTTTTCCGGACATCTTGGTGCTTGCTTCCTTCGCAGGGGGCGATATCTTATGCGCGCCGTAAAAACCAGCTTGCCGAGGTGGCGGAATTGGCAGACGCGCAGGCTTCAGGTGCCTGTGTCCTTTACGGACGTGGGGGTTCGAATCCCCCTCTCGGCACCACCTATAATAGGTCGGTTCTTACAACAAGATAGACAGGGTAGTAGCTCCAATTGGTTAGAGCGTCGCATTCCAAATGCGAATGTTGAGGGTTCGAGTCCTTCCTACCCTGCCATCTCGTCACCATGGCTTTTCCTGGAATCCCCGATCCGCAGGCCGCGGGCATCCCTGCCCCGCCTGAAGAAGCGACCGAGTTGCTGCGTGCTGCCCTAAAGCCGTTAGTGGATCCGGTCGACGCGTCGCTGCATGCCATCCTGGAATATGGCCGCTTACTCATGGCTGCCAATACGGTGACCAACCTAACCGGTGCCAAAGACTGGACGACGCTCATCGAAGCACACATTTTGGATTGTGTGTTAGCGGCTAAGTTTCTTCCGAAAGAGGCCACCACTTTCTTCGATTGGGGTTGTGGCGGTGGATTACCTGGCTTGGTTTGGGCAGGTATTTTCCCCGAGCGACACTTTCATCTTTGCGAGCGCAATAAGAAGAAAGCTGGTTTCTTAGTCGAGGCTGCGGCCTCCATGGAGTTTATGCATGTCGATGTGCATGCTACGCAGGGAGAAGAAAGTATTCGCAGCGTGGACCCTCGTGCCAATCTTTTGGTCGCGCGCGCGGTAGAACCCTTACCGAAGTTTCTGCGCAGGCTTTACCGCCCCACCGTGCCTCGCATCGATATTTTCCTAATGGCGGGCCCTAGTTGGGAGCGGGATTGGGAACAGAATGTCGAGCTTGAGGAAAATTGGCATTTGCGTCAGGTTGATCGCTACAACCTCAGCTCGGACCGCGGCGACCGCTTTACTTTGCAACTCCGTCGACGCAATCGTTAATGGCATCGCCACCGAAAGCCGAGCGCTATAAGCTGCCGTTTCCACGGCGGTACTTGGATCGCCGGGCTGTGTCGATTGTGCGCCAATTGCAGGAAGCGGGCTTTGAAAGCTATTTAGTTGGCGGTTGCGTACGTGACTTGCTGCTCGGCTCTCGACCCAAAGACTTTGATATTGCAACTGCCGCGCGCCCCCATCAGGTGCGTCGCCTATTCCGCCGTTCACGCATCATTGGTCGACGTTTCAAAATTGTGCACGTGCACATGGGACGTGACTTTTATGAAGTCGCCACCTTTCGCGCTGCTCCTGAAGAAACGGAATGCGAGGAAGTGGAAACCATCAAGCGTGACAATGATTACGGGCCTTCCTGGGAAGACGCCAACCGTCGTGATTTTACGGTCAATGGATTGTTCTTAGATCCAGTAGCTGAAGAGATCGTCGACTGGGTCCATGGCATGCGCGATATCGAGGCTGGGGTCTTGCACACGATTGGTGATCCGGAGGTGCGCTTTCCAGAAGACCCGGTACGCATTCTGCGTCTGATTAAATTCATGCGTCGACTCGACCTTAGTCCGGGCGATGCCGAAATCCGTGCGGCCAAGAATCACGCGGAACGCTTGTCGGAATCGGCCCCCGCGCGTTTGGCTGAAGAAGTCTTCCGTTTACTGGCAACGCGTCAGGCCGCAGGGGTTTGGGATGACGTCCAGGCGTTGGGCTTAGAGAAGTTTTTAATTCCGGAATTGCAAGGATGGCTGCATCAGGACGAAGCGCATGGGAGGGAGTTGGCTAAACGTTTTGATGCTCTGGATCAAATGGCTGCGGAAGGCTTTGAGACTGACTATGCCTTTTCCTTAGCGGTTCTGTTTGGCCCATGGGTGGAACAAGAATTTGATCCAGCACGCAGAACTTTGCGGGTGAATGAATTTTCTCAAGTGGCTTCTGCGCTTACCGGCGAGTTTCAGCAACGAGCACGCTTGCCTCGATTCGCAGTTACTTTTGCCAATCGCATTCTTGCCGCGCAGTTGCGTTTGGATCCTCCAGAGTTTTTGGGTTCCAAGGGACAGCGTCGATGGAATTTCAAAGGTATGGCTGGTCAGGAGTGGTTCCCGCAGGCCATGGATTACTTGAAACTCCGCCTAATTGCCTCCGGCCGCAATTTGAAAATATACGAAGATTGGCGCGAGAAAGACCTTTCCCTCAAGCGGAAAGACAGTTAAACTTTCCGCCCTTCGGTTGGGCGTTTAGCTCAGTTGGCTAGAGCACCTGAATGACATTCAGGGGGTCACAGGTTCAAGCCCTGTAATGCCCACCATCCGAAGGCAGCCAACCTTATTGGCGCCACCGCAGCACAATCATCGATGCCGGTGGAAGAGTGATCGGCATTCCATCGTGGAAACCAGGGAGTACGCGCAGTTGGCGGGTTACCTGTTCCTCATCTTCGTTATCGGCATGAATGTCGACAGGAACTAGCCCAGCGGCGAGGGCCTGACCGATTACTGGACCACTGGTGTCAATGATGACATCTTGTGGGTTGGTTAAGTCAAGGTTGAACAGAATCAACGAGCGATTGGCGCCCTGTTGAAAGGAGAAAGACTGCACAAGATGCAAATCCACGTTGGCGGCAAGTCCGTTTCCGGGAGTCACACTCACGATGGGATCCGCGCCACTTTGAACCGTTTCCACCATGTCTTCAAACATGACATGGTTGGCCAAGGTTAGCCCCATAAAGGTTGGGCGTTTACGGCCAGTCTTCAGAATGTCGCGCACTAAGCCCCACATGCGTAAATACTCGCCATCGTCGGCTTGTTGGGTGAAACCAGCGAAGGTGAAGGCGAGTTGAGTTTTAATGCCAAGTTCACGCATGTAAGTCAGCATGGTAAGCGGCAATGCAAGCGCGCCGCCTTGGCCAGTGATGACATCGTTACGTAAATCCACGGGCGCCGGATTGGCGGCAAAAACCTTGTTCATGTGGAAGTTTGTCTCATACACATGGACCTGGGTTCCTTGCCCGAAAACGGCAATGTTGTCCAAGCTGGTGCGCATGCCCCCGCCCGGTGCGGCTTCGGCTACTGGAGTGGCAAACAACCGTTGGTAGATGTCTTCATCGGTGGCGAAATCATCGAGGATGCGCATGAAGTAAGGGCCTAGGCCGATGGAGTCATGAGCACTGGAGGATCCTTCAATATGGCTTTGGCGTCCGGGCCAACCATGGTGCCCACCAAGTATTAAGTCGAATTTTTGCGCATTGTATTCGGGAGCCGCCTTCAATAAGGTGAAACGGTCGTGGCCGATGGCACCCAATTTGTAGCCATCGCCCAAAGAAGCGCCAAAGAATGGGTCAGTGTTGATCCCCTTAGCCCACGCTTCATTGCCAAACTCCAAGTGAATGGTGTCAAAGACTGTAGTCCAAGGTGCGACCTGTCCACGCGCTGCACGCAAATCCGCCCATGGGTGAGCACCGTCGGCAGGTCCGCCGAGGTATTGCATGAGGCCAAGTAGATCTTCTTCCGTCCACGTGACGGGAATGATGTACCAAGGATTGGACTCGACTAAATCACAAAGGCCAAGGAATTCATGCAATCGATAATCCCAAAGTTGGGGAATCCGATTGTTGGGGCGAAAGTTGACGAATCCGGCAGCAAAGGGGTCAGCGACAGCATGTTCAAGGTTCGTGCCGAAGAAACCAGACCAGTTGCGCAGGGTGCCAGGTTGCAATTCCACCAAGCCTTCTACCACTTCATCGACAAATCCAAACTCATTGGCGTGGACGCGTTCCATGACTAAATCGTCGATCAGAACTTCTTGCCCAGGACCGCCAAGATGCAAACTAAAGGTTAGGATCGGGTGCGATTCTTGGTCGGTGTATTGGCGTGGGTCGTCGCTGCCTGCTGGTAAAGAGTAAGTCTGCTCAATCAGCTGCCAAGATGTGGTCAGAGCAAAGGTCTCATCGATATATGTGGCTTCCTGCGAGCGGTAAAGCTTCAAACGAAGGCTGTCGCCTGGTTGCGTGCCTTTGGCCCAAACGGAGAAATGCCAATCACCATCCACCAGCTGCAGCTTGCCAGACTTAGTTGCCAGGTTGTTCCATAAAGTGTCCAAATACCAAATGCGTGACCCGCGCCAGAGTTGGGTTGGATCGACCGACAACCGCAGGCTTTGCACTCCAGGGCTGCCCGGGCGAGCATCAGTTGTTTCAATGACGGCCAGGTCACCATCATCGGGCATGTCGGCGATGGGCATGCGCAGAAACATGACATCGCCCAGTACGGGGTCGGCGCCAGTGGTGCTAAGGAAGAAATTACCCACACCATTGTCATGGGTGTAATCGAGTACGGTTCCTATGCGTCCCTTGGAAGGACCCGATACGATTTCAAACTCGGCACCATTCCAAAAATCAACTGGGTGCCCAATTCCGAATGTGTCGTTGTTCCACATGGTTTGCCAGTTGTCCTGGATCCAGTGATCGCCGGTGGAACCTACGTCGGCTTGTGAAACCATGGCAAAATACCCTGGCTCAAAGCCTGGATTCGAAATAATGTTTGCATTCAGAATCGAAGCTTCAAAGTTCTGGTTGTGGCCGAGATTAACACCAAAACGGGAAATCCCATCTTGAAGCACCGTGTCGGTGACTTCAATGGTGGTGGGTGTTTGTGCTGGAGCGGCCAGAGATATGAGGAGGGCGGTGCAAAGCATGGCAATGCAATATCGTAACCCAGTTTTGTCCAACTAGCCAAGATTTCCTGGTTAACGTGGGTCCTCAAAGGACGTACATTAGGGTCTGATGCTTTTGGCGCTCCTACTCCCCCTCGGCATGTCCTTCTCCCAGCAATTAGTGGAAGATGCTGGGCTGGCGGAAGTCTATGGAGAGCGTTGGACTCCCGAGGCACGGGTGTACCGGCAAGTAGGTGCAAGTGTGGTGAGCGTAGATGTTTATGAAAAGCTAATTTCCACGTCCCTGACCAGCCCGACAGATTTTCTAGGCCAATTAGGTACACCGATTAGCCAAGGAGCAGGCGTGGTCGTAGATGCACGAGGCTTTGTGATTACCAACGCTCATGTGGTTCAGCCGGAAGGTCGGTTAACCGCGGACGATCTTTTGATTACCCTTACCTTCCTGGATGGCGATCAGAACAAGGAAGTGGTAGCTAGGGTTTATAGCATCGACACCGAATGGGATTTAGCGCTGCTCAAAATTTATGAAAAGGGCCCCTACACTGCCATCACCATGGCAGATCCAGACAAGCTCCTAATTGGAGAAAAGGTCATCGCCATTGGGACTGCCTATGGACACGCCCATTCTCTGACCTCCGGAATCCTGTCAGGCCTTCAGCGCGATGTTGCCATCACGACCCTTGCGGAGCATAAACAGCGCCAGTTCCGAGGCATGTTGCAGACCGATGCTGCGATTAATCCTGGAAACTCCGGCGGTCCTTTGCTCAATGTTCTGGGTGAGTTGATTGGAATTAACAGCGCCACTTTGGATTATGCCGATGGCATCGGATATGCCGTTCCGGTGGGTCGCGTAGACGAAATCCTTAAAAACCGTTTGCTGCAACCCAATGTTTGGTTGGGCATGAGTTTGGCACCGCGCGGGAAAGACTTAACTGTGAATGCGATTCATCCGCGTGGTCCAGCTGCACTTGCCGGATTCATGTTGGGTGACCGCGTGATTGCGGTGAATAGTGTTTCGGTATTGAACCCACGGGAATTCGGCGATGAACTGGTTTTGCTGGTTCCTGGCGAAACAGTTTCCATCGATTTTGAACGTGGAGACCGACGCCGGGTGGCTAATTTAAAACTGCAGTCAGGCAGCCAGCGCGATTCCTTTGGAGTCCTTGGATTCCTATGTGATCCGAATCCAAGCATCATCATGATCAATGATTCTTATGGTTATCCTACGAAGTATCCAGTTTTGAAACTCACTGGAGTGTTCGAAAATACGGGAGCTGCACGATTAGGATTGGAAAATGGAGACAGCATCATTGCAGTTCACCTATTGAATCAAACGGAAGGCGATGGTTGGGTTCCAGTTTCCAGTCAGAAGCAATTCTTAAACTTAATTCACGGTCCGGACTTCGATTTTCATGGGCAAAACATCTGGTGGATGACCGCTGAGAATAAATCGATGAAAGGGCGTTTGAGTTTTGACGACCCAGATATCGTTGAACGCCTTAAGAAAGGCTAGAGCGCTTCCAAAGTGAGGGCTAAGCCCTGCTCTAGATCGAAGTCTGGTTGAAAACCCAACACCTTCTGCGCGCGTTGTAGGTCAGCGAGTGAATGGCGCACATCGCCGATACGTTCGTCGCGGAAAATGGGGGTTCCACCTTCTACACCAGCGACTTTGCACATAGTGTCCCAAAGCTCTAGCAGGTTAATCCGCTGACCACAGGCAATGTTGATGACCTGCGCTGGCTGTTGCAAAGTGGCCTCGGCGGCGGCTAGATTCGCCTTCACCACATCTTTTACAAAGATGAAGTCGCGGGTCTGTTTGCCATCGCCGAAGAAAGTTGGAGGGGTCCCCTCTTTTAGCCATTGCGCGAAAAGAGAAATCACACCGCTATACGGTGAGTTTGGATCTTGGCGTGGACCAAACACGTTGAAGTAGCGCAATGAAACCGATTCCAGCCCAGAGCGTTCGGCTGCTGCGGCAAGCGCTTGTTCGCTCCATAACTTATGCTCAGCATAAGGTGATTTTGGAGCCGGCTCCATGTCCTCTGTTTTAGGGAGCTCTGGAGAATCCCCATAAATGGCAGAGCTGCTGGAAAAAACAATGCGGCCGACGCCTTGCTCTTCTGCTGCTGCAATAAGGGATTCTGTGGTGCCTAAGTTTGCGTGTCGCGCTTGCTCGGGATACTCGAAGCTCCACGGGACACTTGGCCGCGCAGCCAAATGAAAAATTCGCGCGACTCCTTCACACGCGGAACTGGCGGCTTCGAAATCAGCGGCATCCGCTTGGATAATCTCGCAATCGAACCCTTCGAGGTTGTGCAAATATCCAGTGGCAAGATTGTCAAGAATTCGAACCTTGCGCCCAGCAGCAAGCAACCCTTGCGTAATGTGGGATCCAATAAATCCGCTGCCGCCAGCAATGAGATCAACTTCTCTCACGAAAGGTTCTCCGCACAAGAAATTCCTCCTGCATGACTTCCCAACCATCGATGATAAATGGAAAGGCCTTGGTCGAGGGAAGTGGTTGGCCGGTAGCCCAAATTCAGCTCGGCCTTTCGGATGTCCGCGCAGGTGAGGGTTACATCGCCGGGTTGTTCGGGCAGTTCTTGAATATGTGGTGTGCAACCCACCGTGGCCCCGATTGCGTCGATCATGTGCTTCAAACTTGCAGGCGAAGAGTTGCCCAAATTGTAAATTTCAAATCCTTCGGTGCGCGACATGCTGAGTTGGATGCCATCGACAATGTCTTCCACAAAAGTGTAGTCCCGGGAGGTGGTGCCGTCTCCGAACATGGGCACAGTTTGGCCTTTCTGGATAAGGTGGAAGAACTTTGCAATGGCCATTTCAGGACGTTGCCTTGGCCCGTAGACGGTAAAGAATCTCAGCAAGCTCATGGGGATTCCGTAGAGCTCGAAGAAGGAGTGCGCCAAGACTTCCCCGGCCTTTTTGCTCGCGGCATAGGGAGAAACTGGTTTACTCGTTTCATCGGTTTCTGCGAAAGGAGCGTTTGGGTTGTTGCCGTAAACGCTAGATGACGAAGCCATGACCAAGCGAGTTTGCGGGGTCTGACGCAGCTGAGTTAGCAGGTTTAGAGTCCCTTCCACATTGACTTGGAAATAAATCGCAGGATCTTCAATCGAGGGCCTGACGCCGGCTTTTGCAGCCAAGTGCACGACTACATCAAACTCGTGGTTAGCGAAGATGGATGAAATCAAGGCTTGATCAAGAATGTCCCCTTCGATCAGTTGGAAGCTTGGATGTTGGCAGGCGTCTTTTAAATTCGTACGTTTTTGTTCAGGGCTGTAGTACGGATCGAAATTGTCAATACCCACCACTTCAGCACCCTGAGCCAACAGTCGGTCCACTAAAGTACTGCCAATAAACCCAGCTGCGCCAGTGACCAATACTTTTTGATAAGGTTTCTCGTTGATTAGGTCTTGCATCATTCTACGGTGACGGATTTAGCAAGGTTACGTGGTTGGTCGATGTCCTTGCCAAGTGCAAGTGCGACCTCATACGAAAGAAGTTGCAGAGGAACAATCGTGACTAAGGGTGCGAGAAGCTCTGGAACCTCAGGAACCGGCAAAACGAAATCTGCTGAATCGGCAACTCTTTGGTCACCAATGGCGGCTACCGCAATAATCTTGCCTGATCTTGCACGCACTTCTTGCAGCGTCGACAACATTTTCTCGTAGGTGATTCCAGGTGTGGCAATCGCAATAATGGGAAAATCTTCATCAATCAAGGCAATAGGACCGTGCTTCATTTCGCCAGCCGGATAGCCTTCCGCGTGAATATAGGAGATTTCCTTTAGCTTCAAGGCACCTTCCAAAGCAACCGGGTGTTGCATGCTGCGACCGAGAAACAGGCAAGAACGGATGCCAGCCAAGTACTTTGCCGCAACCTTGACGGCCTTTAAGGCTTCCGGACGGAAAGAGGCATCGAGGTGGTGACGTAGTTCACGCAGGTCTTGCAAATAGCCGCGACCGGTGTCTGCATTGAGTACTTTGCGAGCACGTCCAAAACGAATCGCTAGCAAATAAAGTGCTGTTACTTGACCAAAGAAAGCTTTGGTAGAGGCAACACCGACTTCAGGACCACAGTGCGTCAAAATGAGATCATCGGCTTCGCGAGCGAGGGTGCTGCCTTGCACATTACAAATGCCAAGTACGCGTCCCCCGCGTTTTTGCACTTCACGCATGGCGCGTAGGGTGTCTGCCGTTTCTCCCGACTGGGAAACCACAACGGTCAGTGCATGGCCTTCTTCCAGCTCCGGGCTGTAAAGAAACTCACTCGCATTTAGGGTTTCGCCTGGGATTTTGGCGAGTTGACCAAGCATTTTCTGCCCAAGTTGAGCTGCATGCAAAGAAGTTCCCATGGCCATGAAACGAAGTCGTTCAAACTGACCAAGTTCTTCATCGCTTAGAGTGAAGTCGGCTTCAAACTCAACATCGCCTTCGGTGTCGTGGAAACGATCGAAGGCAGTGCGTGCGAGAACATCGGGTTGCTCATAGATTTCCTTGAGCATGAAGTGCGGATAACCACCGCGCTCAGCCTGTTCGGGAGTCCAATCGCAATGCAGGTAATCACGTTCGACGGGGTT
>Ga0316209_1001097_pt1 | contig 32381 bp, 25 predicted proteins | sample 6monopyrite_MG_FD_204945 | JGI IMG/M metagenome (GOLD analysis project Ga0316209, IMG submission 204945) | Microbial mat bacterial communities from mineral coupon in-situ incubated in ocean water Damariscotta River, Maine, United States -... | ecosystem: Environmental > Aquatic > Marine >...
AAATCGAGTCCAATTGTCGTAATGTGAGTCATGGTTTCTTCCTCCTTATTTATCGATGGTTGTTGTCAACTCCATCATGGCGCATTGTGACGCCGATTGTTAAGGGGGAGGAGACCATTACATCGAGCGCAGCGTGACGGACTGGCAGTCCAAATCCTTTAGGGCGGCAATCCCAGCATGATATGAATCATCAGATTATGGGATTGCTTCGTCGTTTTACTCTTCGCAATGACACTTAATTAGAGGCGTCTTAACTAGATGCAAATGATAAACTATTCAGCTGAGGTCACGTCATCAAGCAATTGCCGCAACGGTTCAAGCTCTTCATACAAGCCACAAACCTCAAGTACATAAGCGAGTGTTAACGGGATATCTTTAAGATAACCTGACTTGCCGTCACGGATATTCAGCCGAGAAAAAATACCGAGTACTTTAAGGTGGCGTTGCACCCCCATCAGATCAAACCATTTAATAAACTGCGCTTCACTCACCTCTTCGATAATGTGGTTGCTTAGCAGGCGTTGATGATAGCGGCGTACCCAGTTGAGTACCTGTTCGCGTGGCCATTCGATATAACAATCCTTTAGTAACGAGACGAGGTCATAAGTGATAGGCCCAATCACTGCGTCCTGAAAATCGAGTACGCCGGGGTTGCCTTTATCAACCACCATTAAATTACGTGAGTGGTAATCACGATGCACTAGTACCTGTGGTTGTGCGAGTGCGGATTGCGCGAGCAATTCAAAGGCATCATCCAGCACCGTATGTTGTTGTGGACTTAGTGTGACGTTAAGGTTTTTTTCCAGATACCATTCACGCATTAGCACCATCTCTTTTATCAAGAGTGTGTGGTCGTAGGGTGGCAGGCGGGCATGGTTTTTAGTGTCGCGGTGCATTAACAGCAGCGCATCAAAGGCATCACCATAAAGTTGTTCGGCGCTTTCGCTATTGAGTTGTTCGAGGTATTGCACTGAACCGAGATCAGAGAGTAGTAAAAAACCCTGTTCCAGGTTTTGCTGTAACACGCGCGGTACGTTGAGCCCTGTTTTCAATAGTGCATTGGCGAGGTTGATGAACGGCACGCAATCTTCTTTGTCGGGCGGTGCATCCATTACGATCAGGCTTTCACCATCGTGATCGATGCGGAAGTAACGACGGAAGCTGGCATCACCCGAGGCCGCTTCAATGTTATCGAAAGCTATCCCGAGGTCGCGGCGTAACCACTGTTGTAAATCGATCAGGCGTTGATCATCGTGCACTGCTGCTCTCCTTTGTTTCAGTGTCAACAATAGCCCTGAATAGTTTAATGCTCCTGGCGCGAAGATCATCGGCCACCATATAAAAACAGGGCACGCCGATTAAAATTAACACGGTGGCGAACAGTAAGCCAAAACCGAGGCTGACTGCCATCGGCGCAAGAAAGGCGGTCTGCCCGGTCGAGAAAAAGATCAGCGGTGAAATACCAAGAAAGGTGGTGATGCTGGTTAATAGAATCGGCCGTGCGCGAACCTTGCCGGACTCGACCATCGCCTCAATGCGGTCCATCCCTTTGGCGCGCATCTTATTGGCGAAGTCGACCAGAATTAACGAGTCGTTAACGATGATGCCGGCCAATGCAAGAAAGCCGACCGCAGATAAAAACTGGAGATGAAAGCCCATCACAAAGTGACCGAAGATCACGCCGATGATGCCAAACGGAATGGCGAACATCACCACCAGCGGATCAAGCAGCGACTTGAACAGTGCCGCGAGGATAAAAAAGATGAGCGTCAGCGCGATGATAAAAGCGCTGACCATATCGCGCATCGACTCACTGGCTTCACGTTTTTCTCCCATGAAGACCAGTTCGAGACTGGGGTGGCGTTGCGTCAGGTCGCTGAATTTTTCCTGGATATAATCGGTCACCTCGTTGGGCGTGGTGACCATTGCATCGACCTCTGCGGTGACGGTGGCGAGGCGCTGCATGTCGCGCCGTTTGACCGAGTCAAAGCTGCGACCAAATTTAATCTCGGCGACATCTTTAAAGTAGACGCTCTTGCCGTTGTCCAGCACGATGCGTTGTTGTCCCAGTGTGGATGCCTGTTCGCGAATCGACCTGGGATAGATCACGCGTACCGGCATGCGTTTGTTGTTGTAAGTGACATGCGACACTTCGATGCCCTGATAGCCGCCGCGAATCGCCGCGGCCAGTCGCGCCTGGGTGAGCCCGAGTTGGCGGCCGCGATCATTCAGCGTGTACTGGTATTCGAGTTTGCCGGGTTCGAGATCCTGGCGGATGTCATAGACACCGGGCAGTGTTTGCAGCTCCCGTTTTACCTCTTCACCAATCTCACGCAGCAGCTCAAACTCTTTGCCGACGATGCCAATCTCGATGTCGGCACCGGCGGGGCCACCGGCGGGCCTTAAGATTGAAAGCCGTTGAATACCGGCAATGGTCTGTATCCGTTCGCGCAGGCGGTTGATGATCTCAGTGGTGCTGCGTTCACGGGTGCCTTCCCAGTCGAAGCGCAGGCTGACCACGGGCGATATCCAGCGATCGATAAAGCCTTCAGGGAGTGGCTTTTTAAGGTCGATGATTAGCTGGATGTAGTTGCTATCGAACTTCACTGTATTAAAGTCGATAAAGGTGACGCCGACGTTGGTGAGCTGGCTCTGCAGTTCGTCATCGCTAAGTTCGGCAAAGACCTGCTCTTCCATCTGTTTGGCGAGTATGGTGGTGTCTTGTAGGCTGTAGGTGTTGGGTGCTTCGGCGTTGATAAAAAACTGACCGGAATCGACCGAACCAAACAGTTCAAATGAACTGCGCGTCGAGGCAGTGACAAGGGTGATTAGCATCAGGCCAATGATCGCGATGCACATGAAGTAGCGGTTATGCAGTGACCAGCGGATAAAACTGGTGTAGCGATTGAGCCATTTTTTCCAGTCGATGCGGCTCGGGCGCGATGAGCGCTTTTGTACCTTAAGCATCTCTTTGGCGTGTGAGGGTAGTACGCCGAAGGCCTCAATCAGCGAGCCGATCAGAGTACAGATCACAATGATGGGGATCACCGCGATAAACGCTCCCATGGTGCCGCCGATGGCAAACATCGGCATAAAGGCGGCGATGGTAGTGGCGGTTGATGCGACGACCGGCCAGTAGACTTCGCGCGCGCCGACGATCGCCGCGCGTTCCGCCGGTACGCCATTTTCCATATGACGATAGATGTTTTCGGTGACGATGATGGCATCATCCACCACCATGCCGAGCACCACCAGAAAGGCGAAGAGCGACACCATATTAATGGTAACGCCGAAGGTTTCCATCAACGTGACCGCAAAGAGAAATGAGACCGGGATGCCAAGTGCGGTGATCAGTGCAACGCGAAAATTAAGAAAGAGATAAAGCGACAGCAGCACCAGAATCAAACCGACCACGGCGGATGACTTCACCGTCTCCAGGCGTGTTTTAACATAGATTGAAAGATCGCTAAAGACATCGAGCCCTACTGAGCTGGGCAGTTCGCTGCGCATCTCTTTGGCCAGCTCACGCACCTGTTTGGAGATTTCAATGGTGGAGGATTCGGCGGTTTTGGTGACGATCATGTTGACCGATGAACGGCCATTAAAGCGCGCCAGGGTGCGGGCTTCCTCTAAACGGACGCTGACCCTGGCCACTTCGCCGAGCAGTAGTTCACCACCGTTGCTGCTACGCCGTAGCACCAGTTGTGAAATGGCCTCGGCCTCGGGTTGCACCCCTTTGCCGCGCAGCAGTATGTCACCCTCGGGGGCCTGAATGGAACCGCCCGGCAGGTCGTCGAGATTGTCGCGCAGTACCTGTGTAATTTTTGACAGCGGTACTTTCAGTACTGCCAGGCGCGCTGGATCGACCTCCACCCATAGCTCCCATTCACGGTTGCCAGAGATGCCGGCGCTAGCGACTCCCGGCACACTGAGCAGGCGGCGTTTCACCTCTTCCGCCAGTTCAAACAGGTGACTGCGCGAGACATCGCCATAGAGTGCGACGCTGACGACCGGAATGCGCGATTTCATGCGGCTTAATTCGGGGCGCTCGGCATCATCGGGCAGGTCAGAGATACGTTCGAGTACGGAGCGTGCATCGTTGACGAACTCGGAGACATTAGTGCCGGACTTCAGGTCAATAATAATATTGGAGAGTCCTTCGCTGCTGCTTGAGGTGATGGTGTCGATCTCCATCATGTCATCAAACTCTTCTTCAATCGGCAGACTGACGAGGCGTTCCATCTCCTCCGGCGAGGTCCCTTTATAGACGGTGGTGATCTTCACCTTGTCCATCTCCACCACCGGAAACATCTCCTGTGGCAGTTGAAACCACGACAGCACACCCATGATGAGCACCAGCACCAACAGCAGGTTGGTGATCAGTGGGTTGTCGATACTGAATCGGATCAGGCGCATAGCGGTTTAGTACTGGTGATAATGGTTGTGGTTATTCATGCACCACCGACTGGCCGTCGGTGAGGAAGGCGACGTCGCGCGCGACCACCATCTCGCCCGCCTGGATTTCGCCGTTGACCACCTGCAGTTGTCCCTGGCGGGCGCTGAGGGTGACCGCCACGCGGCGTAGCGTCCCATCTTTAGCGATAAAGACAAAGCTTTCATCATTGTGATGCAAGATCGCGGAGACCGGCACCACTAATGCGTTGGGCAGCGCCTTTAGTTTGAGTGAGGCGGTCGCCTGCGCGCCCACCTGCAGCCCTTTGCCATCGAGGCGAATGCGCACCGCATGGGTAAAGGTCTCCGCGTCGGGGCTGGTCTGCAGGGCGATGATGTCGCCACTGCGCTGCTCGCCATCAATCGTCACCATGACCGGCTGTTGCAGGCTGAGCGTTGCGGCGGTGGTGCCGTTGACGTCGAGGTTGAGGTCAAGCTGCTCAAGTTGCAATAGCTCAACCGCCACCTGGTTCGGGGTGACATAGTCACCCGCTTCAAAATGGGCGGCGTTGATGGTGCCTTGATAGGGGGCGCTGATGGTGGTGCGCGCCACGTTACGTTGGGCGCGTCGCACTGCAGCGCGTTTTAGTTCCAGGCGAGCCTCGCTGGTCTCGACACTATATTTGAGCTGCTCTTCTTCACGCTGTTGTTGAATGAGTAATTGGTTGGCGTTATCACGCATCGAACGTGAAGCGAGTGATTTTTGCCCGAGTTGATCGAGTCGTGCCACTTCTCGGGCCTGCAACGCGCGGTTTTCGCTAACCAGCTTAAGTACCCGTTGATCGCGTTTGATCGCCTTATCTTCCTGAGAGAGCAGCGCTCTGGCCTCAGCCAGTGCATCTTGCTGGTCGCCGCGCTGTAGCGTGATCAGTACCTCTCCTTTGTTGACCTTGTCGCCGGGTTCCACATGGCGTGCCAGCACCTGCCCGGAGAGTTCAAAGCTGAGTGCGCTGCTGCGAATCGGCCGTAGATGGCCACTGACCTGCTCAATGGGTTGAATCAGCTGTTGCGCAATTGGCTGCAGCAGCACTTTTGTGGCGGCAATTTCGCGTAATTCCGGTTTCTTCTGGGGAGATGTGAGCACTATCAGCGCAATCAGGCAAACCACACATAGAATGAGAATCAGGATATACTTTAACGATAATTTTTTGACTCGAATCTCTGCATCACTCATACAGCAACCATACCTGTTATTTAACTAAACCTAAAATCGTTTTGCACATACCTTACCACTCAACCTCGCTACAAAAACAGTCGCGCCGAAAAAGTGCATGTATTGAATTAATTCGAATTAATTCATGTAGATCGACCTGGTTTCGAGCGCTCCTGAGCGGCGTTGCCGTATTGCCGTTAATTTTTGCCAGTAGTGCTGCCAGCGCGAATGAGTGGGCCGCATGTCGTCATCAATTGTCACCCTTCCATCAGGTCGATGCCACTCTGGGTGAACGTACGGTGATCACCGCCGATGAGGGGCGTGCGATTGGCCAGGAGACTTATGAGATGAGTGGCGGGGTTGAGTTTCTGCGTGGTAATCAGCTGCTGCGCTCTGAAAGCGCCCGCTATTACAAAAGCGAAGAGCGACTTGAGGCCAGCGAAGGTATTTTCTTTGCGACACCGGATGCCACCTTTGAGGGTGATAGCGGTTCGATTAACCTGGGTGATTCTAGCGGTAACATCGGTAATGCACGTTTTCAGATGCGTGATAAACATGCCCGTGGTGATGCCGGGCAGATCATCTTTGAGTCGGAAGATGTCACAATCTTAAAAGATACCACTTATACGACCTGCGATCCGGGGCGCGAAGACTGGCTACTGCGCTCAGATAAGGTGCGCTTAGACCGTGCCACTGGCGTTGGTAGCGCGCGACATGCGGTGTTGTCATTTATGCATGTGCCGTTTTTCTATCTGCCCTATATCTCATTTCCGATTGATGACCGCCGCAAATCGGGGGTGCTGCCACCCGCTTACCGCAGTTCTGACAGCTCTGGTAGTGATTTCAGCATCCCCTACTATTTGAATCTTGCACCGCAGCGTGATGCTACGCTTACGCCACGTTTTCTTGAAAAGCGCGGCACCATGCTGGGCAGTGAGTTTCGTTTTATGACGGAACGTCATTATGGTGAGCTCAATCTGGATTACCTCTCGAATGACCGAGTCTTTGGAAAAGAGCGAGGGCAGGCTAAATACCAGCATGAAGGGCGCTTTACGCCGCACTTGACGACAAGTCTGGATTTTAACTATGCATCCGATGCCGATTATTTTAGTGAGCTGAGTAATAGTCTTTCGCTTTCCAGTACCACGCATTTAGCGCGCACCGCCGACCTTAATTACAGTGGCGACCTGTGGCAGTCACGGCTGCGGCTACAGTCGTATCAAACGCTGAATGAGTCGATTCCTGAGGCCTCGCGCCCCTATCAGCGTCTGCCGCAGATGACATTTAGCAGTCTGATACCGCGTAAAGATAATCAGATTCACTATCGTCTGAGTGGTGAGTATGTCTATTTTGATCGTACCGATCGCCTGACTGGCAGCCGTCTGGACCTCCAGCCGCAGGTCAGTTTGCCGCTCACCACCGCCGCGACCTATTTGACGCCGGCGCTAACACTGCAAAGCACCACTTACTCGCTGAACAATCAGGTCGATGGAGTTGATTCACGCTTCAATCGTACAGTGCCGCTGCTGAGCCTGGATGCCGGTCTCTTTTTTGAGCGCGATTCAGTGGTGGCGTCACGCGAATATCTGCATACGTTGGAGCCGCGTCTTTTCTATCTATATGCCCCTTATCGGGATCAGGGCGCTCTGCCGCTGTTTGATAGCGGTGCACCGGATTTCAACTTCGGCCGCCTGTTTGCCACCAATCGATTTAGTGGGGTCGATCGGGTTGGCGACACCAGCCAGCTGACAACGGCGTTGACCACGCGCATGATCGAAAAGGATAGTGGTAAAGAGCGCTTTAATGCCAGCATCGGACAGATTTTCTATCTTAAAGATCGTAAGGTGGGGCTCAATGGTGATGTGGTTGATCGCAGCAACGAGTCTGACATCGTCGCTAAAAGCAGTGCTTATCTTCGCAATGATGTTGTGCTAGATGCTGATTATCAGTGGGATGTTGAGGCGGATGAAACAGCAAGGGGTGCGCTGCAAGTGCGTTACAAACCATCCTCTCGACGCATTTTCAATATCGGTTACCGCTACCGAAATGCGACTCAGGAACAGCTCGATGTTTCGATGTTGTGGCCGTTGCCATTCACCAGTCGCTGGCACTTTGTGGGGCGTTGGACGCAATCGTTGCTCGATGAGCAGACCATTGAATCATTTTCCGGGCTGGAATATGAGAGCTGTTGCTGGAAGGTGCATGTGGTGGCACATCGTTTCATTAGCCAGGAATTGGCGAATCAGACGGGCCTCGATCCTTATGAGCGCAGTTTATTTGTGCAGTTAGAGCTGAAGGGGATGGGGAAACTGGGTAAAACCGTCGATGAGCTGCTGGAAAATGGTATCCTAGACTACCAGCATTAATCTTTTTCTGAACAGCAAGCGGATTTCACATGAGGCAGTTTTTTCGACCCTTAATATCATCTCGGGTGCTATCTCTGGCACTACTTCTGACCATGGGCGCGGCAGCGTTGCCGGTAATGGCCGAAGATGCCATCGTGCCACTTAATCGTATTGTCGCGGTGGTGAATGATCAGGTCTTGACTCAAAATGAATTAAATAAAGAGCTCTTCGCGGTGCGCCAGCAACTGCGTCAGCAGGGAATACGTGCGCCTGCCGAGGCAGTGCTGAACAAGCAGGTGCTGGAACGTCTGGTGACTACGCAAATTCAGCTGCAGCTCGCCAGCATGAGCGGCATCGTGGTCGATGAAGAGACCCTTAATAACACCATTAGTAACATTGCGATGCAGAATAATCTGTCGCTGGCTGAATTCCGAGAGGTGTTACAACGCGATGGTTTTGAGTTTGCGGTGTTTCGTGAAGATATTCGTAAAGAGGTGATCATTCGCCGACTGCGTCAACGCCAGGTGGAGAGCCGTATTTCGGTGACGGATCAGGAGATCGATGATTTTATTGCGACACAAAAAATGCAGGGCAATATCAATAGTGATTACCACCTCGGCCATATTCTGGTCTCGTTACCCGAAGCAGCGACACCTGAGCAGATTAAAACTGCACGCGATAAAGCACGCTCCATTCTGGATGAGTTGAACAGTGGCGCTGATTTCCGACAGACGGCGATTAGTCGTTCCGATGGGCGCCAGGCCTTACAGGGTGGTGACCTGGGTTGGCGTAAAACCGGTGAGTTGCCGACCTTGTTTGCTGATGTGGTGGTGAATATGAAAGTGGGTGATGTGAGTGAGCCGATTCGCAGTGCGAGTGGTTTTCATATTATTTCGCTGTTTGATTTTCGTGATTCCGAACGTCACATCGTTCAGCAGGTGCAAGCGCGTCATATTCTGATTAAACCCAATACCGATACCGAGTCAGGAGATGCGGTTGATCCTGAGCAGCAACTTAAGGCGTTGCGGGCGCGCATTGAGGCGGGTGAAGATTTTGCCGAGCTGGCAAAACGTTTTTCAGATGATGCGGGTAGCGCACAAAAAGGTGGCGACCTTGGCTGGGTGAGTCCGAGTGTGATGGTGAAATCGTTTGAAGCCGTTATCTTTGATCTCAAAGAGGGTGAGATCAGTGCGCCCTTCGAGAGTCAGTTTGGTTGGCATATGGCGCAGGTGTTGGCGCATCGTGAATTTGATAACACTGAAGAACATAATAATGCCAAAGTGCGAGACCTGATCTTTCAGCGCAAGTCTGAAGAGGAGCACCTGAGCTGGTTGCGCAAGCTGCGCGAAGAGGCCTACGTCGAGTATCGCCTTGACGAATAATGCTCTGGCGAATAATACCGGTTTAACAGCGCCGATTGCGATTACGGCAGGTGAACCAGCGGGTATTGGGCCTGATCTCTGTATTCAACTAGCGCAACTACCATTGCCGGTCGAGTGGGTGGTGATTGCCGATTCTGAACTGCTGCGGCTGCGTGCACAGCAGTTGGGTATTGCGGTAAAGATTGAGCTTTACGACGAGACTGTCGAACCAACACTATTACCAGTTGGCACTATCCGAGTCGTGCCTGTCGACTGTCCACAACCCGCTGTGTGCGGTGCCCCCGATGTCGCTAATGTTGCATACCTGCTTGAAACATTGCGCGTGGCCGTGCGCGGTTGTATCGCGGGTAAGTTTGCAGCGATGGTCACTGGCCCGCTACATAAGGGCATCATTAATGATGCAGGTATTCCGTTTAGTGGCCATACCGAATTCCTTGCGGATGAGAGCGATACGAAACAGGTAGTGATGATGCTGGCCACCGAAGGGTTGCGTGTGGCGCTGGTAACCACTCATCTACCATTGATTGAAATCAGTGCTGCGATTACCCCTGAAATTCTGGAAGGCAATCTGCGTATCGTCAATCATGATTTGCAAAAATACTTTGGCATTAACGCGCCACGTATTCTGGTGTGTGGCTTGAACCCGCATGCCGGTGAAGATGGTCACCTCGGCAGCGAAGAGCAGGAAACAATTATTCCCGTGTTAGAAAAACTGCGGGCGGATGGTCTTCAGTTGAATGGGCCACTACCTGCCGATACCGCATTTGTCCCACTCAGGATTGCCGCCTCCGATGTGATTGTGGCGATGTATCATGATCAGGGTTTGCCGGTATTAAAGCATCTCGGTTTTGGCAATGCGGTTAACATTACATTGGGGTTGCCATTTATTCGCACCTCGGTTGACCACGGCACCGCGTTTGACCTTGCCGGACAAGGGGGTGCTGAAATTGGTAGCCTGCAAACTGCGATTAACGCGGCGATTGAGATGCGTTGCCACCAGGAGAACAATCAATAATGAGCCAGCACCGCGCACGTAAACGCTTTGGGCAAAACTTCCTGCATGATGAGGCAGTGATCCTGCGTATCATCAATGCGATTGCCCCGCGCGCGGGTGATAACGTCGTTGAGATCGGGCCAGGACAGGGGGCACTGACGACCTTGCTGCTCGATGAGCTGGGTGAGATGGACGCGGTGGAGCTTGATCGCGATCTGGTACCGATTCTGGAAAAAAACTGCGCCGCGCACGGCACGTTGCATATTCATAATGTCGATGCGTTGAAGTTTGATTTCTCATCATTAGCGAAAGAGGAATCGTCACTACGTGTGGTGGGTAACTTGCCTTATAACATTTCGACACCACTGATTTTTCACCTGTTGTCACAGGCACGTTACATTCGTGATATGTATTTCATGTTGCAACGTGAAGTGGTTGAGCGCCTGGCCGCCAGGCCGGGTAGCAAGACCTATGGTCGCTTGAGCATCATGGTGCAGTACCACTGCGAAGTTGAAAATCTCTTTATCGTCGGGCCAGAATCATTTGACCCGATGCCCAAGATCGATTCAGCGATTGTGCGACTGACCCCGCTGAGTGAACCTGCGGTTAAAGTCGATGATGAAGCGTTGTTGGCAAAGGTTGTCACGCAGGCATTTTCACAGCGCCGCAAAACAATCCGCAATACACTCAAACCGTTTATGACAGGTGATGAGATTAGCGCGCTTGATATCGACCCCGGTTTGCGCGCCGAAGTATTAGATCTCGAGGCTTATGCACGTTTAACCAATTATATTGGTAAAAACCTGCCACCAGAAGGATAATCTGATGCGAGAGGTTTAAGGAATATCTGATTAACTGCCTTATCTGTCATTGCGAACGGAGTGCGGCAATCTCGACGCTATATAATCATTGAGTTAAGAGATTACTTCGTCGCCTCACTCCTCGTAATGATAATTAATCAGAGGTTCCTCAAGCCAACCACGAGGTTGCTGGGCGAATCTCTCCCACCGGGAGCTCTCTTGAATTTGTGATCGTTGGGCGGATGTGAGGCTGAAGCTGATGTTTCTCTTCATCAGATAGTGCACCCAGGTGATCAAGGATGGCGAGCAATGCGACTGAGCGCGCGCGGGCACTGCCATCGGCAATCTTCACAGCGATCCCCAGCCCTTGCTCAGGTAAGGATGCTATCACGATACCTTCGGCACCTGTTTTGGCCAGCACCGCACCTTTGGTCACTTCATTCAATTCACTCACCACCGTGCCATGTCCGGCAATATATAGTGGCTCATTAGTAATGGCTGTGTGAAGACGATAAACCGCTTGCTTACGCTGGTCTGACAAATTTACCGGGTTAGCGAAGCGAGCCGCCGCACGACCAAGCTGTACCAATGGCATGGTCGGTGCTGGTAGGCCGCAGCCATCAATTCCGATTGGATACTGCCTCAGATCAATGTCAGCCAGATCGGACAATATATCCATTGATCGTTGCTGCAATGGATGCCCAAGCAGTTGGTAGCTATCTAATGGCAAGCCCAAATGCAGCGCGGTGGTTAAAAAGCCGGTGTGTTTGCCAGAGCAGTTGTGATGAATTCGGCAGACCTGCTCGCCAGCTGCCAATAACTGGTGGGCGCTCTCAGTATCTTCAGGTAGCGTTGCGCCACAGGCTAAATCACGATCTGTTAACCCCAGGCGCTTCAGCCATGACTCCACCAGCTCCTGGTGCATCTTCTCTCCCTGGTGAGAAGAGCAGGCGAGCGACAGTTCCGCATCGTTAAGCAGGTAACGATCACTCGCGCCGCTTTCAAGCAGATGAATGGCTAACATCGGCTTTAACGCGGAACGTGGAAATACCAGCTCGTTAATGTCTCCCCAGCTCTCCAGCACGTTGCCGTTATAGTCGCACACCACAGCTGTACCAAAATGGCGACTTTCGACAGTGTCGTTACGGGTTACTTCAACTAAGAGCTGGTAGGGCATAACTAAGCCTTTAAGCATTGATTAAAAAGTAGCGGCGATATTGCCGTCTGAGTCTGGATAGATATTGGGCGGGATCGTTGGCGATGCCCGATTAAGGCCTCCCGCTAATAGTAGCTCAATGACATCAGTATAAGAGTATTCATGTGCTAAATCACAGGCTTTGGGGAAATAACTAGAGCCGTAGGTCATACCGGGCACCAGGTTGGCTTCCATAAAGAAACACTCCCCCTGTGCATTGGTTTTAATATCGATACGCCCAAAGTCACGAATGCCCAGCGCATTAAAGGCATCGGTAGCCAATGCTATCACGCGCGCTTTGATGTTCACATCGGCTATTCTGGTCAGTGTTTCCGAGTCATCCATTTTTGTTTGGGCCCCTAAGATTCTAAGCCCATTGGTTGATGCCGGTGGTATCACTTCAACCGCAGAAACGATGAGCTTGTCGCTGGCTGTTTTGATAACAGCAACCGTAAACTCACTGCCAGAGAGATACTCCTCGACCAGTATCGGCTGGTTGAATGTGCTGTATAGCGACGCTACTTTGCTTTCGAACGCTGCAAAGCTGGTGACAAATGATAAGTCGTCAATCCCGTTTCCATTAGCGGCATCCAGCGGTTTTAAAAACAGCGGGAATGCGATGGGCAATTCATCTTCGGTATTGTATTGACCGGGGGTAGCGATAAAGTAACGTGCCGTTTTAATCCCTTTGTTGGTTAAATGCAGCTTGGCCAGCACTTTGTTGGAATCAAACCTCAGCACCTCTCTTGATGAGCCTGTGAAATTGATTTGATGCTGAGAAAAGTAGTCAGCCAGCCAGATGTCATCGCCATCTTTAACCGGAACATACTTGACCGCCAACATCACCAGATCGGGTTTTCTTTTCGCCACTTCATCTAAGCACGCCTTCGTTTTGCAGGTAGTTAACCGGACGTTATGCCTCGTTTGTTGAATGGCATCTAAAACACTATCGCAAGCCATCATTGAGCCAAAGCCGCTCTCTTTGAGCGCTTCATTTGGCGTGGTCACTATTTCTATATTCATTGAGATTTTCCGAACCAAATAGATGATATTTAGTGTTGATTGAACAGCAAAAATTCCTGGCGTTTAGGCACAGGAGTGAGCAGCACGCGACCAGGCACGAAAAGAGGAACGTGGGTCTTGTGAACTACGTTATGGCAAGAAAATAGGGTGGCTTTAGTGATGGTTCGTAAGCAATCGATGCTGAAGGGAATAGATGAACCAACAAAAGCCAATGTTCTGTCGTGCTAAATAGTACCATGAAATGGCGGGGAATGATTGTGGTGAATTTAATGTGTGTGCCCTGTACTGAGCTTTTAGTGGGCTGGGGCGTCTGTTCTTGCGGTAAAGTTTAGGAAGGCGGTGCTACAGTAATTTGGGTTTTGAAAGCTTAGCCAGGAATCTCTGATTAACTGCCTTATCTGTCATTGCGAGCGAAGCGCGGCAATCTCAACTCTATATGAATCATTGAGCTACGAGATTGCGTCGTCGCTTCGCTCCTCGCAATGACAACCCGTAGGGCGCAATAACCAACGGGCATTGCGCGGCATGAATATAAGCGACGGTATTGTTTCGTTCGGCGCAATGCGCTGTCGCTTATTGACGCCCTACGGGGTGACGAATTGCATCAGAAAAAACGAAATGTTAGTAGAATAAATAAATGTAGCCTGGGCTGAACTTCAAGCGGGCCCGAAGGAAGTGCCCTTGGGGTAAAACCCGGGAAGGCAGTGCCACAACACCCCGGGTTTCATTTCATTCAACCCAAGCTACTTGCTTAGTGCTCTTTGCGAGTTGGTTTGCTTTAAGGTGGTGGTTTTTTTGTAAGGCATTTTAATACGCACTCCATGATATTAAATATACGCTTACTTGCGATATGTTTTGTGTTTCGCATTGAATGTTTAGGTAGAAAGTTTTACTTTTAAACACGAGTGATAAAGAGTGCGCGTCACCTTGCTGCATATGCTCATAAGGCGTAATTATATCTTTGCTAATTTCTGTAATTATTGACGCTCTAACCCTTCGCCTCTCAAATCCACCTAGTTCAATCTCAAATTCGGCATAGCCACCTTCTTCGGCCTGCGGGACTTCAAAGCTGTGTAATTTATTATTATTGGAATTATTAACTCTAAACCTAGTTACCAACTGCCTTTCGTTATATGCAAACGTGCCCCCAAACCATCGCCCAGCCTCTCTTGCTTTGTCTTTGGCCTTAAAAGCGGCGCTAATAAAATTCCATGCAACAAAGAGAGGTACGGCAATAAATATTGACTTGACCGCAATAGCTGACATTGCAATTTCTTCAGTCATCTTAGAGAGACCGAAGTTTTCCAGAACAAGAAAGATAAATATAGGGAAAGACAACATCTGTAAAAATGCCGAAGAATCTTTAAGTGGTGCAAGACATAAAGACCAAGCGAGTTTCACCCAAATATAGAGCAGTCTTTTGCGTTTAATCCAAGGAATAGATTCAGGTGTGTTTTGTTTAGGAAGCTCCATCACCATGCCCCTACTCCGCGAACAAGAAAAATGATGGCCCAGTATACGCGAATCGCGCACGTATCCTGATGGGATATATGCCAGTATTTTTACAATATGTCCCAGTTTCACCGAACTGGCAAGAATTACACCCATAAAAAAACCCCCGCCAAAACTGGCGAGGGTTTTTATTTCTACAGGGTTTGTAGAGACAGCTTACATCATGCCGCCCATTCCACCCATGCCGCCCATTCCACCCATGGCAGCTGCTGCATCACCAGCACCGGCTTCGCTTGGAATGTCAGCGATCATTGCTTCGGTGGTGATCATCAGGCCTGATACAGACGCTGCGTGTTGCAGTGCTGAACGGGTTACTTTGGTTGGATCCAGTACACCAGCTTCGATCATGTCAACATACTCACCGGTTGCTGCGTTGTAACCGAAGTTACCAGTACCTTCCGCAACACGATTCAGTACAACAGAGGCTTCTTCACCTGCGTTGGTAACGATCTGACGTAGTGGCTCTTCCATTGAACGACGTAGGATAGCGATACCGATATCCTGGTCATGGTTGGCACCTTTAAGGTCTTTCAGGGCAGCTAGTGCACGAACCAGTGCAACGCCGCCACCAGGTACAACACCTTCTTCTACTGCTGCGCGAGTGGCATGCAGTGCATCTTCAACGCGTGCTTTTTTCTCTTTCATTTCAACTTCGGTGGTTGCACCGACTTTGATTACGGCAACGCCGCCAGCGAGTTTAGCAACACGCTCCTGTAGTTTTTCACGATCGTAGTCAGATGAAGTCTCTTCGATCTGTGCACGGATGGTGGTAACGCGGCCTTCGATTTCTGCGCTATCACCAGCGCCATCGATGATGGTGCTGTTGTCTTTACCGATCTGAACTTTCTTGGCTGAGCCCAGCTCTTCCAGTGTGGCTTTCTCAAGAGAAAGACCCACTTCTTCAGAGATAACCTGTCCGCCGGTCAGTACTGCGATATCCTGCATCATCGCTTTACGACGATCGCCAAAACCAGGTGCTTTAACGGCTGCAACTTTAACGATGCCGCGGATGCTGTTAACAACTAATGTTGCGAGTGCTTCGCCTTCAACGTCTTCAGCGATGATCATCAGAGGACGACCCGCTTTAGCAACGCTTTCTAGTAGTGGCAGTAGATCACGGATGTTTGAGATCTTTTTGTCGACTAGCAGAATGTATGGGTTATCAAGATCAGCGGTCATGCTCTGCTGATCGTTAACGAAGTAAGGAGAAAGGTAACCACGGTCGAACTGCATGCCTTCTACAACGTCTAGTTCGTTAGCAAGACCTGAACCTTCTTCAACAGTGATCACGCCTTCTTTGCCAACTTTGCCCATCGCTTCTGCGATGATGTTACCGACTTCTTCGTCAGAGTTGGCTGAGATGGTGCCAACCTGTGCGATTGCTTTGTCATCGGTACAAGGGATTGAGCTTGCCTGCAGTGATGCAACAGCAGCAACCACTGCTTTGTCGATACCGCGTTTCAGATCCATTGGGTTCATGCCAGAGGTGACTGCTTTCATGCCTTCGCGCAGGATAGCCTGTGCCAGAACGGTTGCAGTGGTGGTGCCGTCGCCAGCCACATCAGAAGTCTGTGAAGCGACTTCTTTAACCATCTGTGCACCCATGTTTTCGAACTTGCCTTCCAGTTCGATCTCTTTAGCAACAGAAACACCATCTTTGGTGATGGTTGGTGCGCCGAAGCTCTTGTCTAAAACAACGTTACGACCTTTAGGGCCGAGGGTAACTTTTACTGCGTTGGCTAGAATGTTTACACCTTCTGCCATGCGATGACGTGCGTCATCACCAAATTTTACTTCTTTAGCCATGATATCTTTCCTTTAGAATTCTTGAATTATTGAGCGAGTGATTAGGCGTTGAAAACAGCCATGATGTCGCTTTCGTTCATTACCAGTAGCTCTTCGCCGTCAACTTTGATCTCAGTGCCAGCATATTTGCCAAATAGCACCTGGTCGCCAACTTTGATGTCCAGCGCAGCTAGTTCGCCGTTATCAAGGCGTTTGCCGCTACCAACCGCAAGTACTTCACCGCGAGCAGGTTTTTCTGTTGCTGAATCAGGAATGACGATACCGCCAGCTGATGTACGCTCTTCTTCCGTACGACGTACGATTGCACGATCATGTAATGGTCGCAGTTGCATGTTTTGATCCTCCTAGAATCATTTTTAAATCAGTATGTTGAAATGGTCTTTCGGCCGGTTCGAGAGGTGCTTTAGCACTCACCTCGAGCGAGTGCTAACAATCATAGTGGCGATTTAGTGAGAGTCAAGGGTAGGTGACGAAATTTTCTCGTTTTTTTCTAAAAATGGGGCGGTTTAGCGTTGCTTATCGTCGTTATCTTTCCACGACTCACCTTCGATGGTGCGGGGCTCATGTCTTTTCCCTTCTCCTTCATAGGTTTTTTGCTGGCTAAATCCGCCACTAACCGAGACGGATTGGCGTTTGATGACTTCTAATATAAAGCGACGGCGTACAGCGGGTATCAGGGCGAGAAAGCCGACTGCGTCGGTGAAAAAGCCGGGGGTGAGCAGTAACGCACCGCAGATCAGCAGCACAACCCCTTCCATCATCTCGATGGCGGGCACTTCGCCGCGCGCCATCGCCTCACGTACCCGTTGTAAGGTGGTGAAGCCCTGCCAGCGTAGCAATGCGGCACCCACTACGGCAGTGAGAACGACTAACAGGATGGTATAAATCGCGCCAATCATGCTGCCTACTTCGATCAGCAGGTAGATTTCGATTACTGGCACTAATAAAAATAATAGAAGTAATATCTGGAAAATTCCCATCACAGTCACCGTTAGCCCAAATTGATTCAGTTTGCGAAGGCTCACTATACCACTGTTGCATCACTTTTCGCTGGCAGCTGGTTTTGCTCTGACTAGCCCAATAGTGTATTTTTTGTGGATGAATGAAAAAGTATTGCTGATTATCACGACGGCCCCGAATGATGAAATCTCGGAAAAGCTCGCTAAAACTCTGGTTGGGCAGGGGCTGGCCGCTTGTGTCAATATCCTGCCAGGGATGCGTTCTATATATAAGTGGAACGGTAAGCTAGAGATTGGGCAGGAGCAATTGTTGATGATTAAGGCACCGCAAAGTGCTTACAGTGCGATTGAACAGCAGATTGAGGCATTGCATCCGTATGAACTTCCTGAAATCATCGCTGTCTCAATTGAGGCTGGATTACCCGCCTACCTCGATTGGGTTAGGGATCGGGTGCCAAACGAATCACAATAAACCGGACGCGATTCGGGTATTATTACCCCGCGATTTGAGAAACCTGGTAGCACAATCATCATGATCAATAAATTACGTACCTTGCTTGCACCGTTTGCGGTTGCCCTTCTGTTGTCTGCACCGACTTACCTGCACGCTGAAGGCAATACGCCGGGTAGTGTGTTTGATTCGCTGTCGAGTTTTGGGCAAAGCCTGGGCTTTGGTTCGCAGGAAGAACCCCGCTTCCTGAAGCCTGATGATGCCTTTATCTTTAGCAGTGAAATTCAGGACCCCAATACATTGGTGGCGCGCTGGGATGTGGCGGAGAACTACTACCTTTATCGTGATCGCTTTGCATTTAAGCTGGTTGATGCGAATGGCATTGAGCTGCTGAAATTTCGTGCGCCAAAAGGCGTGCTGAAAGAAGACGAGAACTTCGGTGAGATGGAGGTCTATTTTAATGAGGCGGTGGTGACGTTACCGCTGAAGCGAGCCAACCTTGCAGCGACCCCGATTACATTAGAGGTGACCTACCAGGGGTGTGCGGAAGATGGCTTCTGTTATCCGCCGATCACCAAAACCGCCGAGTTTGATCTGCCAAAGGCGAGTGCCAGTGAAGGCAGTGTGGCTGGCGCACCTGCTCTCTTTGTGCCGGAGCATGAGCGCATCGCGAATGAGCTGGCGAGTGATGGCAAATGGCTGATGCTTCTGAGCTTCTTTGGCATTGGTCTGTTATTGGCATTTACCCCCTGTGTGTTGCCGATGGTACCGATTCTTTCCAGCATTATTGTGGGACAACGCGAGCAGGTAACGACACGCCGCGCCTTTTTTCTATCGCTCTCTTATGTGATGGCGATGGCCCTGACATACACCTTTGCCGGGGTAATGGCGGGGATGTTTGGGCAAAACCTGCAAGTGATGTTTCAGAACCCGTGGATCATCGGTGCCTTTAGTCTGCTGTTTGTGGCGCTCGCGATGTCGATGTTTGGCTTTTACGAGCTGCAGATGCCAAGTGCAATTCAGAGTCGCCTCGATGCGCTTAGTCGCAAGCAGAACGGTGGCAGTATGGTGGGTGCCGGAGTGATGGGGTTGTTGTCAGCGTTGATTGTTGGCCCCTGTGTGGCCGCACCGTTGGCGGGTATTCTGATTTACATTGGAATGAGCGGTGATGCGGTCTTTGGCGGGTTATCACTATTTGTCCTGAGTCTTGGTATGGGTGCGCCGCTGTTATTGTTTGGCACCTCTGCCGGTAAGTTTCTGCCAAAAATGGGCAGCTGGATGGACAGTGTCAAAGTCGTCTTTGGCGTGATGATGCTAGGGCTCGCAATCTGGATGCTGGAGCGTGTTGCACCCGCTCAGGCGACGATGTTCCTGTGGTCGATTTTACTGATTGGCACAGCGGTTTATCTGGGGGCAGGAACACGCCTGGAAATGAACGCCAGCGGTTGGCAGAAATTGTGGAAAGGGCTTGGCCTTGCAATGTTGTTTTATGGTGCGATTGTAATGCTGGGCGCGGCTTCCGGTGGGCGTGATGTATTGCAGCCGCTGCAGGGCACTTCAGTGTTGGGTGGCGCAAATAATAAGGTCGAGCACCTGAGCTTTAAGACGATTAAGAGTCTGGATGATCTGCAGCGTGAGGTGGAAGGTGCTGCGCAGAAAAACCAGGCGGTGATGTTTGATTTTTACGCTGACTGGTGTGTCGATTGTAAGATCATGGAGAAGCGGACCTTTACCGATGCAAAGGTGCAGAAGGCGCTTAATAATGTGCTGTTGTTACAGGCAGATGTAACCCCAAATGATGACATTGATCAGGCGCTGCTCAAAGCGTTCGGTCTGTTTGGACCACCGGCTATCCTCTTCTTTGATGCGAATGGCAATGAAATTAAAAGTCACCGAGTGATCGGTTTTATGGCGGCAGATGAATTTGCTGCACACGTTAATGATGCCCTTTAGGCTGGATTAAACAATATGTCTTCCCCTTTATCTAAAGTAGCTGTTTATCTGCTCTGCATCGGTATCACGCTGGGTGCCACGCAGACGGCCAATGCGCAACGAGATCCGTTGCTTAATCAGCCGCGCCCAGCGTTTACGCTGCCTGACCTCGACGGCACGCCGCGTAGTGTTAGTGAGTGGGATGGAAAGTTGCTGGTGATCAATTTCTGGGCAAGCTGGTGTGAGCCGTGCCTGCGCGAGATGCCAGCGTTTACTCAGCTGCAACAACATTACCGAGATCAGGGGGTGCAGTTTATTGGTGTTGCGCTCGATGATGTTCGTGATGTGAACGCGTTTCTGAGTGGCCTTGAGCCGCGTATCAACTATCCCATTTTACTGGGGAACGGCAATACCTTTGAAACACCAATGGCTTACGGGAATCAGTATGGCATTTTGCCGCATACGGTGATTGTCGACAAAACGGGGAAAATAGCCTACAGCCACTTCGGCTCATTAACCTATGAGCAGGGGCGATTGCTGTTGATGGGAATGCTGCTGTAACGGCCGCCTAATCGCTGCCTAGCCGCCGCCAATCGCTCGTACCACTTCGACTTTATCATCAGCCTCTAATACGGTTTCACCATGCTGGCTACGTGGAATGATGTTGAGGTTTATCTCAACTGCGATGCGTTGCTGGCTCATCTCAAGTTCAGCTAAAAGCTCACTGAGGGTCGTGCCCGCAGCAATTTTACGTGGTTCACCGTTAAGCAGGATATTCATGTGGTTGTTCCTAAGGGGTGTTGTTTGACGAGAGAAGCGGTACACTATTTCCAGGCGATGCGGGTGTAGTTCAATGGTAGAACTTTAGCTTCCCAAGCTAGTAACGTGGGTTCGATTCCCATCACCCGCTCCATTCTTTAATTGCTTGTGCTGTTTTAATTAACCGATCACGCCAAACAGATAGAGCATCAGCATGATGGTCGCGCTGCCTGAAATGAGTAATAGTAATAGGATAAAGATCGCAAAAGCGCCTCGCATAATATGTTCTCCAGTTGCTTAAGCGGGTGTGGTGTCGGTTTCGCCCTGTGGGTAGTCGATTAACTGCACGGGGTCGTTATTGGCCGAACAGTAAGTCCACATAGGTAGGGTGTCAGAGGGTTCGAGATGAATCGACGATGGCTGTTTGCAGGTTGGGCATTCGCCATCAGCGGAGCTGGGGTGTTCGGCCATATGATAACGCTTGTAGGCGATGATTGGGCCTGCAATCAAAAATCCTGGCACCAGTACAAAGTGAGCCAGCGGGATAAATACCGTCACAATGGCAATACCCCATAACAGCGCCAGCATTTTGATGGCACGTGAAGTGCGCTCCTGCGGTGAATAGCTGGTGATATGGAGTTGCCCAACAGTGCTGTCTTTCTCTGCATTTTCAATTTGGATAGTGCGGTATAGCGTCGTGCTCATGCCTGCATTGCCTGTTAAACTGCGAATTAATAATTTTCAAGTGGCTAAATATACATTATGGCCGCGATAGCGCAAGCCGAGTGGCGACGGCAATTTAATTTGTGCGTAACGCAAGTGCCTGTGACGTGTGTTTAAGAAGAGGTTCGATATGAAAAAAGTGTTTAAAATCATTGCTGCATTGGTCAGTTTGTTGTTGGTGCTGTTGCTGGCGGCGGTGTTGATTGTTCCGCTGGTCTTTAACCCCAATGATTACAAGGGAGAGATTGAGCAGCAGGTCAAGGCCGCGACCGGGCGCGAGCTGGCGATCAATGATGATATTGAACTGACACTCTTTCCGTGGATTGGGGTGTCGCTTGGCGAAGTGACACTTGGCAATGCAGCGGGCTTTGATGAGGCGCGCTTTGCTCGCATCGAACGCGCTGAGGTTAAGTTGCGGTTAATGCCGTTGTTGAGCCAGCAGGTGGAGGCCAGCACGGTGATCCTGCACGGCCTGCGCCTTAACCTCGCTATTGCTGAAGATGGCACCACCAACTGGGATGATCTGGCGGGGGAGCCGGCATCTGACACACCAGCGGTAACCCCCGATGCCCCGATGGCAGATACAGCAGCGCCATCATCACCCGGTATTGGTCTTGCTGCGTTGGCGATTGGTGGCCTCCATATTGAAGATGCCGAGCTTCGTTATGACGACAAAGCGAGTGGTGTTCGTTATGCGGTAAAACAGCTGAGCCTGAAGACCGGCCCTGTCTCGCTGAACGCGCCACTGGATGTCGCCTTCAGTAGTCAGTTTGAAGCATCAGAGCCTGACATGAGTGGGCAGCTTGAGCTAAAGACACGCGTCCAGTTCGATCTTAATAACGAACGTTACAACTTCACGGCAACCACGCTGGATGCCACCGTGCGCGGCAGCGATCTGCCACAGGGGCAGGCAGTGGTGAACCTTGCTGCCGACATTGATGTTGATATGCAGCAGCAGACCGCCGTACTGTCGGCCTTTCGCTTAAGCAGCTATGGCGTTGAGTTGAGTGGCGCAGTTGATGCGACCCAGATTATGGGCGATGTCGCATTCGACGGCACTTTACTGGTCGCTGAATTTAATCCGAAGACCGTGATGCAGACATTTGAGATCGCGCCACCTGAAACGGCCGATGCCACTGCTATGAGTAGTATGCAGCTCACAACCGGCATCAATGGCACGTTACAGCAATACAATCTGCAGGATCTTCAGATCATACTCGATCAGACTCGTATCGAGGGTGATCTGCAGCTGGCGATCTCCGATGCGCCGATGCCCGCAGTGAACTATGCGCTGACCATCGATCAGATCGATGCCGATCGTTACCTGCCACCAGTGGTTGAAGTGAGCGAAGGGGCAGCATCCGAGTCGACACCTGCGCCGATAGCGACGCCGGCCAGCGGTGCCGGTGCAGCGGCCTCAACGCTGCCGATGGAAACATTGCGTGAGCTCAACGTCAACGGCACATTCGATATCGGCAAATTGAAATTCTCCGAGCTGAACCTGAGTGAAATCAAGACCACGGTGGCCGCCAAAGCCGGTGTGATTCGCCTGCACCCGATCAGCGCCAATCTCTATCAGGGGCAGTATCAGGGCGACATCAAGCTCGACGCGCGGGGTGATGTGCTGAAGCTCGCACTCAATGAGGCAATGAAGCAGATTCATGTCGGCCCGCTGCTCCAGGACTATATGGGCGATGACAAGGTGCGCGGCATCGGCACAGTGCTGGCCAAACTGACTGCCAGCGGCGAGACGCCAGAGGCGATCACCAAAACGCTCAATGGTAGCGCCAGCATTGCGTTTGTCGATGGTGCAGTTAAGGGTGTGAATATGGTGCAGATGATCCGCGAGGCACAGGCCAGGCTCAAAGGCGAAACGTTACCGCCTGCCAGTGAGGAATTGAAAGAGACTGACTTTGCCGAGATGAAGGCCTCATTCAATATCACCAATGGACTGGTCAAGAACAATGATCTGTCGATCAAGTCGCCCTTTATACGCGTGGGTGGAGATGGACAGGTCAACCTTGTCACAGAAACCATCGACTATCTGGTGAAGACAGTGATTACCAAAGCGGAACAAGGGCAAGGGGGTGCGGAGCTGGATGCGCTGCGTGGGCTGACGATCCCGGTGCGTGTTGGCGGCACCTTCACCGAACCTACCTTTAAACCCGAGCTGGGCGACCTGCTGAAGGCGCAGGCAAAGCAGGCGTTGGATGAAGAGAAGGCCAAACTGAAGGCCGAGCTTGAGCAGCTTGAGGCCGAAAAGAAGGCTGAAATTCAGCAAAAAATCGATGCCGAAAAGGCGCGTGCTGAAGATAAGTTAAAAGATAAACTGAAAGGGCTATTTGGCAGATAGTGGCACATGAGTAGTCAGCCTTTCAGTACCCGCCTGCTGGCATGGTTTGCGCGACACGGCCGTAAGGATTTGCCGTGGCAGCAGAACCCGACGCCGTACCGCGTATGGGTGTCGGAGATCATGTTGCAGCAGACGCAGGTGGCAACGGTGGTGCCCTATTTTGAGCGTTTTATGAAAAGCTTTCCGGATGTGCAGGCGCTTGCAGCAGCAACTCAGGATGAAGTGCTGCATCACTGGGCGGGGCTTGGTTACTACGCCCGCGGGCGTAATCTGCATAAGGCCGCGCAGGTGATCTGTGAGCAGCACGCTGGCCAATTTCCTGAAACGATTGACGAAGTGATTGCACTGCCCGGCATCGGCCGTTCCACTGCGGGTGCGGTGTTGTCATTGGCGCTGAAGCAGTATCACCCCATCCTCGATGGCAATGTGAAGCGGGTGCTGGCACGCCACTGTGCCATTGATAGCTGGCCGGGTGCGCCCGCTGTCCAAAAAATGATGTGGTTGCAGGCCGAAGAACGTACCCCAAAGAAAAATACCGACTTTTATACTCAGGCGATTATGGACCTGGGCGCGACGGTTTGTCGTCGCAGTAAACCGCTATGTGGCGAATGCCCGGTGGCGCAAGATTGCATGGCGTTGGCGGGTGCATTGGTGGATCAGCTCCCGGTATCGAAGCCGCGTAAAAAAATACCGCTACGTAAAGGGGTGCTGTTAGTGTTGCAAAATGAGGCGGGTGAATGGTTGCTGCAGCGGCGCCCACCGGCGGGTATCTGGGGTGGTCTGTGGTGTTTTCCCGAGGGGCCGAATGAGGCGGACGAGGCGACGATGAATAAGTGGTGTCAGACTGAACTGGGCTGCGATCTATCCGCGATTAAAAATGGTGAAGTGCAGCGTCACACCTTTAGTCATTACCACTATGAGGTGACGCCACTATATGCCCGTGCAAAAAATATGGAAAGCGTTGTCATGGATGACGATACTCGCCTCTGGTACAATCCCGCCTCGATCAAAGCGCTTGGTTTGGCCGCGCCCGTCCGGCGGGTTATCGAGCAAATCACAATTGATTATGCTGGTGTTGATTAAGCTGCCTCAGTAACGGGGCCCGAAGGAGAAGAAGATGACGCGAATGGTAGAATGTGTGGTTTTGAAAAAAGAGGCTCGAGGGCTTGATTACGCCCCTTATCCGGGTGACCTGGGTGCGCGCATCTATCACGAGGCCTCAGCCGAAGCGTGGCAGATGTGGCTTAAACAGCAGACGATGCTAATTAACGAAAACCGCCTGGTGCCGATTGAGCCGCGTGCGCGTAAATTCCTTGAAGCTGAGATGGAGAAGTTTTTCTTCGGTGGCGGCTCCGAAATTCCAGAAGGTTTTGTTCCACCAGAAAAATAGGGCTGGCTAAAAAATAGGGCTTTTGTCTTGTTATGCTCTTATCTGATTGAATTAACTTTTTTTTGTTATTATGAGCGCGCCCAAAGGAAGTATTCTTTGGGTAGAGCGCGGTAATTTCGACGCTATGTGAATCGCTGAGTTAAGAGATTACTTCGTCGCTTCACTCCTCGTAATGACAATTAATCTGAGGTTTCTTAATTAATTTGGCGGTGTCGAGGGTAGGCTACCCATCTGCATCCCGCGCACAACGAAAGCCGACATCGGTACTCGCGTTCTCGGGTGCGGTGTGGGCGCGACGCGCGCTACGAAAGAAAGTGCTCAGACCGTAGTGCCCCATGCCAGCGCCACCACCTTTCACCATGCGATGTTGTTTTGCGTAATCAGGGTCATCAAAGTCGGAGCCATCGTAAGGGTGATAAAGATCGGCGACCCACTCTGAGACATTGCCACCCAGATCAAAAACGCCATAATATGAAACATCTTTGGGAAAGCTGCCGGGCGGCATAATCGATTCATCATCTTCCTTTTCCGGGTTTTCACCCGAATTGGCAAGCCCTTGCGACCACTCCGACCCCCACGGATATTCATTGCCATCGGGGCCGCGTGCCGCCTTTTCCCACTCCGCCTCTAAGGGCAGGCGTTTGCCGACCCAGCGGCAGTAGTCATTTGCATCAAACCAGTTTACGGTGGTCACAGCCAGTGCATCGCGCTGCGCCTGTTTGGCAAATAGCGCTTCAAGCAGTTGCGATTTATCCAGTGCCTCGGGGTTGATATCCAGGTTGAAATAATCGGTCGAGATCCAGCGCAGATTATCGATATGGGCGTTGCGCAATTTATCATCATGCACGTTGTAGCCGTTCTGAATCCACGCCTGTGGCTCCGGGCGGCGAGTGCGCGTGACAAAGGTCTTGAACTCGGCGTTGGTCACCTCAAACTTGTCGATAATGAATGCGGGCAGCGTCATAGTATGTTCAGGGTGCTCGTTAACAAACAGCGGCGTGACAAAGCCGTAGCGCTCCTGTAATCCCTCCTCATCGATTTTATCGCTGCCGCGGATAAAAGGGCCGTCGGGAATCAGTATCTCTCGTTCGCCGGGAGGCCCGGCTTTTGTGGTGGGAATCGAAAGAGAGGCGTTCGGGGTCATAGCTTCGCTAGCGGCTGTGCCGGCTTCACCTGGCGAGCTTTGTTCGGGTGCTTGTGGGCTATCGCAGCCAGCAATCAGTGAGGCGAGTAGCAAAAGCGGTGATATTTGAATGATATGTCGCGGCATGCGCAGCAATATACCGTAGAACGGCCAAAATGATGAGTTTTCGATTAAAATTCAATGTTTATCGCCAGTTAGACTTGACTAAAAACAGCCTGCCCTGTTTAATACGCCCTCGCTGACAAAAAAGCGGCAGCAATGCCCGCAGCGAATCCGCATTAAAAATGCCCAGGTAGCTCAGTCGGTAGAGCAGGGGACTGAAAATCCCCGTGTCGGCAGTTCGATTCTGTCCCTGGGCACCATGAATTCCAAAGGCTTAGCTAATTTAGCTAGGCCTTTTTTATTTCTTGTGGAAGCACTTTCCTGAAATAAGCGCCCCCTTTTCTTTTCTCGATATTAAAGACTCATTCTACAAAACTGCTTTGTGTATGCTGGCGTAGCGCTCTTCTACACACAACAAACTTTGTGTTTAGCCCACTAAACACTAACTGTGTTGTGTATGATGATTTAGCAATTTGCTATACACAACGTAATTTGAGTATGATTTAATACATACAACATCATTTTGATTATCAGGCACAAAGGGAAGCACACTTGGAACCCTACCAACCCCAAACACTCCCCCTTCAAGGTCTGGACTACGGCAAGCTGATCACCCTGGTTGGTGAGGCCAACGCAGCCCTGGCAGAGTACAACGGGTTGCTACAGGCCATGCTAAACCCTGCGGTGATGCTATCCCCCCTAACCAACCAGGAAGCGGTACTTTCATCCCGCATTGAAGGTACTCAAGCCACCGTAGAAGAAGTGCTAGAACACGAAGCAGGCGAAACATACGACAGCGAAAAACTGGCCGACATCAAAGAAATACAAAATTATCGCAAAGCACTCATCCTGGCCAGCGAGTCTTTGGCCGATCGTCCAATCCGCCTGAGCTTAACTTTACAAATCCATGGAATATTGATGGATAGCGTTAGAGGGCAACACAAGTCCCCCGGCGAATTCCGCAAAGATCAAAACTGGATTGGCGCCCATGGCTGCACCATGGAAGAGGCAAGCTTTGTTCCGCCAAACCCCTTACAGCTTCACGATCACCTTCAAGCATGGGAAACCTATCTAGCTGAAGAGGATTTTGATGTCCTGGCCCAGTCCGCCATCGTCCATGCGCAATTTGAACTACTGCACCCGTTTAAAGATGGCAACGGCCGTATCGGGCGTCTACTCATTCCCTTGTTTCTCTATAGCAAGAAGCGCCTCATCAGCCCCATGTTCTATCTCTCTGCCTATTTAGAAGCACACCAAACAGAATACTACGCAAGGCTGCGAGCAATATCAGCAGACAATGACTGGAACGGCTGGATTGCATTCTATTTAAAGGGTGTGGCCGAACAAGCTAAAACCAATTGCCAACGTATACAAGCCATCATGGCGCTACACGTGCATACCAAAGAACAGGTGCGAGAACTCACCCACTCGCAACACAGCACACCGCTGGTAGATGCGTTATTTGAGCGGCCTATTTTCCGCGTGAAAGATTTATGTGAACGCCTCAACATCAAAAAGCCCACACTTCACAGTCTCATCAAACGACTGCTTGATGCGGGCATAATTACAACCTTGAAAAAAGGTGCGGGGCGTCGCCCAGCCACATTGGCCTTTCCTCAGTTATTGAATATTGCCGAGGGACGGGAAGTTGTTCAAACAACAAGTAAAGCCCAATAATAGCCAGTTAAAAGCGATGATGAGAAGAAAGATATTGTCGCGCGCTACTTAGCAGGCTAAACAGAAACACTGAGTACGCGCTGGTAGGTTCTCTCGTTTTGTATGCGCTATTTCGGCTTAGCAAATTAGATGATGCTCTCAATGACGCTGTAAAAAATCTACAGAGCGATAAAGCTTATGGCGTTAGTGACCTATTAAGGCTGCTCGACAGTCTTCTAAAGTTTCGTCATTCGTCATTTACACCCGAGACTCTAGATTTTATAGAGAATGTCATGGGCGCTGTAGAAGAACACACTTTTAGAATTGAAGAACGATTAGCAGCAATACGAGCATATAGGTTGTCGCGTACTTAACAATCGTAGCCTAAAAATAATTGGGGTAAAAATATAAATGGCAGCTCATGGTCGAAAGTGCCTCTATGACAACTGTAGGTGAACGCGTACTATCGACCCTAAGCGGAAGTGGCGGGGGATCAATTAACTCACTTCCATTGATTCACTAAATTTCAACAATTGCCCTATAAATGGACACATCGGATGTGTTCGGATGTGTAATGAACCAGACCAGAAATAACCACTACGTGCCGCAATGGCACCAGAATGGATTCGTTGATGAACGTGATAATGAATTGCGGCATCTCAAACGCCGTGAGATACGTCTAAAAGACGGCTCGACAGAAATTGTTTACGGTAAAAAATGGTTCACCTCAGCACAATGTTTTTACGAGCCAGATCTGTATTCAACCTTCTTCGGAACGATAGTCAATGACGAGATCGAGAAAAAGTTGTTTGGTCCGATTGATGATAATGGTGCTGATGCAGTTAAAGCGTTTTTAACTGACGACCAAGCTCAGTGGCGCCATAACTTTCGAGACTTATTCACCTATATCGATGTTCAAAAACTGCGAACACCTAAAGGCTTGGGCTGGGTTAAGACTAAGTACCCTGAATTAAGTCAGATCCAGCTAATGACTGAGATGCAGGCTTTAAGAACTATCCACTGTACGCTATGGGCTGAAGGTGTTCGTGAGCTGGTGTCAGCTGAAGATTCTGACGTTAAATTTATTCTGTCTGACCATCCTGTAACTATCTACAACTACGCCTGTCCACCAGATTCAGAATTATGTGCGTACCCAAATGATCCTGACATTGCTTTAAAGGGATCTCAGACTATATTTCCACTGGACAAAAATCGATGCTTGATACTGACTAACCTTGAGTACGCACAAGACCCAGAAGGTGCGAATCCACTAGAGCAACGTACAAACGCGACTAAAGTACGGCAGTCAATGGTCAATACTATTAACTTCATCAATAAACGAAAACTCACAGCCGATGAGGTGATCAAAATAAATTTCATCATAAAGTCCAGAGCCAAAGACGCAATTGCAGCTGGCAAAGAGAGCTGGCTTTACCCTGAAAATAGGCTGCATTGCGAATGGACTGAGTTGCGTCATGTGCTAATGCCACCATCTAGTGAGTTGTACCAATTCAGCGGTGAAATGTATGTGGGTTATGAAGATGGTAGTACTTATTATCAGGATGCTTTTGGTCGTACAGCGCCTCAGAATGAACACTTGAAAAAGGAAACTGATGAATCAAAGCTGGGTCGAAATCAAAATTGTGGTTGTGGTAGTAACCTAAAATATAAACATTGCTGCAAAGATTTACCTAAAGAGTTGCGAGCAAGTTGGGCTGAGCTAAGTATACGTGAACGAAATTTAGCCTTCTGTCGTGCAATCAGGGGGATTTTAGGGCTTGATTCTGGTAAGACTTGGTTAGATGTCAGGCGTGAAATTACCGAGGACCAGATTGCTAGAATTTATCGATTCTATTCCGCCTTGTGGCCTCGCGAAACTGATATCTATTCATTGTTACCAAAGTCAGATGGTAAGTTCAGAGCATTGTACACTGGCACACTTGATGTTCGCGTTATCGAACTGCATGCGTTGCCTATGGCTTCGTTATTTGATGAGTTCCTTATCGTGTGCCCAATAGTTAATCCCAATAACGTTAAGCCTGAATTTAGCCCAACAGAGGCACCTGCCAGTTACAAGTACCAAGCGCTAAAAGACTTTTTATTGATGTTGGAGTTAGAGCCGTACATTGGTTATGGTCTTATCAACCTAATTCCTGATCCGAGCAATTTCGACCTAAACTTAATGAGAGCCATGATGGATTTGGCCGGAAATCGACGAGGAACTGTTGAAAGTCAACGAGACTTGATGGCTTATAAAAAACTGGCAATCGAGGATTATCTAAACTCAATTCATATGATGCCTAGAGATGTCAAAATTCGTTCATTGACTAGTGATTTTGGTATGCCGGAGGATTTGGCTGCTCGGTCGATTGATACGTTAGAAGCGAATGCTGAAGCATCTCCACTTACCATGCTTCAACCAATAAAGCCAGGTGATGAACAGTTAATGCAATTCAGCATGGTGCCAAATTACGAAATGGCTTTGTTTGTAGCTCAAGTCACAGGATCAGTCATCGTAACTGACAGTGAAACTAGGTGGATTGAATTTCAAGGCGCACAGCACAGACATATGGGTGTTGTTTCCTATCCATGGAATGATGTTTATGGACAAATAAGTCGGATACCAATGGATTATCATATGCTTGAGTCATACACAAAAACTCAGCATCACTTTACCCCCGCTAGGACAGTGTTGAAGAATGCTGATGAGCTAGTTTTTGCGGATAAATATGACACTAATCAGTTAGACAGATTGGCTGAAGCAGTGACCAGATTGAGTTGTAGACTTGGGGGAATTGACTCTGATGGAACAGCCGAGTTTGTGAATGCTGATTGCTGTGTTCTAGCGCCTGAAGGCGGTATCTATGACAGTAACGTTCAAAGGTTGTTAGCTCTGTCTGGTTGTTTGAGCTATGACCATAAAGTACGGTCGGTCTATTACGTAGGATTGGAATTATAGCTCGTAGATTGGACTGAGGAGTGATGCCCAGTGTAAGTCTCTATGTCATTGTTGGGCTTCGCAAGCTCAGCGCCAACCTACATTGAAAGACAGCTATTGGCCCAGACTGTGTGAAAACTCAAATGTTTTTCTTTTCACAAAAAAATCGGCTTTGTGAGAAGCCGCGTAAGAAGAGATCTCCTAAAATGAATGGTTATGGTATTCATATTTCTTCTGGTATTTTGAGTTTTCACACAGTCTGGGCCGAAAGTGCCAGTTAGACTTCAGGGCATCAAGTTTTAGTTTCGCTGGTTAGGTGACGTTCAAATATTCAACCTGAATAATTAAAATAGGCGGCTTTGGCACCATCTCTCACCTACACCGTACAGTTATTGACAGAACTCCAGGTAGAGCAAGGCGCTTCGCGCCAACGGCTAAAGCCCTCGGAGCTGCTCTAAATTTATCACTTACCCGGTAAGCAAACCTTGTTAACGGGCATGCCCTGTTTAACAGGGCGTCTTCAATTCTTCCCCGGGGTAAGGCATCATCACCAGCAGCGCTTAACCCTGGGTTTTTCTCTGTTGGTTTCGATTGTCTTCTCGAAGCAGGTTTTTGACCGGTCACTAAATCCCCGTGTCGGCAGTTCGGTTCTGTCCCTGGGCACCATGAATTCCAAAGGCTTAGCTAATCAGCCAGGCCTTTTTTATTTTCATGGAAGCGGTTTGATATCCCCAGCGTCAGTATCATCTCGATACGCTGTTCTCCAGGGAAATAGATTGCTCGCGGCGAAAACATCAGTCATCTTTATTCAGTAAGCGGATGATTCTTGAATGCCTGGTAAGTCGCGAAAGTGGAATTTTATAGATATTATTTGTAGTCTCCGTAGGTATTATTTCGAAAATACTGTTAGATAATCAAAGAATATGTTTTTATAAATGCCAGGTGTTTAAACGGGATTAGGTAAGGCAAGGGGGAAAGAGTATGAGCAATCCAGTTATCGCAGACAATAGGCCTAAAGCGGTCGAGTTAAAGCAAGGGGAGGAGTATTATTTCTGTACTTGTGGCCGTTCAGCTAAGCAGCCATTTTGCGATGGTTCCCATAAAGGCACGGCTTTCGCCCCCAGGCCGTTTAAAGCAGATAAAGATGAAACGGCCTACCTGTGCGCCTGTAAGCACACAGGCAACGCACCGTTTTGCGATGGTACTCATAAGAAATTCTCTCAAGATCAGGTGGGGCAAGAAGGTCCCGGTATCGCTACGAATACAAATCAAGGCATGCCAACGGCAACACCAACACCTGAAGAGCCTTCGG
>Ga0316209_1001098_pt1 | contig 32313 bp, 24 predicted proteins | sample 6monopyrite_MG_FD_204945 | JGI IMG/M metagenome (GOLD analysis project Ga0316209, IMG submission 204945) | Microbial mat bacterial communities from mineral coupon in-situ incubated in ocean water Damariscotta River, Maine, United States -... | ecosystem: Environmental > Aquatic > Marine >...
CGTCCCATGCCGACGATCACGATGCCGGCATTTGGGTCGTCAACCAAGTCAAGGTCCCGCTCGGCGAACGACTCGCGCTCCACGGCATGGTTCAGAACCGGTGGAGCGACGAAGTCGAAAGCTACGAGCGTACGCTCTTCCGTCCCTGGCTCTCCTATTCCTGGAAAGACAAGGGCCACATCGCCGTCGGATACGATCTCCACGAGTTCGAACAGCCCGATCGATGGGAGCAGCGGGCCTGGCAGCGCTTCGCCGTCCAACACCCGCTCGGGCATTTCAAGCTACTCGGCCATCTCTGGCTCGAAGAACGCTTCTTCCAGAACACCAATGACGTCGCTGTGCGCGCTCGCTTTAGCGCCGGTGCCGCAGTCGACATCGACTCGGAGACGTCCTTCGTAGTCCGCAACGAGATCATGTTCGACCTCAACGGCACGTCTCGAATCCGCAACGCGGGCCTCGGCGAAAACCAGATCGTCGCGACGCTCAGCCGGAAGCTCCCCGGAAACCTCGTCTTCGAGATCGGCTACCTCCAGCAATACCTCGACCGCCGCGGCAACCGAGACCTCTTCAATCACTTCGTCACGACGGGCTTCCGCTGGCGCGCTCCCCAGATCGCAGATTGGTTATGAGGCACGGCGATGGGATCGGATCTTGTCGTGGTCCGAAGATGCGCATGCCGTGCGTGTCCTGTGCCGCCGACTGAAGTGTTCAGGTCACGCTCGCATGACCCGAAATCATAGGAGGCGGTACACCAAGGAGCTTTCGTCCGATGCCCGAGGAACGAGTCCCGACGATTCCCCGGCTCCCGGGCCTGGACGGTCTACGCGCCATCGCTGTGGTCTTGGTGACCGGATTCCATCTTGAGACGAAGAGATTCATGCCGGGCGGATTTATCGGCGTCGATCTGTTTTTCGTGCTGTCCGGCTTTCTGATCTCAACCCTGCTCATCAGCGAATATCAGCGCGACGGACGCATCGATCTACCCGCGTTCTATGCTCGCCGTCTCCGACGACTTCTCCCGGCCTTCGTTCTGACCCTGGTCCTCGTGCTGGCGCTCAGCTTCTTGGTCTTCGAGCCCAACTCGCGTTTCTTTCGGTCTCTCGACGCGATGACCTTTTCCGTGGTCGGCGCTTTTACGTACGTCTTCAATTGGCTCCCGTCGCTTAGGTTTCCCTATATGGGCCCCCTGGTTCATCTCTGGTCACTTGCGGTGGAGGAGCAGTTCTACTTGCTTTGGCCGGCGGCCCTCTTCTTCTGCTTGCGACGGTCGAACTGGCGCTCCGTTCTTCGCCGGGTCCTTCCGATTACGATCCTTGTCTCCCTCTCCATCCCGTTCTGGTATTGGAATTGGGATTGGCGGCGGCTCTATTATTCCAGTGATTATCGCGCGCATGCGATCCTGGCGGGTGCTCTGCTGGCTGTCCTCCGCAGCGACGAGAGCCTGCGAGTGAGATGGAGCGAGTCGAAGCTCCTTCGACCGATGACGATTCTGTCTTGCGTCTATCTGCTCGGCGTTACGCTGACCGCCGACATCGACTCCGCACCCATGTACGTTGGCGGATTCGCCGGTGTCGTTCTTGCGAGCGCGGTTCTCATCTTTTCGACAGTCGAATCGCGGCCTGACGAACTCGGTCGCCGCTTTCTCGAATCCCCTGCGCTCGTATGGATTGGTCACCGCTGTTACGGCTTCTATCTCTTTCACATGCCGATCATGGTCGCTTCCTACTCGCTCGATCTCACGCTGATCGAACAACTCCTGTGGGTCATGGGTCTTACCTTGCTTCTAACGGAGGCGTCCTACCGCTATGTAGAACGTCCGATCATCGAGCGACGCGGGCCGAGTCTCGGCGAATTGATGGCGCCTCCCCGTCCAATCCGTGCGTTGTCAGCGCTGCTTCACACCGGGATCTCGGGCCTATTGCGCTACCGACGTTGATTCCACGACCGCGTGGATCGAAGAACGCTTCTTCGAGAACACGAATAGCGTCGCTGTGCGCGGCCTGCTTCAGCGCCAGCGGACAGGTCGTGGGTTCGGCCTTCGGGCCACCGTAGACGCATTCCGAGTTTTCAGGCGCCTTCGCGGCGCCGGAAGACTCGGAAATAGCGACTCTTCGCGCCCGGCTGCGCAGGCTCCACTTGAGGAAGCTCGATTTCGATCTTGTAGTCCCGCCGAAGGACGCGACGAACACCCTGCAAGAACACCGCAAGTTCATCCGTAGACTTCTCGGCCAGTGAGCTGCCGAGTCGTGTGAATACGACGTACTTGGGCTTGCGCGTCCGAAGGTCGGTCATGAACTCCTCGCGGAGTGCTTCCGCGTAGGAGTACTCCCCAGTGATTGGAAACGTGAAGACCATTCGGGTGCAAGAGGGTCGATCCGCGAAGTAGAAAACTTGCGGCTCCGAGCCAACGATCATGAAACATTCGTCAGGATGGGTTCGCTCACGAACGTACGCTGCGATCTCCTCGGAAGCCTCGAATTGCGGCATCCCGATCGAGTCCGCAAGGATCGTTCCCGGCTCCTGGGACGTCACATATACGATGTTCGTAGCCGGCATAACAAGCGGCCCGATCAAACAAACGAGCGCGATCAGCCGCGCACCCCGCCCATTCCCTTCCCCCACGAACTGCTGTGCTGCCCACGCCCAAACAACACCGCACCCAAGCGAGAGCGGTACGATGAGAGGTTCCCAATAGTGGACGTAGGCTTTCCCCGTACTGAAGGCCGCGAATCCAAAACCCAAGCCGAGAATCCAAAGACCGCGTATCGAGGCATCGTTCTCCCGCCTAACCGCCGCCAGCACGAGCCCCGCCGCCCCGACACACCAGAGCCCAAGATCCCACCGGGCCACGTCGAAGGCGACCTGCTTCGCCAGGCTCAGGACATGACCCAGTCCATCCCAACGCCGGCCGACGTATTGCCAGTTGTTGTTCCAAGTGCAGTCCAGGTAGGCCTCGAGACCCCCTGCGAGCGCAAAGCCCCCGGCCACAAACGAGAAGACGGCAAGCCACCCAGCGAGAAGCCACCCCGAACGCGCCGCCATGCGCTTCGCTCCGCGGGCCAGGCCCCGCTCGGATAGCAACCCATCCCACACCTGCAGCGCCAACAGAAAGACGACGACGACGAGCCCGGTCTGCTTGGTTTGATAGGCCATCCCACCCGCGACGCCGGCGAGCGCCAGCCGCAGCGCGGGCGGCATCGATCGCCAGCCCAAGAGAAACCAAAGCGAAGCGGCGATCCAGAAGAGCATGAAGAACTCGGTACTGGATGGATGCAGAACGCCGCATTGGTCAAAAGTCATGACGCTAAAGGCAAGTGCTGAGCCGAGTGCCGCATAACGTCCGCCAATGTGGCGTGCCACGGCGTAGACGACGCAGGTCGTCGCCAACCCGTAGAGCGTCGTCGCGATCCGGAGGGCGGCGACACTTTCGCCAGCGAACCACTGGACGCCCGCCATGAAGTAGAAGATGAAGGGCGTCTTTTGGTTGTAGATGTCCGCGTAGGGGACCGCCCCCCTCAGGATCTGCTGCCCGAGATGGGCGTACTCGCCCTCGTCGTTGATCAGCGCAACGTCGCGAAACTGGAAGCGCAGAGCAAGGACCCCAAGCAGCAAAGCGCCCAATGCGGCAACTTCGACCCAATGCCCCTGTTCCGATCGTCCTTCGACTGCCACTCGCGTTCCGATCCCTTCCGGATTCCGACGACGCCGCACCATCTACTCTAAACGACGCATACTCTGGCCACATATGGTGCTCGACTAGGGCGCGGGACGCTCGTGTGTTGATCACCTTCGCCTGACGCTAGGTCTTACCTCAAGACCAGCAGCAGCAATCGCCCCGAGCGCTCACATCTATCGTCCGGAGACCATCGAGACTGAGGACGGGTGCGAGTCGATCCAGATCTGTGAAGAGCGATCGCGCCGGGATATTGGCGTTTGCGAGTGTCGCGCCACGTCGTTGCGCAGATGCGTGCCGTTGAACACAAACGAAACACGACCCACACCTCAGCGCTGCTCTAGGGAAGACCCTCTTCGTTCAACCGACTCGCAATCACGCGTGCGGCGAATGAATTTCCCGCGGCGTTCCAATGGGGGTCTTCGCGAAAGACCAGGGGAAATTCATCCGTCGCTTGGAACGCATCGAGTAGGTTCAAGATGGGAAAATCAACTTCCTCTCGAGACTCTTCGAAGTAGCGGAAATACTCGAAGTGATAGGTGGGGTCGGATGCGTATTCCTCAGTCTCCCAATTTTCCGGGCTCTCTTCGGGATTCCAATGTTGATAGCGCGGCGAGATGACCAGTAGGAAGTCAGCGCCACTCGCTCGGACGTCATCCGCCATCTCTTTGACATGTGCGAGCGAAGTATCGAAATACGAACGCGTGAGCGAAAGCGGATGCCGGTCGTGAAAGAAACGGCTGCTTTCGGTTTGGTCGCCCACCTGGAAATTGAAGTCGTAATAGCTGTAGCCGCAATCGTTTTCGAACGATATTCCGAGATGCGGGCCTAACGGCCGGATCGGCGTCAGCAAGAGGTCGCTCAGCCTTCGCCCCCTTCGCGAGAGGATCTCAGCGACGGCGCCGTAGTAGGTGAGCCGGCCTGACTCGCCGCATTCGGGACCCTTAAGGGGGAAGACGAATCGACCGTCTTCTAACGCGCCCTCTCGCTCATATTTGTAGTCGTCGCCGATATCCGTCGCATCAAGAATGAGGACTACGGCCTGAGGGTCATAGTCTGAGACGACTCTCTCGAAGAGCAATTTCCCAAGTAGGGGAGAGGAACTCACAACGCCGGCGTTGAGCACCGCCAAGTCTTCAGTCCCGCGAGTCCTCCGCAAAAGCTTTTCGAGCTGGTGCGGTAGAGCATCCTCGGCCTGGACGCCAAATCCGAAAGCGAACGAATCACCGATGACCGCGATCCGGGTCCCGAACGTCTTGAACTCCTCGCGCTCACGCCGGGTTCGCAATCCATCCGAGTTGGTCTCCACGAAGACGTCCGCCCCTTCATAGGCGCCAGCGTATATCTTTCGGCTAGGGGCATTGGTATGATGAAGCTCTCGCGAGGGGACGCCCTTCCATTTCAAGAAGCCACCCGGCAATTGCAGAATTCGGACAGCGCCCTCTAGAAGAAGGAGCGAGACGAGCAGGCTCACGGCAAGAACCAGGAGGGGCACACGATGCTGGCCCCAGGCCTTGACGAGCCCGATGATCGAGCACCCAATTATCCAGTAGAGCGCGATCGACTTAAGCATGCGGCGCGGAGCGATATCTTCGAATCCCGAAACTCCGACTTCTCGAAGAGTCCAAAGGCACAGCAGGAATAACATGCAAGCGAGCGTGAGCGCCCCGATCCTTCTCATGAATGAAGAGGCTTGCATCGATCCCACCCCCTTCGTCACAGAAACTCTCCCCGCAGGAAGAGTCTCGCTCCATTTCAGCGCAGCCTCCGACTTGAGGGCCGGGAGCGCGCCAAAAATAGAGCCGCCCGCCCACGGCTGCCACCGCCGAATGGGCGGTTAGGCGCACCCACTCAGACGGGAGCATCCGAGTCCGTCGGCAATGGCGCCGCTCGATCATTGCCATCGCTATCGGACGCGCAGAGTCCGGCATCATCGCCCGCGCAGCAACGCACGGGTCGCATCCGGGCTCAATCGCTCGTAGCTTCGCAAAGACGCGCAACATCTCTTCTTCCCGGCCTAGCAAGCCCAATGCTGCGGCGAGCATCGTTCGCGAGTCGACAAGCCGCGGCGCTTCTTCGATCGGCGTTTCGAACTGGTGAATCGCCGCATCGCTGTTGCCCGACATCAGGAGTGCGATGCCGTAGGTGGAATTCGCGAGGCCCTTCGCCGTGACCCCGAGAACCTCGAGCTGGCACGGTGTGAGCCGAACCTCGTCATGGCGCCCTTCGCCGGGCGCGGAAGCCTATGGATTGGATATGCGGGGAAAAGTGCGCCGATGCGGCGACCGCCAGGAACGCGGAGGGGCCCTCCAGGCACACAAGTCTAGCGGTCCATCGGGCTCCTCGTGCCTTGAAATTCTTAACGTTTTCAGAGAGTTGCCCATAGGATGGCCGCAGAGCTGCGCATGCCCGCTGGCGATCGCCCCTACGTCGATCGGCGTATACCGCGACGCACGCGGTTGGCCGTACGATGCGCAATCGACACTCGTCACAGGAGCACCCACTGCCCATGTCCTCACGACTTCATCGGATGATTCAGACTTGTTTGGTCATAGGCTTGCTCCTGCCGACGCTCAGCGCACGCGCGATCGAGCCCGGCGAGGTCCTCGGGCCGCAGGAAACTCTCGTGACCTTCGTCAACTTCGCGAACGACCGGACAAACAACCTCGCGGGTCTCGATGCCTTCAACTATGTCTACGACGCGAGCAATCCCACCTCGGCGGCCGCCTACGTCGCGGAAGCCTCATACGGCCGGGCGTCGCTCGTTCAAAGCTTCCAGTTCGTTATCGGCCAATTCCAGGCGTCCTACGACGACACAAATTGCCTCGTCCGCACGGAAGACGGGATGCGACAGCTCGTCGACGAACTCGACAACGCCCTCGACTTCCGGACCCTCGATCGTTGGATCGTCGTGATCCCACATAACACCAACTGCGGATTTGTCGGATACTCGACGCTCGGCAAGCTTGCGTTCGACACGGAACTGGGCCCCGGAGAGTTCTCGATCATCCTCCTCAACGGACCGACGGCACCCTGGGGAGCGCTCGTCGCCCACGAACTCGGCCATAGCTTCGGCGGGCTCCAGCATTCCGCCGATTGGGAATGTGGTTCCGAAGTGGTCGGCGCGAGCTGTTATGCAACCGGGACAGACCGCTACGACGTGATCGCCGCGAGTGTCAACGATGGGCATTACACGCCGGTCGGGAAACACGCGCTCGAATGGTTCGATACGCAGATTGCCAACGTGACCGGTGCGGGCGGCACATTCTTGCTCGAACCCTACGAGACGACGAGCACCGGACTGAAGGCGCTTCGCATTCCCGCGGACGGCGCTTATGACGATTTCCGCGTGCTCGACGACTATTGGGTGAGCTACCGCAAGCCGATTGGGTTCGATGCTGGCTTCTCCGAGCTCGCGACGGACGGGGCGATGATTCATCTCGGCACGGAATTCTTTCCGGAGTTCACGACCCGGGCGACAGGAGCGTCTCTTCTGCTCGACGCGAAACCGGGCAGCGGTACCCAGGAGCTCGATTCGCAGGACGTGTTATTGGAAATGGGGCAAACCCTCGTCGATCCAGAGCGCGGCATCACGATCGAAACCCTCGGGCGGGTAGGCTCGGCGCTCGAAGTCCGAGTCACGCTCACTCAATATTGTGGCAACGGCGTGATTGACGGGGCGTACGGCGAGGTCTGTGACGGCGTGGCACTCGGCGGAGCGACCTGCGCGTCGATCGGATGGACGAGCGGACCGCTTGCATGCGATCCCGCGTGTGCCCTCGACACGAGCGGATGCGGACTGGAGGTCTGTGCAGCGGGAGACGTATTCGACGAAGCGACCGGGTTCTGCACGGCCACGTTCTTCGGAGCCGGCCCCGTCGACATGAGTCTCTACAGAAACGCGTCCACGCTCCAATGGGCAAGAACCATCACGAGCGCCACATTGCTAACGGCCTCAGGCGGCAGTTTGGGCGCGAATCAAAATTTCAGTGGGACGACGCGCTCGATCATCTCGCGGCTCAATATTCCCTTCGATACCCAGGCGCTGCCGGACGGCGCGGTGATCGAATCCGCGACGCTGCGCATGAAGTACAGCCTCTTTGGGGATCCCTACTCGAATACGCATCCCGAGTCCGCCGACGACCTGATCCTCGTCCAAACGAATGACCCGGATCCGACGACGCGTACGCTGTCCGACTACGGCGTCTTCCAACCGGTCGACACTCCACCGGAAGGCGCACCGCGCATCGATGTGAGCGATACCCACGTTCCGAACGGCGACGTCGACTTCCCGATGAACACGACTGGGCTCTCCTGGATCGACGATCAGGGATACACGCTGCTCGGCCTGAGGACGGGTTGGGATGTCGACAACGTTGATGTGCCGCCTGGCGAGGAACTCGATTTCGGCGTGAACTTTGTGTCGCTTGACTCGCCGCTCTCTGGACCGCGTTTAGAGGTCGTCTATCAACCGGTTCCCGAGCCGGGCACAGGGATTGCGCTCGCGACCGGTGCTGGGCTGTTGGTCTGGTTACGCGGACGGCGGCGATGAGTTGTACGTGGGGGCTTCCGTTCATGAGCTAGCTTTTGCCCATGCCTCCCGCCGCGCCAGACTCTTCGCACCCGCCCGTCCCCGTCCATCTCGTCGCGGCCTGCCCCGCGAGGTCCGTGCTATTCGCGCCACTCAGCGCATTCACAAAGTTGGTGCGGCCGGCCGTGCCGAACTCGGCGGAGATGCGCTGATTGTGACTATTGACGTCGGTGCGCCCGAAGAAATCCTCCCAGAAGCCGTGATAACCATTCACGAAGCTCGCCCAATGATTGGGGGTCTCGATGATGAAGGGATTAAACTCTTCGGCGTTGATCGCCTCGGTAATACTGTCGCCGGTACTCGCAAGGCGGTTCGGGACGAGCTGCGCGTCCTTGCCCTGGGCTGCAGCCGCGGACGCGAAGAAGGCGATGGATCCAGTCGTGGCGACGATCCAAAAGGCGACCGCGCAGGGTCCGCGAAAGAGTGATGAGACGAATCCTCTACACTGCATGAGATACCCCTAATTCCGTGGGATTTCCGTGGACTGTCCGAGTGGACTCGCTATGCAGACATCGTACACCAGCCGAGGCGAGGACCCATGCGCACGCCCCGAGGAGTGATTGTCGCGGCTCTCATCAGCCTGCCGCTTGCGGCCGTACTCACGGGCGTGTTTCGCGAAAACGCTTGCCCTCCCCCGCCCTCCTCGCCGAAGGCGAACAACCGGTCGAGCTCGCTGAACGAGCCCTCGAGTATGGAAGACGCACGCGCATCCGGAACCACGCCACAGCGTGTCGAACTCCACACTTCCAAGCCTTCCGAGTTCCATGCGGAACCCACTCAGAACGACAGTGCCGAGATCGAGCAGATCCGATCCACACTCGAGCGAACAATCCACCGGGAGCTGCCGGCGATCGCGCTTTCCGAGAATGAACTCGACGAGCTCGCCTCGGCGACGTTTCGATTAAGAAACAGTCAAAGCGCGCTACGAAATATTCCCAAGACCGTCGACACGATCGAGGAGCGAGCTGAGCAAAGGCGTCACCTCGCGATGGCAATCGACGACTTCACCTACATCCTCGAGATGAGCCCGGACGAATTCACACGACGGGTTTCATCGGAGACCACACCCGGCAATCGCGTCGACGTATGGGATCCGAACATGGATCGAGGTGAACTCGGCGACGTGCTGCTTCGCCCGATTCGACTGGGAGAAGTCGAATGATGAATCGCATCCGACAACGCATCCGGCAACGCATCCGACTCGCCAGCCTAGTCCCGCTCACGCTCCTCTTCGTGGCAAACGGCTGTCAGGATGAACCCAACAGCACGGCGAGTACCGCGAAGACCGCCACCGCCGGCCACGGGATTGCCGCCCCTCTCGCCGCCCGAATCGACGGCGAACCGATTCCACTCGAGGAAATCGAACGCAGCGCAGGCTGGCGCCTCCACCGCGCGCGATTGGACGTCCACCTCATCCTCGAACGAGAAACCGAGCGGCTGATCGACGAACGCCTCCTCGAACAACATGCGAGCGAACGCGGAATCGCAGTCGCCGCGCTGCTCGAAGAGGTGGCGTCCGACGTCGCCCCCGTCACGGATCCCGAGATTGATCAATACCTCGCAGAACATCCAACGGATGCTTCGATCGACGCAGCGCGACCGCGCATTCGGCACTACCTGGAAGAGCGCCGGCGGATCGAGCGACGACTCGCGCTGATTGACCGACTGCGAGACGAGGCCCAGATCGAAACCTACTTGGAAGCGCCCACGCGCCCGCGGATCGAACTCGATCTCGATGGAGCCCCCACGCGGGGGCAGAGCGATGCCCCGATTACGGTCGTTCAGTTTGCCGACCTGAGTCGCGACGAAAGCGCACGATCCACGCGCGAACTCTCCCAACTCGAGCGCGCGTTCCCAGGACGCCTCCGCATCGTACATCGAAGCCTGCCCCGCGAACGAGACGAGATCGGCCTTCTGACCGCACAGCTCGCCGCGGCCGCGGCCCAGCAAGATCGCTTCTGGGCTCTTCGCGATCAACTCACACAGACAAGCGGGGTCCGCGAACGAACGGAACTCGAAGCGATCGCGACGTCACTTAACATCGATGTCTCGGTCTCCCATCTCGGCGGGGATCGAAAGACTCTCTCCGCGGTTCAGCGCGACCTCAAAGTGGCGCACCGCGCGGGGGTACGGCGCGCGCCGACGCTCTTTGTGAACGGTCGCTACTTCATGGGCCTCGATGGCTACGAAGCGTTGCGCGCACTCGTCCTTGAGGAACTCGATGATGTCGATCGCGCCGACTAGGAAGGCATGGATGATTCGAGGAGTCTGTGCCGCGCTCACCCACCTCTTCTGCGCGCTCGTACTCGCATTCGCTCCCCAAGCAGCGAACGCAGGCGCATACGATTTCGAGGCCATTACCTACAACGTCGGAACCAACGAAGGCCTCAACCATGATGGCGACCCCTTCGACGGGTATACCCAGGCCGAAGCGGCGATCTCCGACGACTGGTATGGCAACGGCCTGGCCTGGCTACCCGCGATCCAGGCGGCGACCAGCTTCTTCGCCCTCCATCAACCCGAAGTCGTGGCGTTTCAGGAAATCTTCTACAGCCCCGACTGCGCGACGATCCCAACCGCCTATCACGTCGGGTTCGAATGTGAGACGTGGCAGCCCGGCGATCCGATTCTGGTCGAACGCGTCCTCGGCCCCAACTATCAGATCGCCTGCAATCTCGGGAAGCCCGACAAATGCCTCGCGGTTCGGAATGACTTCGGTCACTTCGCCGGCTGTAGCGGTACGCTTTGCCTCGACGGACTTGATGGTGTGAATATCCCGGGCTGCGGCGGTGGCTCGCGCATAGGCCGCGGAACGGTGCAACTCACATCCGGCGGAACGCTCACCCTCGTGAGTGTCCACGGCACTTCGGGCATCGCCGATGCGGATCGGGATTGCCGGGTCGCTCAGTTCGCGCAGATCTTCGAAGACTTCGACGGAGAACCGGCGGCAAATGGTTTCGTCAATCTCATCATGGGCGACTTCAACGTCGATCCCGCTCGGTGGATCGGGTTCGACCCGAGCGCGAACCTACTCAACCTACACGCGCCCTATCTCGGCGGCGGTGACTTCGATTACGTCTCCGGCGTCGGCCCCTCGGAAATCCCCACCTACCTCGGATACTTCAACCTCGACCGCCAGATCAGCGACGCGCTGAGTGGAAGCTGTACCGCGCCCGGCGTCGGCGGAGTTCCGCCGGTACTCGCCACGACCTACTTCGATCACACTCCGATCCTCTGCAGCGTCCCCGAGCCGACGCTCGCCCACGGGCTCTGCATCTCAGTCGCGCTGCTCCTCCGGTTTAGAAGCGCCAGAGAAGTCCGGTCTGAAAGCCGGCGTAGAAGAGATTATCGATCTGCCCGGCCGCGGGAATCCTGACGTCCGCGTCGGAAAGAACCGCAGTCCCCTCGGCGTACCACACGAGGCTCTCGGTCAGATAGAGGTCGAAGCCAAGCCCGACACGACCCGCGAGTGCGTACTCGTCATTCTTGAATTGCACGCTTCCCGTAAAATAGTTGTTGTCGAGCTCGTAGCGTTGGTATCCGATCCCTGCGAGGAGATAGGGATGGACGCGCATGATCGGAAGAAGGAGCTTAACGTTCGCAGTCAAGGTCTGGACATCGACTCTCGATTGGCCGCCCGCGTTCGCGATTTCGATGTCGTACGTATCGAGCCACTCGTACTGGAGTTCGAAAGCCAGGATGGGAAGGACGCGAGCACCAATCCGCGCGTTCGCACCGAACGTGTCGTCGATGTTCACTTCGAAACCGGTCGCGAGGGCGTCATCGACTTCGTCCTCGTAGAGGTCCGTCCCGTAGCTGAGCCCGGCGCCGACATACAAACCCGACCGGCTCTAATCAGGCTGCTCGGCTTGCGCGGTACTCGCACAAACCAACAAGAGCGCAGCCGTAAGAATCATGATGGGACGAAAATCAGCGATGCGATGCATGCGGGTCTCCTCATCGGGGGCTGGCGCCAAGGATATAGATTCCTGAGCCCACGGCCATCAATGAGATCGACCTGGAACCTGCGTCATCGCTACGTCGACAAGGAGGAGAGTCCCTCACTCCATTCCACCGCAGCGATCTCAGCGCGAGAGAGATCGTTCCAGTCAAGACCAAGGTCTCGCAGCAAAGCGCCGACGACCGCCGACGCCTGCCCTTCGCGCGCCTCGACCAGGGAGAGCAACTGCCCGAGTCGCCCCTCACGTCGAACCAACGCCTTCTCGATCGGATAATCCAACCCCAGACGACCGCATACCTCCTTCGGGTCGAGGTCGAGAAAGGCCGGCGTCAGGGAGAGCATTCCCGTGAGCGCGGCTCGATCCGGGTCGAGTTCCGAGCCCCCCGCCCGCTTCGCGAGGTTTTCCATCACGGCGCTGCGCATCGCGATGACCTGACAGAGCGGGTCGGCGCATCCGTTCGGGTCGTCGCTCGCAAAGACCAATAGATGGAGCCAGCGAACCAAACGCTTACGACCGAGCATGACGACCGCCTGCTCGATCGACTCGATCCGATCCCCCGCCTCCGACCGAAGCAGGTTCGCCATCCCAAGCAGGTTCATCACAACATGGGGAACACCGCGCAAAGACTTCGCGATCTCCTCTGTCGTCGTCTCCTCGTCAATCTGCCCGAGAACTTCAAGGATGCGCCGTCGGCGCACGGACGGTCGCCGCGTCACGACTTGTTCGGGGTGCGCGAAATAGAATCCCTGCGCAAGCTCCCACTCCTGTTGATCAAAGACGCGCAAACTCTTCGCGTTCTCGATCCGGCAGGCGATTCGTGTCACGTGATGCTCGTCGAGTTCACGGGCGATCTTCCGCAATTTGACCGAACTATGTCGAGAGAAATCGACCTTCACGAACTGCACGTACTCGATCAAAGCGATCCGCTCATCGCGATAGGCAAAGTCATCGAGACACAGTTCAAAGCCCGCTTCCCGAAGCCGTTCGAGTCGCTCGATCGTCTCCGCATCGGCCACGAGGCCAGGGGGAAGATCGAAGACCAGTTTAAGCGAAGGCAGCGAGTCCACATGGTCAGCGATTTCGAGCTTCGGGTCGGCGTTGATGAAGGTCCGCACGCCGGGCGCGATGCCCCCCATTTCCAGCTCCGAGAAGGTGCCCACGAGAACCCTGGCGGTTGCCGCCAGCGGATCGTCGATGCTCGCTTCCGACGCATCACGAGCATCCCGAAACAGGAAGTCGTGCGCGACCAGGCGCCCTTGGCGATCGAGGATGGGTTGCCGACCGAGAAAGATCAGCGACCTGTCGAGGTCGACATCTTCGGCCGAAGACAGTGCGTGATCAGAGGCAGCGCCAGGTGACGTCCTCCGCTTCTTTGCAGGGGACGTTGAGTGGGACGTATGCATCAAGGCTCCTTCGACAGCCGATCTGCCCGCGACATCTGCCGGGAGGGCTCTGGCTTTGCGTCCCTGCGTTCCCACAGGTTTGCCGTTTCGTGAAGCGGCCGGACTAACGACGCCCAGCGGCGTTCCGTTCCGTCCGAACCCGAGAGTACATCGTCCTGTATTCCAGGATCTTTACCTCATCATCGGACCCGATCGCCGATCATGAACACGACCGCACACAATCATCAGGCGCCGTGCCGCCCCCTTGCCTGTTCGTAACACGAAGCCTTCGCATCGGTCCCCCGCGTAGCCCCATCCCTCGCGAGCGTTGATTCGGGCCCGTGAGTCGAGGCGCCTGCAGGTCCTCGCTAAATGGGAAGCTCGAGCCGAGCCATCGAGCCCTCACCTTCAACACTCTCGATCTCGAGGAATCCGTCGTGCTCGCGGGCAATCCCCAGCGCGACGCTCAAGCCGAGTCCACTCCCGCCCTTTTCAAGACGCGTCGTGAAGAAGGGATCGAAGACCTGCTCGAGATCATCCGGGGCGATTCCGCGTCCGTCATCTCGGATCGTGACCACCGCGCGTTCGCCCTCTGGCCCCACCTCGACTTCGACCTCGATTCGATGGGAACGCGGGGCAGCTTCAATCGCATTCCGAACGAGGTTGACGAGCACCTGCTCGATCTCGATTGAGCTCATCTCGACGGATAGGGGCTCGTCGGAGCAGGTCACGACAACCTCGACTCCGCGCTCCCCGGCGTAGCTCCGCGTCAGATCGCAGGCGCGCCGAACCACATCGCGCAGGTCCGCTGACGCCTTCGCCCTCGGTTCCCGGGACGCGAAGAGCAGAAGACTTCGAACGATCTCACCGCATCGTGCGGATTGCTCGATGTTGGTTCGGAGGACCTGCTCCACCTCCGCATAGTCCCCGTCCTTGGCGCAGAGCAACGCGTACTCCGATGCGTTCCGGATACTTCCGATCGGGTTGTTGATCTGATGGGCGATTCCGGCGGCCAAAGTTCCCGCCGTCGCCAAGCGGTCGCGATGGCGCATCGCACGCTGGGCGCGATAGAGCTCGCTCAGATCTCGAAAGATGGAGACAAAATGGCGTTCCCCGAAGTTGTCAAAGAAAGACCGGCCGCTGACCTCACCATCGATCCAATGCCCCTCAGCATGGAGGAATCGTATGTTCCGATTGATCGTGCGGCCCGGGGACATCACAGCCTCACGGCTCGCTTCTTCGACCAACTCCAGGTGGTCCGGATGGATGAAACCGCGGTAGCCCGCGCCTAACAGTTCATCGGGGCGCCGTCCAAAGACTTCCATCGCATGGGGCGAGACGTAGACGCATTCACCGATGGCCGAGTACTCCATCATCACGTCGCCAATATTCTCAACCAGATCCCGATAGCGCGCATCCTGCCGTCGCATCTGTTCCTGAACATGCTCGGTCTCCGCCCGCGCCGACTGGATGACCCCGTCGATACCAAGCGCCCCGACGAACATAAAGAAGAGCATTAAGGCGAAAGACTCGAATCGCCAATGCACCCAACCGAGCATGTCGCCGCGGTAGGGGAAGTATGTGCCGACCTCGGCGTAGACCGCGGCACCGATGATCCCGGCCAGGACCAGCCCCGACCAGGCAATGGCCGTTCGCCGTCCCCCAACTCCGTAGGCGATAACCGGAATCAGCGACGCCATCATCGCCGCCGGAAAGGCGTCCCCCGCGCTCGCGAAGATCAGACCGATCGACCCGACGAAAATCATCCCGAGTGTCGCCTCGCGGATCGGCGCGAGCGGCGCCCCGGTGCGCAAACCGACGATCAAGGCGCCCGCGCAAGCAAGAATTGCCGATGCGTATTGGAGATGGATCGGCTGGGCGGCAGAGCCGCGAACCGCCACGATCGCGGCGGCGATTCCCAGCACGATCAGGAGAATGAAGGCAAGGATCCGCGCCTGGGTCCCATGGGCTCCCGCGCCTCGTCGGAGTTCCTCCGGAAGCAGCAGGTCGACAACCGTGCCCAGTCCGCTTGTTTCCGCGGGCGGGTGCGAGGAAGCCGTCGAATCGAGTGACTGTCCCCCCACCGACCCCTGAACCGAACTCTCGATTTCACTCACGACTTCACCCAAGTAGTGCGCCCCGGTTTCGTGACGCGTAGGACGGTAGCAGCGTGTTCCCAGGCAGCTGCGGCCGACCCAAACCACGAATGACGACACCTCGAATCGAGCAGAATCTCGGCGGGGCCGGTCCACGCACGGTCCATGTACGCGTGATGGGCGAAAGGATCTGAATTTACGCGAGAAGTGGCTCTGGGCATACACACCGCACTACCCTCAGACACCGCAAATCCAACTCCCAAACGAATCCAAGAGGAATCCGCCTGACCATGCCGGAACGCCGCCCCGCTCTCGACCAAGATTCTCGGTTCGACGCCCTCATCGTTGGCGCTGGCTTCGCCGGTCTCTACATGCTTCATCGCCTGCGCGAAGCCGGCCTTACAGCTCGCGTCTACGAAGCCGGAACGGATGTCGGAGGGACGTGGTATTGGAACCGTTATCCCGGCGCACGATGCGATGCCGAAAGCCTGACCTACTCCTACTCCTTCTCGCCGGAACTCGAGAACGAATGGTCGTGGACGGAACGGTATGCGACGCAGCCCGAGATCTTGAGTTACGCGCAGCACGTGGCCGAGCGCTTCGACCTGAAGCGCGATATTCGTTTCGAGCGTCGCGTCGAAACGGCGTACTTCGACGAGGCCGCAAGCCGCTGGTCCATCGCGACCGACGCGGGCGATACCGCGAGCGCGCCCTTTTTGATCATGGCGACGGGTTGTCTGTCTGTTCCGCTGGTTCCCGAGATCGCAGGCCTCGATTCCTTTGAGGGCCGTCGTCTGCAAGCGAGCCAATGGCCCCATGAACCCGTCGACTTCACGGGGGAACGAGTGGGCGTGATCGGAACGGGCTCCTCCGCGATCCAGGCGATTCCCGAGATCGCGAACCAGGCGGCCCAGCTGACGGTCTTCCAAAGAACGCCCAACTTCAGCGTCCCCGCCCACAACCGCCCTCTCGACCCGGACTTCGAAGCCGCCTTCAAAAAGAACTATCGCGAGCATCGGGACTTCCATCGCCGCGGGCTTACCTCCGGCTTTGGCGATCTCGAGATCGAACCGAAGGAATTCGTTTCCGCAACCGACTCCGCACTCTCGCCCAGCGATGACGAATGGGAAGCGATCTGTGAGAACTACTGGGAGATGGGCGGCGCGATTTTCCTCCGCGCGGCACCGGACGTCGTCGTGACCGAAGAAGCGAACGCGCGCCTTGCCGACTTCGTTCATCGCAAGATCCGCGAGACCGTCAAGGACAAGGAGACGGCGGATGCGCTCTGCCCAACGACCTACCCGATCGGAACGAAGCGGATCTGTGTCGATTCGGACTACTACGCGACCTACAACCGCGACAACGTCCGACTGGTTGACTTGAACCGAACGCCCATCGAACGGATCGAAGCGACCGGCGCGGTGCTCGGCGGCGAGTCGAAGAGCGGCGACGGGGAATCTATCGAGCTCGACACGCTCGTCCTCGCAACCGGGTTCGATGCGATGACCGGTGCACTCGACCGGATCGACATTCGCGGTCGAAGAGGCACGCCCCTCAAGGATGCTTGGAGCGAAGGTCCGAAGACGTACCTCGGCCTCATGGCCTCCGGCTTTCCGAACCTCTTTACGATCACGGGTCCGGGGAGCCCCTCCGTGCTCTCAAACATGCTCGTCTCGATCGAGCAACACGTCGAATTGATCATGGACTGTATTGAAGAGATGAAGTCACGAAGCGCTTCCATCGTCGAACCGGAAGAAGAGGCCCAAACAAGTTGGGGCGCCCACGTGAACGAGGTCGCCAACGCGACGCTGATGCCCAAGGCCGGGTCCTGGTACATGGGCGCGAATGTCCCAGGCAAACCGCGGGTATTCATGCCCTACGGGGCCGGCGTAGGCGTCTATCGCGAGATTTGCGAGGGGGTCGTCAAAGACGGTTGGCGAGGATTCCGTTTCACTGAGGACTAGCGCCGCTCGCCGGCCGATCGGACCGGACCTATCCAAGAGGTTCCACTGAATGCGTATGCAAAGCATGACCCGCGGGTTCACCTGGCTTGACCTGATGATCTGCACCGCCCTCGCCGTTCCCTACGTCTCGAGCTGGACCCTCGAAATGATCAGCCTCGCGAGTGTCTCGTTAGGCAGCACCGAGGTCGCCCTCCTCGTTGGCCCCGGGGCGTTCTTCGTCAATCTCGCCGGTCTCTTCGGCGTCCTTTGGAACATCGCCATGCTCCGCTTGCAGGATCCCTCGCTTCACCGAATTGACCTGATCGCTCGAGTGGGCGTGATCTCACTCATCGCACTCCACGTCAGCACGCAGCAGCTCCCAACGATCTTCTTCTTTTTCTTGGGAACCGAAATCGTAGGCGGAGCATTCAAGATCGCATGGCTTCGGAGTCTCGACGAAGACTCTTAGGGGCCCATAAAACAAGAAGCGAGCGATTGAGTTAGTCGTCAAGCAACCGCGCTGCGTCGTCGTAGTCAACGAGACCGAGTCGCGCGCCGAAATCCGGGTCGTAGGATCGAAAGCCGAGCAGGTATTGCACGGCCTCGGGGAAGTCTTTCGCTTTTTCAAGCGGAACTGTCAGCTGAAAATTTTCCTCCGCCCGCAGCCAGCCCCGACAGAAGCCCGCATGCAAACCGACCCGCCACTCATCTTCGGTCACGTTCGCACCACCGCCATGAATGACCTTCCCGCTGTAGAGAAGCGCTGACCCGGCGGGCATTGTCGCGCGACAGGTCTGTGTAGGATCGACCTCCGGCAACAAACCCGGCCAATGGTTCGATCCCGGCGCGATCACGGTGGCTCCGTTCGGCTCGGTGAAATCGGTGAGGGCGAAGATCGCGGTGACCGTAATCTCCTCATCGCGCATGGCTTGGGGCCAGTTGAGTTCGTCGCGATGGAGCATCTGCGGCGTTTCGTCCGGGCCGATGCAAATCAGCTGGCCGGTGTTCAGCCAGTAGTCGCCCTCGCCCAGGTAGCGATCGCCCATCGCGTGATAACGCGGATCATTCAGCAGCTCGACCCACGCGGGCGAATGTGTCGGCAGTCCCGTGATCCGCTTGGTCTGTTCACCGTGGAACTCGGTCCAGAGCCCCTCGGTCGTACTTCCAGGCATCTTCGTCGTAACGAGCGGCGCGATCTCGCGTTGCAGGCGGCCGAGCAAATCCGGATCGATAAAATCTTCAACGATCAATCCGCCGTCTCGATCGAAGGCCTCCCAGACGAGTTTCCAGTCCAGATCGGTCTTCGCGCTGAATCGTTTGAGCTCTGGCATAACATGCTCCTCGGAATGCTTCTCGTTTGGGTGTGCTCGGATGCAGGACACGCGGAGTGTACACCGCCTGTCGCTGCCCCTGGCCGAGAGCGATCGACCGTCCCTTCGTTTCTCAGCGAAGGGCCGCCGGCGCGGAAAAGACGGATTCACGCTGACCGGCGACCTCGAGTCGACCGTTCCGGCCCGCGTCCAGTTCGTCCAAATGCTCAAAAAGGGCGACGCCAGCGGCGAAACGTTCCCCGAGCTCAGCTTCGCCCCCGGCAAACACACCCTTCGCTTCGACGGGCAGATCGTCGGCTGGCGCGAACACTCGGGCGCAAGCTCCCGGGAACAGGAAGTCTGCGCGAGCCGTTCGGCGCGCCGAACGCAGCTATTCCGCCTATCCTTCTCGATGCTTCCTCGCGTGACCCATGAGATGGACGCGCGCGCTCGGCAGGAGTCCGTGCCTCATACTTGGGGAACGCCAGAACCCGTAAGGAAATCAGAGCCTCGTGAATCCCTTCGAATTCGTCATGGTGCTGGTCTCGATCATCATCGCTCTAGGCGTGGCCGAGCTCCTCGTGGGGATCGTGCGAATCCTGCGCGGCGAGTTGAAGCTCTACTGGATTCAGTCGGTCTGGGTCTTGAGCCTACTCGTGATGCAGCTCCAGTATTCCTGGTCGCTCTTCGATCTCGAATCAAAGGGCGAGTGGGTCTTTCTGGACCTGGTCCGACTGCTCGCGCCGCCGGTCGCTCTCTTCTTGGCGAGTTCGCTGCTCTTCCCCAGCCGGCAGGAACAACCCAATCTCGAGGAGTACTACTTCGCGAAGCGGAAACCGATCTTTGTCTTGCTCTCGGGATTGATGCTCTACTACTGGACCTTGAGCCTCTCAATGAGCCTCCTGTCCGCCGTTCAGTTCACCGGCGTTGCGATGACCGCGGTGCTCATCCGCACGGACAGCCAGCCGATTCATGCCGCCCTGACCCTCGCCTATGCGATCGCGACCTTGTTCTTCGTCGCGTCGTTCTCCTACACCCTGGGCGAGTCCGCCTTTTAGCTCGCGGAACCGTAGTCGGATACGCCGACGGTCCGTAGCGTGTAGGAAACGCCTCCCGGCGCACCACGGGATCGGCTTTACCGACTCGCCGTTTCGTGGATTCCGTTGACATCCAATCACCCGCCATCGAGACTAGATCCCCAATCGACTCGATGGTCTCGCGGTGATTGCTGCGTTCGCCTGAAGATCGTGCCCAAGAGCGATCCCACTCGTGAAGGCACGGATCCCCGAACAGAGGAATACTCAACCATGTTGAACCGGCTTCTTGCATCCCTCTCGTTGCTCTTCGTCCTCACCTTCGGCGCAGCTCCTGCCCTCTCCTATACCGACACTTTCGTGTTCGGCGATTCGCTCTCAGACTCCGGCGCGTTCGACCACCTCTTGGGCGGCGCCTTCTGTCCCCCCGCGCCCTACGCGGGTTGTCGTTTCTCGAACGGACCGACCTGGGCCGAGAACGTCGCGACCGCGCTCGGGAATTCTGCGGACACCGCATATGCCCCAGGCGGCGGTACGAACTACGCAATCGGCGGCGAACGCTCTGACGAGCTCTTCGCTTCGGGCTCAGCCATCAATGGCGGCCAGATCCCGAACTTCAGCACGGATGTCGGCGGTGTCGCCGATCCGAATGCGCTCTACATCATCTGGGCCGGAGGAAACAACTTCCTTCAGAATTCTCCGCCCGGCACTTTCGATCCGGCCGCTGCCGCCACCGATATTGTCCAGGCCGTTTCCGACCTTTCGGTCCTGGGCGCGCAAAACTTCCTTGTCGCCAACCTGCCGATCAACGATCCGTGGGCCTTCGCCTTCAACGCAACGCTCAGCGGCGGGCTTGCAACGCTCGGCACGGCGAACCCGACCCTCGACATCATCGAGTTCGACACCCTTTCCGTTCTGCTCGGGGCAACGCTCAACCCCGCCGCGTACGGACTGACCAACGTGCTCGATCCCTGCTTCGACGAAGGCGCGGGCACGGTCTGCGCGAATCCGAACGAGTACCTCCTCTGGGACACGGTCCATCCGACCGCACGCGGACACGAAATCCTCTCAGATGCGGCGCTCGCCATCATCCCGGAGCCGGGAACAGCCCTCCTTCTTGGCCTCGGTCTGTCGGTGCTATCGGTGCGACGGACTGCACGCCGCTAGTCGCGGTGCCCAGCGCGACTCCGCCGCGCGGCTCTTGGTCCCGAGCACCCGAACGCACGAGCGCATGTGCGTCCCGGACTTCCCATGTCCGCAAATCGATCCTTTGATCGAGCGGCGCATGTGACGTCCTGGTCGCGACACTGCATTGATCTATCGCGGGCCTCATGTCGCCCGAGAACAACCTCTTCGCCCGGTTCAGCACGAATCAGAAAATAGGGAGCGATCGATGACGAGTGACGACTACGAGCACATGGGGGCCTTCTATCTGGGGCGGCCAGTCGATGCTGAGAATGGAGACGTCCTCGACGCGCCACTGCTCTATGACTCGAAGGACCTCACGACCCACGCGGTTATGCTGGGCATGACCGGTAGCGGCAAGACCGGTCTCGCGATTTCGCTCCTCGAAGAGGCCATGATCGATGGCGTTCCGATTATTGCGATCGATCCCAAGGGTGATCTCGGCAACCTCATGCTGACGTTTCCCGACCTGGCGCCCAAGGACTTTCGGCCCTGGGTCGACGAGTCCGCCGCGGCGCGGAAAGGGGTGACCCCCGATGCGTTTGCGGCGGAGCAGGCCGAGACCTGGCGAGCGGGTCTTGCGGAGTGGGGCCAGTCCCCGGATCGCATCGCGCGGTTCGCGGGTGCTGGCGAGCGCGTCTTGTACACGCCGGGCAGCCGAGCGGGAACGCCCCTCGCAATGCTTCGCGCGTTCGATGCCCCGCCGGCGGCATTGCTCGAAGACGAGGAAGCGCTTCGCGAACGCGTCGAGGCTTGCGTCGCAGGCTTGCTCGGTCTGCTTGGAGTCGCAGCGGACCCTCTTCAGAGCCGCGAATCGATTCTGCTTTCGACGCTCGTGGATCGTGCCTGGCGAGAGGGCCGATCTCTCGATCTTGTTGCGCTGATCCAACAGATCCAGAAGCCGCCGGTCGAGCGTGTCGGCGTGATGGAAATTGAGACCTTCTTTCCCGCGAGCGACCGGATGGGCCTCGCTATGCGACTTAACAACCTGCTCGCTTCCCCGAGTTATGCCGCGTGGATGGAAGGACAGCCGATGGACGTGTCTGCACTCCTGCGGACAAAAGATGGGCGTCCTCGTCTCTCGATTATCTCCATTGCCCATCTCGGCGAGGCCGAGCGCATGTTCGTTGTAACGCGCCTGCTGACCGAGATCGTCTCGTGGATGCGAACCCAGCCGGGTTCGCCCTCCCTTCGCGCGCTCCTCTACATGGACGAGGTCTTCGGCTATTTCCCTCCCACCGAAAATCCACCCTGCAAGCGCCCCATGCTCACACTGCTCAAGCAGGCCCGGGCCTACGGCGTCGGTTGCGTTCTCTCAACGCAGAATCCCGTCGACCTCGACTACAAGGGTCTCTCGAATTGCGGAACATGGTTTCTCGGACGACTGCAGACCGAACGCGATAAGGCACGCGTCATCGACGGACTTGAAAGCGCCGCAAGCGGGTCGCCGGGACAGATGGACCGGGCAACTCTCGACCGAACCCTCTCCGGGCTCGCGCCGAGAACCTTCGTCTTGAATAACATCCACGAAGACGAGCCCGTGCTCATGAAATCGCGCTGGGCCCTCTCCTATTTGGCGGGCCCACTCTCCCGCGCCCAGATCAAGCAGCTCGGCGATTCGCAAACAACGCCCGAACCGGTCGCGGTTGCCGCGGCTTCCGCCGGCCCATCCCCCGCACTCGAGGCCGCAATCGACGAGAGCTCTGCACCCGACGCCCGCGTCGTTCTCCCTCCCATTGCGAATGAGTCGGTCCTCCCGATCATGGAGAGCCTCTCGGCGGGAGAGCGCGTGGTGTATCGCCCGATTCTGCTCACCCGCCTCTCGGCCCACTACGCAAATGCGCGCGCCGGCGTCGACGAGTGGCTCAAGCTCGTCTTCTCCGCACCGCTATCGAGTGAACTCGACGGGTCACCCTGGGAAGGCGCCAACCGCCTCGCCGAGTGGCCGGAGCTGGAAGAGGAACCCCGTGCGGGAGCGACCTTCGCCGAGATTCCCGTCGAGGCCGAACGTGAGAAGAGCTGGGGAAGATGGGAGAAGCAGGCAAAGACCGCCGCCTATCGCGACCATCCACTCTCGCTCTTCAAGTCGAAGAAGCCAAAAGCGATCTCAGTCATCGGCGAAAGTGAGGGTGCCTTCCTGGGTCGTCTGGCCGACCTTCGTCGAGAAGGACGAGAGGTCGAACTCGAAAAGTTGCGCAAGCGTTATGCGCCGAAGCTCGCTCGTCTGCAGGAAAAGATCGACCGGGCGATCGAACGCCTCGATCGCGAAGAAGAACAGTTCAAGGATCGTCGCGCGCAGACGGTTGTGTCGGGCCTCGCCACCGTGGTCGGCGCCCTCTTCGGACGGAAGCTCGCGAGTGTCGGGAATATCCGTCGCGCCGCGAGCACAGCCAAGAACGTCAGCCGAACCCAGCGTGAGAAAGGCGATATTTCACGCGCCGAGGCCCGCGTCGAGGAGTACCAGCAAGAGCTCCTCGACCTCGATGCGGAATTCAAGGAGGCTCTGGCGGAAGCGGAGGATCGTGCCGACGGTTTCGAACCGGAGATCGAGACGCTCCGAGTCAACGCCAAGAAGGCAGACCTCGAAGTCGAGCGACTCCATCTCGTCTGGGTTCCCTTCCGGGTCTCAAGCGACGGAATTGCCGAGCCCCTCGCGCGGCTCGAGGCCGTCGAATGAGCCGGCGTTTGCAACGCACCCTACTCGGCCTTGCCGCCGCTGCGGTACTGGCCATCGCCCAGCAGGCCGGCTGGATCGAAGGCGCGAACTCGGAACGGGCTGCAACGAACGTCTCCGCGGCGTCGGAGATCACGGAAGGCAATGCCGCACTCGACCGCGCGATCGCGGAACAAGCCTCCGGTGTGATGATGACGGTCGAGGCGCGCGTCAAGAAGACGCTGCCCGATGATCTCAAGGGTTCACGCCATCAACGGTTCCTGCTCGACATCGGTCACGGCCGAACCGTGCTCGTCGCTCACAACATCGACCTCGCGGATCGCGTCCCGCTCGGTCAAGACGACGCGGTCCGTATTCGAGGTCAGTTCGAATGGAACGATCGTGGCGGCGTCCTTCACTGGACCCACCACGACCCGCGCGGCCGTCATCCGGGCGGCTGGATCGAGTACGCAGGCCGCCGGTTCGAATAGCACGTTCGGCGGCGCGACAGAAAGATAGAAACTGTCATCTATTCGGCTTTGAGACATCCTTCCCATCGCCTCGCCATCGCTTCCTACATGCCTCGAATGGGTACGTTCCCTTCCCGATTCCCTCGCATGAAATTGGCTAGGATTCGCCTCCTGCTGCTCTGCAGCTCCTGCAATCGCCGCCCACTCCTCTTGCCACTCTTGCCACGCGAGCCGGGTCTTGGACGAACGAACAATCTATTCCTTCGGCGGGCTTTTCGTCGCCACGATTGCGTTCCTTGCCGCCTTCTACGGCAAGGGTTCGGGCGGGCGTTCCTGGGCAGTCGCCTGGCTGAGCCTCGTCGCCTCAGGAGCGAGTCGAACCTTCGTTGAGGCCTCGCCGATCCTGGTGCCGGCATTCACCCTCCTCGGTTCTGGCTTCTCCCTTCTTCTCGTGCATGGCGCCTGGCGATTCACGCGCGGCGATGCGCCCTTGCCCCAAGTCGCGACCGCCGCTCTACTTTTCGCTATCCCGCTTCGAATGGCTCTCTATCCGGTCTTACCGGAACTTGGAAGTCGCGCGCTCGGGGCCGCGCTCTGCACGTTATGCGTGGGACTCTCGTGCATGCTCCTACTGCGCCCGCCGCAAGGGCGCCCGTCGGCCTCGGCGCGAGCCCTCGGCTTCGCGTTTCCGACGATTGCAGCCGTTTCCTGGATCGACAGCATGATGCCCCTGTTCGGGTTCGCGTCGGTGACCGGGACCGCGCTTTGGTTTGCGGAAGGCGTCGTGATCGCCGCGGTCAAGATCAGTGCGTTTGTCTCGATGCACAGGGACAGCGCCGACGCGCTCCACGAGGAACTCGCCGCGCACTATCGGGAGATGACCGAGAGCGCGACGGATCTCTTCGCTGAACTGAGTGCGGACGGCATGACGCTGTACGCGAACCCGGCTCACAAGACCGTCCTCGGCGTCGACCCCAAGGACCTCATTGGCACTTATGGCCCGGCGGTCGAAGTCACTCCACTCCCCCCTGACCTCAGTCAACTACAAGAATCGTCCAAGGAGATGCTCTTCGTCGCTCGCAACAAGGAAGACGGTCGCCCGGTCACGCTCGAATGTTCCTTCCATCGCGTGCGGCACGCGAGTGGCGAGTACCGCACCGTCGTCACGAGCCGAGACATCACGGCCCGCGCAGCCCGCGAGCGAGACCGCGAAGATTTGAATGCGCGACTCGAAGCACTCGTCGAGTCAAGAACTGAAGAGCTCCGCACCTCTCTCTTGCAGCTCCAGGAAGCGAACCGCCTGGCTTCCCTCGGCACGATGGCAGCCGGCATCGCCCATCAGATCAACAATCCCGTCGGCTCGATCCAGATGAGCGCCGAGTTCGCGCTTTCCACTCCGAATCAGGCTCCCGACCGCGATGCCACCTGGAAGCAGGCGCTCGAAAATTCGGTGGAGCAGGCCAAGCGCTGCGGGAACATCGTGACGCGGATGCTCCAGTTCGCGAGAAACGAGCCGACCAAGAAGAGCGGAGACGACCTCTCCGCCATCCTTCGGCGCGCTTGCGATACCACCGAAGGCTATGCCCGCGAGCGCAATGCGACGATTGAATCAGACGGGCTCAACACCTCCCTCTATGTGCGTTGCGGCGCGATCGAGCTCGAACAAGCCTTCCTCAACATCATTCGCAACGCCTGTGAGGCTTCAGACCTTCCGCATTCCGTCTCCGTTTCAGCTCGCCGCGAGGACGATGACGCCAAGGTGACGATCCGAGACGATGGACGCGGCATTCCGGCGAATGCGCTTGACCACGTGCTGAATCCCTTTTTCACGACCCGCCTCGACGCCGGCGGGACAGGCCTGGGGCTAAGCGTTGCGCACGGTGTGATCGCCGATCACGACGGCACCCTTGAAATCGACAGCGCGCTCGAGAAGGGGACCACGGTTACGGTGACCCTGCCCCTTGATTCAGGCGTTGCCTGAAGACGATCGGAGCAGGCGAGCGGCCTAACGCGAAGAGGCTTCTCCGACCGTACATCGACGTAGAACTCGATGCCGACCGGCGTGATCTGCAGACCCCGTGTGTTGCGTCATCCGCTCGTCCCAGATCGCCACGTCTCCGGCCGACCATCGAAAGCGGCACTGAAGACTCACATCCATGGGGAGCCGCGCCAGAAACTGACGCACGAAGAGGCTCTCGCTCTCCGGCAACCCGACGATCCGGGTCAGAAAATTTGGCTCGGAATAGACCGCCTGCTTCCCGGACAGGGGATGCGTGCGAATAATCGGGTGCGTCGCGCCCGAACCGATGGCCTGCATCACCTTCGTAACGACTTCGGGTTCCAGATGGTCTCGCATATACGACATCAACTTTCCGTCGGCTGCGTGGAATCCGTGCAGGGAACGAAGGTACGCCTGCATTGAGGGCGAGAGATTCTCGAAAGCCTGCACCATATTCGCCCAGGCCGTGTCGCCCCCCACTTCCGGTGCGACCTCGCAGCACAAGATCGCCGCAACCGGGGGCGATGTGAGGTAGGAGTCGTCCGTGTGCCAGCCGGCCCGATCCGGTGTGTCCTCCGGACGATCCACGATTCGATGTAGAGGATCAGTGCGACCCAACGCGGCCTCGAAGGGATGGATCATCGGCTCGCCGAATACGCGCGCCAACGCGAGATGGGCTTCGGGATCGAGGTGCTGGTTGCGGGCGAACAGAACCAGATGTTCCGTCAGCGCTGCGCGGAGGGCGTCCCCCATTCCCTCATCGAGCGGAGCCGAGAGATCGACATCCTGCAATTCAGCGCCGAACGTCGCGTTCACTCTCTTGAGCGCAAGCTTCACCGCAATCATCTCCTTCGATACCGAACTCTAACGCAGGATCTAGGGCTGGGATTCGTTGATGTCGTCGCAGTTCACCTCCCCTAACGTCATTCGCACGACGAGAGATTCTGCGCAACAGCCAAATCCTGGGGATCAAGCGATGAACTACTGGCTCTACCTGAACGAAATGCCCGAAGAACAACTCGTTCCGATCGCGCAGATCGCTGAGCAGGTCGGCTTCCGGGGCGTCGCTCTCGCGGATCACATCGTCGTTCCGACCGACTTCGACAAGACGCGGCACCCCTCAGGCAACGCGCCCTTTGACCACGCGTCCTCATTCCCTGACCCGATCGTCACCGCCGCGACGATCCTTGCTTCAACCGACCGGCTCGACGTGATGAGCTACGTCTACATCCTGCCCATGCGCGATCCCTTCGCGGTCGCGAAACAGGTGGGGACCCTCGCGCGACTCTCGGGGAACCGCTTCCGATTCGGAGTCGGCGCCGGGTGGATGCTCGAGGAGATCGAGCTGATCGGGCATTCGCTGGCGGCCCGCGGTCGCCGCATGGATGAAATGCTGTCGATCATGAAGGGCTTCTGGACTCAGGAGTCCTTCGAGTTTCATGGGGAGTTCTTCGATTTCGACGCGGCCGGTATGGCCCCCCACCCGATCGAAACAATTCCGATCTGGGTCGGCGGCAAGAGCGCAGCTGCCCTCGATCGCGCCGCGAAGCATCAGGGCTGGCTCGGCATGAATTACGACCTCCCTGAAATCCACACGCTCTTGCGATCGCTGGAATCTCGACGGGCCAATTCGGATTCGGAGAGCCCATGGACGACGTTCGTGATTCCGAACGCGGCGCCCTCCCCCGAACTCGATCGCGACCTCGAAGCGCGCGGCGTAACGGACACCATGGGCTTCGCGTTTCCCGTGGATGACCCGAAATTCGCCGGGCTCGAGGCGAAACGCGAGGCGCTTGAGCGATTCGCGGAAGCGTTCACCCCAGCTCAGTAACGGTTCAGTAGCGGAACGTCGCTGTCACTCCGTAGGTCCGCGGATCTCCGATCGCGTGAAGGATCGCATCGCGAAGCCGGGCCAGGTTGAACACATCCTGGGTATACGCCTGGTCTGTCAGGTTCTCGACCCAACCGGCCAACTCGAAGACCTCAGTCGGACTTCGATACGTCACGCGAAGGTTGACGAGCCACAAGGGATCCTGCTTCACCAGCGAAGAGTTCGACGCGCTGAAGAAGACCTTGTCCTTGTAAGACCAGTCGACTCGCGGAACCAGAACACCCCAATCTCCGGCGATCGGCCATGCAACGAATCCGATAAATGAAAACTCAGGCGAGTTGACCAGACGATTGCCTGTGAAGTCCTCGGAGGCCGTCCGGTCGACGAGGGCATCCCCCGCGCTCTGAACCGCATAGACGTTCACAAAGTCTGTGTAGTACGCGTCGAGCCAGGCGAAGGTGAGCCGAATCCAAAGTCGATCGATCGCCGGATGCGCCCATCCTTCGAGGGGCCGAACGTCGAGTTCTGCCTCGATGCCGTAGATATCGGCGTCGTCCGCGTTGATCAGCTCGGGCGCGGGCGTCGCCCCCGCTTCATTGCGAAGCGCATAGGTCTGAAGCTCCTGATAGTCGTAATAGAAGAAGGCCGTATTGAAGGCCACGCGCGAATTCCAGAAGCGAGATTTAATCCCGACTTCCATCGAGTCGAGCATTTCGGGCTCAACCGGATCCGACAATGCGCCCGACGTCTCCCCATCCGGCCCGGGATTCACGACCGCACTATTGATATGCGGCCCCTTCCATCCGCGCGTGTAACTGAGATACAAGTCGAAGTCGTGATCGGGTCGCCAAGTAGCGACGAGCTTTCCCGCCCATCCAAAGGTCCGAACCGCCGATCCCGCCGTTCGTGCGGGGATCTCTTCTCCCGCCCTCGGATGGCCAGAGGGAAACGTGATCGGCGTTGTCCGAGTCGTTCCAAAAATTCGATCGACGGTCTGACGCCGAAGATTCAACTCCTTGTCTTCGTGATTGAGCCGAACGCCGCCCTCAAGTGAGAACGTTTCCGCCGGTTCCCAGTTGAGTTGCGCCCAGGCCGAAGCGTGTCGCGTGAAGAATTTGTATTCCTGTGCGATGGCGGGGCTTGAGATCGAGAAGGGGAAGAAATTCTCCGCGTCGATCGCGTCGTAGAGAAACATCCCGCCGAGCTGCCAAGAGAAGGGTCCGTCATCGCTGAAGTCGAGACGGAGTTCCTGCGTCAGCTGATAGGACTTGTTCTTGAACTCGAGCTCCAAGCTGGGATACGGATTGCCATCGAGGTTGATCACCGTATCGCGCTTGTTCCATTCGTATCCTGTGATCGACGTGAGTACGTAATCCCCGAAGTGCATCTCTCCGACAAGACTCGCGCCGAAGAGATCGATCTTCTCCTGTTCGACCCGGTTGTAGTCGCCTTCGTAGGGATTCCCGATAAAGGGATCGCGAACCGGGACGAGCGAGCTTCGGCTCACGTACACACGGTTGTCGGGGTCGATGTACTCATCGGCGTCCAGAAAAGCGGGCGAGGGAGACGGCACCTCTTCGAGGATGCGCTGCCGCCCCGCCACCATCTGAAATTGACGCGCATCGCCGCGGTTCTGACCGCCATGCAGATTCAACTGCCAATCCATATCCAGATATTCATGCTGAAAGCGCAGGATCGATCGGGCAGCCCAGTTATTTCGATCGTTGACCCACTCCTTCACGAAGCCCGGTTGCCCGGGGACCCAACCGGCACCCGGAGGCGAGATCAGGTCATTCGTATTCTCGGGATTGAAACAAGCGAGGTTCACCGAGTAGATCAGCCCGTTGAGACGTCCCTGCCGAGTTCGACTATCGATTTCTCGCAGTCGGGGACGTCGGGTGTAGTCGATGTCTGCGCATCGATTCTTCGTCGTCCCTTTCCGCGTACTCCACTTGGCCGCGGTACGGACCGAGAGATGATCTTCGATCAGCACGTTCTCGATCGCGCCATTCACGTCGAGCTGGTTGAAGCGTCCGTAGGTCGCCGTAAAGGTCGAGCTCGGCGTTCCCGTTGGCTTCCGAGTGACTACGCGCAAGGTTCCCGCTGACGCGTTCCGTCCGTATTGCGTCGCCTGGGGTCCCCGTAAGACTTCGATATTCTCAACGTCGAAGAGCTGCGCGAGCTGACCCGCCGGCGCATTCATGTAGATCTCGTCGTTGTAAACGGCGACCGAGGAAGACGAGGACGCAGCGAAATCGCGAATCCCGACACCGCGAATAAACAAGGTCGGGCTCGACGCCGCGAAGGGCGTACGGATCTCCAGGTTGGGCGTGAAGGCCGCGATATCCGAGATGTCCTTCGCGCCGATTGCCGTCAGGTGTTCGGCGTCAAACCCGATGACGGAGACATCGTCGTAATCCGCGACCTGCGCAGCCTCATCGCCCTCGACGATCATCTCCTCGATCCCCAAGAAGGGATCCTCATCGGCGGCGCGGCCCAGCCCGGAGAAGCTCGCAAGCGAAGTCATCACGCAGGCAAGGGCAATCGTGAGCCGCGCGGCGAGAGAGATCACACGCGGCCCCATCAAGCGGAGACTTACACCACGGGCACGCGGGCGCATAGGACGAGACTCGCCCAGAATCGGGTCGACTGCAGCCTGCCGGAAGCGATATCTTCGGCCTCTTCGAGGACGAGGAGACCCGGGCATGGCAACGGCAATCGATCCTGATGCGTTTGGCTTCGGCGACTTCCACACGCGGCAGCTGCCGCGTCAACTCTCCGAGCGATCGACACTGCTGCCCTCCGCATACGCGGCCACCCTGCGACCGATTGCGATCGGCGAACAGGAATCGGGAACGCGCTTCACCTATCGCTACGACGCGGAGCAGGCACGCATCCTCGTCGAACCCGGCGACAATGCCGGAACGACGGTCATCGACCTTCCCCGAGAAAACTTCGTCCAACTCACCCAGGACCTCGAGTCCTCCGCCGGCCTCGTCTACGGTGAACGGGCAAAGCTTGAACGCGGCGACATGATGGACCTCCTGCAGTGGGAGCCGGCGTTCCGGTGGATGTTCTGCGATCGGCCGGTCTACGATCCGGAGGCGATCGAGCTTCGCGATTCTAAGGGGCAGCCACTCGATCCTGCGAAGGCTTTCGCGGTCGGCGATGACCCCGATGAGATGGCGGAATTCCTTCGCGTGGTCGGATATTTGTGGGTCCGTGACGTGATTCCGCAGGACGAAGTCGACACACTTCGAGCGGCAGGGGAACTACTCCGCGCCCTGGCGCGCGAAGGCGATCAGGAATCCTGGTGGGGACGAAACGAAGCGGGCGAATCCGTACTCTGCCGCGTTTTGCGAGCGGGTCAGGAGCCAGCGATGCGCGCGCTTCACGGGGATCCACGCCTTGAACGGTTCGCCGCGCTCGCCGATGTCCCGATGGAACACAAGCAGGGCCCCGAGGACAAAGACGGGGTGACGCTGCTATGGAAACAACCCGGCGTTGCCGAAGGCCTGGGCGATCTGCCCTGGCATCGCGATTGCGGAATGGGCGGCCACGCAAGCATGTGTCCGACCGCGGTACTCAGCGTCTTCCTGGGTCCGAACACGCCGGAAGCCGGCCAGATCCGCTTCCTCCCCGGATCCTGGGAGTCGAGTTTCCCCTTTGCCGACGGCACGGACGCGGCGGCTCCGATCGGCATTGGCCCACCTGCTCAGCCAGGAGATATCACGTTCCACTATGGAGACGGGCTACATGTCGCCCCTCCGCCCACGGCAAGCGACGGCCCCTTCCGGAGCTGCGTCCTCTTGAGCTACGCGCGAACCGACGGCATTCACCATCTCGGAGGCCGCCACTACAATGATGTCCTGCTCGGCTCGGAAGACGGCCAGGTGAAGAACATGCGCGAGATGGCAAAAAGCGACGACTGATCGAACGCGCTCGGGGCCGAGTTAGTCCGCGGCCGACTGACCCGGCTTGAAGCCTGCCCTGGGTTCAACAAAGAGCGCCTTCGCCTCGGCGACCACAACCTCACCGTCCCGAAGCCACGCGTCCGCGAACATCTTCCGGCCCTCGACGCGCTCGGTCTTGATCTCGTAGTCGAGCTCTTTGTGAAGGGGCGTTCCTCGCCGGTAGGTCACTTCGAGCCGGTGAGTCGGACCACCGACGTCGCTCGCCACAAC
>Ga0316209_1001100_pt1 | contig 32301 bp, 29 predicted proteins | sample 6monopyrite_MG_FD_204945 | JGI IMG/M metagenome (GOLD analysis project Ga0316209, IMG submission 204945) | Microbial mat bacterial communities from mineral coupon in-situ incubated in ocean water Damariscotta River, Maine, United States -... | ecosystem: Environmental > Aquatic > Marine >...
TTATCTGGCTATATTTATCCATGCGGACTCCAATCTTGCCGGAAAAGAGAAGCTGGTTAATATACCAGATAACCTCTAATTCTCCAGCTAAGCTAAGCTGAGTTGCACTTATTAGTTGAATCCGCGAGTTTTTTTCTTGAATTATTTCAACAAAAAAGATCTGCTATAGAAATAAAGAAAAATTGGGATCTAACTCCAGCTTCGCTGCATTTGTATCTCAGAAAACTAGAAGACCTTGATTTAATTCATGTGAGTTCTCAACAAAAGATCAGCTTTAAAGTTAAAGAACCTCTTGGCTTTGGCCTTGATAGCAAGGTTCTTGGAAAAGAGGTTTCCGAGGATTTAGCTCACATGAGTAAGTTGTACGGCTCAAATAAAGATAAAGTTGAATTTCGAATTGTTAAGCCAATGAAATTAAGCGATGAACTAAGAAAAAAGATGTATCATGATCTGTTTGAAGTTATCTCAAGATTTGCTGAATTATCAGAGAAATACTTTGTTCATTCCGAATATCCAGTATTCAATTTAGTGACTTGTGATTACCAGGCAAAAAGCGAAACCATGAGTGCTGATATTACCAATGTTACAGGTTTTGACTGAATACTAGAGTGTGTTGATAAATTACTAAAATGTTTAGGTGAAAAGCGAGATTGGTTTTTGGCAGGCTGTCTAATATTTTTCGTTCAAATAAATCTTATCTAAGTTGATTTAAATGGCGAGCAGAATAAAACGATTAAAATTTAGTCACTAATCGACCTACACATTGAGCTTTAATTTGCTAAAATGCCCCCAAATTAATTTATTCTATTATCGGCTCTGAATATTCAAATGAAATCAGGCTCTCTAACGAAACCAAAATCCAACCGAATTATCTCCATCGCCCCCATGATGGAGTGGACCGATCGTCATGATCGTTTCTTTTTGCGCCAGATTTCCTCTCAGGCTCTTTTGTATACCGAAATGGTTACCACAGGCGCGATATTACGCGGAGACAGAGAGCGATTTTTGAAATTTAATTCGCAGGAACATCCGCTGGCGATCCAGCTTGGTGGAAGTAACCCTGCCGATCTGGCTGAGTGCGCGCGCATTTGTGAAGACGCTGGATTTGATGAAATTAACCTGAACGTGGGTTGTCCGTCGGACAGAGTTCAGTCTGGCAAAATTGGCGCCTGTCTGATGGCCGAGCCTGAGTTAGTTGGCGAATGTGTCCACGCGATGCAAAGCGCAGTTAGTCTGCCGATTACCGTTAAAAACCGGATCGGGATTGACGATCAGGATGATTACCAATCACTGGCCCGCTTTGTCGAAGTTGTTGCCGCTGCCGGTTGCGGTACTTTTATTGTACACGCAAGAAAGGCTATTTTGTCGGGGCTGAGCCCAAAGCAAAACCGGGAGATTCCACCATTACAATACGACAAGGTTTATCAGCTTAAATGCGATTTTCCATTATTGGAGATCGTCATCAACGGTGGTATCCGCTCGCTGGCGGAATCAGACGAGCATTTAAAACACGTCGATGGTGTGATGATCGGACGCGAAGCCTATCATAATCCGTTTATTCTGGCTTTGGTGGATTCAAGCTATTACGGCAGGACGCAACGCGAACTGTCACGATGTGATGTCGCCGAGGCTATGCTGCCTTATATCAGTGACGAGCTAAAGCAGGGGGCACGATTACAGCATATCACGCGTCATATTCTCGGATTATTTCACGCTCAACCCAATGGCAAGCTATGGCGACGTTATTTGAGCGAAAATTCCTATCGCCCCGGCGCGGGCGTTGAAGTGGTCGAGCAGGCGCTTAAAATCGTTTCTGAAAGGTCGTCTTGCACCTAGTCAAATTCACTAAAAATTAGTCTGACTGGTCACTCACGCCATATTCTGTATTGCTTGAACGAACCGAAAGCATTCTCCGCAGTTCAAGATAAATTCATTTAAATCAAATAGATATTCAGATTTTGAACAGGTTGGCACGATCTGTGAAATGAATTGATTTGAGTCCAGTCATTTATTGTTGAAATGACGCTGGAGCTAACTTTCAACGAGCAGAGAGAGACAGTCATGAGTGTATTTAAACGATTTTCCGATATTTTAAATAGCAACATTTCTTCAATGTTGGACAAAGCCGAAAACCCGGAAAAGCTGGTTCGGTTGATTATTACTGAAATGGAAACCACCTTGTTTGAAGTGCGTGCAGAGTCAGCGAAGATTATCGCCGATAAAAAAGACATGCAAAGAGCGCTAAAATCTTTACAAGGCGACGTAGGCCATTGGCAGCAGCGGGCAGAAAAAGCACTGGCCTATGAGAGAGACGACCTGGCGACCCAGGCATTGCAGGAAAAACACCGGGTTGAGCAGGTCATTAAAGCCCAGACCGATGAATTGAAAACACTAGAGCAAGCCCTGTTACGGCTGGAGCAGGATCTTAGCAAATTGCAGGCTAAACATAACGAAGCGGTAGCTCGCAGAGACATGCTTCTGGCGCGGCACGATGCGGTTAAGTCGACTATTCAGGTGCGAAAACAGTTTGATAACCGCTCCATCGACGAAGCCATCTATCGCTTTGATCGCTTCGAAAAGCGCATGGATCAGCTGGAAGCCGAAGTAGAAGCGATGGATCTCGGCAGAAATGCGAACTTAAGCGAACAGATTGATTCTCTGGACGTCGATACAGCACTGGCCGACGAACTGGAAGCGCTAAAAAAGAAGATACAAAAGAAAGCTTCCTGAATCGAAAAGAGTCAGGGCGTTGAAAAATGCTGGCAGGCAAATTCCTGCCCGAATGGATGTGGAACAACTGGAGACAAAAATGAGTAAATATAGTCGATATTACCGTGAGACTTATTACAAACCCAAGGTTATCGCCAAGTCGAAAATAATGGGCGTGTGCGCCGGATTGGCCGCACAGTTTGGATGGGATGTGGTTTTAGTCCGGATTGTGGCGGTACTCTGTTTGTTTACTTTTACCGTACCGACACTGTTGGCTTATTTAATCGCTGGCGCGCTTTTCTACTAGCGCTTGCTGGCGTGTCTCTATATCGGCCAGCTCGAAACTTGACTTTTATCGGTTCGCTCAAGTCGCACCACGGGCGCTGTTTTTAGTTTGCAGTTGTGCTATTGTCGCAGACAATACTTGATAGTTAACCTGAAAAATTCAAACGTCGATGAAATTATTGCATTGGGCTGTGACTCTGGCTTTGTTATTGGCAGTAAGTCAACTTCAAGCCGTTGAGGCCGCCGTTAAAGTCAGTAATGTCAGTTTGTCCCGAGTTCCACCAAAGAGTCCGTCTGCGGCGGTCTATTTATCACTAAAAAACGAAAGTCATGAACCGTTACAATTGATGGCTGTTTCGACTCCGGTAGCCAGACACGCCAGTATTCACAAGGTGATCATTGAAGACGAAGTGAGTAAAATGCGCGCGCAGAAGAAAATTGTTCTGGTGCCGGGTCAGCAACTTGATTTTTCACCTGGCGGCTATCATATAATGCTGATGGGGCTGGAAGAGAAAACGTTTGATAATGGTTTTGAACTCACGCTGGAGTTTGTCCGGCATCCACCAGTGAAGATAGTCGTCCTAAATAAATCAAGGCAGAAATAGATGAAAAAGTTCTGGGAAAAAAAACCGGTATCGGACGATGCTGAGCCGATCACAGAAAATGCAATGAAAAAAACCTTTGCTTCCGTGCCGCTTATCAAGCTGGTCGGGTGGAGCTTTGTTCTGTTATTTGCCGTGTTTTATCTGATTGGCGTTTACTGGAGTTCAGAGCCAGATTTGTTTGACGTTCGCGATGAAAATGCTTATCAGGTTGTCGGCCAGGATAAGCAATTGATAGTCGGGTACACCACGGTACTAACCACCGAAAAAGTGGCCGCGACCCTGATGGACAAAGCGGGCGGGTTTTTGAGTAACGATATTCTGCCGCCGTCGGTATTTCTGGATAACATTCCATCGTGGGAGTTTGGCGTGCTGGTACAGGTACGCGATATGGCGTCGGCTTTAAGAAACCACATGAGCCGTTCACAGTCTCAATCACTGGAAAATTCCAGGCTAAAAGAAGCAGAGCCATTGCTCAACAATGACCATACTTTGTGGATTTGGCCTGCAGCGGAAAGCAAGTATGAAAATGGTATCAGTCAGTTGGCGGCTTACCGCAACGAACTGGCAGAAATAGACAATCCCAATACCCAGTTTTACACCAGAGCAGACAACCTCAGTGCCTGGCTGGCATTGGTTGAAAAGCGCCTGGGTGGTTTTTCTCAGCGTTTGAGCGCTTCGGTAGGGCAGGAGCGATTGAACACCGATTTGTCGGGTGATTCAGCCGCGGTGCAGTCTACCGAAAGTGCCAATAAGCTGCTGGTGAAAACGCCGTGGATGGAAATTGATAACACCTTTTATGAAGCGCGTGGCGCCTGTTGGGCGCTGATTCATCTGCTCAAGGCAATTCAAATCGATTTTGCTCCGGTGCTGGAAAAGAAAAATGCCAGTGCCAGCCTGTCACAAATTATCCGTGAGTTGGAGTCAACTCAGGAGTCGATCTGGAGCCCTGTCATCCTCAACGGAAGCGGCTTTGGTCTGATGGCTAATCACTCTCTGGTGATGGCTTCCTATATCAGCCGGGCAAACGCCGGACTGATCGACCTGAAAGAGTTATTAACCAAAGGTTAGGCAGTGATTGCTCCGTTGTTCATAAAGCGCTTTGAGAGATAGCGGCAAAGAAACACAAACTTACAATCGGTGTTGGCCTACGGAGGACAAACTGGCTAGTCTGATAAAAGCGCAATTGCTAATCGGTTCCTTCGGGGGCGAAATCCTCGAATTTGGTCCGTTGATTTAATTACCAGGAAGTCAAAATGAAAACCCTATATTCTCTCGTTATATTTGTTGTGAGTCTGTCAGCTCTTGCCGCAGAGCAGGTCGATGAGCGCCGCGAAGTCGTCGCCGATGGCCAGGTTGAAATTAAAAATGTTCGTGGCGAGATTGAAATCGAAGGTTGGGACGACAATGTGGTGCAAGTAAAAGGACGACTGGACGACCTGGCGGAATCATTTATTTTTAACGTGGATGGTGATAAGACAACGATTCGGGTCGAGTTGCCTCGGGAGTCACGCTACCGCAGCCGGGAAGGCTCGCGATTAAAGATTCGTTTGCCAAAGAGCTCAAAAGTGAGCTTTTCGGGCGTCGCGACCGATCTGACTATTCGCCACTTAAATAAGGGGATCCATGTCAACTCCGTCAGTGGCGATGTTTTCATCAGTGATTTAAAAGGCTCGACTTATATCAACAGCGTGAGCGGCAATCTCAGGTTGGAATCAATCAACGGCGGCGTTCATATTTCAACCGTCAGTGGCGGCTTGAAAGCCAATATTGAAAGCGAACATTTAAAGGTCAGAAGTGTTTCGGGCGATCTGGACATCGCGTTGACACAAATCACACAAGCTTCGCTGTCGAGTGTATCGGGAGATATGCAACTGAGCGGCAAACTAACCGAAGGTGGCCGCGTTATGATGAAAAGCATAACCGGAAAAGCCCAATTCCGAGTGCCTTCACAACTTGACGCCAAATTTATTATGCATACCGCCCCCGGAGGAAAAATTACCAATGAGTATTCCGAAGATCAACCCACCAGCTCTTTTATTAACGCCCAGAGCCTGGAATTTAGCTCCGGCAGCGCGGCGAGCCTGGTGAAAATGTCGACGGTGAGTGGTGAAGTGGCTTTGAAAAAGGAGTAATCCGCTTATTGCGGTTTCTCAGGTAAATAGTGTTAGTTTTTGTTTCGACATAATTAAGTTGAGAGTCCAACTTTTTATTCAAAATGATCGACTTATTCGTTAAACCGGCTACCTTCAGGAAGGTGGCATCGTTTTCAGGAAGGCCAATGTCAGGGCTTTGGGAAGAAGTAAAAACAAGAAAAATATTCAAGGCTGCAACCATTTACGCTGCGGTTGCCTGGGGTATTATTCAAATCGCGGATGTTTTGTTGCCGGTACTCAACGTAGAAGACTGGGTGATGTCGTCGATGGTGTTGGTCGCCTTTTCCGGATTTCCTCTTGCGCTGATCGTCGGCTGGATGCTGGACCTTAAACTGGAAAGGCAGCGGCTGAACGCCAGTAACGATGAGGAGGTAACCCGTTCCAGCCTGGGTGCCCGTATTGGCGAATTTGCCGTGATCAGTGCGTTCGGGATCGGCGCGGCCTATCTGTATTACAACAGTAGCAGTGAGCCGGTGCATGCCGGTGTCGCCGACCAAATCAGTGTTCAGCAGTTACTCCCGGCAGAAAAAGAGCAGAAAACCATCGCGGTTCTACCCTTTGCCAATTTTAGCGATTCCAGCGACGACGAGTTTTTTGCCGACGGATTATCTGAGGAGCTACTCAATGTACTCGCCAGAAATAAAAGGTTGCGGGTCGCCGCCCGAACTTCCTCTTTTCAGTACAAAAACACCAACATCAATGTTAAAACTATCGCGCGCGAGCTGGGCGTTCAATATATTCTGGAAGGCAGCGTGCGTCGCTCGGGCGACCTGATCCGGGTGACTGCACAGTTGATCAAGGCCGACGAAGACGTACACGTTTTCTCACGCTCGTGGGATCGAAACGTAAGTAACGTGTTTAAAGTGCAGGATGAAATCGCTCAATCGGTACTTGATGAACTCAAAGTGAACCTGTTTGGCGAAAGCGAAAGCGTGATTTCTGAGATAGGTACAAAAAGCATCGAAGCCTTCGCAGAGTACTCGCGCGGCAATACTTTTTTAAGAAATCGGGGCAAGCAGGATTTTGAGGACGCCATAGCCGCATTTGAAAAAGCGCTCGCGATCGATGCCAACTACACCGAAGCTAAAGTTATGATAGCGAAAACGCATTTGCTTAAAATGAGCTACGGCTTACTCGACTACGAGCAGGCACAGCAAAAATCGGCGCCCCTGATTGATTCTGCTCTCGCGGATAATCCGCTGCTGGCAGAGGCTCACGCTGTCAAAGGATTGTTACACTGGCAGCAGGCAGGACGCGAGAACAATGAGCAACAGCTGGCGAACGCAAAACAGCACTTTATTCATGCGCTGGAGCTAAACCCGTCGCAGGCCGAAACCTATATGTGGTACGGGTCAATTCTACTTCAGCAGGGCCATTTTAATGATGGCGTATTACTGCATAAGAAAGCTTTTGAAATCGACCCGCGTTCTCCCATCGTGGGTTATAACCGGGCGCAGGATCTGGTTCGTCTGGGTCGTTATGAAGAGGCGATGAATGTCTTTAACCAGGTGGTTAGAAATAACCCTAATTATGCCAACGCCTATAGTATTGCCGGAGACGTCAGTTATGCGGTAGGACAGCTGGATCAGGCGTTTAGAATGTATAATCGAGCCGCGACTCTGGGTGACGATGAGACCATGTGGCTGGTCAATTCCAGTCGCATCCTCATCCCTATGGGGATGTATGCGCGCGCGCAGAAAAATGTTGACCAGTTGAAAGAGCGCTTGAATAAGAAATACCTGCAAAAATTTGACTGGCTGCAAGCCTTTGTGTGGCTATCCAGTGGAAACATTGAAGCTTTTAATCAGTGGACGCAGGCATTTGAAGAAGACACTCAGGTTTCCGATCAACGTCTTTGGCGTGGCGTGTCCTATTTAAATTCGGGTCAATGGCAATACGCTATCGACGATTTGCAGGCTGCGCTGAAGTTGAGTCGGCTTGAAAATTCCACTCGTATCGATGAATCGACTATCAGAATCCAGCTATTTCTGGCCACGGCCTATCGAGCAATGGGTAACAAGCTGGAGTCTGGCCGTTTTCTTGATCAGGTTGAAAGTGAATTTTCTAGCCTAAAACAGCAGGGCGTTACTTCTCAAATTCTGCGCTATCAGCAGGGTGTGGTGGCGGCGCTAAAAGGACAAAAACAGCAGGCTCTGTCAATCCTGAAGCGGGCGGTACAGGAAGGTTTTGTTGATTTCTGGTTTGCCGAACTCGATCCAGCGTTTAAGACGCTCAGATCGGAACCGGAATTTGCGGTCATTCGTGATGACTTCAAAATGAGAATAAGCCTGATGAAAGCTAATCTCGAATCAGAATTTGCTGAAAGCAACGAGCGAGTATTGTAAAAAGAATGAGTGCCCGACTCGTCGCAGTATAAAATCGCAGGGCAAAAAAAGGGCGACTAATGCCGCCCTGATTATTTAACCGGTGTTAATTCCAAGCCAAACTCAAATACTCGATTTCTCAAATACCCGATTACTCGAATACTAGATTACTCGAATACTAGATTACTCGAATACTAGATTACTCGAATACTAGATTACTCGAATACTAGATTACTCGAATACTAAAACGCCGGTTTTTCCGGTGCTTCTTCGTAGCGAGTAACGCTTTCGGTGATTTCAGCTTTGGCCTCGTTGGCATCGCCCCAACCGTCTACCCGAACCCACTTACCAGGCTCCAGATCTTTATAGTGCTCAAAAAAGTGCTGGATCTGGTTCAGTAACAGCTCAGGCAGTTGTTCTAATTCGGACACGCCCTGATAAACAGGCGTTAGTTTTCGTATGGGTACAGCCAGTATCTTAGCGTCGGTTCCAGACTCGTCGGTCATTTTCAAGACCCCAACCGGACGACATTTAATTACTGAGCCCGCCAATAACGGAAATGGCGTTGGCACCAGCACATCGGCCGGATCGCCGTCTTCCGACAACGTATGTGGAACATAGCCATAGTTACACGGGTAATGCATGCAGGTAGCCATAAATCGGTCGACAAAAAGCGCGCCGGAATCTTTGTCAACTTCGTATTTAACCGGGTCGGCGTGCGCCGGGATCTCAATAATTACGTTGATTTCTTCTGGCAGGTCATGGCCTGCGGGGATATTGTTCAAGCTCATGGGAGTTTACTTGTCTAGAGAGGCTAAATTGGGCGCGTATTATAGCGATACTGCAGTGCAAAATAAACTCCCGCAAAAAAATAAATAAACACCTTAAAAAACAAATAGTTAAAATAACTACTTTTCGTTTGTTTACGTGCACATTGAATATTGCTATACAGAGGCGTGGGTTGTACCGGCGCAGGTGGATTTAGCGCAGTATTGACGCATTTTGTCGCTTTGATGCAGTCTGCTCGTGACTCGTTATAGCGAAACGGTTTGACCTAAAGGCTGATTTCATGCTCTCCGTCATGCTATTGGCTAAACCTTTCAAGAATAATGCTTTGCGTTTTTTTGTAGTAAAGCGAAAAAAGTAATTTAACGCTGATATTTTACCGGTGAGGGTCGCTCAAAGATCAAGCCAGTAAGTGGCAGCACGATTGTTTTATAACTCTGGGGGAAGTATGTCCTATCTAGATCAGTTACCGCCGATTTTTGGCGTTGTAGGGCTCGTTGCAGCTTTAGTAATTTACCTAATGATTCAAAAGTATTCTGGCGGCGAAGGAAAAACAGCAAAAATTGCTGCGGAAATTCACAACGGCGCCATGGTTTTTATGCGCCGGGAATATTCTATTTTAGCCGGTTTTCTCGTTGTACTGGCGATTTTACTCTATTTTGGATTTGAGTCCTGGCACACCTCGGCTGCGTTCGTGGTGGGTGCATTAAGCTCAGCAATTGCCGGGTATATAGGCATGTTGACTGCCACAAAGGCAAATGTGAGAACAACGGTTGCCGCGCAGGAAAAAGGTGAATCCGAGGCTCTCACCGTCGCCTTTTACGGTGGCTCGGTAATGGGGCTGGCCGTCGCTTCTATGGGATTGCTCGGACTGGGCGGACTTTATTATTTCTTTGGCGCTACCCACGCCGAAGCGATTCACGGTTTTGGAATGGGCGCTTCAACTGTCGCACTGTTTTCCCGTGTTGGTGGCGGAATCTTCACCAAAAGTGCCGATGTTGGCGCTGATCTGGTCGGAAAAATTGAAGCTGGAATACCTGAAGATGATCCCCGTAATCCCGGTGTAATCGCCGATAATGTTGGCGATAACGTTGGCGACGTTGCTGGTATGGGCTCCGATATATTCGAATCCTATTGTGGCTCGATGATAGCGACGATCGCTATTGCATCGACAATGGGACTGGCTTCTGTCAAATTTCTCGCTGGCGGTGACAGCGCTGAACTCTTGATGCTATTGCCATTGTTACTTGCTTCTGTCGGGTTAGTTTGCTCTATTATCGGCATTGTCACGGTTAAAGTATTTTCATCAATGGAGCCTGCCAAAGCGTTACGCACCGGCACCCTGGGCGCAACAGTGTTATTGATTGCCGCGGCTTATTTCATCATTCAACAGCTTGGGCTGCACGTTAATATCTGGTATTGCGTCATTGTCGGCGCGGCTGGCGGAAGTATCATCGGACTGGTGACTGAATATTATACTGGCGGTAAGCCGGTCAGGGATCTGGCGCGCGAAGGCGAGACTGGCCCCGCTACGGTAATGATCGCCGGATTAGCTCTGGGTATGGAGTCAGTTGTAATTCCGGTATTAACTATTGCAGGTATTATTTTTCTCAGTGCAAACATGCTTGGTGATGCGGGCGTGTATGGTGTTGGTATCGCTGCTGTAGGTATGTTGGCAACGGTCGGTATAACAATGGCGATTGATGCCTATGGTCCGGTGGCGGATAACGCCGGTGGTATCGCAGAAATGGCCGGTCTGGGTGAAGATGTTCGTAAAATTACCGACGGTCTGGACGAAGTAGGTAATACAACTGCCGCCATTGGTAAGGGTTTTGCTATTGGCGCTGCGGGTTTGGCCGCGCTCGCAATAATTGCAGCGTTTATCGAAATCGTATCGACTCATATTGAAGGTTTCTCCCTTGAAATCAGTAATCCGCTGGTATTGATGGGGATGTTCATCGGCGGTATTTTCCCATTTCTGGTTTCCGCAATTACTATGCGCGCTGTCGGTTCGGCGGCATTTGACATGATCAAAGAAATTCGGCGTCAATTTAAGGAAATTCCCGGACTGATGGAAGGAACAGCTGATCCCGATAGCGCCAAGTGTGTCGATATCGCGACTAAGGCCGCGCTAAGGAAAATGTTGCTACCCGGTGCGCTGGCGATTGCTGCGCCACCCGTAGTTGGATTTGGACTGGGTGCTGAGGCGCTCGGCGGCATGTTATCCGGCGCTCTGATTACTTGTGTTCTGATGGCGCTGATGATGGCCAACGCTGGTGGAGGCTGGGACAACGCCAAGAAATATGTCGAAAAAGGCAACCTGGGTGGCAAAGGTTCTGATGTTCATAAAGCTGCGGTAGTTGGTGATACTGTAGGTGACCCCTTTAAAGATACTTCGGGTCCTGCAATGAATATTTTGATCAACGTGATGGCAATTGTTAGTCTGGTAATTGCCCCACTGTTGTCATAAAGCAATTAGAAAGCTGGCGGATTATCGGTTAATTTATCGATAATCTGGCCAAATTCGAAAAAAGAGCTTCTTGGAGCTCTTTTTTTGTTTGTGTTACTAATAAAGTAAGAATATTTTCAGATTTTTGCCATACTTGAGCAGGAAAGATTAAAAAATGCGGATAATAACCGGACAAGTAAAGTGAATACAGTAACATTTGACGCCTTTGATGAACTCGATGACGAAATAAAGCAGGAGTTTTACGAAGACGTATTAGCGGCAATCAAAGACATTAATGAGTGCGCGTCGATTTTGGAAGCGGGTGCCGATTCTCAGGTGATCGACCGAATGTTTCGTGCGCTGCATACGGTTAAGGGCAACTGCAATATGGTGTTTTTGACTCAATTTGTGGACGCCAGTCATAAGCTGGAAGATCTTTTCTCTGACATTCGTAGCGGCGAAATTGATTATGACGATATTTACGGTAATTTTGCCGTCACTGCGGTCAACGCTATCGGCCAACAGATTGATAATCTGATTCAACGGCAAGGCGTCGATATTGATAGTTTAATGCGGCTGGAAAATATCATCGATCGGATTGAACAAACCGAACAGTCTTCACGTTTGCAAATAGCCGAAAAAGCGATCATTGCCATTCAGGATGGTCATTATCATTTGGAACTGGTGGCGGTCGACCAGGAGCACGGCACAGCCTTCAGTTTTTTAGACGCAACTGATATGGAGTTTTTTCAATTTATTGCCGACCAACAGTCTCGCGCCGACCCGCAACATGAAAATTTTATTTTGATCTGTGAAAGCATGGCGCTAAAACTTAACGCCATGCTGGGACGCTCAATCGATGAGGAACAGTTAAAGGTAGCCATTATTTTTATTTGCCTGTCGATTCGATTCATTCCCGTGAATCAATCGGCTAGTCTGAGTATCGAACAGATATTTTTTGCGTCGGGGCTACTCGCGCGCATGTCGAGTTGGGGCATTGCATCGGAAGTCACGCTGCAAATTAATGAAAACCACAACGGTAGTGGCGCGCCGCTGGCGTTGGCCGATGAACAGATAATGCCAGCGGCACAGGCGCTGGCGCTGGCAATAGAATTTTCGCTGAGCGTTCTGGAAAATCAAAGCCTGGGTTACAAGGCATCGCTGTTCGCGGCGGTAAAAACAATTAATGCAAAAAAAGAAACGCGCTTTAAGGCCAGATTAATCGAACGTTTTAATCAGCTGATCAAGAGCGATTACCTGAATACTCAAATGTGGTAACCGCTCGATTGATTCACCATTATTGATTTACAGCACAAATTTATTTTTCAGTTTTTTTTCTACCGCGACATTTTTCAATCTCACGTATTGCGGCAGGCCATCTTTGTAAGGCGGGTAGGATTCGCCCTTGATCAGCGGCAGAAGATACTCACGGCAAATATCAGTGATATGCATGCCGTCGCGGCTGATAAAGTTTCTCGGCATCATTTTTTCTACATTGGCGACCGAAGCCAGCGAAGCTTCACCGATGGTCCATTGATAGCGTTTAGTGTTTTTTCTTACGATAGTTGGCATCACCGCGTTTTTACCGGATACGGCGAGTTCTACCGCAGCTTTACCCATGGCGTAAGCTTGCTCCACGTCGGTTTGTGAAGCAATGTGCCGCGCCGCGCGTTGCAGGTAATCGGCCACGGCCCAGTGATATTTGTAACCGAGTTCGTCTTTGACCATTTGCGCGACAACTGGCGCTACGCCGCCCAGCTGCTTGTGACCAAAGGCGTCCACCGATCCGGCATCAGCCAGAAAAGTACCGTCTTTATATGCCGCACCTTCGGAAACCACAATGGCGCAATAACCAAATTTCTTAACGCAACGGTCGACTTTCTTCAGAAATTTTTCTCGGTTAAACGCAATTTCGGGAAAGAGAATAATATGCGGCGCGTCGCTTTCCTGCTCGGCGGCCAGCCCTCCGGCTGCAGCGATCCATCCGGCGTGCCGTCCCATGACTTCCATCACAAATACTTTGGTCGAGGTTTTTGCCATGGACGCGACGTCAAAACCTGCTTCACGAATTGATACGGCGACGTACTTAGCCACGCTACCAAACCCTGGACAGTTGTCGGTGATCGGTAGGTCGTTGTCGACTGTTTTAGGAATGCCAACGCAGGTGATCGGGTAGCCCATGGTTTCACTCAACTGTGAAACCTTGTGTGCGGTATCCATGGAATCGCCGCCGCCGTTATAAAAAAAGTAACCGATATTGTGAGCCTTAAAAACTTCGATTAAGCGCTCGTACTCTGCGCGATTTTCTTCGATGCTCTTGAGTTTGTGACGGCAAGAACCAAAAGCACCGGAAGGGGTAAACTTGAGCGCGGCAATGACTTTTTTTGATTCTTTGCTGGTATCAATCAAATCTTCGGTGAGTGCGCCAATAATGCCGTTACGACCGGCGTAAACCTTGCCTATTTTATCTTTGTGCTCTCGTGCTGTTTCAATCAAACCGCAAGCGGAAGCGTTGATTACCGCGGTGACTCCGCCCGACTGGGCGTAAAAGGCATTTAATTTTTTACTGGTTGCCATTACAAAGGCGCTCCTCAAAAGGCGTCAAAATCAGTGGCGTATTATAAAACAAGACGGCTTGTGAATAGCAGTAATATTTTGCCCTAACTGCCTAAAGTTTGAGCCTATGGATTTAATGACAGCTCGTTCGCGTGTTCGATAGCGGCATAATTTGCGTGCTACAATGGCGGGCATAAATGTTTGCGCCTTTTAAGGCTAAGCGAGAACGAACAATGCGTTTGCACATTCTGGGTATTTGCGGCACTTTTATGGGCGGGTTGGCTCGACTAGCTGTCGAAAAAGGCTTTGAGGTTACCGGCTCGGATCAAAACTGTTATCCGCCCATGAGTACTCAGTTGCAACAATTGGGTATTTCGTTGCATCAGGGTTATGACGCGGAGCAGCTTTCCGATTCGCCCGATTCGCCCGATTGCGTGGTGGTTGGCAATGCAATGTCGCGTGGTATTGATGTGGTCGAGGCGCTACTGAATTCAAACCAGGCGTTTAAATCAGGGCCGCAATGGCTTGGTGAAAATATCTTGCAGGATAAGTGGGTGATCGGCGTCGCCGGAACCCACGGTAAGACTTCAAGCGCCAGCATGATCGCCTGGATTCTGGAATACGCAGGTTTCAATCCAGGCTTTTTGATTGGGGGTGTGGTTGAAAATTTTGGCGTATCGGCTCGATTGACCGATTCGCCTTTTTTTGTGGTGGAAGCGGACGAATACGATACGGCGTTCTTCGATAAACGTTCTAAATTTCTGCATTACCGTATTAGAACCTGCCTCATGAATAACCTGGAATTTGATCACGCGGATATCTTTGATGATCTGGCCGCAATCGAAAAACAGTTTCATCATCTGGTGAGAACCATTCCGTCTAATGGGCTGATTATAAAACCGGAAGCTGATTCCGCGCTCTCAAGGGTGTTAGCCAAAGGTTGCTGGAGTGAAGTGCAGTCTCTTGTGGTTAATAAGGAGCCAGGGGATGCCAATTGGTGCGCGCGAAAATTGGCAGAAAATGGCAGCGAATTTGAAGTCTATCTGCGCGGGGAACTTCAGGGCATAGTGCGCTGGTCGTTGATTGGCGATCATAATGTCAGTAACGCGCTGGGGGCGATTGCAGCCGCTCACCATGTTGGTGTTACCTGCATTGATGCCGTCAAAGGGTTATCAGAATTCAAAAGTGTTAAACGGCGCATGGAGCTCAAGGGCGAAGTTAATGGAATAAAAGTATTTGACGATTTTGCGCACCACCCGACAGCGATAAAAACGACCCTGAACGGATTACGTGCCAGTGTCGACCGGCAACGTATAATTGCGGTGGTCGATGTGCGCTCCAACACGATGAAGATGGGAACCCATGGTGACGCGCTGATTAAATCTGTTGGTGCCGCAGAGCATACTTTTTTCCATGTTCCGAGCGAAGTCGGCAGCAAGGTGCAGCTCGAATTGGAAGACAACATGCTGGTATGCCAGACACCGCAAGTGATCATCGACAAGCTGGTTGAGATGACTATGCCGGGTGATAATATTCTGATTATGAGTAACGGCGGGTTTGGCGGTATTCATGATAAACTGCTGGCAGCTTTGGAAACCCGATGGAGAAGCCAATAGTGTCCCGCTTAAAAGAAATCACACTCGCGATTACCGGCGCTTCCGGCGCGATTTATGCGTTGAATCTACTCACGAACCTTTGTCGCCACTATCAAAACGTTCACCTGATGATTAGCGATGCGGGTAGAATCGTTATGGCGACTGAATCGGATTTGAAATTACCCGAATCACCCGCCAAAATTCAACCGCTGCTGACTGGATATTGTGAATGTGAGCCGAGTGTTATCAAGGTGTACGCCAAAGAAAACTGGTATGCGCCAGTAGCTAGCGGCTCTGCCGCGCCAAAACAAATGGTGATTTGCCCGGCCAGTATGGGGTGTATCTCTTCGATTGCGACGGGCGCGAGTAACACTCTGATGGAACGGGCCGCCGACGTGGTCATTAAGGAAAAAGGGCAGCTTATTGTGCTACCGCGAGAAATGCCATTTTCGAGCATTCACCTTAAAAACCTGCTCACTCTGAGCGACGCAGGAGTCACGGTAATGCCTGCGGCACCGGGTTTTTATGGACGCCCGTCGACCCTGGAAGATCTGGCTGATTTTGTCAGCGCACGGATCCTGAATCATCTCGGTATTGAAAATCACCTGAGTGAGGCCTGGGGCTATAATAGTTAAACGGTGATTTTTTTCAGGCCGTTTTTTCCGCGAGAATTTTTCCAGATCTGGCCTATTTCACCTTAAATTGTTTTTGCGCAGGTGATTCCTCTCGGGCTTTGCTCAAATTTGAATCAACGAAATTTCAAATCAAATTCAATTCAAATTAGCGGAATCTCAAATTAGCGTCTAAACTTAATCAAGTTCCCCATAACAACCCCTGCAAAGGCATCTTGCCGACGGAGATCGTGATGTTTTCAAAAATGCTGAATTCAATAAAATATACTGTATTATCAGTGGCCTATTTGATTTTAATGAGCGCCGCTGTGAGCGCTGACGTGCCGGTTTATATGGCGAAATTTGAGCTGGGTTTTATGAAAGATCCCGTGTGCAACTTGACGCACTATAACGATGCCAAAACCACGCAGGCAGGGCGCGGAAATCTGAGCCACGATGAAGGCACAATCTCCTGGAGTTCATCCTGTGTCGTTCAGTTACCAAAGGACGTTAAATATTGCACATTAACCAGTCAGCAGATTGGCAACCCTGATGCCCTGGTGTCCTGGCACAGCGGCTTTCAGAAAAAGGTCCTGCGCGCCAAGTTGGTATCGGAAGCGGATATTAATCCCGGTTTTGGTTCACTAAAAGCCAGCTTTCTTTGTTTTGATTGAGATAGCTTAATTTACAAACTGAGTTTGTTCGAGCCGAAGGAGCGCAAAGAAATACATCAAGGAAGACTATTGCAACGAAGGTGGTACCTGTTATGAAGGTTTTACAGCTAAATTTCTCACAGAAGATCTGGCTAGGCTTTGGAATAATTATTTTACTGCTGTCGCTCTCCAGTTTTTTGTCTTTGTACAATCTGGCCGATATTAATGATTCGACCACTCAGGTTAATGATAACGCGGTGCCAGTACTCAAGCAGAGTAATCAGGCGCAAATCAGCTTGCTCAAACAGGGCAAACTCAGCTCATCCGGTTATAACGCGTTAAATGAACTTCAAATCCAGCAGGCGGGCCAGGAGTTTAGACAAGTCGCGCAACTTTACGACAAGCACTTTCAACAACTTCAGTTGACGGTCGCAATTGACCAAAATATGGCTGATAGCGTGACTAACGCCGGAGAGCACTACCAATCGTATAAACAAGCCGTTATCGATATGTTTGCGGCCAAACGAGAACTGCTCAAAGCGCAGGCCTCTGCCAACGAACAACTCAGGGTGTTGAGTAATCTGGTTGACGACGCTGGCGCTTTTTTACTCGACGTGGTGTGGACAGAATATGGAGACGACGATACGTCAAGGGATTTGATGGAGGGAATTCAGGGCAGGCTGGACGGCCTGATTATTGGTCTCTTTAATGTTGTCGACGAGATCAACCGGTCTAACGATCTTGAGTACCTGGGGCAAGCCAAAAACGCCATCGCTGATGCACTCAGCGGTATTCGCGTTCGAAATCAACACGCAGAAAATCAACTTGCCGATTTGAAAGGGCGAGAAACCTGGCAGGATTACCTGTTAAAGCTTGAAGAATTTAAGCAAAAAATAGCGGATGAAAACAGCATTGTTGATCTGAAAATTCAGCAAATAGAGCAAACGCAAAGCGCGCGCGAACAGCTTAACCTTTCGGAAGAGCATATCCAGAAAGTTGTCGCTCAGTTTGACTCGCTACTGGATGCTGCCGACCAGTTGTTTAATGAAAAACAGGGCGCGGTGTTGGACACAGTAAGTCTGGGTAGCAAAAGCACCCTGGTCGCGTGGATCATCCTGTTGTTGATGGCTTCGCAAAATTTCAATTCCATGCGAAAATCAATCAAGAAAAAAATGGCGGATCTCGCCAAGCTTAATTCTACTGGTGAAGTGCTCGCTTCTCTTCTGGATAAGAATAAAGCACTGGAAGAAGTGCTGGCGGCAATGCACGAACAGGTTGGCGTGGCACAAGGGTCGGTTTATTTGTTGAACGAAGAGGAAAAACTGGAAGTTAAAGCTTTCTTCCCGCCAAAACAGGTCGACACCGAATCCCGACCGGCCCAATTTTCTCTGGGTGAAGGTATTTTGGGGCAGGCGGCCGAGCAGAAGAAAATTTTGTTTGTGCCGAATACAAACAATGATAGAAATTTTGTTAATCAGGCCGATATGCCAGCCAAGGCGCTGTTGTGCGTTCCCCTGGTCGATAAGGATGTTCTGATTGGGGTAATGAATTTTTCTGGTGACGTAAAACAGGTCAGCTTTGAAGACAGCGATTATGAGTTCGCTTCTTCCATTGCCCGTCTGCTGGTGACGACCATTAAAAACATCAGAATGCGAGAGACAATCGAAGAGCAAAATCGAACCCTTGAACAAAAGGTCAAAGAAAGAACGGCAGAGTTAAGACAGAAAAACAAAGATATTGCGGTCATGATGGCCAACCTGCATCAGGGATTGTTTACCATCATGGAAGGTGGTGTCGTTCATCACGAGTACTCAAAATATCTGGAAGATATTCTGGCGACCAGCAACATTGCCAATCGGAACTTTATGGACCTGTTATTTAGCGATACCAACCTGGGCGTTGACCAAACCAATCAGTTGGCGACCGCGGTGGATTCGCTTATCGGCGTCGATGAAATGATGTTTGATTTTAATGCACATTTATTGGTTAATGAAGTGATCATGAAGCAGGCGGACGGACAGCAGTTAGTGATCGAACTGGACTGGGTGCCGATAGTCAACCAGGATAATGATGAAATTGAAAAAATCATGGTTACCGTGCGTGACGTTACTGAACTAAGAAAACTGCAACTGGAAGCGAAGGCGCAACGTAAAGAGCTGGAGATGATTGGCCAGATATTGTCTTTGTCGTCGGATAAGTTTAGTGACTTCTTGAGGACTTCGTATCGATTTATCGAAGAGTGTCAACAGTTGGTAAAAGACAACTTAACCAAACAAGATGATGTGGTTGCGCGACTATTCCGAAACATGCATACCATTAAAGGAAACGCTCGGACTTACGGGTTAAAGTACGTTACTGACACAGTGCACAAAGTGGAACACGTGTATGACGAGTTGCGAAAAAATAGCGAAAAGCAATGGGAACCGCAAGTGTTATTGGCAGATTTGGAACTCGCCCTTGCTGACATTAAGAGCTATGAGAATATTGCGACAGAAAAACTGGGTCTTGGAAAAGAAAAAGTCAGCGAGCGTGTCTCCAGAATTAGAGGAGACGTTTCCGATCTGATTAGCCAGGCGTTCAGCCTGCCAATTGATAGCGCGAAAAACACCCTGAGCGAATGGGTCGACGGTGCTTATCAGGTGCTGGCGTCTTCTCAGGCGCAACCCCTGAGCGAGGTGATTTCACCGGTGGTTGAATCAGTTTATTCTTTGGCCGATGAGCTGGAAAAGGGCAAGCCGATAATCAAAATTGATGATGGTAAGCAACTGATAAAAAGAGAAGCGCACAGTCTACTCAGTGACGTGCTTACCCACGTTTTCAGAAACTCGATGGACCACGGGATCGAAAACCCGTTGCAGCGTCGTCAACAGGGCAAAGCGGAATCGGGCACGATCAACCTCAACTGCTTAACTAAAGACAGTAAATTTATCGTCGAAATTGCTGACGATGGACGCGGACTAGCGCTTGAAAAGCTGTATCAAAATGCGCTGAAAAATGGAATATTTCAGAGCGAGCAAGAACGGCCGGTTGATCAGGTTATCGCTGATCTGGTCTTTCACTCCGGTTTTTCAACTGCAGAAAAAGTTACCGAAATATCGGGGCGAGGCGTTGGAATGGACGCGGTTAAACAATTCTTGGAAGAGCGGGGCGGCAGCATTGAAATTGTTCTGGAGGCTGGAAAAGAAGGAGAAGCGTTTCGACCTTTTGTTACCCGAATTATTCTGGATGACGAATGTACTTTACCTGTTTCTGTGTTTGCTGAAGCGAGCTAAAGAAAGTCCGGCTATGCAACTCAGGAAGCATAAACCAGAAATTAACACCAATGTCAGCTTTCACCCGATCATTGGGTGATAATGTTCAATCTGACCTGTAGATAAATCGATTTAAGAGAGAATCAAGCAAAATCATGGACTTATTTTCATTAGTAATATCTTTCGTTATTGGAGCCCTTGCTACCGCATTTTTGGTTAGACATTTTATGCAGCGACGCATTAGTTTACTGGAAAACGATAAAACTGCTCTTGAAAAAGATTTGTCAGGGCGAGTGGCGGCGAGCGAGCTGGACCAGCTGAAGGGACAACTGGCCCAACAAATTGAAGCCTATCAGGAATTATCTGTTGAAGCGGACAATAAACTTTCGCGCGCGCTCACCCAGAAAGATCAGGAACAACAAGGGATACTGCAAAACCTCAATCAGCAGATAGAAACTATTCAAGCCAGTAAACACCAGTACAGTAGCGATATTCAACATGGCCTGGATCAAATTCAAAATCAACTCGCAGAGTTGTCGGAAGTCATGATGACTTTTGAGCGATGGCATGAATCACTCACCGAGCTGATGGATCACAATAAAGCCATGAGTGAGCAAAATAAACAGTTTTCAAACATCGTAAAACAGATCGTTATACTCGCGTTGAACGCTGCAATTGAAGCGGCTCGCGCGGGAGAATTTGGAAGAGGATTCGCGGTAGTCGCCGATGAAGTCAGAGCGCTCGCGTTAAGGTCGCAGGAGCTAAGCACCAGCTACAGAGAAAACCTGTATAAAAATGATATTCTGACAACGGCCACATTTCAGGATATTCAGGCGAGTGGAAAAATGATAGTCACCGAGCTTACTACCGCGCGAGGACAGGTAGATCAGTGTTTGTCAAAGATTGCAGGATCCTGAAATTATGAGTCACGTGTTACTCACCTCCCATCTAAAACAGCTTTTCGATCAGAGTTTACAGTCTTCGTTAAAAGAGTACTTACCTGCTGCTCAATGGAAGTTCACAGAAGCGGACTCCTTTGAGTCGAACTCCAGTGAAGAAGCGTTATTTCTGTCCATTTGCAGTCATCAGTTTCGAATATTTGTCTCTATGCACTTTACCCTTTCTCAATGTCAGCGTTTTATTACCAACGCGCTAAATGTTTCAGAAGATTCTCTGGATGACAAGGGAGCGTATGATTTTTTATTGGAAGTGGGCAATAATGTTTGTGGTATGTTCAAGCGCGAGTTAGGGCATGCCGTACCCGCGCTGGGAATGTCTACGCCGAATATTCTGGATCGCGGCAGTTTCAATTTCGTCGATTTGTTTAATAGTACCAGTAAGCGCTTTCAAAGTGTCGAGCTTGACGGCCAGCCATTATTCTGTGCGGGTTATTACTTTTGTCCTAATGTGAGCGAAGAAATTGAAGTGGAGCTGCCTGAGCAGGTATTTGAAGAAGATGTGGACGTTGGCGAGCTGGAGTTATTTTAGCGATGCAATTAGACAACAGCGAAAGTCTGGTAACCAAAGCATTAGTGTACGAGCATGATCCCGATGCTTATCAACAGCTCAGAAACTTTTGTCAGGAAAACCAAATTGTTGGTCTAAAATCAACCCATTGCGACTCACTCAAATTATTGCAGAACAACACAGATTTAGGTGCGATTTTTGTCTCCGACCAATTCCTGATTGCGGGCGTTAGTGGAATAGAGCTAGTTCGACAAATTCATACGTTAAGACCTGAGCTTCCTATTTTTTATCGTGTGGAACAACTCCCCTCAGACAACAAGTCTGAGACGGCGATCGAACTGGCGGCTGAACCCGATAACGCAATGGTTGCCTGTTGTTATCGCCTGAGCTCGCTTGAACCGCTGCGAGACAGTATCCAGTCCCACTTATTTTGCACGCACTATCCGGTCGCGCTGATCAGGGCGATGCAGGAAATCTCACTTGAATCGATACAGGCCAACTTACGAAACTGCCGTATTACCGTTGATACACCGTATCTGGTTAAAGACAAGGTCATTTACGGTGAGCTGATGAGCATGATCCCGATCGAGAGCGACTGGTATCGCGGTTACATGATGCTCCAGTCAACGGAATCTGAAGTCGTCGAACTGATTCAGAACGGAATGACCCCGCTCAACCCCAAAGACACCAGCTTTCGATTTGTTAATTCTTTGCTAAATGAAATTACTAATTTGATTTGGGGCGGAATAAAGAGTCGTTTTTCAAATTCCTCTGGAGACGCGTCTGAGCCGGCAAATAATCGAACTCAGGTACCAATAGCGGTGAATCATCTACACAAATACATTTCATTCGGAACGGACGAGCCACAGCTTTGTTTTCACTATAGAATAGAAAATGAATTCGAGCCGACTCAAGTGGTCGATTTATATCAGAAATTTGTGTTTAACCTTAGTTGGTATCCTGAAAATTTTGAAGATAGTGATCAGACAGTGAACAATCTGGTCGACGCGGGTGAGCTGGAGTTTTTTTAGTTTTTGTAATTTAAGACTGAACCAATCAGTCGACAATTTAAATGATGGAGAGCTATATGGCACAAATATTAATTGTGGATGATTCCGCCACAGTACGCAACGAAGTAACGACTTTTTTGGGCAACAATGGTTTTGCGGTCGAATCTGCGGTGGATGGCAAAGATGGACTGGATAAACTGAAACGGGATTCGGGTATCAAGCTGGTCATTTCTGATGTGAATATGCCCAACATGGATGGCCTGACAATGGCTGAAAAAATTCGCGGCGAACTAGGAAACCAATCGGTTAATATTATAATGCTGACCACAGAGAGCGACCCACGCATGAAGGAAAGAGGGAAGGCCGCGGGCGTTAAAGGCTGGATCGTTAAACCCTTTAAGGGCGATGCGATTGTAGGCGCGGTAAAAAAGCTGGTGGGCTAGAATCCGCCAGAAAGTTAACCAGTATAATCGACGGATTTACGCAAGCTCCAAACCAGATGTCGCGGGCGGAAACTGCTATAGCATTGGCAAATGCCGCCTGGCCGCTCATTGTATCGCGGGTTGAGTCTCTGAATTTTACCTTCTTTTATCGTCACAAAAGTTATTGATGCTGTCTATCGAGCGCGGCCCAAAGGGTCGTTAATGACTCTGGATATTACCCTCTGCTCAGGGCATAATTCCCCTTCATTTAGCAATCTGCGTTTTCTACTGGAATTTTACCCGATGTCTCAAAAAGCGATCGAAATTGTCGACCTCAGGAAAACCTATGGAAATCAATTTGAAGCGCTAAAAGGAATATCATTTAGCGTTGATAAAGGCGATTTTATCGCTTTACTCGGGCCTAATGGCGCTGGTAAATCGACCACAATCGGTATTATCTGTTCTCTGGTGAACAAGACCTCTGGAGAAATCAGGGTTTTTGGTCACTCCATAGATTCTGAGCTGGAAGCGGCTAAACGCTGTATTGGTCTGGTTCCGCAAGAACACAATTTCGCCCAGTTCGAATCCTGTCGTCAGATAGTGGTTACTCAAGCTGGGTATTACGGTGTGCCTAGGGCAAAAGCGCTGAAAAGAGCCGAAGTAGTACTAAAGCAGCTTTCTTTGTGGGACAAGCGAGACGTGCAGGCACGACAGCTGTCAGGCGGCATGAAACGAAGACTGATGATTGCGCGGGCGCTCATGCATGAACCCAAAATATTGATCCTTGATGAGCCCACCGCGGGTGTTGATATTGAAATCAGGCGAACCATGTGGGAGTTTCTTACTCGCTTAAACGAGCAGGGTACTACCATAGTGCTGACCACCCATTATCTGGAAGAAGCAGAGCAACTCTGCCGTAATATTGCGATCATCGACCACGGCAAAATTATTGAAAACACTTCGATGAAAGATCTGATTTCGCGGTTAGACCTGGAAACCTTCATCCTTGACGTTGACCGCCTACCAGAGTCGTTTCCCTGTTTTGACAAAGTGTGTTTCCGTCAACGAGACGAGTCCAGTATTGAAATCGACCTGCCCAAAGAGGCAGCGCTCAATCAGGTCTTTGAATGGTTAACCGGGCAGGGTATCAAAGTAATCAGCATGCGAAATAAGGCCAACCGGTTAGAAGAGTTATTCGTGCAATTAACAGAAGCCAAATAAGATGAATCCAGTGTTTAATAAAGCCGCTTTTATCGCCCTGCAAAGCATTATTGTTAAGGAAATCACGCGTTATTTTCGGATCTGGGTGCAAACCCTGCTGCCGCCAGCGATCACTATGACGTTATATTTTGTGATTTTTGGTCAGTTGATCGGTTCTCGCGTTGGGCAGATGGGCGGGGTGAGCTATATGGAATATATTACGCCCGGAATAATCATGATGTCGGTGATCACCAATTCCTATTCAAACGTGGTGTCGTCTTTTTTTAGCGCAAAATTTCAACGCAATATTGAAGAAATGCTGGTTTCACCGGTGCCAACTTTATTTATATTGCTCGGCTATGTGATTGGCGGCGTTAGCCGCGGCATCCTTACTGGTATTATCGTCACGCTGGTTGCGACCCAGTTTGTCGAAATCCAGGTGAACAACTGGCCGGTATTGCTTTTTGTCGTAATTTTGACCTCCATGTTGTTTGCGACCGGCGGGTTAGTGAACGCAATTTTCGCAAAAAAATTCGACGACATTTCTATCGTCCCAACCTTTATCCTGACGCCGCTGACTTATCTGGGCGGAGTTTTTTATTCGATCAAGTTGTTGCCGGAATTCTGGCAGAACGTGTCGCTTGCCAATCCTGTTTTGTATATGGTCAATGCGTTTCGATACGGATTTTTAGGCGTGTCCGATATCGAGATTGTTCATGCGCTGACTTTGATTAGCTTGTTTATCATTGCACTGCTCAGCGCAGCTTATTACCTGTTGCACAAGGGGATCGGCATTCGAGCCTAGGCGTTTTTGTATGGCTCGTTTCTTATTACTTGCCTCTATTTAACTCGCCTCTAAATCTTCGATACAGGCCGCAAGCTGCCTGACCCGAAAAAAATCGCCTTCTTCGGGTAGCTGTTGCCACTGCAAGCGTTGCCCCTGCCACTCAAATGCGAGTCGATAGGCGCAAAGATAACCACGGTCGGCGCTAGAGCCGCCATAGCGACTATCTCCCAGAATTGGCGCGCCAATCGACTTAAGCGCAACCCGGATCTGATGGGTTTTGCCGGTGAGAGGTTTGACCCAGTATATCCGTATACCGGGAACCAGCGAGCGGCTGTAAAATCGAGTGATTGCAGGATTGGACTGGCTGCTCATCAGCTTCCAGTCCCCTTTTCGAGCCGGTTTCATATCACCTTTGACCAGTCCCTGCTTTTTCTTTGGCTTTTTGTCACTTAAGGCAAGATAAGTTTTGTCAACCGCACGATCGTTGAACAACCGACCAAACTCTGCCGCTGCCGATTGAGTTTTGGCAACAACTATCAATCCGCAGGTCATATTGTCAAGCCGGTGTACCGGCCACAATGCCTGCTCTAATTGTTGACTCAGTCGATTAAAAAAGCCGATCCCTGAGGGTGAGTCGTGAAAAGCGGTATTCTGTGGTTTGATGGCGATAACAAAATCGTTATGCTGGTGTAGTATTCTGATTTTGGGCACAAAGCATTCCTGGCTGGTTGAGGTTTACTCGGCTTCAAATTTGAGCGCGGCTGAGTTGATGCAGTAACGAGTGCCAAAAGGCCCATCGTCAAATTTGTGGCCCAGATGGGCGCCACACTGGCCGCAGCTAACTTCGACCCTGACCATCCGATGGGATAGATCTTTCTGCTCGCGGGTGCTGTTTGCCAATGCTTGAGAAAACGCCGGCCAGCCACAGCTCGATTCAAATTTGGCGTTTGAGGTAAACAGTTGATTGTGACAACAAATGCAGTAATAGCGCCCCGGCTGGTCAAATTGGTTATATTTTCCCGAAAACGGCGGTTCAGTCCCTTGCTCCTGGGTGATATGCCACGCCCGCGGCGAGAGTTTTTGTTTAAGTTGGTCTGGCATATTTTATACCCTTGAAAGATTACTATATAATCAGCTACTTGATGCGGACGGCCGTAATTGTTTTGTCAAATATATCAATTTACACTCTGGCTTTTGGCCAAATCAATCGTTAGTATGTTTGTTGAGCCGCTTTATAGACAGGTCTATTGTTAGTTTGGCTATCTGGCGATTGGCAAAAAACGGCTGGAACTGTAAAGATTGTATGATAATAGCGACGTTAAGAATAAACAAATTCCGTTTTAGCGGACTAGCAGTCAGATTATAAAAACACACCAGGGAGCTTTAATTAATGGCGTTGATACTCATCGTCGACGACGACCCACAAATGCTGCGTTTATTGACCGATGTAGCTGAATTAGAAAACCACAGCGTATTGATGGCACAGGATGGCGATCAGGCGCTCGAGTATTTTGCTCATCAATTACCTGATCTGATGATCACCGATATCCTGATGCCGAACAAGGAGGGACTTGAGCTGATCTCTGAGGTAAGAGAGAAATTTTCGTCGGTAAAAATTATCGCCTACTCGGGCGGTGGCGCTTCTGATCCTGAAAATTATCTGGAATTCGCCCGTGGTATGGGGGCAGATACAGTATTTACCAAGCCGATGCCGCTGGAAGACATGCGACAACAAATTAACAAATTGTTAAGCGAAAAAGTTAACAATTGATGCTTTTTGCGGTTTCCTGGCGCGCTTTGGCATCACATCGAACCGCCTCTTTACAAAAACTCAAACCGGCTCAATCATATTCAATCGTAAACCAGAACTGACTACCTTTGCCGGGCTCGCTGATAACGCCTATTTGACCACCCATTAATTCCGCCAGATGTTTAGATACGATTAGCCGGAGCCTGCCAGCAAAGCTACTGTTAGTGAGTTTGGTGGTCTGCTGCAAGGAATCAAACAGTTCTTTTTGTGCTTCCGGCGGGATGCCGACGCCGCTGTCTTTGATGGTGAAGCGCATCTGTTGTTTCTCGTCGATGGTCACCAGGTCGACATAAAGACTGACTTCACCGCTTTTAGTAAAACGGATCGCATTACCCATAATGTTTCTCAGGATCTGACGAACGCGAGAAAGATCCGCGCTTACCTCAGAAGGGATGTCCGGGTCACTACTTGCCTGCAGCGCCAGACCCTTTTCATTGGCGTAATGCGATAGCTCCGATGATAACTCATCGACCAGCTGGCGCACGCTAAACTTTTGCGGTCTCAACTTGAGCATGTTGGCATCCAGCTTTGAAAAGTCGAGAATATTATTCAGGTTATCGACCAAAGTTCGGGTTGAGCGTTTAGCGATATTGAGCAGTTGTTTTGCTTCGTTATCCAGTTGATATTCAGATAATAATTTAAGCATGCTCACGACTGATTTCATCGGGGTTGTAATTTCATCGCCCATGCGAGATAAAAATTCTGATTTGAGTCTTGGCGCAGCGACTGCGCTGTCGCGCTCACTGCTTAAAGAGGAGGCTGCCAATTGTAATTGCTGTTCATTTTCCTGCAGCTTTCGCACATTAATGGCGAGTGTTTTTTTCTGTTGAACCAGTTGTTCCAGACGTGCCCGGTAGGCTTGCACCAAATCGATAATCTGAGGGTCTTTGGTCACATTTTGCAGAGATATCAAGCGGTTAATTTGCTCGCCCACCGGCAGTTGCAAATCGAGAGTCTGCTTGAGAATGCCGAGGCTGTTAGCCGAAGCCCGGATTTGTTTGATGATCACTATCAGCAACACAGCGGTCAACAGGACACCGACTATCAGGTAAGCCAGACTCACTGAAAAACTCGATTTAGGCTTGACCAGCAATACCAGTTTCCAAAGGGTGGAGCTAATCTCTTTTGGCCAGGCGACTTCCACCAGATCATAGTCGGTGAGGGCTGGAGAGGTTTCGATGCTAACAGAGCGGATTTCCCCGTTATTGCTGATCGCCACGGGAACTTGAGTCAAATGGTGATATTGTTTGAGTATTTTCGCGTCGAGGTATTTTATCCCCACGAGCGAGCCAATGATTTCATTTTCGACGTTTTTCAAGGGCGTCAGCAGCACAATCGCCGGTATATCCTTAAATGCCTGAAACAAGCTGTTTGCTTCTCCGCTCTTATAGAGCCGGTCTAGCGGTAACTTGAGAGAGGAAAGTTGGCCTGGACGCGACGGTTTATCAAAATAAATCACATTATTGCTAAGGGAGTGTACCCCCAGCTCAGATAGTCCTGCCGCCTGATAAAGCGGTTTTTGTGAATTTAACCAATACGACCACTCACCGACAGGCGCTGACTGCCAGTAAGTATTAAAAGAAAGGGCGCGCAATGAGTCACCAAGGACGCTTAGACTTTGCTGAAGTTGCTCTGCCAGCTGGTTCGCAGATCCCACCGCCGCCGTTTTGTTTGACTCGGGTGGTAATTGTCTGCTCGATTCGCCGCTTAGCAATATCAAAGTAAAGAGGGCGCCGAATAGCAATATGGCGATGATGGATATTTTTGACGGGGTCATTGGCCTGCTCTCGAATGGAACGATTTTCTTATACTTCTTGTTTAATTAAGGATAACAAAAGATTGCGGTTATAGCTGAGTTTCTAATCAAATTTGTGAGCGAGTTAAAACTGCGGCGCCAGAGCTTTAATATCTTGAACAATTCTGGCGTGTTGTGGCAACTCGATCTGGTGTTGCCCGGCCAGCTTGATCAGATAACCGTTAATATGCTCGATTTCGGTTTTTTTACCTGCACGAACATCCTGCAGCATCGACGACAGGTTAGCATGAGTATCTGCGGCTATCTTTTCGATGTTGCGCTTAACCTGGGAAATAGTCAACCGCGGCAGAATGAGTTTGAGCAATGGTGACAGTTCAAATAACAGGGCTTGCGCCGCAGGATTTAAGCGGGCGTTCTGGAGAATGCTGCCGTTGGCAAGACCACTTAAAGCCGTTAGTGGATTGATGATGGCGTTGATCACCAGTTTAAGGTGCATCGACTGTTGATGCTCAGGGTTCCAGCGCGCAGACGCTAGCGCACGATCTAACTGCTGTATTAACTCATTGAATTGAAGCGGGTCATAATCGGTTCTCAAATTTCCCAGTAGAGTTTCACCGGTACCCGTATGGATCAGGCGTTGGCCCTGCGGCCCTGCTTCAAGGTATGCGCCGTGCGTGATTGAGGCGTGGAGTATTGTCACCGACGGCAGGTAGCGTCGGCAAATTTCAATCAGCCCCAGCCCGTTCATCATCAGTATCACTGTTGAATCGTCCCGTACCAGCGATGATAATTGCTGGCACAATGCCTCGAGTTGATGTGCTTTTACGCAGATCATCACAACTCTGGCCTGCTGCCACTGGATTAAAGTTCCGTAATCGACAGTCTGAATGCTGTGACTGGCGCCCGAAATCAGCTCGATTTTTTGCCTGGGTCTCGGCTCCCGGCAATAGAGCGAACTTTCAAATCCCGCGCCAAGTAGCGAGCAGGCCCACAAGTGACCCATAGCGCCAGCGCCGATAATGTTGTAATCGTATTTTTTCATCCAGCGGTAGGATTCAATCAGACAAATGGGTAAGATGAGCGTCAGTTTATACCTCGGATACCTCAAAAGGCAATTTTCACAGTGCCACCGGTAATGGGATCGGAGTCAACTTGATCAATATAAAGCGAAGGCGTTCGTTGCAAAAAACCACTCATAAGCACACATTTCGCGAGGTTATTCTCAGCAAAAAAATGTTGCAGTGTTTGTTTACCGGATTTGCTTCCGGTTTACCGCTTTACCTTTTGATCCAGTTAGTCCCCGGCTGGCTGCGAAATAACGGGGTGGATTTGTCCACCATCGGCTTGTTTAGCATTATTTTATTCTCCTACAACTGGAAATTTGTCTGGTCGCCACTGATGGACCGATACACGCCTCCGTTCTTGGGGAAGCGACGCGGCTGGATGTTGATCACGCAACTTCCGTTGATTTTACTCACCGCATCGTTGATCTGGATGCAACCGCAGACAGATATAATGATGATTGCGCTAACGGTCGGCGCAATCGGATTTTTTAGCGCGAGCCAGGATGTGGTTCTGGACGCCTATCGCAGGGAATTGCTGAGCGACGAAGAGATGGGGCTGGGAACGTCAGTTTTTGTCAACGCCTACAAATTCTCATCGTTAATACCGGGAGGTCTGTCCCTTATCGTAGCCGACTGGTTGTCCTGGCCCTGGGGACTCGGAGTTGCGGTTATCTTTTTGTTGGTAGGTTTGATAACAACCCTGTTGATCGACGAACTACCGCAATATTGCGCGCAGCCTCGCAGTATTCGAGCGGCCGTGGTTGAGCCGTTTAAGGAATTTTTTTCTCGTAATGGCTGGCGACAGGCGGTGCTGGTTTTGATTTTTCTGGTGTTATACAAACTGGGTGATAACATGGCAGTCGCGCTGGAAACGCCATTTTTTTATGATATGGGATTTTCCGGTACAGAAATTGGCACAGTAGCAAAAGTCTCGAAGTTGTGGGCGGCGATCGCCGGAACCGCCATCGGCGGTATCCTGATGCTGCGGTTGGGAATAAATCGCTCACTATGGGTTTTCGGTTTTTTTCAAATCGGTTCCATTTTGGGCTACGCCTGGCTTGCTAGTGTCGGCGATAACCTCTGGGTTTTATCTGCTGCTGTGAGCATGGAATACCTGGGTGTCGGCCTTGGCTCGGTGGGTATCTTATCGTTTATGTCGCGCCTGACCAGCCGCCAGTTTACCGCCACACAATTTGCCTTGCTCAGTAGCATTGCCACCATCCCTAGAACCCTCGCCAGCGCCACAACCGGATTTATCATTGAGTCGACGGGTTATTTCCTATTTTTTATTATATGCTTTTTACTGGCGATCCCGGGGATGCTGCTATTGCTAAAGGTTGCACCCTGGAACGGCGAAGACAAACCGGACGAATTGGTTGAAGAGGCCGGCTAAAAGATATTTGTCGCTACACATCCAGAGTTCAGGAGCGATCTGCGCCCCAGTTAAACATCCAGCTACCCAGAAGAAGAAACACAAGACTCATAACGGCCAGGACAACCAGATGATCGGTCACATCACTCAAGGAGGCGCCATCGGTCATGATTTGACGGGCGGCGTCCAGTATGTGGGTCAGTGGAAAAATCTGCGCAGCTTGTTGCACATAGGGATGCGCCCCTTCAAGAGAAAACCACACCCCGGATAACAGCATCATAGGCCAGGAAGCAAAGTTGAGTAAACCACCAGTAAATTCTTCGCTCGCCGATTTTGAAGCGATCAGCAGGCTAAGAGCGATCATACTGGTAGCGCCTAACAAAGCGACCACAAACAGGTCGAACAGACTGCCTAAAACGTAAAAATCTAATAGAAAATCACTACCGACAAATAAAATGGAAGTCACCGCTAACACGATAAAAAGCCGGGAAACAATTTGTGCGGTTAGAAATTCAAATGCTGACAGTGGGGTTGCCTGAAAGCGTTTTAACACGCCATTTTTGCGATAGCGGACGATGACATAACCAACACCGAAAAGGCAGCTGAACATCATATTCATACCCAGAATGCCGGGCATCACCCAGTCGACATAACGAATAGCGCGACCGGTGGTTTGCTGCTGGGAAAATTTCGGATGTTTGGCCAGCAATAACTGCTCGACTATGTAACCTTTGCTGGAAGTCTGATTCACCCAATATTGACGCGCGCCAAAATCCACCAGCAAATCAATTTTATGCTGGCTAACTTTCAATACTGCTTCCTTTTTGTCGCTATACTGAACAAAATTGAGATATTGTGTGTCGGTAAAAGAGGTTTGTGATCTATCCTTTAGCTGAGCGTTTTCTTCGGTTAACAAGCCAACTTTATATAAACTCTTGCCGTTGTCAGAAAACATAAACGCAAAACCGATCAAGAGCAAAACCGGAAAAACAAAATTCCACGAGAGCGCCGCTCTATCTCTAAAAAACTCCTTATTCCTCGCGTTAAGGATTGCCAGAAATTTATTCATTTTTTAGTTCCTTAACTGGTGTCCGGTCAGCTTAATAAACAGATCTTCAAGGTTAGGTGACCTGACCTGTAGGCCGTCGAGTGAAATGTTTTTTTCCAATAGTTGCTTTATGCTTTTATCAATGTTGGTTGTGAGCAGTTCGACCTGATGATTGACCAGCTCGTATTGAGTGTCGCTTTGGTTTAGTAGTTCTGCGGTTTGGGCGGGAAGGTTGATCAGCACACCGTCAAAATTCTCCCGCAGCATTTGTCTTGGCGTACCCTGGTGAATAATTTTACCCTGGTCGATGATCACAATTTCATCGCACAGCGACTCGGCTTCGTCCATATAGTGAGTGGTCAGCAGGATGGTTTTATTCTGCGATTTG